>ENA-UOJR01000130-UOJR01000130.1-human-gut-metagenome-genome-assembly--contig:-C115P-NODE-130-length-113724-cov-16.300909_pt1 | contig 113724 bp, 101 predicted proteins | sample MGYA00242354_ERZ723901 | MGnify/ENA metagenome assembly ERZ723901
TTAAGACAGCGGCCTCTCACGCCGTTAACGTGGGTTCGATTCCCGCACGGGTCACTTGCTGAAAGCATCAAAATCTGACGATTATTCGTTTGGTTTTGGTGCTTTTCTTTTTGTCTGCATTGCGCATACCACACTTTTACCAAACTCGCGTAATTCTGTCGAAAGAGAAGCTCCAATTGGAAAAAGAAATCTCCCCCCGCCCGGATGATGGGCAAGGGGAGATTGTGCGTTATGGGATTGTATGGAGTAGGAGAAAGTCACGCACCAGACGCATTTGCCGCCGTACTTGATCCAACAACCGGCACCCATTTGGGCGCGAGAAAGATTCATAAGGATTTCACTATAAATACAATATCATTATTGAAAGTGTAAGACTTGCTTATTTCGACAAAATTCGTTACAATAAAATAAACTGTTTTTGTGGATCAGAGGTGACGTTTTGAAAAAGGCCGGTAAGAAAAATGCCTATATTCCGCGGGTGCTGATGATGGTGCTGACCACCGTTTTAATCGGCGTGATCGTGGCGATCATGCAGGTGGTGGGGCAGATCCAGGGCACGGCGCGGGTGGTCAACTATGCGGGCCTGGTCCGCGGCGAGACACAGCGCATCATCAAGCTGGAAAACGCCAGCCTGCCGCAGGACGGCATGATCGATGATGTGACCTCGTTTATCGCAGGTCTTCGCTTTGGCAGTAAGGAGCTGCAGTTGGTGCGGCTGAACGACGTTAACTTCCAAAACAAAATGGCCGAGCTTTCCGATGAGTTTGAAACGCTGAAAAAGGAGATTCAGCTCGTGCGCACGGTTGGCTGCTACCAAACCGATATTATCCAGCAGAGTGAGGACTTCTTTGCCATCTGCGATGAGGCAACCGGCCTGGCGGCGGCCTACTCCCAGCGCCGTGCCACAATTTTGAGTTACCTAGAAAATGTAGCCGTAGCGGACATCGTTGCCCTGGTGGCGCTGATTGCTCTGGAGCTGTTCCACGCGCTGCAGTTTGCAGCCCAGAACCGTGTGCTGCAAACCAAGGTTTACAAAGATGAAGCTACCGGCCTGCCCAACAAAAACAAATGCGAGGAACTGCTGAACCGGAAGGAATCGATCCCAGCAGAGGAGCAGGTCGCCGTTTGCGTGTTTGACCTAAATAACCTGCGCACTATCAACAATACAATGGGCCACGAAAAGGGTGACGAGTATATCCGCAATTTTGCCCAGGAATTGCGCACTGCTGCGCCTGAGGACCAGTTTGTGGGCCGCGATGGCGGCGATGAATTCCTGATGATTCTGCGCGGGATGGACCATGCCGCCGTGCGCCATTGCCTGCAGCAAATTCGTCATCATATTCTGGACTACTCAGCCCACCACCCCGAAATGCCGATGAGCTACGCGGTCGGCTACGGTCTTTCCACCGACCTGGAAGGGCCCACCATGCGGGAACTGTTCCGCGAGGCCGACAAAAACATGTACATCGACAAAAACCGCGCCAAGATGGAGGAGGCCGATGTACAGCACCGCATCAATTTGGCCATGCTCAACTTTGTTAAAAAGCAGGGCTACCATTTCTCGTCGTGCCTGTATTGCGACGCCCAACAGGACCGCTACCGTGCCCTGCGCGCCGGGGCAGAGACTTTTCTGGCGGCGGATGGCAACTACACCGGTGCTGCCGAGCAGATTGCCTGGCAGCTGTGCGAGGCAGGCCAGCGGCATGCCCTGCGCGACGCGCTGCAGCTGGCCAACTTGCAGCAGGTGTTAAAACCGGACGCGCCGCTGGTACTGGAGTTCCAGCGCAAAGTTGGAGATACCATCCACCGCGGCCGTCTGACCGCGCTGTATGGCGATGCGGTCGACGGCAAGCTGCATCACTTTGTCTTGGGCATAGAATATTTCCGTGACAGCGACGAAAAAATCGTCAACGAGCGCAAGCCCCTGACCCAATACTACGAGCAGGTCAAGCAATCCATCTTAGAAAGCGGCGACTACGTGGACGCCTTGATGCAGATGGCCGAGGCCGTCTACACCGTGGACCTGACCCACGACAGCGTGGAGAACATCTTCTGCCGTGAGGGCGCGCGGGAGCGCATCAACGCAAAGGTGGAGGTGCCATGCTCCTACGACGAATACTGCCGCATCCGCAGCGATCTGGTCAGCCCGGACACACGGGAGAACTTCCGCATTATGGACTCCTCAGCCAAGATGCTGGAACGCTACAGCAACGGCGAACGGCAGGTGACTGTCGAATACCAGGAGACTACCGCTGACGGTGGGCATATTTGGCTGCAGAAAACGATGCTGATGTCCGAGGACACCGTCTACGACCGCCAACTGGGCCACGAACGGACGATCCTCTACGGCATCACACTGCTGAAAGACACCTCGGCCTTCCACGAAAAAGATGAGCAGGAGAACCGCCGCCTGGAGGCAGCCTATCAGGCGGCTGACTTCGAGAGCAAGGCCAAGACCGAATTCCTGAACCGCATGAGCCATGATGTGCGCACGCCCATCAACGGCATTATGGGCATGCTGGACATCATCCGCAGCCACCGGGACGATGAAGCCCGTGTGGACGATTGCCTGCAAAAAATCCAGCTTTCCGCCAGCCACTTACAAGCGCTGGTCAACGACGTGCTGGACATGAGCAAGCTGAAATCCAAGGAGACTACGCTGGAAAAGGTGCCCTTTGAGCTGACCGCGCTGCTGAAAGAAGCTGCGGACCTTGTGGACGCCCAGCTGATCGAGACCGGCATCACCCACACCCGCCATAAACCGGAGTGCAGTCACACCCATCTGATCGGCTGCCCCGTGCAGCTGCGGCAGATTATGGTGAACCTGCTCAGCAATGCCATCAAGTACAACCGCCCCAACGGCCGCATAGACACCTATACCAAAGAACTTTCCTATGAGAACGGCACCGTCTGGTACGAGTTTACCATCACCGATACCGGTGTGGGCATGAGTGAGGCGTTTGTAAAGAACGAATTGTTCCGCCCCTTTACGCAAGAAAAATCCGATGCCCGCACCCAGTACAAGGGCACCGGCCTGGGGATGTCTATCGTCAAGGAGCTGCTGAACAAACTGGGCGGTTCCATCCAGGTAAGCAGCACCCTGGGGCAGGGCACGACCTTTGCGTTCCGCCTGCCCTTTGCGGTGGACACACAGGATGAAGAAACGCAGGCGTTTATCAGCACGGACAAATCCTGCAAGCTGGCCGGTGTGCAGGTGCTTCTGGTCGAGGACAATGAGATCAATATGGAGATTGCTGAATTTTATCTGACCGAGCGCGGTGCGGCCGTGGCCAAGGCCTGGAACGGCCGGGAAGCTGTAGAAAAAGTCAAAGCCGAACCCCGGCGCTTTGACGTTGTGCTGATGGATGTGATGATGCCGGTGCTGGACGGCCTGGCAGCTACGCGGGAGATCCGCGCCCTGCCGTACCCGGCAGCTGGGGTGCCCATCCTGGCCATGACGGCCCAGGATACCAGGGAGGCTGCGCAGGAGTGCAAAGACGCTGGTATGAACGACTACCTGGCCAAGCCCGTGAACCCGGACCGCATGGCGGAGAAAATACTGCACTGGACCCGTCAGCAGACAGAAACTTCCAGCCCGGCACAACCTGCCGCTACTTGACAAAAACGCATGGTTATGTTACACTAACCATACTTCACAGCTAACCAGATTCCCTACACCTTGCGTGCGGGGAATTTTTATGTGCCAAAGGTTAGCTGGTGCTAACTTTTTTATAGAGAGGGTACTTATGCAATCCAACAACAAACTTACCATCCCGGATCTGATCTCCATCGGCGTGTTTACGGCTATCTACTTTGTGCTGGTCACCATCGCCACCTTTGCCAGCGCGTTGCTGCTGCCTGGTGTGTCCAACATCTTTTTGCCTGCCATCGCGGCGCTGATCTCTGGCAGCGTCTACATGCTGCTGGCGGCCAAACTGCAAAAGTTCGGCGGCATCACCATCATGGGTCTGGTCATGGGGCTGTTTTTCTTCGTCTCCGGCCACTTTGTGTTGTCCTTTGCTGCCAACATCCTGTTCGGCGTCCTGGCCGATTGGGTGGCCTCGCTGGGCAAGTATTATGACCGCAAGCTGCTGTTCGTCAGCTACATCCTATTCTCCTTCGGCCTTACCGGTCCCATTCTGCCGCTGTGGTTCATGAAGGATGCCTACGTGGTCGCCCTGCAGGCCCGCGGCAAGGACGCTGCCTATATCGACGCCCTGTTTGCGCCCATCAACACGGGAACTTTCATTGTCTGCCTTGTGTCTATTCTGGTGTGCGCGGTCATTGGCGGGCTGTTTGGCCAAAAGATGATCAAAAAACACTTCGCCAAAGCAGGTATCGTCTGATGCGGTTCCGTATGGACCCGCGTGCCAAGCTGTATTTGCTGCTGCTGGCGAACCTGATGCTCTTTTTCCACGTCAGCCTGGCGGCAGAGGCTATCATGGCGACGCTGTTTCTGCTGTTGTTTTTCCTCTCCGGGTGCTATGCGGCTGGGCTGCGGCTGACAGCCATCTACGGTGTGCTGCTGGCGCTGGACCTATGGGCCGTGCCCCGGGCCGAGAACAGCCCGTTTCTCAATGTGGTGGCCCTCTTCTCGGTAGGCATCCGCATGATGCTGCCCTGCATCATCACCGGTGCGTATGCGTTTTCCACTACCACGGCGGGGGAACTGGTCTGCGCGCTGCGCAGCATGCACGTGCCGGAAAGCGTCATCATCCCTTGTGCGGTGGTCATCCGCTTTTTCCCCACGGTGGGCGAGGACTACCGCCAGATCCGCGCGGCCATGGCGCTGCGCGGCATCGCTGAGGGCAAAGCGGCGCTGCTGCTCCACCCGGCACAATCGCTGGAGTACATCCTGATGCCGCTGCTGATGAACGGTAACAACGTGGCGCAGGACCTCTCGGTCGCGGCGCTGACGAAGGGAATCGGCCTGCCGGGGCGGCACACCAGCATGATCGAACTGTGCCCCAAGGCAGCGGACATTCTCTACTCGCTGCTCTGCACGCTGCCGATGTTGCTTTTCTTGGGAGGTGTGCTGTGATGGCAGAAAATAATACCAACGCCCCGCTGATTGAGACCAGTGCCGTCGGCTTTACCTACCAGGGAAGCGAGACCCCGGCTCTGCAGGACGTGACCCTGTCCATCGGGGCAGGGGAGTGCGTGCTGCTGTGCGGCAAAAGCGGCTGCGGAAAAACCACCTTCACCCGTCTGCTCAACGGCTTGGCTCCAGCGTTTTTCCCCGGCCGGATGCTGGGCCGTTGCCGCGTAGGCGACCTGCTGGCAGGCACCGCCGCCATCGAGGAATACGTGCCGCTGGTGGGCAGCGTGTTCCAAAACCCCAAGACCCAATATTTTAATGTGGACACCACCGCCGAGCTGGCCTTCCCCTGCGAGAATGTGGGGATGCCCTCGGCCGAGATCCGCAGCCGCGTGCAGGATTGTGCCCGGCGGTTCGGCCTGACTGGGCTGATGGACCGCAGTATCTTCTGCCTGTCTGGCGGCGAGAAGCAGCGCATCGCCTTTGCCGCCGCCAGCATGCTGGGCCCGCGCCTGTTGGTGCTGGACGAACCCACCAGCAACCTGGACGCCGGAGCCATCGTACAGCTGCACGATATGATCGCCGCAATGAAAGAGGCGGGCGTCACCATCGTACTGGCAGAGCACCGCCTGGCCTGGATCACCGACCTGGCGGACCGCTATTTCTTCTTTGAGGAGGGCCGCCTGGCTGCCCAGTGGACGGCTGCCGCGTTTGCCGCCCTCACGGCGAAGGCCCTTACCGCCCGCGGTCTGCGTGCCCGGGAACTGGCAACCTGCCGCGCCCGCTTGAGGGAAAAGTCGGCGGCCTCCAATGGGCCAGCCCCGGCGCAGGCGGCCATTCAAAGCAAAGGGTTGACCTTGGGCTACAGCAAGCGCAGCCCCATCCGCACACTGCCTGACTTCTCGCTGGCCTATGGTGAAATCGTGGGCCTGATGGGCCACAACGGCATTGGCAAAAGTACGCTGGCACGCACCCTTTGCGGGCTGCTCAAGCCTCTGGGCGGGCAGATCCTCTGGGACGGCGCACCGGCCAAGCACCGCAGCTGCACCCGCCGCAGCTTTTTGGTTATGCAGGATGTCAACTATCAGCTGTTCAGCGACAGCGTGCGGGAGGAAGTGCTGCTGGGCGCTGCCCAACCGGAACGCTGTGACGAGATATTGGCCGCCCTGGGCCTGACCACGCTGGCCGACCGCCACCCCATGAGCCTGAGCGGCGGGCAGAAGCAGCGCGTTGTGGTGGCCGCGGCCATGCTCTCCGGCAAGGATCTGATCGTGCTGGACGAGCCCACCAGCGGCCTGGACCATGCCCACATGCAGCAGGTCGGCCAGCTGTTGCAGCAGTTAAAACAGGCAGGCAAAATCGTGCTGGTCATCACCCACGATGAAGAACTGGCCGCCGATTGGTGCGACCGCGTGATCCAGTGGAACGACAAGGAGGAAAGAGGACGATGAACTACGAACAAAAAGATTGGCTGGGCAGCTGGCAGAATTTTGAGAGCTATCTGGTCAGCACCGCCCCCGCCATGCAGGCATGTTGGACGCAGGCCGAAGAAGCCGCCAAAGCCCTGCCGATGTTTCAGGCGGGCGTAAAAACGTTCTGGCAGCGGGCGTGCGGCACGGCACTGGCAGGCCCCGTACTGGGTGGCTGGCAGATCGAAGCTGCCAACGCCCAGGACCTGCGCATCACCTGGCTGGATGCTGCCGGTCAGCCGCTGGACAGCGCCGTTTACCACTTTACCGGCGCGCTGGAAAAAGGGCTGGAGGGAAAAGTCTGTGCCAAGTTTGAGACCGCGGGTGCCCTGCAGCACCCGCAGTTCCGCTGCCTGCTGGCCATGCCGCCGCTGCCGGAGCGCACCGCCCGTGCCCATGGCGGCTTGCTGAGCCACCTGCATTTCCAGTATGCAGCCGGCTGGACCGCCCTTGTTGGTACAGACGGCAAGCTCAGCCATCCCATGTGGTACCCCACCATGTGCGATGGTGCAGGCACCCTGCTGGAACAGTGCAACATTGTGCGAGCCATGCACCATCTGACCTGCTGGACCGAGCTGCCTGTGTGAATCCTGTCGAATCGCTGAAAAGTCCCCCTTCTTTTTTGGCGTAAAAGTCAATTGTATGTGCCGCAGTCCTGTGCTATCATACAATTAAGAATGGTTTGTTTAATTGCAACCGAGTGCAGGAGGAGTCAATATGAAAACCAAACAGGAACTGGCCGGTATCTACGTAGCCAGCATTACTGCGTATGACCAGGCGGGCAATGTGGACGCTGCCGCGCTGCAAAAACTGATGCAGCGCAACATCAACGAGGGCGCTGCAGGCTTCTTTGTGGGCGGCAGCAGCGGCGAGTGCTTTATGCTGACCGAAGCCGAGCGCGTGCAGGTGTTTGAAGCTGCCGCAGCCTACGCCGGTAAAACTAATCTGATCGCCCACGTGGGCGCCATCGGCACCGCCGAGGCCGTCCGCTACACCAAGGCCGCTATGGGCATGGGCTACGACGTGGTTGCCGCCACCGCCCCGTTCTACTATGGCTTCTCTCCCAAAGAGGTCTGCCGCTACTACTACGACATTGCTGAAGCTTCCGGAAGCCCGGTGCTGATCTACAACTTCCCCGGCAATACCCACCGCGAATTTGACGTTGCCAACCCGGATTACATCCAGCTGTTCAAGAGCGGTGCTATCCTGGGCGTCAAGCAGACCAACTACAACCTGTTCCAAATGGAGCGCATCCTCAACCTGAACCCAGACCTCATCGCCTTTGACGGTTACGATGAAACGATGGTTGCTGGCCAGGCCCTGGGCAGCAGCGGTTCCATCGGCAGCACCTTCAACATGATGCTGCCCCACTACAAGAAGATCTTCGACCTGTTCGACGCAGGCAAACGGGAGGAAGCCCTCGCCCTGCAGCACAAAGCCAACAACTGCATGGAGGCTATGTGCCGTGTGGGCTTGATCCCCGCCATCAAGTACGAGCTGGCCCGTCAGGGTTACCCCGTCGGCGAGGCCCGCCGTCCCTTCAGCACCCTGACCGATGAGCAGAAAGCTTATGTGGACGGCGTGCTGGATGAGTACCTCGTTAAATAACTCCAATACACAATAAAAAATCCGCTGAGCGTTGAAGCCCAGCGGATTTTTGCATATTACAGGAAATTACAGCTTGCGCACCTTAAAGCGGATGCGCACGTAGTCTACGTACCACACGCCGTCGTGCAGCAGCACGGGGCGCAGATCCTCTACGGTCTCGTCGATGATCTGTGCCGCCAGCGCGGGATCGACCCCGGAAAAGGGAGCCGTATCAAACATACGGATCCAATCGGCCAGTCCGTCGGGGCCGTTTTGCTTGGTGGGGCGGTCAAACAGCGTGGCAAACTCCACACGGAAACCGGCCTTCTCCAGCAGCGGCGCGTACTCGCCTACGGTAGGAAAGTAGAAGGTGCGGAGGTAATGCAGCCCGTGGGCGGCAAACCGCTTTTCCAGTGCAGCATGCACCGTCTCGGCGCAGCCCTTGCCGCCAAACTCGCAGACCAGCAGGCCGCCAGATTTGATCTGGCTGGCAATGTGGTCCAGCATGGCCTGCTGCTTGTCGGCATCGATCCAGTGCAGCACGGCATTGGAAAACACCGCGTCCACCGGCTCGTCCAGCGTAAAGTCCAGCGCGTTGCCGGGCAGGAACTTCAGCTCCGGGTGACCCTCGCGAGCCAGCTCCAGCATCTCTGCCGAGGCATCCACGCCGGTTACATCATAGCCGCAGGCAGCCAGTTGCTCTGTCAGTGCACCGTTGCCGCAGCCCAAGTCTACCACGCGGGATCCGGGGGCGGCATCCAGCAGATCCATCACGGCTTCGCCGTACTGCGGCACGAACGAAAAATCTTTTTTGTACTTTTCAGCATCCCAGAAAATGTTCATGGGGCAAATCCGCACCTTTCTGTAAGCATTATTCCGGCAAAGCCTCGGGGGCTGCGTCCGTATCAACAGCCTCCGGCAGGCGGGGCGTGCGGCCGGTTTTTTCCATCATTTCCTCATACAGGCCGCTGGCGGCTTCGGGCGAGTAGCCGTACACCAAAAAAGCGTCCATTACGTAGGGGGAGTAGGGAATACCTGTCAGGGTCTTGGCAAAGGACATAGCCGCAATCTCGCCCAGCACCGACACGCCGGAACGGTTATGCAGCGGCTTGGGTGCCCACAGCTCGATTTTGTAGGTGCGGGTCCAGATCTCCTTCTTATACTTCTCCTCCACAAAGTGGAAAAGCTCATGCCCCAGCAGCAGCTTGGCAATATCCAGCTGGCCGGTCAGCGCATGGGAGACACCCGGCTCGCTTAACAAAGCGCGGCCTTTGCGGACGCCGTCCATATAGATGTGGATGTTGTTCGGCTCACGGAACTCCGCGAATAGGACACGCTCCGCATTCTGCGGCATATCAGGATAATCCACATTCAAGCCCAGCTGCTTGGCCAGCTTTTCAGGGTCACGCATACCGTACTGCTTCGCCAGCTTCTCAGCGTACTCACGCCCGCAGGCAATGGCCTGACGGGTCAGGTCAAGGCGCTGTTCATCATTGAACTTACCATTCAGCGGCTCGCGAGAGAAAGCGTATTTGGCCCACTCGTCCTCGGGGATGCGGCAGAGATCTTCTACGATCATGCCTACCGGGCGTACCGTGTAATGGGGCATCTCGCCATAACGGGTGCGCTGCTTGCCAAACAGGCCGTCGGCAATGGGTTTGAGTAATTCCTGAAACCGTTCCTTTGTCATGTTCGTTCACTTTCCAAAAACGGCTCCGCAGAGCGCGGAGCCGTCTTTTGTGTTATTTGGGTTGAATCAGCGGACGTCGTTCACGGAAGCAACAACGATGATATCCTCATCGGGCTCACGATCCATGATGTCCAGATCCATCAGCAGCATGACCTGATCCAGGTCAACAGCAGAGTAGTCGCAGACACGGGGGCCAACGCAGACGAAGTAGTCGGGACGCAGGACCGTATCAGTCTTGAACACGGCCATATCCTTCCACAGCTCTTCGACCTTCTCCTTGTACTCGCCAGCCTTGACCTTGGCGGCCACGCCGTCAGAGCACTGGACCTTGATGAAGCCCTTCTTATCGACGATACGGATGGGATGACGATCGCCCATGTCGCCGGTGTAGACGTAGAACTTATCGGTCTTCTCAGCCAGGCGGATGTTGGAGACCTTGGCACCAAAGTCTTCCTTAGCCAGCTGCTCAGCCTCAGCCTCGTCGCACTCCTTCAGCAGGTCAGTGGTCTTGACCTCGGTAGAACCGGTGGCGATAGCGGTGACCTTACCGGTCTGGCTGTCGATCTCGATATGAACTTCAACAGTGTCGGGAGAAGCACCGGAACCGATGGCGGCGTCGGTAGCTTCCTTCTTCAGCTCCTTGATGTCTTCCTGGGTCGGGTTCGGGATAACACGTTCGACAACGTCACGAACCATGGACAGGGCAACACCGATGGAGGAGATGACCTCGGCGTTCTCGGGGATGGAGTACTGCAGGCCCATCTTCTTGGCGCAGTAGGGGACCAGAGAGGCAGCACCGCCGCCGCAGCCAACCAGCTTCATGGCGTCATGGTCCAGCTGATACTTGTCAGCCAGGGCGTTGATGCAGGCGTTGACCTTCTCGAAGTCCTTGTCCAGGATCTGGGTAGCCAGCTCCTCAACGGTGATGCCCAGCTTGTCAGCAACGGGCTGCATGCACTTGCGGGCAGCGCTGGCGTTGCCGTGTGCGAAGTACTTCTCGTCGATCAGGCCCAGCACGTTGGCAGCGTCGGTGTTGGTGAAGCAGATACGCTTGCCGCTTGCCAGTTTGACGGCAACGTAGTCAGAGGGGTCACCCGGCTTCGGGCTCAGCATCTCGATGGTCAACGGGCCGGCGTCGATCTCCTCCTCAGGAGTGAAGCAGGCGTACTCGCAGCCAGCGATGTGGGCGGAACGGGGGCCGACGTCCTCAACGCCATGGTCGTTGATACGGACCATGGAACCACCGGCGCAGCCCAGGATGCGGACATCCAGAGAGTTGATGTAGGTATCGTGACCGCCGATCTGAGCGTAGTCAACGCCGGGACGGCCGTTCTTGATAACACCGATGTTGGTGGTGGTGCCGCCGACCTCAAAGTAGATGGCGTTGGAAGCACGCAGATACATCAGGGAGCCCATGACGGAAGCAGCAGGGCCGGACAGAGCAGTCAGGATGGGACGCTTACGCATCTCGCTGATCTCCATAACGCCGCCGTCGCCGCGCATGATCATCAGGGGAACGGTAACGCCAGCGTTGCGGACAGAGCTCTCGGTGGCGTTTGCGGTAGCCATCATCTTGGGCAGAATGGAAGCGTTGATGGCGGCAGTGCGGGTACGGCGGGTCAGGCCGTACAGCTTGGTAATGTCAGAAGCCATGGAAACCGGCAGACCCTGGGCCTCGGCCAGGTCATGGATCTTGACCTCTTCGTCCATGTTGTCAACGCCGAAAGCCATGGAGGCAACGATAACCTGGCTGCCTTCACCGCACAGCTCTTTGATGGCGGCATTGATCTTCTCGTCGGTCATTTCCTTCTTCTTCAGGAACCTGTTATGCACGGGGATCTTACGGCCGACCTTCTCGTCCAGGACGATGTCCTTCAGGTTCAGCTGGCGCTTTGCCAGGAAGCCTTCCAGGCCGCCGCCTGCAACACCGATGACACCGACAGAAGCAACGTCGCCCTCGATGAAAGCGTTGGTTGCCTGGGTGGTGGAGTGCGCAACGAAGACGACGTCCTCAGGGGCAATGTCGTTCTCGGCCATGCAGTTTTTGAAGGACTGCACAACGCCGGCGGCAACGCCGTCCTTGTCGTCGTGGGTGGTCTTAACTTCGTTCTTGCCAATGATCTCATGGGTCAGGTTGTCCATGGCGACACACTTGGTGTAAGTACCGCCGACGTCAATGCCCATGCGAACAGCGCGATGTTCTGCCATTCAGTTTTCCTCCTAAATGTTTCTCAGTAGGGTAGGGGAGTGTTTCTTCTCCTTAAAAAGTAAGGTGCCGCCGCCTTCGAGGCGGCGGCACCCTAATTTACGGTTAACTTACAGGTTCAAAGTGGATCAGACAAACCACTCGGCGCCCAGACCGCTCATGGTGACGAAGGTCAGGACGTACAGCAGGATGCCGCCGATGTAAGTCATGGGGATGGAGAGCTTCAGGTAATCCTTAGACTCAACCTTGGTGTAGGCAAGGCCCCAAGCAACCCAGGACTGGGTGATGCAGGAACCGATGTTGACGGTGATGGTGGGGATTGCGAAGACGCAATACAGGAACGGGACGCTGAAGGAAGCGACACCGCGCAGAACGCCCAGAGTAGCAGCACCGCAGCCAACCAGGGTCATAGGACCACGGAAGAGGCCCAGAGCCAGCAGGACGGCGAACAGGATGCAGACGACCAGCTCGCTCTTCGGCATGACGGGGCCCAGAACGGCCTTGAAGAACGGGGAAGCGTAAGTAGCAACACTGTTGAACATGGGCAGGGTCAGCAGGAAGCCAACCAGGGGAGCGGTATCAACAACGCCGTCATAGTACAGCTTGTTGACCAGCTGGCAGTTCTCCTTGAAGGAGCCCTTCATCTTGCCGCAGAGGAACAGAGCAGCAAAACCAGCGATGACGAAACCGCCGATAACGGAGAAGTCGAGCCAGATCTTCAGCACAACGGGAACGATGGGCAGGATCAAGGTATACAGAGGAGCATCCTTCTGCTCGGAAGCGCCACGGGTCTGAGCGGCCCAAGCATGGCTGGTCTTGCTCTTCTTCAGGAAGAAGCCGGCCAGGATGGTGGTGACGACAACGGAGATGATCAGAGCGGCATAGCCCCACTTGCCAGCGTACCAGCCCAGGGTGAAGTTGGGCATCTCATCGACATCGATGAAGAAAGCACGATACTGAGCGAAGTTGACGGGGTTCAGATAGATACCAGCGGCAACAGACTCCATGAAGCTGAACATGGCGATTGCCTTGGGAACACCCAGGGACATCATGATGGGCAGGACGATAACGCCGATGGCGATAACGGGGCCGGCACCGGTCATGGCGGTGAAGATGATAGCGGTAACGATGTTCAGCAGGGCGATGGTGACCATGGGCTTATCGCCGCCCAGCTCAACAGTCTTACGGATCAGGGTGGAAGCAATGCCGGTCTCCATCAGGACGCGGCCGAACCAGGCGCCCCAGCAGACGTTGACCAGCGTGGTGCCCCAGCCTTCGGGGGCGGACTGGTAGATCTTGTTCAGGATGGCAATGGCCTTAACAGGCTCGCCATTCGAATAGAAAGCAGTGGTGGACAGGAACTCGGGAGATGCAAAAGCAGCGCCCAGGAAGGACAGAGCAGTCCACAGAATAGTAATGATAAGGAAGCCGATCATCAGGTTGTGGCCCTTAATGCAGTAATAAGCCAGGCCGAAGAACGTGAGGAGCAGCAAAATACCGACTACGAACTCCAAGGTAAATACCCCTTTCTTTAATTACAATGATTCTCTCCTGGCTGCTTGGCGCAGCCATTTGCCGGGAATATGCTTTCCTCCTTTCATACAGTATAAATTAGTACCTTATTCATATTACCAAAGCGGATACGGACCGTTTTGGTATTTAAGGCGTCCTTCCAAACGGTAGGGAAGCCTTAAGGCAAATTAAAAGTTGAGATCCTCAGATTTCTCGTTCTCGTAGAAGTACTGCGGGTATAACCGCCGCAGGTGGTCTGCGTCACGGGTGATGAATCCCAGATGCTGGTGGCACATTACAGCAATGGCCTCGGCATCACGCCTGCGTAAGCAGTCCAGCATCATGCGGTGCTCAGTCAAAGTGTTCTCCCAACTGGCAACGGCAACCATGTGTACCTTGTAACTGTAGGTCATGATCTGCAGCTGACGAATGCGCATCATGTCACAGTTGATGAGGGAGATACTGTCCCACGCGTGTTCCCGCCCGCAGTATTCATAAAACAGGTGGTGCATGCGAGTGTCTTCATCCAGCAGATCGGAGGAGGCCTGGTCGTCGTAATACCGGCGCTGCTTGCGCAGGCTTTCTTCCAGAGCCTCAAACTGTTCCGGGGTGATGCCGGTGCTGCAAAGCTGGCGCAGGACACTTTCTTCCAGCACCGTCCGCAGAAAGACAGCGTGGTGCAGGCGGTTGATCGAGATCCGGCTGACCTGGGTGCCGCGCTGGGGGAAAACCTCTACGCAGCCTTCCTCAGCCAGGCGGGCAATCGCCTCGCGCACGGTAGCGCGGCTGGTACCCATCTGGGACGCCAAGGCGTTTTCGCTCAGGAACTCTCCGGGCAGGAGGGTGAAGTCAATGATGCGGTGCCGAAGCTGGCTGTAAGCATCATCAGGCCCTGTGATCGCTGGTGGTGTAGTAAGCTGTGGCATGTACTGTACCTCGCTTCCCTGGGTGAACATTGCTGCATACTAGATGTAGTGGAACGGACCGGGGAAACCGCGGCCGGTCGCTGTGCATACAAGCAACTGCACACCAGTACCATCGGGTCTGACAATAAAATAGCACGCTTTCTTGGGATTTGCAAGCCTTTTTTGACACTTTTTCTTTTTTTTTGCGAGAAAGTTTGAATGTTTCGTCAAAATGAACAACAAGTTTTCAACAATTTTGGCATACAAGTCAGTCTTGCAATTTGTCGAGTGTTGCGTTATACTATAGGTGAACCTGGGGGACAGCGCACGAAAATTGCGCTGCCCACACCAGCGGTACACTACAATACAGATACCACAGGATGTGGATGCGCTGATTATTTACCCCACTAAGCCGGAAAGGAGCTGATAAATATGCAGACGGATGTACGCAGTGTACGTGCCCCCGAAGAATCCGCCCGTGCGTTTGTTTATCGCGTCCTTTCTACTTATATAAAGGAGATGTTCCTGCATCCCGGCGAGAAACTGGCTGAAACCGATGTAGCCGCTGAGCTGCAGGTCAGCCGCACTCCGGTGCATGATACTTTCTCCCGCTTAGAGCGCGAGAAGATGCTGCGCCCGGTGCCCCGCGGGGCCGTGGTGCCGCCGCTGAACACCGACATGATCCGCCAGACGGTGTGGATGCACCGCACGGTCAGCCAGGCGGTTTTGGGCGAATTGTACAATCACCGCCCGGCTACGCTGGAGCCGCTGGAGCATTGTGTGGCGGCCGAGCTGGAAGCCTTGCAGGGCGGCGCCATCATCAAAATGGCACGCCTGCATCTGGAGTTCCACCGCACCTTGTACTCTATGGCAGGGCGTGAGCCTGTCATGGATGTACTGGAGCGCAACAGCGGCGATTTGTACCGGCTGCTCCGCATGATGGAAAGCGCCGACCTCTGGCGCTATGTGGTCGAGCAGCACTCCACCGTCGTGCAGGGCCTGGCCATGCGTGACTACGAGATGGCTGCCCACGCGCTGGAAGCTGAGTTTGACCTGGTGAAGCCGCTTTTGGAAGAATGCCGCTACCAGCGGCCTTACTTCTTTGAATGATTTCATTTGAACCATTCCGGGACAGCCCTGCGGGCGCTGCCTGGCAGACAGACCCCGGTGGGAAATATATTGTATATTACTATAAAGTAAACGGATTCGGAAGGAGCAACTACCTATGAAAATCGCAGTTCTTGGTTCCGGCGCCATGGGCGGGCTGTACAGCTCGTACCTGAGCCGCCACAACGAAGTGACCGTGATCGATGTAAACGCCGCACTGGTGGAAAAGGTGAACGCCGAGGGCCTGGAAGTCCAGGAACCGGACGGCACCTCCAACGTCTTCCATCCCCACGCGGTTCTTTCTACCGAGGGCATGGAGCCTGTTGACCTGATCATCGTCTTCGTCAAGGCCATGTTCAGCGAAGGCGCCCTGAACAACAACAAGGGCATCATCGGACCCGACACCTACATCATGACCCTGCAGAACGGCAGCGGCCATGAGGATCTGCTGGGCAAGTTCGTCCCGCAGGATCATATCATCATCGGTACCACCCAGCACAACGCCAGCGTAGCCGGTTTGGGCGTCACCAAGCACGGCGGCAGCGGCATGACCCACATGGGCTGCGTTGTCGGCGAAGCTGCCCGGCTGCAGAAGTTTGCTGATACCTTCACTGAGTGCGGCCTCGAGGCTGACGTTTCCGACGGCGTCCAGAAGATGATCTGGAACAAGCTGTTCACCAATGTTTCCGCCAGTGCCCTGACCGGTGCCCTGCAGGTGCCCCTGGGCTACATCTCTTCCAACGAGCACGCCTGGAAGCTCTGCTGCCAGCTGATCCGCGAGGCTGTGGATGCTGCCGCAGGCCTGGGCATGGACTTTGACTATGACGAAAAGGTCGCCGAGGTCAAGGCAGTCTGCGATAAGTCTCCCAACGGCCTGACCAGCATCTACGCTGACCTGCGCGACGGCCGCCGCAGCGAGGTCGATACCATCAGCGGCAGTGTTGTCCGCGCCGGCAAGAAGTCTGGCGTTGCTACCCCGAGCCATGAGTTCCTGGTCGAACTGATCCACGCCATGGAGGGCCGCCCGAAGGCCTGATTTGGCACAAATCTTTTGTACTTCGGGGCGTCCGGAACCCGGATGCCCTTGAAGATAAATGCACATTTTTAAAGGAGGATTTTCCCTATGTCTGAACAGCCTTTGACTTATGATTGGGTTGCTGGCAAACCGAAAGCCGTCCCCGCTGACAAGCTGCCCCCGAAAGAATACATGAAGGGCAACCTGCACATCGTCGACCTGAGCAAGTGCGTTGACCCGTACACCGAGAGCCGCCGCTGCAACCTGTGGCGCTTCAACACCGGTGGTGACGTGCCTGACTTCCACACCAACGTGGACATCGGCAGCCATCTGGGTACCCACTGCGAGTGCCCCTACCATCACGACTCCAATTGGCCCAGCGTTGCTGAGCTGCCCCTGGATCAGTTCATGGGCCGCGGCATCTACTGCGTGCTGGATCTGCCCGAGGATCATCAGATCACCGCTGCTGACCTGGAAGCCGCTATCGGCGACCGCGTCCAGCCCGGCGATACCGTCATCCTGGATAGCCCCCACAAAATCCCTCCCTTCACCAGCCTGACCGGCGGCCCCACTGACCACCGTCTGCAGGTCGGCGCTGAGATGGCTCAGTGGCTGGCTGACCGCAAGGTCCAGTGCGTAGGTTTCGGTGATGGCGTTGCCATCGAGGGTGACGTCCGCAACGTTAAGCCCTTCCATGACATCCTGATGGCTCAGAACTGCACCTTCCTGGAAGTTCTGTGCAACCTGGAGCTGCTCAAGACCGATACTTTCTTCATCAGCTATGCTCCGATGAACATTATCGGCCTGGACTCCTGCCCGACTCGCGTTTACGCAATCGAGGGTCTGCCCGGCTTCACCCGCTAAGTTATAGCAATTCAAAGGCTTCCCCTCTGCGGGGGAAGCCTTTTTCTGAAAAAGGAGAAGAAAACCATGGAAGGTCCGATGAAAAACCTGTTCGACCCGGCCGGTAAGGTAGCACTGGTCACTGGCGGCACCAGCGGCCTGGGCCATGCCATTGCCGAGGCGTTTTTGCAGAACGGTGTGGACGTTGCTGTCTGCAGCCGGCACCCCGAAAGCGCCCCCGAACTGGCCGAGTTGGCCGCCGCCGAAGGCCGCCGCTACCTGCCCGTCTATTGCGACATCACCAAAGAGGAAGACGTCGAGAAGATGGGCGACATCATCGAAAAAGAGCTGGGCCCCGTCACGATGCTGGTCAACAGCGCCGGCATGAACATCCTGAAGCATGCCGAGGATTACGACGCCGAGTCCTTCAATAAGGTCATGTCGCTGAACGTCCTGGGCACCCACAATGTCAGTAAAATGTGCGGCAAGCGCTGGATGATCCCCGCCCACAAGGGCCGCATTGTCAACTTGTCCTCTGCTAAGGCATTCCTGGGTACCGACCGCGACTACACCGCCTACTGCGCCAGTAAGGGTGCCATCAACATGTACACCGCCCAGCTGGCCTGTGAGTGGGCCAAGTTCGGCATCTCGGTCAACGCCATTGCGCCGACCTTCGTCGTGACCCCCATCAACGCCGACCGCCTGTCCGACCCCGTATTCTACAACTCGCTGGTCAAGCGCATCCCTTACGGACGTCTGGGCACCGGCAAAGATATGGCCGCTGCAGTCCTCTTCCTCTGCAGCGAGGGCTCCGAGTTTATCACTGGTGTTACCCTCAAAGTGGATGGCGGCGTGACCTCTATGCAGTAATTTCCGCATAAGGAGAGCAAAATTATGATTTCTGGCAATATCCATGAAAAAAGCAACCTGGCCGTCCTGCCCGAGCCGCTGCAGCGCGCTGTGCAGTTCCTGAAGGACAACGACCTGGCTGCCCATGAACCCGGCAAGTTTGAGCTGGACGGCGACAAGATGATCCTGCAGGTCATCGACCAGTCCACCGGCCCCCGCGAGAATCTGCGCCCCGAGTGTCACCGCAAGTATATCGACGTGCAGTTCCTGGCCGCCGGCGGCCCCGAGCGCATCGGCTGGTATCCTGACCTGGGCGATAACGAGGTGGACGAGAACCTGCTGGACACCCCGCGGGACATCTGCTTCTACAAGAATAACCCGAACGCCCGCGAAGGTGTCATCGAGATGCAGCCCGGCAGCTATGCCATGTTCTTCCCTTGGGATGTACACATCCCGGCCATCCAGGTAGGGGAACCTGCCAAGATCCGCAAAATCGTCATCAAGGTCGCACTGGACACCTGCCTGTGACCTGAAGAAAGGAACCGCTGTGGAAATCGAAAAACATCTGGCCGAACTGGCCCAGGCTGACCCCCAGACCCGCCGCACCGCTTTAGAAAACGCGCTGACCGCTGAGGGTCTGACCCCGGAGATCCAGGAATGTGAAGCGGATGAGCGCCGCAAGGCCGCCCGCAACTATCTGCTGTATACGGCCGACAAGGACGCCAAAGGACCGCTGTTCTGCGCCCATTACGACGCACACCCCGGAAGTACCGGCGCCAACGATAACGCTGCCGCCGTCTGCATCCTGATCGCCCTGGCCAAAGAGTTACAGCAGCGCAAGATACCGGCCACGATCGCCTTTTTCGATGGCGAGGAATCCGGCCACAGCGGTGCCAAATTGTTTGAGGATGGCCGCAAGCGTGAGGTGAGCTGCGTGGTCAACCTGGATATGTGCGGTTACGGCGATACCATCGCTGTCTACGCCCGCGGCAGCGAGAATCGCGCCGGTGCGCGGACCTTCTGCGCCAAGGAGCGGCTGGACGCCCACCACGGCGAACTGGTCAAGTATATGCCGGAGGGTGACAACGTTTGTTTCACCACCCGCCGCCAGCCGGTGGTCAGCATTGCCGTTATGCCCAGGTGGGACACCAAGTACCTGACGGCCATGGCCGCCCAGGGCATGGGCCTGCTGGGCCGCAGCCCCGAGTTCAAGATGATGCTGGGGGAGATGGAAGTCGCCTCCACCATGCACGGCGGCTTCCGCGATGCCATCAAGTGGGTCCAGCCCGAGGCCATGCAGATGCTGTATGACTACCTGCTGGACGCCATGACCACCCCGCCCCCGGCCAAAAAGCTGTTCGGCATTCTCTGAACAACTTTACCCGCAGCTCCGCGCAGCAGCAGGCGGGGCAGCCTCCTGACAGCACAGCTGCCTGTTCAGATAAATAAAGACTGCCGCACGGCTTTGGCAACAAAGCTGCGCGGCAGTTTTTGTATTTTTGTTATACACTTACGTTGTCGATGGTAAAATAGCCCGGGTAGCGCTCGATCTTGTCCATCAGGTTGCCCCTGAAGCTGGTCAGATGCTCGCTGATCTTCACCTCGGGCTGCACGTTGTCCGGCAGGCCCATCAGCAGATAATCGCAAAATTCCCGGTGCTGGCGGGTCACACGGTCGTAATCGCAATCGCCATCCAGCGCATCGAGATAGCGCAGCCGGTCGTAGTGGGAGACCAGCCCGCGGATAGCCAGCCAGGTGTGGCTGCGCCCGCCGAAGTAGTACATCAGACGGTGGAACTCGTCGTCCAGATGGATGAACTCATCCACGGCGTCGGGCATGCGGGGCCGCAGGCTTTCCTGGTGGCACATGCAATCCCAAAGTTCCTGCACCTGGCTGCGGCCGATCTTACCAGCCACATCCTTTAATAATGCACTTTCCAGCAGCAGACGGGTGGAGTAGCCCTCCTTGACCAGCGCTGGGTCGATGCGGCTGACCTGGGTGCCCCGCTGGGGGAAGATCTCGATCAGCCAATCGTTGTGCAGTGTGGTGATGGCTTCATGCACCGGGGTACGGCTCATCTGGAACAGCTTGGCAATCTCGATCTCGCTCAGCGGTTCGCCGGGCTTTAAGCGGAATGTCATGATATTCATGCGCAGCACGCGGCAGGCGTACTCGCGGTTGCTCTCTTTGGGGCGTGGCTGGGGAACCAGCAGATCCATCGCAGACCCTCCTTTGTTGGACGCATACGATATATAGTCTTTCCACTAATATATCAGTTAAAAATCCAACATGCAACCCATTTGGCAAAACTTTGTGCAAAAGCATGATTTTTACAGAGAAAATCTGGTAAAATCAACAGTTGCAATTCGGTTTAAGCTGTGTTATGCTGATAATATCAACGGATAAGCTAATATATCAGCGAACATCCGGCGAAGCAAGAAAAAAGCAGACACAACAAGACCACCGCGCTGATCAAAAAGGAGAGAATGAATATGAGTATTCGCGTACCTTATGAAACTGTCAAATCTACCGTTACGCAGGCATTCCTGAATCTGGGCCTGAGCCAGGAGAAGGCTGAAAAGTGCGCTGAGATCCACACCGAGAGCAGTCTGGAAGGCATCGAGAGCCACGGCCTGAACCGTGTGCCCCGCTTTGCCGAGTATGTCCAGAAGGGCTGGGTCGACATCAATGCTGAGCCCGAGCTGGTCGGTGCAAAGGGCGCTGTTGAGAACTATGACGGCCACCTGGGCATTGGCACTCTGAACGCCACCTTCTGCATGGATCGCGCTGTGGCCCTGGCCAAAGAGCACGGCATCGGCTGTGTTGCCCTGAAGAACACCACCCACTGGATGCGCGGCGGTTCTTACGCCTGGCAGGCTGCCCAGGCCGGTTTCATCGGTATCAGCTGGACCAACACCGAGAGCTGCATGCCCATGTGGGGTTCCAAAGTCCCCGGCGTCGGCAACAACCCGTTCTGCATCGCCATCCCGCGTAAGAGCGGCCCCATCGTCCTGGATATGGCCATGAGCCAGTACGCTTACGGCAAGCTGGGCGTCTATCGTCTGGCCGGCAAGCAGCTGCCTTTCCCCGGCGGCTTCGATAAGGACGGCAACCTGACCAGCGATCCCGGCGCCATCGAGGCTTCCGGCCGCATCCTGCCCACCGGTTACTGGAAGGGCTCCGGCATGGCCATCGCCCTGGACCTGGCTGCCGCTGCTATGGCTAACGGCAAGACCGGCGCTGATCTGGACCGTGAGGGCCAGGGCAGCTGCACCGGCTGCTGCCAGATCTTCATCGCCTACGATCCGTACCTGTTCGGCGAGGAAGAGGAGATTCAGGCCAAGTTTGATGACCGCGTAGCCGCTGCTGATGCTACCACCCCGGAGAAAGAGGGCGGCCATGTCACCTGCCCGGGCGAGCGCACCGCTGCTACCCGTGCCCGCAACCTGGCTGAGGGTGTTGTTGTGGATGAGCAGGTCTGGCAGCAGTGCCTGGATCTGGCTGCCGGCAAGATGGACACCAAGGACATCGCTAGCACCTGCATCCTGGACAACATGAAGGAAGAGGAGAAGAAGTAATTCTTCCCTCTGCTGAAACACAAGTCCCTACCTTATTATAATAGACGATATAGAACTTATTACTTTAGAGCAAGTAAAGGAGCGTTCATTATGTATTTTGCACCGATTTCTCAGGCTACCAAGTACAACTATCTCGATGATAAATTCCAGGCTGCTTACAAGTGGCTGGCCGAGACCGACCTGGACAACACCCCCGCTGGCAGCTATCCCATCTGCGAGGGCGTGACCGCTAACGTGCAGGAGTACACCACCTTCCCCGCAAGCGAAGGCTCCTTCGAGACTCACGATAAGTTCTTCGACATCCAGTATGTCATCTCCGGCAAAGAGCAGTTCGGCGTCTGCAAGCGCGAGGGCTTGGTCCTGAAAGAGGATCACCCCGAGAACGACCTGAAGTTCTACGAGGAGCCCGCTATGAGCGGCACCGTCCTGCTGCTGCCCGGCGATATGATCGTCGTTGCCCCCGAGGATGCTCACAAGCCCCGCTGCGCAGCTGGCGAGCCGGAGTTCGTCCGTAAGGTCGTTGTTAAGGTCAAGGTCTGATCTTAGTTTTGTATCATTTGTATCTTTCGCTTTTGTAACAGGAATTATAGAAAGGTCGTTATTCATCATGAAAGCAATCAAGTTGGCAGAGCCTTGGAAAGTTTCTTGCGTTGACATTGAAAAGCCCGTGCCGAAACCCGGCGAGGCTTTGATCAAGGTGGTCGCCGCCGGCATCTGCGGCAGTGACATCGGTGCTTTCCGCGGCACCAATGGTCTGGTTTCTTATCCCCGCGTCATCGGCCACGAGCTGGCTGGCATTGTGGAATCCATCCCGGAGAACAACAAGAACGGCATCAAAGTCGGCGACCGTGTTGTAGTGGATCCGTACCTGTACTGCGGCCACTGCTATCCCTGCCGCATCGGCCGTACCAACTGCTGCACCGACCTGAAGGTTCTGGGTGTGCATGTAGACGGCGGCATGGCTGAGTACTACTGCCACCCTGCTGATATGCTCATCAAGATCCCCGAGGGCATGAGCTGGGAGCAGGCCGCTATGGCTGAACCCCTGACCATCAGCCTGCACGGCATCCATCGCGGCGGCCTGCAGGCCGGCGAGTACTGCGCCATCATCGGTGCAGGCCCCATCGGCCTGGTTGCCGGTATGGTTGCCCAGGCTTACGGTGCCCACGCCATCCTGCTCGACCTCGTGCAGGAGCGCCTGGACTTCGCCAAGAGCCTTGGCATCGAGTATGTCATCAACTCCGGCAAGGAAGATCCCGTTGAGCGCATCAAGGAAATCACCGGCGGCGAGATGGCGCATCAGGTCATGGAGTGCTCCGGCGCCAACCCTGCTATCCGCCAGACCTTCGATCTGGTCTCCAACGCTGGCCGCATCACCCTGACCGGCTGGCCCAAGAAGGAAACCAGCCTGCCCACCGATGTCATCACCAAGAAGGAAATCGACATCCGCGGTGCCCGCACCAGTGCTGGCGAATTTGAGGAGGCTCTGGACCTCATCAACAGCCGCAAGGTCGATATGATGAAGATCCTGACCAAGACTGTCACCATGGACGAGGCTCCCGATACCATCGTGGATATCGAGAAGAATCCCGGCAACTACATGAAGGTCGTCGTCCGCGTCAGCAATGATGACTAAGCATTAAACAATTCCGTATCTCAATATATCTCCCATTAAGGCAGCCCGCCCGGAAGTTCTCTCGCTTCCGGGCGGGCTGTTTTTTGTGCTTTATTTATGTGCAGTCAAATAAAAAATCCCTGCCGCCAAAACGGGGCAGGGAAGAGAGGCGCATAAAGCTATTTCAGGTTGGGGCGGTCCTGGTCGCCGTCAGCCTTGAACAGTACAAAGTTTTCCGGTTTGTTGGTAAAGTAGTAATACTCGGTGTTTTCCAGCAGTGGAGGGGTCAGATAGTTGGGGATGACGCTGCCGTCGCCCTCCAGCCGCTCGGTAAAACCGGCGGCCTGCCAGACTTCGGCGGGAATACCGGCATTGTAGCAGTCCATATATTCGCCGCCTGCGCGGTTTAGTATGGCGTCCAGTGCACCACCCAAACGGGGCAGAACGGCATCCTCGCCAATGAAGTCCACCAGCCGCACCACCGGCACGCAGCCGGTCTCCTCAGCGGTTACGGTGCGGGTCACCACGTAGGCCAGCAGCTTGCCGTTTTCCCGCGCGGCCCAGACATCGTAGTGGAAGTAGGGATAACGGAAATACCGCCGCCGCAGATACCAGGTATCCTTCACCGGCGTGTGGGGCGTGGCAGGCATCCCCAGCGGAATCAGGTCGGCCGCGTCCTCTACTTTTTCCAGCCCTAAATCGCGCTGGACCGGGGGCAGTATGTACCGCAGCGGTTTGGCCAGCTGGTAATCCTTGCGGCGGCCCAGACGGTAATAGTGGGGCAGGCGCTCAGCCTTCCACCCCAAAAACTGGTAGAACGTGCAGGTGTTGGGGCGGATGTTGTTGCAGGCCAGCACGTTGGCATGCAGCAGGTCGGGCAGGGCGTTCATCAGCTCCAGCCCTACGCCGTTGCGGCCTTTGACGGCCACCCACACGCTCACCCACACATCGGGGCGACGATTGGTGTTGGCCAGGATGTACCCGGCGGCGCTCACGTACTTGCCGTCATCCTCGGCCACCGCAAACTGCGGGATACCGCCGCGGCCTGCATAATAGTGGTGGTACAGCTCCGGCCGGTTGATGAGGGGCAGACGCATATCAAAATTGGCGTTGATAAAATCGATGATCGCCTGATCTTCGCCCAGGCGGGCCAGGCGGAATGTTACCTCAGACAATGGCCGAACCTCCCGTCACCGGCAGCGTTACGCCGGTAATGAAGCCTGCCTCATCCGAGAGCAGGAACGCCATGGCCGGCACCACGTCGGCCGGGGTGGCGTTGCGGCCCATAGGGTTGTCCTCGGCGGCCGCCTGCACGATGAGGTCGGGGGTGTCCTTCAGGAAGTGGGTCTCCATCATGCTGGGGGCCACGCAGTTGACCGTGACGCCGAACTTGGCGTACTCCACGGCCAGGCTCTTCACCAGTCCGCCGATAGCGCTCTTGGCCATCACATAAGCGGCGGTGTTTTTGGGCGGGCAGCCGATGGTGTAGCTGGTCTGGATGAACAGCACACGGCCAAACTTGGCACGGGCCATGGCAGGCAGCACGGCTTTGCAGATGCGCACGGCACTGTGGACTTCAATCTCCAAATCCAGATCAAACCGGCGCTGGTCAAAAGCCTTGAACTTGGTGTTGACTACCGGCAAAGCAGGCAGGTGGATAAAGTGGGTCGGGGCCGGGGCGTCCGCTGCCAGCACCTCCACAAAAGCGTCCACCTTGGCGCGGTCGGAAAGATCTACGTCGTAGGTGCGCAGCTGGCCGGGATACCTGCGGCACAACTCGGCCATTTTGGCCAGGTCGCCGCAGCCCTGGGCCAGAACCAGCGTGTCGGCCGGGGCGTTGTGCAGCAGCCGCTCGATCAGCGTGCGGCCCACATCGCTGGTGGCGCCGGTGATCAGGTAAGTATATGCCATGGGAAAAACCTCCCTTACAAATCGTTAAAGTTATTTGGCAAGCCCGGCCTTGATGATGCCGCGGGTGACCCGCTTGCCGTCCTGATTGGTGATGACAGCCTTGATCTCAGCCTCGCTGCCGATCTCGCTCACACGCTCCACGGTGCCCTTGACGGTTAGCGTATCGCCGATGAAGATGGGCTTGGCAAACTTGCACTCGACCCCATGCAGCAGGCAGTGCTCGCCGGGCAGGTAAACGCCCGCCAGGGTGGAGAAAAAGCTGGCCCCCAGCATGCCGTACACCACCCGGCCGGGAAAGCCGCGGTCCTTGGCATAATCGGCATCGATGTGGATGGGGGAGACATCGCCGGTAATGGCCTTGAACTGATCCATCATTTCGGCGGTGACGGTGACGGTGAATTCCTCACTCAAACCGGGCACCATCTCGGCAAGGGTATAGTGATTCATACATCCTCCTCGTGAGCTGTGAAGCTGCGAAAAAAAGGCGGCACCGGCCGCCTAAAATATTTTTTTGAGGTGTGCACCTGCTTGTAGGGGCGGGCATTGCTCACCCGTGGGCTGCAAAACAGGATGTGAATTACACCATCCGTGCAACCAGATCCAGCAGATCACCGACATCCTTCAACCCGCGCACGTCAGAGAGCTTGAACTTGATGTTGAACTTCTTCTCGATAGCGGTCAGCAGGTTGATCTGCTCCAGGCTGTCCCAATCCTCGATGTCATCGGCGCAGGTGGCGCGGGTGATCTCCAGGGTGTCATCATCAAAATTATCGCGGAAAATATCCTGCACAGCGGCCAAAATTTCCTGTTCAGTCATAATAGGGTACTCCTTTATTTTACCTTTAATATGGTAGTTACCTATAATATACCATAAAACACCCCGCCGTGCAAGGCAATTTCGCGCTTTACAGGCCGTAATCTTCCAGCCGTTTCTGCAGTTCGCGCTCGTCGGTGATGGGCACGCCCTGCTGCAAAGCCAAAGCGTCGCCTTCGGGCAAAAGGCGGGTGTAAATTTCATCGTACCGGGCCAGCGGGCCGCTGCCGTCGATGGTATACAGCGCCGGATGGCCGCCGTTGTCTTTTAACAGATACTGCGGCTCGGCCGGCTGCTGGCCCCGTATAAACCACCAGATGCCCGCCGCAATGCAAAGCACTGCCAGCGCCCCCAGCAGCGAAAGATACAAATATTTCGCTGATTTTTGTGCATTTCCCATAGTTTCACGCTCCTTTCTCACTAGTATGGACGCAGTATCGCCACAAAATCAAAAAGTTGTGAATTTTGTCTGCGGGGGTATACTTTTTCTGTCTGTTTGTGCTATAATCTATCCTATAGCATTATGCGATTCTGTGTGACGGCTTTTGCTGTACGCTTTGCTTTATTCTGTGATTAAGGAGGCGGTTCCCATAGAACCCAAACAGCCGCGCCACATTTCAACCGATGGCGTAAAATCTACCGCAGGGGCCACCGGGCAGCCGGTACCCAAGAAAAAGAAACCGAAGCGTAAGCACCACCCGGTGGCGGCGTTCTTCCGCTTTATCGGCTGCCTGCTTTGCGTCTGCGTCATGGCGGCCAGCGTAGGCGGCGTCCTGCTCTCGATGTACATCGTGCAGGTCACGGCAAACGATGGCGATGTCCTGGACCTGGATAACCAGAAAAACAAACAAACCACCATTGTCTACGACAAAAACAGCGACGAGTATGCCACCCTGACCAAGGGCGAGAACCGTATCTGGCGCGAGCTTTCCGCCATGCCGGAGAACCTCCAGCACGCGGTCATTGCTATCGAGGATAAGGACTTCTACAACGAGCCCGGCATCAATATCAAGCGTACCATCGGTGCCGCGCTGAACGAGTTTACCGACCATGCACTGTACGGCTCCCAGCAGGGTGCATCCACGCTGGAACAGCAGCTGATCAAAAACCTGACCGGCGATAATGAGACCGACAAGATGCGTAAGGTGCGCGAGATATTCCGCGCCCTGGGTCTGTCCAACAAGTACAGCAAAGAGACCGTCCTGGAAGCCTACCTCAACACCATCCCGCTGACCGGTATCGTTTGCGGCATGGAGGCTGGCGCCAACGAGTACTTTGGCAAGCATGTCGAGGATCTGACCCTCTCTGAGTGCGCCGTCCTCGCATCCATCACCAAGAACCCGACCAAGTACAACCCCTTCACCAACCCCGAACAGCTGATGAAGCGCCGCAACCACGTGCTGTATGAGATGTACAACCAGGGCTACATCACCGAGGATGAGTATAATTCCGCAACGGCGGAGACCATCAAGGTGGTGGAGAGCAAGGGCGGTGCCGAGAACGTGACCCGCACCTCCAACAACTCCTACTTCACCGATGCACTCTACTATGAGCTGCTCAACGACCTGCAGGAGAAGGCCAACTACACGGCCGAGGAAGCCAGCTCGCTGATCTTCAACGGTGGCCTGCGCGTCTACTCCACCGTCGATCCCAAGGTCCAGAGCGTCATCGAGAAAGAACTGTACAACGCCGATGATGAAATTCCGGCCCTCTGGCACGAAGCTCCGGTCGCCCTGCGCGACTACCCGGCGGATACCAGCAGTTGGGACGATGTGCAGTACGACGAAGCCACCGGCCTGCCCGTCACCAAGGACGGCTACGCTGTCTACGGCGTCGAGGACATCCCCGTCTACGACGATGATGCCGAGACCGAACTGAAGAAGGGTACCTCCACCGACCCGAACTATCCCAACGATGACACCGTCTACCTCTGCGTGTATGAGAAAGTCCGCACCGAGGCTTCGGCTGCGATCCTGGACTATGCCGGCAACATCCTGGGCATCGGCGGCGGCATTGGCGAAAAGCAGTACGACCTGGGCACCAACCGCGCCACGGTCCCGCACCAGACCGGTTCTACCATGAAGCCCATCGGCGCCTACTGCCTGGCGCTGGATTACGGCCTGATCAACTACTCTTCCCAGATTCTGGACGCGCCGTTCTACGCGGCTGCTGATAAGGAAGTGCTGAAAGAGCAGTACTCTTATATGGACAAGTACTCCGCTGCAGCCCAGTCCCGTAGCGACATCTGGCGCGATTGGCCCACCAACTACGGCGGTGCCGGCGGCCAAGGCAACCCCATGCTGGTGTATGACGCCTTGCGTCAGTCTTACAACACGGTGGCTGTCTGGGTCGGCAACATGGTCGGCGTGGATTACCTGTACAACTTCGTGCATGATACGCTGGAATGCAGCTATATCAGCGCCGAAAACGATATGGACCTGGCACCTCTGGTGCTGGGCGGCCAAAGCCGCGGCATGACCGTGGTGCAGCTGGCCGGTGCCTACTCCATCTTCAACGATGGTACCTTCACCAGCCCGCACTACTATACCGAAGTGGAAGATTACCTGGGCAACACGGTGCTGGATAATACCAAGTATATCAACACCACCCAGGCCATCAGCCCCGAGACCGCGCAGATCATGAACCGTATGATGGCCAACGTCCTGAAGACCGGCGGTACGGCTTCCAGCATCGGCGTGCCCCAGGCAGGCGGTATGGACGCAGTCGCCAAGACCGGTACGACCAGCAACAACAAGGATTACACCTTCGCTGCCCTGACCCCCTACTACGTCACAGCCCTGTGGTGGGGCTTTGACCGCCCGGAGGATATGTCCCAGTACAGCGGCGGTAAATACGGTACGCCCATCCAGAAAGCCTGGAAGAACATGATGGAAGAGCTGCAGGCAGACCTGCCCTACAAGGAGTTTGCCACCAGCGAAAACGTTGTGGAGCGTCACTTCGACACTTCCACGGGCGCCATCATCTCCGGCGGCGGTGCCATTGGCTACTATACCGAGGATAACATGCCCGACAGCAGCTATGCAGCTTCGACGGATGACCCCTATGCCGCCCTGGCCCAGGCCGCTGCCGAGGGTGCCCAGGATGGCGACACCACCACCGAACCCACCGAGTAAAAACAAAAACACTTAAACACAATGTCCCCTGGCTGTCAAACAGCCGGGGGACTTTTGTTTGCGTAATAAATACAGCTGTCTTTACACAAAAACACCGGTGGATAAGGAGGGGCAAACCGTCAAACTGCATAAATTGCAGGGAAAATGCGGGAAATTTGCCCCAAAAGGCTTGCATAACGGTGCTTTCCGTGTTATAGTAAATCCTGTTGAAACACAAATGTACGCAAGGAGGGGACACGATGTCTGAACGTCGTTTCCTGTTGGTCGATGCAGATGTCCTGCCGGAAGTTTTCGGTAAGGTATTGCAGGCCAAAGAGCTTTTAGCCTCGGGGGCAGTGCCCAACATTTCGGCAGCTGCCCGCCAGGCTGGTATTTCCCGCAGTGCTTTCTATAAATATAAGGATACCGTCTTTGATGCCGAGACCGGCCGCGAGACCATCACTGTGGTGGCCACACTGCTGGATAAGACGGGCGCCCTGCAGGGGCTGCTGTCCGGCATTTCGGCGGCAGGTGCGTCCATCGTGACCATCACCCAGTCCCGCCCGGAGAACGGCGCGGCCCAGGTGGAAGTTACCGTGCGCACCGGCACCATGCAGATGACGGTGGACGAGATGCTGACCCGCCTGTCCCGCCAGCCCTGCGTGGTGGAGATCCACCGCGGTGCATAAGCGGCCTTATCTGCAAGAAATACCGAAAGGGGAATTTTCTCATGGCTAAAATTGCAATTATGGGCTTTGGCACCGTCGGCAGCGGCGTGCTGGAAGTCTGCCGCCGCAATGCGGCATCCATCGCCCGCCGCGCCGGCGAGCCGGTGGAGGTCAAATACATCCTGGACGTCCGCGATTTCTCTTCCTCGCCGGACGCCACCTTGTTTACCAACTCTATCGATACCATCCTCGCTGACCCCGAGGTCAAGGTCGTGGTGGAGACTATCGGCGGCACCAGGTTCGCCTACCCGTATGTCCGCCAGTGCCTGGAAAGCGGCCGCAGTGTCTGCACCTCCAACAAGGAGATGGTCGCTACCTACGGCGCCGAACTGCTGGCCCTGGCCACGGAGCATAACGTGGCCTTCCTGTTCGAGGCCAGCGTCGGCGGCGGCACGCCTATCATCACCCCGATGCACCAATGCCTGGCCGCCAACCATATCAGCCAGATCCAGGGCATCGTCAATGGCACCACCAACTTTATGCTGACCAAGATGAAGCGCGAGAACATGGGCTTTGATGAGGCCCTCAAGATTGCCCAGCAGCTTGGCTATGCCGAGACGAAGGACCCCGGCGACGACGTGGACGGCCGTGATGCCTGCCGCAAGATCGCCATCCTGGCCAGCCTGGCCTGCGGTCATCATGTTTACCCCGATAACATCCCGGCCCGCGGCATCCGTGACATCACGGTGGCCGACATCCAGGCCGCCGAAAAGCTGGATTCCGCCATCAAGCTGATCGCCTGGTATAACGAGGGCGAGAACGGCCAGATGGCCGCCGGTGTGGAGCCGATGCTGGTTTCCAATGCCAACCAGCTGGCCGGCGTGGACGATGTGTTCAACGCCGTGCTGATGAAAGGCGATATGCTGGGCGATGTCGTGTTCTACGGCAAGGGTGCAGGCAAGCTGCCCACTGCCAGCGCCGTGGTGGCCGACGTCATCGACGCCCTGAAAGAGGGCGTACACGTTCACGACAGCCTGTTCTGGAAACCGGCCCCCAAACTGGAAGGCCAGCTGAAGGACGAGGCCGTCTACCCCTGGTACATCCGCGTCAGCGGTGTGTCCGCCGCCCTGCTGCCCAATGTAGCCGGTGCGGGCCACACGGTGTTTGAGGCCGATGGTCAGGCCGCGTACCTGATCAATGCCGCCACCGCCGCCCAGATCGAGGAAATCAGCAAAAAGATCGAAGTCCTCGGCGGCAAGGTGGAACTGGCGATGAAGAAACTGGCTGAATAAGCCGCGCGGAAAAGGGGAGAGCAGAAAATGATCACTGTTACCGTCCCGGCCACCAGCGCCAATGTGGGCGCAGGCTTTGACTCGCTGGGCCTTGCAGTTTCGATGTACAACGTTTTTACTTTTGAGGAAGCCGACCGCATCCAGATCACTTCGGTGGATGGCACCCACATCCCGACCGGCTCCAACAACCTGGTGTACCGCTCGGCCCGTGTGGTGTATGACCAGCTGGGTATCCCGATGAAGGGGCTGCGCATCACCCAGAAGAACACCATCCCGATGGCCCGCGGCCTGGGCTCCAGCTCCGCCTGCATCGTGGCCGGCATCCTGGGTGCCAACGCCCTGCTGGGCAATAAGCTGACCCGCCGTCAGATGTTGACGCTGGCTACCTCGATTGAAGGCCACCCCGACAACGTGGCCCCGGCCATGCTGGGCGGCTTCGTCACCAGTGTGATCGATGAAGGCCAGGTCTACAGCGTGAAAAAAGAAATCGACACCGAGCTGGCTTTTGCTGCCTTCGTGCCGGACTTCCGCCTGCTGACGTCCAAGGCCCGCGCCGCCCTGCCCGCCATGGTCAGCCATAAGGACGCGGTCTACAACCTGTCCCGCGCTGCGCTGGCCACCGCTGCTTTCTGCGATGGCAACTATGCGCTGCTGGGCGTGGCTACCAAGGATGTGCTGCACCAGCAGTACCGCCTGCCCCTCATCACCGGCGGCGACGAGGTGTTTGAGTTAGCCCAGGATCTGGGCGCACTGGCTGTCTATATTTCGGGCGCCGGGCCTACCATCATGGCCGTTGTGCATAAAGATGATACAGAGTTCTTTGACCGTGCCGAGGCGGCACTGGCGGCGGATGGCCCGTTGCATCACTTTACGGTTCATCGGCTGCTGGCCGATAACGTCGGCGCAGTGGTAAGCTGACGCTGCTATAGAGGAGGAACAGGAATCCTATGGGATTGATCGTGCAAAAATTCGGCGGTTCATCGGTAAAAGACCGTGACCGCATCTTCAACGTGGCGCGCATCGTCATGAACACGCGCAACGCCGGCAACGATGTTGTCGTGGTGGTCTCTGCCCAAGGCGATACCACCGATGACCTCATCGCCAAAGCGGCCGAGATCACCTCGGACCCGTCCCATCGTGAGATGGATATGCTGCTGGCGGCTGGCGAGGAGATCTCCATCTCGCTGCTGACGATGGCTTTGCAGGAACTGGGCGTTTCCGCTATCAGCCTGACGGGCTGGCAGGCCGGCTTCAACACCGACCGTGCCTACTCCAAGGCCCGCATCAAGCGCCTGGACACAGAGCGTGTCGAGAGCGAACTGGCCCGCAACCGCGTGGTCGTTGTGGCGGGGTTCCAGGGCCTGAACCGCTCTGACGACATCACCACCCTGGGCCGCGGCGGCAGTGATACCTCTGCCGTGGCACTGGCCGCTGCCCTGCATGCAGACCGCTGCCAGATCTTTACCGACGTCGAGGGTGTTTTCACCGCCGACCCGCGCAAGATCCCCAAGGCCACCAAGCTGAAAGAGATCACCTTTGACGAAATGCTCGAGCTGGCCTCCCTGGGTGCCCAGGTGCTGAACAACCGCAGCGTCGAGCTGGCCAAAAAGTACAATGTAGAGCTGGAGGTCATCTCCAGCATCAACCCGGTGCCCGGCACCGTTGTTAAGGAGGAAACCAAAGTGGAAGGTATGCTCATTAAAGGCGTGGCGAAGGACACCGACGTCGCCGTTCTGACCGTCAAGGATGTTCCCGATGTGCCGGGTATGTCCTTCAAGATCTTCAGCCTGCTGGCCCAGAAGAACATCAACGTTGACATCATCCTGCAGACCACCGGCCGCGACGGCCGCAAGGACATGAGCTTCACTGTGCCCCTGGGCGATGCCGAGAGCGCTGTCTCTGCCCTGAAGAACGCTACCAGCCGCATTGGCGGCGGCGACGTCACCGTCGATAAGGGCTGCGCCAAGGTCTCCATCGTGGGTGCTGGCATGCAGAGCCACTCCGGCGTGGCTTCCACCATGTTCGAGGCACTGTTCAACCAGAACATCAACATTAAGATGATCTCTACCAGTGAGATCAAGATCAGCGTCATCATTGATGAGAAGGACGCCGACAAGGCCGTTGCTGCCATCCACGATGCTTTTATCAACTAAGTTTTTTCTGCATGTAAATATAGAGGGATAGGGTAAGCCCCCATGCACAGTGCGGTGCATGGGGGCTTTTAGTATAGATTAAAATAACTTTTTGCCCTGGGCAAACTTGGCGCTTAACGCACCTTTGCCCAGGTAGGCATACCGCTCCAGCCGTTCCGCAGGGGTAAAACTGCGCAGGCTGCGAAGATGGCTGTCATCCAGCACCAGTGCATCAAAGGCATAGCCTGGCTCAAACAGGCCGACCTGCTCGCCAAAGTCCTGCCAGAATTCACCGCCGCCTACGGTGGCCAGGTACAGCGCTTCGGTCATCGTCAGCGGGGCCTCGCTCTGGTCCACATAGCGCCAGCGCAGCTTGCTTACCTGCACAGCCGCAGCCATCACGGCAAACAGGTCCAGCGTGTGGCCGCCTGCCACATCGCTGCCCAGGCCGATGCGCCAGCCGCCCCGCAGATACTTGGCCGCCGGGGCAATGCCGGCAATCACGTTCTCGTTGCTGGTGGGGCAGTGGGCAATCATCACGCGGTTGGCTTTCATGGCGGCACATTCTTCCTCGCCGCTGTAGATGCAGTGGGCCATTACAGTGGGCACATCGCCGCCAAACAGGCCGTAGCGGCTGTAACTCTCGCCGTAATATTTCGTGCCGGGGCACAGCGCGGCCACCCATTCGATCTCGCTGGGGTTCTCGGAGAGGTGGCTCTGGGCAGGTACTTTATACTCGGCGGCCAGCTCGCCCAGACCCTTCATGTACTCGTCGCTGGCACTGGGGGTAAAGCGCGGGGTGATCATCGGGCGCACCGGGCCGTCGTGCAGCATATGCTCGTCGGCACAGGTGTCCAGCCAGCGGCGGGTCTCAGCCAGGCCGGCGGCAGGAGAGGGCTCCCGGTAAAAGTCCGGGCTGTTGCGGTCCATGCCCAGCTTGCCCACAAAGGCCGAAAGCCCGGCGGCTTTCAGCTGGTGCATCAGTTCCAGCGTGGCATCGGTGTGCAGCGTGCCAAAGATGCAGGCGCGGGTGGTGGCGCTGTGCGTAAGGTCCCGCACAAAGTAGCCGTAGCCCGCGCGGGCATAGTCGGCATCGGCATAGTGGGATTCCTCGGGGTAGGTGTACTGCTGCAGCCAGTCCAGCAGTTCCAGATCCATGGCGGTGCCGCAGTAGCTGTACTGCGGCGCATGCAGGTGCAGGTCCACAAAGCCCGGCGTGATGATCTGCCCACTGTGGTCGTAGACCGGCACACCGGCGGGGGCTGCCTCACGAAATGCCCCGCAGCGGCCATCCTCACACAGCATATAGCCATCCCGCACCCGCAGGGTATCCGGGGTGGGGGTATCTACAAAAATGCCCTTAACGGCAAAACGTTCCATAGTGTTCCTCCTGATAGCAGAATACCTATATTATAACCGTTCCACATACCCAACTGCAAGTTTTTTATTTACTTTTACCCATTGAAGCGGTATAATACAAATATCTATTTGCTGTTTGAAAGGAATAAGGACTTGGAACGTAAACAACTTGCTCCCGGCGTGTTCATCACTTCGATGAGCGCCGCTAAATTCAATCGCTGCCGCATCACGATCCATCTGCGCTTCCCTGCGAAGCGTGAGACCGCCACCGATGCCGCTGTGCTGGCCCTGGTGCTGGAGCGCGGCTATGCGGCCTGCCCCGATATGACCGCCCTGTCCCGCCGCTTGGCCGAACTGTACGGCGCTGACCTGGGCGTGGATCTTTCCAGCGCCGGGCCGGACCGCGTGCTGTCCGCCGACATCTGCGGCATCAAGGACACCTACGCACTGGCGGGCGAGAACCTTACCGACGCCTACGCCGACATTGTGTTCGGCACCATCTTTGACCCCTACCTCGTAGACGGCATCTTCGACCCCGAGGCTGTGCGCATTGAGACCGAGACACAGGCCCGCCGCCTGGAAGCAGAGTTCAACTCCAAGCGCCTCTACTGCGTGCGCCAGGCCCGCCGCAAATTCTTCGGCAATTCCCCGGCGGGCATCGAGCTGGGCGGTTACCCCGGCGAGCTGGTCAACGTCACCCCCGCCAGCCTGAAAGCCGAGTATGACCGCATCCTCTCCACTGCGTCCATCGATGTGATGGTGCAGGGCGTGGACGAAGCCCGCGTGGCCGACCTGCTGCTGCGCAAGCTGGAGAGCATCCGCCGCGACCCGCAGCCCTTTGCGCTGCCTATGGCCATGCCCCGCACCCCGCTGCGCCACTTTAAAGAAGAAATCCCCGGCCTGACCCAGGCCAAGCTGTGCATGCTGTTCACCACCGGCGGCGAGTCCGACCCGCCCAGCGTCAGTATCCTGCGCGTGGCCATGAGTGTGCTGGGCGGTTCCGCCACCAGCCGTCTGTTCCGCAACGTGCGCGAAAAGCAGTCCCTTTGCTACTACTGCGGTTCCGCCGCCCAGCGCTCCACCGGCGTGATGATGATCGATTCCGGCGTTGAGCCGGGCAAGGAGCAGCAGGCCGAGGCCGCCATCCTGGCGGAATTGGAGGGCCTGAAGAACGGCCCCATCACCCAGGAGGAAATGGACGACTGCCGCCGCGGCCTGCTTTCCAGCATGGACGCGCTGAGCGACAGCCTGGCTGCGCTGGAAGGCTGGTACTACGGCCAGATCACCCGCGGCGAACCGCTCTATCCGCCGGAGTACGGCAAGGTGCTGACCGGCGCCGTCACCCTGGATGAGGTGCGCCAGGCGCTGCAAAGCTACAGCTACTCGGTCTGCTATGACGTGACCGCAAAGCCCGGTACGGCGGGCAAGGGAGGTGCCGAAGATGTCTGATTTTGCAAATCTGTCTGCGGTACAGGCCCGCGCCGCTGCCGCCGTTGGCTGCCAGAGCACCACGCTGCCCAGCGGCCTGACCGTGCTGTGCCGCACCATGCCGGGTTACAGCAGTGTGCATGCCATTTATGCCACGTCCTTTGGCTCCATCCACCGCAGCTTTACGCTGGACGGTAAAGAAGTTGTACTGCCTGCCGGTACGGCTCATTTCTTGGAGCACAAAATGTGTGAGACCCCCAAGGGTGACTCCTTCAGCTTCTACGCCAAGACCGGTGCTTCGGCCAATGCCTTTACCAGCTACGACCGCACCTGCTACCTGTTCTCGGCTACCCAGAAGATCGACGAAAACCTCGACATTCTGTTAGGTATGGTGGGCAAGCCCTGGTTCACCAAGGCCACCATCGCCAAAGAGCAGGGCATCATCGGGCAGGAGATCAAGATGTACGATGACAGCCCCGATTGGCGGCTGCTCAACGCGTTGTTCCACTGCCTGTACGCCGACCACCCCCTGCGGGACGACATTGCCGGCACGGTGGAAAGCATTGCCGGCCTGACCCCGCAGATGCTCTACAACTGCACCAAGGGGTTCTACGCGCCGTCCAATATGGTGCTGTCCGTGGCGGGCAAAATTACGCTGGAGCAGGCAGTCGAAGCTTGCAAGCGCAACGGCCTGTACCGCGCCCGCGCTGCCCATGAGGTGGAGTGGGACATCCCGGCGGATAACGGCCCGCTGGCCCACAAGGAGGCCCACTTCACCATGCCGGTCACCAAGCCCTGCTTCGGCGTGGCCTATAAAGAGGAACCCCTCGTGCCCGGCGACCTCAAGCGGGAATTGCTGCTGGATATGCTGTCCGACCTGGTCGTTGGCGGGCTGACCAAGCTCTACCGCAAACTGTACGATAACGCCATGGTCAACCCGGAGTTCTCCGGTGACTTTATCGCGGTGCGCGGTGCCTGTGCCGTGGCCTTTACCGGCGAGAGCGACACCCCGCGGGAGGTCGTGGACCTGCTGCAGGCCGAGATCGAGCGCCTGCGTACCGAGGGCATCGAACCCGAGGTCTTTACACTGGTGAAAAACCAGGTGTACGGCGGCCTGCTGGGTGATGTGGAGGCCATCGACGATGCCGCCGAGGAAGCTGCCGCCGCCTACCTGAAGGGCCGCACGCTGGCGGATGAGATCGCCGCGCTGGCCGCCCTGACCGTGGACGATGCCAACGAGCTGCTGTGCACCGCCCTGCGGGAGGAAAACCGCGCCTACGTACAGATCGACCCGGCTGAATAAAGACATCCCGATAAGGAGATATACAAAATGACTTATCATGTTCAATTCCCCGGCCTGGGGCTGGCTCTGACCGTCAACCGCGTGGCCGTGTCCATCGGCGGGTTCAACATCTACTGGTACGGCGTCATCATCGCCGCCGGCATGATGCTGGCCCTGCTGTATGCCTTCCGCAATGCCGTGGATTTCGGCATCGACTCGGACCGTCTGGTGGATGTTGTCGCCATCGGCGCCGTTATGGCCATCGTCTGCGCCCGTATCTACTACGTGGCCATGGCACCGTTTAAGTATAATAGCATCTGGGAGATGATCGACATCCGCTTGGGCGGCATTGCCATCTACGGCGCGGTCATCGGCGCGTTCGTGTTCGGCGGGCTGGCCGCCAAGTGGCGCAAGATCCCGCTGCTGCCGCTGTTCGACCTGGTCTCTCTGGGCTTCCTCATCGGCCAGGGCATCGGCCGCTGGGGCAACTTCGTCAATCAGGAGGCCTTCGGCACGAACACTACGCTGCCCTGGGGCATGTACAGCGAGGGAACCGAAGCCTACTTGAAGTCGGTGCAGGTCACACTGCCCGCCGGTATGGCTGTCGACCCCACCGCTCCGGTGCATCCGACTTTCCTGTATGAAAGCATCTGGTGCCTGGCAGGCTTTGTCATCCTGGCAAGCCTTGTCAAGCGCCGCAAGTTCAACGGGCAGATCTTCCTGTCCTATATCATCTGGTACGGCCTGGGCCGCAGCTGGATCGAAGGTCTGCGCACTGACTCGCTGCTCGTTGGCAATACCGGCCTGCGCGCCAGCCAGCTGGTGGCCATCGGCTCTGTCATTGCAGCCGCCATGCTGCTTATCATCGGCCTGCGCAACGCCAAAGGCAAACAGCTGCAAGTCACGCTGGCGGTCAGTGACATCAAGAAGCAGGCCGAAGCAGGGAACCGCTTTACCCCGGACACCCTGCCTGCTAATGCCCCCCACGCCGACTTTGTAAAAGCCACCGATGAGATGAACCGCCGCTTAAAGGACCTGGATCTGGACGCCCCGGAAATCGAGGAATTGGAAGACCCGGCGCCGAAAACGACAGAAGCACCGAAGCCTACAGAAAATGCAGCGGTTGAAGCCGAAGCTCCGGCAGAGCCGGAAGAACAGCGGAAAACCGAACCGGCCGAAGAAGCCCCGGCAGAAAAGTAACACCGCCGCCCCGCAGTATGGCGATAGATACTGCATGGTGTAAGACCCGACACCGTTTTGCCCGCAAGGACAAAAAAATACATTCGAAAGAGGGAACTATCATGGGAGCAAGTATTATTGACGGTAAGGCATTGGCCGCCGCCACCAAGGCTGAGGCCGCCGAGAAGGTCACCGCACTGAAAGCCCAGGGCGTCAACCCCTGCCTGGCGGTCATTCTGGTGGGCGAAAACCCCGCCAGCCAGGTGTATGTGCGCGGCAAGATCAACGATTGTGCCCAGTGCGGCATCGAGAGCCGCAGCATCAATCTGCCCGCCGATACCACGCAGGAGACCCTGCTGGCCGAGGTGAAGAAGCTGGCCGACGACCCCGCCGTACACGGTATCCTGGTCCAGCTGCCCCTGCCGGAACAGATCGACGAGAAGGCCGTCATCGACGCCATCCCGCCGGAGAAGGATGTGGACGGTTTCTCGCCCATCAACGTGGGCCGCATGCAGATCGGCGAGCCCTGCTATCTGCCCTGCACCCCGGCAGGCTGCATCCGCATGATCGAGTCCACCGGCACCGAGATCGCCGGTAAAAATGCCGTGGTCATCGGCCGCTCCAACATCGTGGGCAAGCCCGCCGCGCTGCTGCTGCTGGCCAAGAACGCCACCGTCACCATCTGCCACTCCAAGACCAAGAACCTGAAAGAAGTCTGCGCCGCCGCTGATATTTTGGTGGCCGCCGTGGGCCGCGAGGGCTTTGTCACCGGCGATATGGTCAAGCCCGGCGCTGTCGTCATCGACGTGGGCATCAACCGCGGCGCTGACGGCAAGCTGCACGGGGACGTCAATTTTGCCGAGGCCGGCGAGAAGGCCGGTTACATCACCCCGGTGCCCGGCGGCGTTGGCCCCATGACCCGCGCCATGCTGATGCTGAACACCGTGGAGGCCGCCGCCCGCCAGAGCGGCAAGACCCTTTGATTTCGAAGAATTTGCTGTAAAATCGCCCAAAAAGCCTTGACAAGCCAGCAAGGCTATGGTATTATACTAGAGCCGCTTGGTATGGGCTCTATAAGTGTGTGCTTTTATAGGTGCAACGCCCTACTGTCCAGCGAGACTTATTGAAAGAGGTTATCCACATGTACGCAGTTATCAAAACCGGTGGCAAGCAGTACAGCGTTAAGGTTGGCGACGTTGTTTACGTCGAGAAGCTGAACGCTGAGGCTGATACCGAAGTCACCTTCGATCAGGTTCTCGCCGTTGGCGAGGAGGGCTCTGTCAAGGTCGGCGCTCCCGTTGTTGAGGGCGCTACCGTTGTGGCCAAGGTCGTCAAGAACGGCAAGGGCAAGAAGCTCAACATCCTGACCTATCGTCCCAAGAAGGGCAGCATGGTCCGCAAGGGTCATCGTCAGCCCTACACCAAGGTGGAAATCACCGCGATCAACGGCTAAGGAGGTAAATCACAATGGCACATAAGAAAGGCGTAGGTTCTACCAAGAACGGTCGTGATTCCGAGTCCAAGCGCCTCGGCGTCAAGCGCGGCGACGGTCAGTTCGTTCTGGCCGGCAACATCCTGGTCCGTCAGCGCGGCACCCACATCCATCCGGGTGAGGGCGTCGGCATCGGCAGCGATGACACCCTGTTCGCTCTGGTCGATGGCCGCGTTCACTTCGAGCGCGTTGGCCGTGACCGCAAGCGCTGCACGGTCAAGCAGTAAAAGAACCGTTCGGGCGGGCCATTTCGGCTCGCTCGTTTTTTGTAACTGGCTATTTTTTAACGAGGTAACACATGGCAACCAGTAATTTTATTGATACCGCGACCATCTGGCTGCATGCCGGCAAGGGCGGCGACGGCGCGGTGACCTTCCACCGCGAAAAATTCGTGGCGGCTGGCGGCCCGGACGGCGGCGACGGCGGTCGCGGCGGTGACATCATTTTTGTCGCCGACGACAACCTCTCCACCCTGATGGACTTCCGCTACAAGCGTAAGTACACCGCAGCCGACGGCGAAAACGGCCGCGCCAAGCGCCAGAGCGGCGCCGACGCCGATGACCTGGTCATCCGCGTGCCCCGCGGCACTGTGCTGAAAGAAGCCGAGACCGGCCTGGTCGTGGCTGACCTTTCCGGTTCCGAGCCGGTGGTGGTCGCCCGCGGCGGCCGCGGCGGCTGGGGCAATAGCCATTTTGCCACCCCCACCCGCCAGATCCCCAAGTTTGCCAAGCCCGGCCTGCCCGGCGAGGATATGCACCTGCAGCTGGAGCTGAAGGTCATCGCGGATGTGGGCCTGATCGGCTTCCCCAATGTGGGCAAGTCCACCCTCATCAGCATCATCTCGGCCGCCCGTCCCAAGATCGCCAACTATCATTTCACCACCCTGACCCCCGTGCTGGGCGTGGTGCGCGTCGGTCCGGAGCAGAGCTTTGTCTGCGCCGATATTCCCGGCCTGATCGAAGGCGCTGCCGAGGGCGTTGGCTTGGGCCACGACTTCCTGCGCCATGTTGAGCGCTGCCGTCTGCTGCTGCACGTGGTGGATGTTTCCGGCTGCGAGGGCCGCGACCCCAAGGCAGACTTTGAGCAGATCAACCACGAACTGGCCGGTTTCAGCGCCGAGCTGGCCGACCGCCCGCAGATCGTGCTGGGCAACAAGTGCGACATTGCCACCCCGGAACAGGTGGAGGAGTTCAAGAACTATATCGAGGCTAAGGGTCTGACCTTCCTGCCCATCTCCGCCGCCACCCGCCAGGGCGTGGACAACCTGCCCGCACTGGTCTACAGCCGCCTGAAGGATCTGCCCCCGGTCAAGGTTTACGAGGCCGAGTACAAGCGCCCGGACAAGAGCGCCATGCCGACCCGCCCCTTCACCGTGACCCGCACCGGCGATCACGAGTTTACCGTGGATGCCCCCTGGCTGGAGCGCATCCTGGCCGGCACCAACGTCGAGGACTACGAGAGCCTGCAGTACTTCCAGACACAGCTGGGTGACTCCGGCATCCTGGACGAGCTGGTGGCCCAGGGCGTTGAGGAAGAGGACACCATCAAGATTGGTGAATATGAGTTTGACTACTTGTACTAAAGTAGTGCGGATAGAATATGCTGTTTGAAACAAAATCTGAAGTGGACATCCACGAAATGTCCCCGCTGGCGCTGGCCTTTGTGGGCGATGCGGTGCTGGAACTGCTGGTTCGCGCCCGCCTGGTGGGCACCACCCGCCTGCAGCCCAACCGGCTGCACACAGTAGCCACCCATTACGTCAGCGCCCATGCCCAGAATCTGGAGCTGGCGGTGATCGAGCCGATGCTGACCGATGCCGAGGCCGCCGTGCTGCGCCGGGGCAAAAACGCCAGCAAGGCCACGGTGGCCAAGCACGCCACCGTGCAGGAGTACCGCGCCTCTACGGGTTTTGAGTGTCTGCTGGGCTGGCTTTACCTGCAGGGCCGCAACGACCGCATCCAGGAATTGTTCGATGCCCTGTGGGAAGGGTACCAGCCGGAATAAAGCGGATACCCTTTCCGTAGGGGCCGGTGCTCGTCATCGGCCCGTTAGGCCGCCGCTGTCTTGCGGGGCGATGCAAGTATCGCCCCCTGCCTATAACACGGCAGAGTCACTTTATGTACCCGCGCCATCACGGCGCGGCCCGCCTCACTTGCTGTTTTTGCTGTCGGTGGTATTGGTGGTATTGGTGGTGCGGTTCGTGGTCTTCTGCTGGGTACGGTTGGTCGTTTTCTGGGTAGAGCGGTTGGTCGTATTGTTTGTCTGATTCTTTGCCATAGGTGGTTGACTCCTTTCTGAAGTTCGCAAGTAAAAAGCGATCTGCGGTTCTGGCCGCAAAGGTAGTTTGCCCGCCCATGGCTTTTTTATGCAAAGGGGAAACGTATGCAATTTCCTGCTGATTTTACCGCGCGGGAGCAAGCACTGCTGGGCCCGCGCTTTGCGGAGCTGTACGCCTACGCCACGCCGCAGCCTGCCCGCGGGGTAACGGTCAACGGTCTGCGCTGCACGCCGGAGTGGTTCGCCGCCCATGCGGATTTCGCCGCTGCGCTGTCGCCGTTCTGCCCCACGGCCTTTACCACCGCGCCGGACTTTAAGCCCGGCCGCCATCCCTGGCACCACGCGGGGGTGTTCTATGCCCAGGAGCCCAGCGCTTCGGCCCCGGCCGCGCTGCTGGATGTACACCCCGGCATGAAGGTGGCGGACCTTTGCGCCGCCCCGGGCGGCAAGACCAGCCAGCTGGCGGAGGCTCTGCAGGGGCAGGGCTTGCTGCTGGCCAACGAGTTTGTGGCTGCCCGTGCCGAGATCCTGCGCCAAAATCTGGAGCGCATGGGTGTGACCAACGCCGTCATCACCAATGAGGACACAGCCAACCTGGCCAAGGCATTACCCGGCGTGTTTGACCGCGTGCTGGTGGATGCGCCCTGCTCCGGCGAGGGCATGTTCCGCAAGGAGCCGGTGGCTGCGACCCAGCACAATAACGCCTTGGTGGAACACTGTGCCGCACTGGGCGCGGAAATTCTGGAAAATGCCGCCGCAATGCTGGCCCCGGGCGGGGTGCTGGTCTACTCCACCTGCACCTTTGCCCCGCAGGAGGACGAGGCCCAGATAGCGGCCTTCCTGGCCCGCCACCCGGAGTTTACCCTCTGTGACCTGAATGCCTGTGGCTTCGGCCGCCCCGGAGAGGAAAACCGTGCCCCCGGCTGCACCGACATCACCCGCTGCCGCCGCATCTGGCCTGCCGATGGGGGAGAGGGGCACTTTATGGCCAAGCTGAAGAAAAGCCCCGACGCCGAAGCCCCGGTCTCGGTGCGCGTGAAGCCCGGAAAACCGGCCAAGACGCCGCCCGAATGGCTGGATTTTGTCAAAACAACTTTCCCGTTTTTGGCTGACCGCCCGCTGACGACGGCAGGGGATTGGCTGCTGCTGCCGGTGCCGGGCAGTGAGCTGCTGAACCTTTCCAAGCTGCGCATCGTGCGCGGCGGCGTGCTGGCGGGTTCTGTGCTGAAAAAGCGGTTCCAGCCTGCCCATGCGCTGTTTATGGCCTACGGTGCCCGGTGCACGAACCGCGAGGAACTGACGCTGGACGACCCCCGCACAGCCGCCTGGCTGCGAGGCGAGGAAATCAACGCCGCAACGGCACAAAACGGCTGGTGCGCGGTGCTGGTGGATGGCTTTCCGCTGGGCGGGGGCAAGGCCAGCGGCGGGCGCATCAAAAACCACTACCCCAAAGGCCTGCGCAGCCTGCAATAAGGGCTTGAAAAGCACGCAGGGGTGTGCTATAATATCTTATTGGTAATATCGGTAACGCCGGGTCATGCGGCGCTGCCTCATCGGATGGCCCGGCAAGGGCGCCGAGTGAATACAAACTTAGGGGGAACGTATCCATGTCTGGACATAGCAAATGGAACAATATCAAGCGTAAAAAGGAAAAGACCGACGGCGCCCGCGCTAAAGTCTTTACCAAAATCGGCCGCGAGATCGCCGTTGCCGTTAAGGAAGGCGGCGGCAACCCCGCTTCCAACTCCAAGCTGGCGGCTCTGATTGCCAAGGCTAAGGCCAACAGCGTGCCCAACGATAACATCCAGCGTATCATCAAGCGCGCCGAGGGCGGCGACAAGACCGAGTACGAAGCAATGACCTACGAGGGCTACGGCCCCGGCGGCATCGCTGTCATGGTCGAGACCCTGACCGACAACCGCAACCGTACCGCTGCCAACATGCGCCACTACTTTGATAAGTTCGGCGGCAACCTGGGCCAGATGGGCTGCGTCAGCTTCATGTTCACCCAGAAGGGCGTCATCGTCGTCGACCTGGAGGACAAGGACCCCGACCAGCTGATGATGGACGCACTGGACGCCGGTGCTGACGACTTCGATGCAGGCGAGGACGCCGCCGAGGTCGTCACCAGCCCCGAGAACTTCACCGCCGTGTGCGAGGCTTTGGAGAAGAAGGGCTACACCTTCGTTTCCGCTGATGTCGCCATGGTGCCTTCCACCACCACCACCCTGACCGATCCCGACCAGTTGGTGCAGATGGGCAAGCTGCTGGATGCCCTGGACGACGATGACGATGTCCAGAACGCATGGCACAGCCTGGAGAACGAGGAAGACCTCGACCGCTAAAAACGACCCTGAAGAGAGTGAAGTGACCCTTTGCTCTCTTTTCTTTTTAATGCAGCTACGCTGAAAAGGAGGCGACCCCATGTCGGAACCGCTTTGCCCACACTGCCTGCAGCCCCTGCGGGGCCGTTACGAGGGAAACTGCCCCCACTGCGGGCGTTCGCTGGAGAACCGCAACCCGGAGGGCGCCCTGCCGCTGGGCACCCAGCTGGCGGGCAGGTACACCATCGGCACCTATTTGAGCGCCGACGGTGATGGCCTGGCTTACCGCGGCATTTTGAACGAGGAGAAGAAGTTCGTCCTCATCAAAGAGTATTTCCCCGTTACCCTTTGCAACGGCCGCAGCCCCGAGGGAGCGCTGATGCCCAAAGAGGGGAAAGAAGTGCTGTTCAAGACCAGCCGGATGGACTTTAAGGATCTGTACGACGATCTGCATAACCTCACCCCGGCCACCGGCCTGAACACCATCCTGGACGTGATGGAGGAAAACAACACCGTCTACGCTGTGGAGGAAAGCGAAAAGGGCATGACCCTGACGCATTATCTCAGCCTGCGCAGCCGCACACTGACCCCCGCCGAGGCCCGCACCCTGCTGCAGCCGGTGATGGAGGGTGTGGCGCTGCTGCACAAATCCGGCCTGATCCATCGCGGCATCTGCCCGGATAACATTTTGCTGCCCATCGACGGCACCGCCCGGCTGACCGGCTACGGCACGCTGGCTCTGCGCACCGGCGGCAGTGAGCTGAAAAGCCAGCTCTATCCCGGCTATGCCGCGCCGGAACAGTACTCGGCTGCTGAGTTCAGCGGCCGCTACACCGATGTGTACGCGCTGGCAGCAGTCTGCTATAAGATGGTCACGGGGCAGACGCCTGTTGCCGCGCCCCAGCGCAAAGTGCGGGACAGTTTGGAATCTGCCCACAGCCTCGAGGCGGGTGTACCGACCTGGTTCTCTCAGGTATTGGCCTGTGCCCTGCGGCTGGACCCGGCGCGCCGGATGCAGACGGTGCCCGAACTGATGAGCGCCCTGACCGACCCCAACGTGGCCAACGCCATGTTTGAGCGGGGCGACAACCAGATCAGCACCCGCAAAATTATGGCAGTGTCGCTGGTGGTCATCTTTATTTTAGCGGTGCTGCTGTTCTGGAGCCTGCTGGGCAGCCGCAGCGATGACAAGCCGCCCCCCATCCCCACGCCTGCCGAGAACAGCGAGGAGGGGGCCTCCAGCTACGAGGAGATCGAGACCATCCCCGACCTGGTGGGCAAGCGCTACCTGACCGAGATCAAGGACAGCGACCTCTACGCGGGCTACCGCATCGTAATGACCGAGCAGAACTCCTCCGAGGTCGCTCAGGGCGTCGTCATCAGCCAGGACCCGCTGGCGGGCACGCTGAAGACCGAGGAAAACCAGATCATCCGGCTGGTGGTAAGCAAGGGGCCGAACCTGGTGGAAATGCCCGACATCCTGGGCTTTACCCAGGCCAACGCCATTAAGCAGCTGGACGAGCGCGGCATCCAGTACCGCATGCAGGTCGTTGAGAATGACGGCACCTTCGCCGAGGGCTGCGTGGCCAAGACCGACGTGGTGGCCGGGACCAAGTTTGATGCCGGTAAGACCATCGTGAATGTATTCATCGCCGGGGAACGGGATGATACGCTGGTAGCCTCCACCGCCAGCTCCGAGGAAGAAACGGACAGCGGAGATAGCCAGGCGGAATAAGTGGATATATAAGTGGATATATAAAGTAAAGGGGCTTCCCATGGCGGGAAGCCCCCTTTTGGTGTAATAAAATGCTGAGCAATTTGTAGGGGTCGATGTTTGCATCCGCCCCTACAGTCAGAGGATGCTTTACCCTTGTTTCATCCGCTGGTCATCCCCCATAAACATGAACATCTTGCATCCGCCCAGCATGCGGCTGGCTACTTTTTCGGTGTAGCGGGCGGCAAAAACGCTTTGGTCGGTGATGTTGGTGGTGTAAATGGTGGGACGCTCGGTCAGCATGCGGGTATTGATCAGCTCATACAGCACGCTGATGGTCAGCGGGGTGATGTACTCGGTGCCCAGGTCATCCATGATCAGCAGGTCGGCTTCCTGGCAGGCGGTCAGCCACTCGTCGCCGCTGTTGTAGTCGAAGTGCTCACGGCCCAGCCGGGCAGCCAGCGCGGCGGAACTGGTGTACAGCACGTCATGGCCGCCCTCCAGCACGGCGTCAGCAATGGCCAGCGCCAAGTGGGTCTTGCCCAGGCCGCTGCGGCCCATAAACAGCAGGTTCTTGCTTTTGCTGTTAAACTTAGCAGCGTAGTTTTTGCTCAATTCCAGCAGCTTGGTCATGTAAGCGCGGGCAGTCACGCCAAACTCCGGCACCAGCGTGTCCGGGTAGCGGTTCACGTCAAAGGTGCTGAACTGGCACAGCCCCAGCGGGCTGGCGGCGTTGATCTCCTCCCGGCGCAGGCGGCGGGCCACGTTGGCCACGCAGCTGCAGGGCACACCGCCCCGCATGCCGGTGTCCTGGCACAGCGGGCAGCGGAACTTGGGGGCAAAGGCTTCCTCGCTGAAACCGGCGGCCTGGGCGGCCTCGGCAGCGGCCTTGTCAGCGGCCTCTAAGGCTGCACGGGCGGCGTCCATATCGCCGCCCAAAGCGGCGGTGCGGGCTAACGAAAGCCCTGCCCGCATCTTGGCATCATCGGCAGCAGAAAGCGCTGGATTGGCGGCGTAGGCGGCGCGGCGGGCGGTCTCGGCCTGCATGACGGCATGCTGCCGCCGGGCTGCGATCTCCCGCTGGGCAGCGCGGAACAGTTCGTCTTTGGTGCGCATGGGTTAGCCCTCCTCGTCAAACATAGCCATCCAGTCGCGGCTGGACAGGGGTTGCTGGGCGCTGGCAGCGGCAGGCTGCTGGGGCGCGGGGCGCTGGGTAGCCAAGATGTTGCTGCCGGAAAGCTGCCCCTGCCCGCGGGCGGCCGACACCGTCGTGATGCCCTGGGCGCGCCAGGCCCGCAGGATGCCGTCCACATAGCGGATGGTGGTCTTGTTGCCTGCCCGCAGCAGCGCTTCTTCGATCATCTCGCGGCCAATGCCCCATTCCTCGTGCCAGCGGGCGATAGCGCTGCGCTCCCAGCGGGTCAGGGCGTCGGCGGCAATGCCAAACTGCTCTGCGGCTTCGGCACACCACTGCTCGCGCTGCTTGCAGCGGCGCAGGTAGCGCTCGGCATCCTCGCCGGTCTCCACGCCGGCCTCCCGCCAGCGGATAAGTTCCCGCGCAACGGCGGCGATGGTGCGCCGTCCCTGGCGGGCAACCTCGGCACAGCAGAGCAAAATCACGTCGGGCTGCCAGCCGTCGGTCAGGTACAGGCCGACCAAACGCTGCATCTCGCTGCGGCTCAGGGCCTTGCCAAAGGCAGTCTGGGCTTCCTCGCACAGCACGGCCACGTAGGGGTCGTTCAGGTTGGCCAGGTCAATCTTCTGGGGCTTCTCCGGCTCCGGGATGGGTGCGCCGCCGCGGTCGTTGACCAGCAGACCGGCACCGGCCCAGTATTGCAGGGCGCGTTTGGCAGCCTCCACGCTGGACAGGCCCAGGGCGCGGGCCATGGTGCGGGGGTCGGTGTCACCGGTCTGCAACAGGTACAGCGCTGCACGAATGGTATCGCCGTCCGTCTGCGTCAGGTGCGAAACCACCAGCTGCGGTACAGCTAAGGTGTCGCCGTGATACTCTGCCAGCTTATAAGGCATGCTGCAAACCTCCCCACTTTAAAGTAACCCTTATTATAGCATTTTTGCGGCGATGTGTAAAGAAAACTGCCCAAAAACGCGGCGCGCATTTTGGCTAATGCGTTTATTGTAATTGTGCTCAAAAAATTGTACAATAGAACAATAAAAGTACAGGGCAGCGCCCATCAGGCGCGCCCGGACGGAGGGAAAATCTTATGGCGATGAATCTTGTTAAACTGCCCACCGGCAAGCCTAACCTGCAGCTGCGCGTCAGCAAGGGCCACTATGCCACCAGCCACAGCCACATCAACTATTACATTGATGTCACCCTCACGAAGTTCCGCTTATCCGAGGCCCGCGCTGCTGCCCAGGAACTGGTACGCAGCTACCGCGGCACCACCATTATCGACACCATCCTCTGTCTGGACGGCACCGAGGTCATCGGCGCCTGCATGGGCAGCGAGCTGACCAAGGCGGGCTACAGCAATATGAATGCCCACCAGACCATCTACGTCGTCACACCGGAGCATACCACCGGCAGCCAGCTGATCTTCCGCGAAAACACCGCCCCCATGATCCAGGACAAGCACGTGCTGGTGCTGGCGGCATCTGTCACCACCGGCTACACCGTGCAGGGCGCGGTGGAGGCCATCCGGTATTACGGCGGTGAGCCTGCCGGTGTGACCGCTATCTTTGCCACGGTGGACGAGTGCGCCGGGTATCCCGTGGCCAGCATCTTTGACCCCCACGACCTGCCCGACTACCAGAGCTATGATGCCCACAGCTGCCCCTGGTGCAAGGAGGGCAAAAAGATCGACGCCCTGGTGAACAGCTTTGGATATTCGAGTTTATAACAGATAGATTTGCACGCCCTTTCCTCTGCCCAGGGGAGAGGGCGTATTTTATTGGTTTGTCTCTCCCTCCGCCTCTTCGGGGCACCTCCCTTGCAGGGGGAGGCTTTTATGCCATTTGCCCTTGACGAACGACCCCCACCTTATTTATAATAGGAAGGCTTGCGAATTTAAGGCAGCACCACATGATTCTAAGTGCCGATACGGCAAGCGAAAAGTGCAAGCTGCTAAGCAAAAAGCACAGAGAATACTTTGTGCTGCAAAGGTGAGCGCCGCCAGTGGCGGATACAGCGAACCGAAGCAGGGGCAGCGGTCGCAGAGTGCGAGGGGCTTTTGCTCCCGAAGTACGATGCGGGTACCGCAACCCGACATTCTCGAGCATTTTTGCAACGCAGATTGTGCTTTGCAGCTGCCGGAGCGGTGCTTAAGCCCGCAGGGCGGGAATCGTGCGGTGTTGCCTTTACGGGAGGAATTTTGTTGAATAGCGAGAACCTGAACACGATTTTGGCTCAATACATCCATGATTTTGCAGAGCTTTCTCAAACGAGCGGCGAGGGGAGCCTCTGGCAGGCCATTGATACTTTCGGTGCCGAGTGGGACATCGAAGCGTCCGATTTTCCGGCCATGTTTGCCCGTGCCATGCAGGGGGCGGCGGACCAGCTGGACACCCCGGCGGTGCAGCCGGTGGCGGGCTTAAAGCTGCTGATGATGCGCGACAGCGAGGTCGAGCTGGTGCGGGAGTGCTTCCGCTGGCTGTATAACGACGAGGACGACGACCTGAAAAAACGCCGCGGCCGCGCCGAGATGTTTGCCGACCAGATCACCGGCCGTTTCCGCCGCTGCTTCCCCCGGATGAACAAATACACCATGACCCCGGTCCATGCGGTCTACTTCCTCAACCTGTGGATGCCGGAGGAAAACTTCTTCTACATCCCCGCCGAGGCCAAGGCCTGGGCTGACTTTATGGAGTACCCGGCGGAGTTTGGCAACGGCGCCAGCCTGGACCTGGCAGCCTACTACGCTATGTGCGAGGATCTGGTCACCGCCCTGGCCGATTACCCCGACCTCATCGCCCAGCATAAGGAGCGTCTGCGCACCCATCTGGGCGGCATCAACGACCGGCTGCACCTGCTGGCCTACGACATCCTGCATGCGGCCTATCAGCGCGGGTATTACCCCAAGGGCTTCTCCCGCAATGCCACGGCCAAGGAGCGCGCCAAGGCCGTGAAAGAAAAGCAGACCCGCGCCGAGCTTTGCCTGCAAATTGCCGAGAAAGAGCAGGAACTGCAGGAATTGCAGGCCGCCCCGGTGGCTCTGCCCGACCTGACCGGCTGCCGCATCGTGCATAAAATGTTTGGCGCCGGTACCGTGCTGCCCGGCGAAGGCCAGTTCATGGTCATCGATTTTAACGGTACACAGAAGAAATTCAGCTACACAGCGTCGCTTTCCAGCGGCTATCTCACCGCCGAGGACGACAGCGTGATGCAGCAGATGCAGGACTACCAGAACTACGGCAAGGCCTGCGACGCCCTGCAAAAAGAGCTGAAAAATCTGAAAGATGAGCTGGTCAAGCTGTAAAACCACTTGACAAATCCCCACACATGCGGGTATAATATCGTATGTGTGATGCGGCTGTCGTACAACGGCTAGTACATCAGCCTTCCAAGCTGAGGACGTGGGTTCGACTCCCATCAGCCGCTCTTAATCAAGGCGCAGGTACTTTGGTATCTGCGCTTTTTGCTTTTGTATATATAGCAAATTACTATTGAAATCATTGATATCATTGTTATCATTGATGTTATTCAGGTATCATAGTCATTCAAGTCATTCATTTCGTTCCTATCATTCATCAATGAAATGTTGACTGCATGATATAGTATGCTTTATTGGCTGGCTGCACTGCAAGTTCCGCCTATAAGGACTAACTATACATACAAGTCTATTTGCTGTTGATGAATGACTTGAATGACATGAATGACTTGAATAGTAGGAATGATGGGAATGAAAACAATGAATTCAATGATATCAATGATATCAATAGTAGTTTTATACTGCTTACACTTTTAAATTGTGCCGCAAATAACACCGAACACGCAAATTGTGAGCTGGATAACAATACCAACTGCAATTGTGCTGTATTTAACAACCTTGTGTGCATAATTATTTTACATATTCCGCCTTGACATTGGGGCGGGCAAGCCTCATAATAAAACTGGTAAAACAGAACGACTTAGAAAAGGGGAGCATGACCATGCGTGTAATTGCCGGTACCGCCCGGGGTAAAAACCTGCAGGCATTGCCGGGCGAGGATGTCACCCGCCCGACGATCAACCGTGTTAAGGAGGCCATGTTCTCCAGCGTGCAGTTTCTGGTGCCCGGCGCCCGTGTGCTGGACCTGTTTGCAGGCAGCGGCCAGCTGGGCATCGAGGCGTTGTCCCGCGGGGCAAAAAGCTGCATTTTTGTCGACCGTTCGTCGGATGCACTGGCCATCGTAAAGGCTAACTGCAAAACGGCGGGCGTTGACCGCCAAAGCGACATCCGCCAGGCGGAGGCCCTGCCTTTTCTGGCAAACATCCGCGGCCCGTTTGATCTGGTGCTGCTGGACCCGCCGTTCCATTACGATACCTTAAACGAGGTACTGCCCGCCCTGGCCGACAAAGTGGCCCCCGGCGGCGTGGTACTGGCCGAGAGCGAGCGCGAAGCCGCCCTGCCCGAACGCGCCGGGACGCTGGTGCTGGCCAAACAATACTATTACGGCAAGATCATGGTGAGCCGTTACGAGAAAGAGGAACAGGCATGAACGTAGAAGAATTGCTCGATCTGATGGAAGAAACGCTGGAAGCCGGTACGGCTGTGCCCTTTGCCCCCGCCAAGCGCGTGGTGGATGTGGACCGCATGCGGGACATCATCGACGAAGTGCGCAACAACCTGCCTGACGAGATCCGCGAAAGCAAAAAAATCGTGAACGACCGCGAGCAGATCATGAAAAACGCCCAGGTGGAATCCGAGACCATCATCCAGAAAGCCGAGGAGCGTGCCGGCGCCCTGGTCAGCGAGCAGGAGATCGTCAAACGCAGCCGCCAGCGCGCCGCCGAGATCCTGACCGCAGCCAACACCCAGGCAAAGGATTTGACCAGAAATGCAACGGTGTACTGTGAAACTTTGCTGAAAAAGTCCGAGGAGACCCTTGCCCGCAGTGTGGCGGACATTAAAAATACCCGCATGAACCTGCGCAGCGCCACCCGGCCTAATCGCGGCGGCCAGGGCGGGCAAAACCAGTAAAGCGACAATCACAGCAAGGCTGTAGAGGCTCGCCCCTACAAAACACGCCGTCATGCTGCGTTAGCCCCCACATCTCCCCACCACAAAAAATAATCTGTGAAATGTAGCCCGCAGCGGGATTTTTTCCTGCTGCGGGCTTGCTTTTTACCCCATTAGATGGTAGACTAAATATACGAAGTGGGGAATTGTGGTGTGAATAACAACCCTTGTGGTGAAAAGTGGGTGGTTTTCCACCCTTTCCACAGAGTTATCCACAAACTCAACGCGGCAACGTCAAAAAACGTGCCGAAGATTTGTAGAAACTGACGAAAGGGGAGAGCGGCTATGCTGGTAGGCCAGTACGACTACGCCATCGACGCCAAAGGCCGCCTGAATTTCCCCGCCAAGTTCCGCGATGCCATGGGTGAGACCTTTATTGTCACCCGCTGGCTGGACCACTGCCTGGCCGCTTTCCCCAGTGACGAGTTTGAAAAGGTCGCCGCCAAGATCGAAGAAAAAGGGCTGGTCAAGGGCCGCAGCGTCAGCCGCATGCTCTACTCCTCCGCTGTGGAGGTCACGCCGGACAAGCAGGGCCGCATCCAGCTGCCCGCCCGCCTGCGGGAGTATGCCGGTCTCGACCACGATGTGACCGTCATCGGTAACCGCAGCTTTGCTGAGATCTGGAACACCGCCGCCTGGAACGGCAGCCAGGAATCCAGCGACGAGGACTTTACCGCCGCCATGGAAGCGCTGGATTTCTAAGGGAACACCGCACAATTCCCGCCTAACGGCTTAAGCACCGCTTCGGCGACTGCGGCACGGCATCTGCGTTGCCAAAATGCTCGATAATACACAAAGTATTATCTGCGCTTTTGGCTTAGCAGCTGCCGCACCTCGCTCGCCGTATCGGCACTTAGAATTATGCGGTATTGCCTTAATGTGATTGCAAGCAAAACCTGTAAATAGAGGACAACACCATGGAATTTTCCCACATTCCCGTACTTTTGCAGCCCTGCCTGGATGGGTTGAACATCGACCCCGCCGGTATCTACCTGGACGGCACCGCCGGCGGCGCAGGGCACAGCACCCAGATCGCTAAACGTCTTACCACCGGGCGCTTGATCTCGCTCGACCAGGACCCGGATGCGGTGGCAGTCGCCACCGAAAGGCTCAAGGGCCTGCCCGCCCAGGTGGTACAGGCAAACTTCCGCGAGGCAGCGCGTGTCCTTGCGGAGCTTGACATCCCGGCGGTCAACGGTGCTCTGCTGGACCTCGGCGTTTCCAGCCACCAGCTGGACGACGCGGCACGCGGCTTCTCCTACCATGCCGACGCCCCGTTGGATATGCGCATGAGCCAGCAGGGCCCGACCGCCGCGGACCTGGTCAACACCCTCGACCGTGAGGAACTGACCCGCATCCTGCGGGACTACGGCGAGGAACCCTACGCCTGGCAGATTGCCGGTAAAATTGTGACTGCGCGGCAGGAAAAGCCCATCCTGACTACCATGCAGCTGGCTGACCTGGTCGCCAGCGCCGTGCCCCCGGCCGAGCGACGCAAGGCCAAAAACCCGGCCCGCCGCACCTTCCAGGCTATCCGCATCGCCGTCAACTCCGAACTGGACGCCCTGAACGAGGGCCTGGACGCTATCTTCAACTGCCTGGCCCCGGGTGGTCGGCTCTGCGTCATCACCTTCCACAGCCTGGAGGACCGCCTGGTCAAGAACAAGTTCCGCCGTTGGGCGCAGCGCTGCACCTGCCCGCCGGAACAGCCCATCTGCACCTGCGGCGGCGTGCCGAAAGCCAGGCTTATCACCCGCAAACCCATCGAGGCCGATGCCGAGGAATTGGAAGTCAACCGCCGGTCCCGCTCGGCCAAGCTGAGAGTGTTGGAGAAGGTATGAGCCTAAAGGCCCCCTCACAGAGGAAGCCTTTAGCTGACGCACACCTGCAATGACAGAACCATTTAAACAGATACACCGAATTCAGATAGAGGTACCCAATCATGACGACAGTTTTACTTCATACAGGCCAGACGGCACCCATACTGGAACCCCGCCAGCCGGAGATGCGCGTGGTACGCGGCGGCAAGCACGGGCTGAACCGCGCCCGGCAGTTTGCCGCGGTGGCGCTGTATGTTATTGCCGCGGCGCTGCTGCTGGGGCTGATCTTCAGCGTGGTGCACAGCCAGGCCCGCATTACCGAGCTGAACGGCCAGATCAACGATACCCGCACCGGCCTGACTGCCGCCCAGAGCGAGTACGACTACCTCTCCACCAAGATGAGCGACATCACCAGCCGCGCCAGCTTGCAGGATGTGGCCGAGGGCCAGCTGGGCCTGGTCAAGGCCGACCAGAGCCAGATCACCTACATCCAGCTGGAAGAACAGAGCGTCATTGAGAAAACCGGCAGCGACGCAGGCCGCGTTCTGGTGGGCATCCGCACCGCCGCGCTGAATCTGCTGGATAGCTTTAATCCGTAACAAACGCAGGTACGAGCCTTTTTGCGAACGGCATTTCCGCCGCACGCGAAAAGGCTCGCCTACGCATCCGGGGATAAATCCCGCATAAAAGGTAAAATCTATGGCAAATACCCAACCACCCAGGAATCCCAACTTAAAAAGCAACGTCCGTATCCGCACGGTGATTGCCGTTGCGTTTTTTACGCTGGCCTGCTTCGGCATCCTCGTCTACCAGCTGTACGCCCTGCAGCTGCGCGACGCCGAACACTACCGCACCGAGGCCGTGACCCAGCAGCTCCAGGACACCGAGCTGCCCGCCACCCGCGGCAACATTTACAGCGCCAACGGCAAGCTGCTGGCCAAAAGCAACACCGTGTGGAACATCATCGCTGACCCGGCCCAATCCGAGAAGAACGGCGCCACGGAAACCGAGATCCGCACCGGCGCCGAGCATATCGCCGAGCTGCTGAACGACGGCACTTCCGCCGATGACATCTACGCCAAACTGACCGCCCGCAACAAGAATGGCGAGCTGTACCAGTACCGTGTGGTGGCCCAGAACGTGGAAAAACCGGTGGCCGACGCCATCATCGAATACTCCAAATCCTACCGCACCGTGCCGGAAAAGGAAGGGGAGACCGGCTACCGCATCGCCGTCCTCTCCACCGAGCAGTCCACCACCCGCAGCTACCCCTACGGTGCGTTTGCGTCGTCGGTCATCGGCTTCTGCAACAACGATGAAAACGGCAAGCTCGTCGGCGCTTACGGCCTGGAGAAATCCTACGAGGAAGATCTGGCCGGTACGCCGGGCCGCAGCATCGCTGAGACCAACGTCAACGGCGAAATTTTGGCCAACACCGAGGCCGACGTCCACGACGCCATCGACGGCAACAACCTGAACCTGACGCTGGACGAAAATGTGCAGGCCATCGTGGAAGAGTATCTGGCCGAAGCCATGGATACCTTCTCCGTCCACGGCCGCGGCAGCGCTATCGTGATGAACGTCAAGACCGGCGCGATCCTGGCCATGGCCTCGCTGGAGCAGTTCGACCCCAACGACCCCATGACCGTCTACGATGACAAGATGCAGACCATCCTGGACAAGACTGACGCCCTGACTGCCGACGACATCGATTGGCTGGAGGGCCGCCTGGGTGAGAAGAACGTGGCCGGCATCATCGCGGATGGCGTTATCAGCCAGGAAACCACCAAGGATGAAAATGGCAATACCATTTCCAGCGAATACACCCAGCTGCAAGGTATGCTGCGCGAAGCCCAGTGGAAGAATAAGAACATCACCGAGCTGTACATGCCCGGCTCGATCTTTAAGCTCATCACCGCATCGGCAGGTCTGGATTCCGGCATCATGAACATGAACCAGACCTTCTACTGCAACGGTGAACTGACCGTCAACCAGGGCAGCGAGCTGTGGGAGCACACCTACCACTGCGCCAACGGCGAGGTGCACACCCTGCAAAACATGGCCCAGGCGCTGGATAACAGCTGCAACCTCTGGTTTATCCAGGCGGCGCAGACCTTGCAGCCTACCGTGTTTTACGATTATATCCGGGCCTTCGGTTTTACCCAGCCCACCGGTGTTGACCTGCCCAGCGAGACCCGCTGGACCAGCGTGTACAACGCCCAGCAGATGGCCGAGGTCGACACCAACCTGTACACCGCCGCTTTCGGCCAGAACGAGGCCATCACCCCCATGCAGATGGCTACCGCCATTGCGGCCATCGCCAACGGCGGCTACCTGGTCACCCCGTATATCGTGGATTCCATCACCGACGATGCGGGCAACATCATCAGCCAGACCGACACCAGCGTCCGCCGTCAGGTCATCTCCGAGGAAGTCAGCCAGGAGATCCTCTCGATGATGGAGAACAACGTTGACCCCAACGGCACCCTGAGCATCCGCCACTCCTGCAAGAACGCCTACGTGGCAGGCTACCGCATCGGCGGCAAGTCCGGCACTGCCGAACGTACCGACCGCCACCTGCGCGGCGACGGCGACTACTACAAGGCCATGAGCTTTTCCGCCGTGCTGCCCATCAACGACCCTGAGATCGAGGTGTTCGTCCTGCTGGATGACCCCCGCTGGATCCATGATTATGCCAGCCAGGTCATGGCCCCTGTTGTAGGCAACATCATCAGCGAGGTTGCGCCCTACCTGGGCATCGAGCAGGATGCCAACTACAACCCCACCGGCAACGTGACCGTGCAGACCTGCCTGGACTACACCTGGACCAACGCCCAGGTCACCCTGAACCAGCTGGGCCTGCAGCATAAGCTGATCGGCTCCAACGGCAACATTGTGTACCAGTACCCTGTGGGTGGCAGCTCGGTGCCCGTTGGTTCCACCATCTACCTGTACACCAACACCGACCAGGACGCCATGACCACCGTGCCTGACGTGACGGGCAAGAGCGGCAGTTTTGCATCCCAAATGCTGAAAGCCTCTAACCTCAACGTCCAGTTCGAGGGCGACAGCTCCGGCCGGGTAGTATCCCAAAGCACAGCCGCAGAGACCAGCGCCGCCTACGGCACCATCGTGACCCTGACGATGGAATCGGACGGCAGCGATACCGCCGATACGACGGACACCACCGATACCCAGGTTGAGGAAACTACGGAAGAAGCAGTAGAAGAAAAAACAGAGCAATAAACGGCCCAAAGGCCCCCTCTGGGAGGCTTTCCGCCTGACATACTACTCGCATATCCATAGAATAAGGAGGCAATCCCATGCAAACCATTCCTGCCAACGAACTGCTGGCTGGCCTGACTTTGGCCGAGCCGGCGGACATCCACGCTGTTGTTACCGACAGCCGCAAGGTCGAGCCCGGCTGCGTGTTCGTCTGCTTCCCCGGTGAGCGCGTCGACGGCCATACCTTCGCCGCCGGTGCTTACCGGAACGGCGCCGCCTATATCATCGCCAACCACCCCGTGGACGGCGTGCCCGAGGACCGCACTGTCATCGTGCCGGACAGCGCCCGCGCCATGATCCGCATGGCCTCCAACTACCGCATGCTGTTCAGCCCCAAGATGATCGGCGTTACCGGCAGTGTGGGCAAGACCACCACCAAAGAGTTCTGCTACGCCGTCCTCTCCGCCTTTGGCAAAACCCTCAAGACCGAGGGCAACCAGAACAACGACATCGGTGTGCCCAACACCCTGTTCCGCCTGGATAACGACACCCGGTACGCCGTGGTGGAGATGGGCATGGACCACCTGGGTGAGATCGAGCGGCTGACCCGCTGCGCCCGCCCCTCCGCCGGCATCATCACGATGATCGGCGTGTCCCACCTGGAAAATCTCGGCACCCGCGAGAATATACTGAAAGCAAAAATGGAGATCTGCGCAGGCCTGCCTGACGGCGCGCCCCTGGCCCTGAACGCCGACAACGACCTGCTGCCCACCGCCAGCGTACCCGCCCGCCTGCGCCCTGTATGGTTCGGCATCGAGAGCGAGACTGCCGATGTACGCGCCGCGGATATCCACACCGGCACCGAAGGCACGACCTTTACGCTGGTGGATAAGGCCTACGGCAGCTTTGCCGTATCCATCCCCACCGCGGGCCTGCATACCGTGTACGACGCCTTGGCCGCCTACGCCGCCGCCACCCGCCTGGGGCTGGACCCCGCCCGGTGTGCCGCCGCGCTTTCCCACTACCAGGCCACCGGCATGCGCCAGCATATCGTGGAGAAGGGCGGCATCACCTTTATCGAGGATTGCTACAACGCCAGCCCGGACAGCATGAAAGCTGCCCTCTCGGTGCTGAAAGCCCTGCCCAACGCGCGCAAGATCGCCCTGCTGGGCGACATGCTGGAACTGGGCGACGCCAGCGAGAGCGGCCACCGCGCAACAGGGGAGTGGGCCGCCGATGCGGGCGTGTCCCTGCTGATCGCCTACGGCCCCAACAGCGCCGCCATGGTCGAAGCCGCTAAAAACCGTGGTATTGCAACTGTGCATTGCCAAACGGCCGCAGAAGTGTTACAATACTTGCAGCAGTCTGTCCGCCCCGGCGATGCAGTGCTGGCCAAAGCCAGCCATGCCATGAAACTGGATGAGATCCTGGCGGACTTTTACGCTGCTTTGCCGCAGGCGTAACGCACAGCCCCGTGCAGCCGCGCCTACGTTTTACTTGAGGAATATGGAGGAATGACTGCATGGAGCCTACTGTCTCCGCAATTTTAGCCGCCGGTGCCGTTGGCGGCTTTGCCGTTACGGCTATCACCTGCTGGCTGTTGATCCCGGCTTTGCACCGCCTGCACTTTGGCCAGACCATCCGCGAGGAAGGCCCGACCTGGCACAACAAGAAAAACGGCACCCCCACCATGGGCGGCCTTGGGTTTATCTTTGGCATCTTGCTCACCATCGGCGTCGTGTACGGGCTGTTCCACAGCTCTGCGCCGGAGGTGCTTGGCCCCCAGCAGATGGCTGCCGGCATGCTGGTGCTGTTTCTGGCCTTCGGCAACGGCCTGATCGGCTTCCTCGATGACTTCATCAAGGTCATCAAGCACCGCAATCTGGGGCTTACTGCCTGGCAGAAGATCGTTTTGCAGGTCGCTGTCACCGTCGGGTTTATGATCGGCTTACACAGCCTGGGCCTGCTCTCCACCAGCGTCATGTTCCCGGTAGCGGGTATGGTCGATCTGGGGCTGGCTTACTATCCCATCGCGTTCTTCGGCATTATCTTCCTGGTCAATGCTGTTAACCTGACCGACGGCCTGGACGGCCTGTGCACCGGCGTGACCTTTGTGTCCATGCTGGGCTACCTGCTGGCAGGCAGCCTGCTGGGCTTTGTACATGTTTCGCTGCTGGCGGCCACCACCGCCGGCGCCTGCGTGGGCTTTCTGCTGTGGAACTTCTACCCGGCCAAAGTCTTTATGGGCGATACCGGCAGCATGTTCTTTGGCGGCATGGTCACGGCGCTGGCTTTTGTGATGGACCGCCCGGAGCTGGTGCTCTTCTTCGGCATCGTTTATATCTGGGACGCCATGACTGTGGTCATCCAGCGCATCTACTTCAAGGCCACCCACGGCAAGCGCATCTTTAAAATGACCCCCATCCACCACGCCTTTGAGCTGCGCGGCTGGAAAGAAGTCAAGATCGACGGCTTCTTCGCCCTCATCGCCGCCATCGGCGTGGCGATGGGCATCTTCTACATCTGCATCGCATAATCAACCATAAGCAACCATAAGCAACAAGGAGGCTTGCACCCATTGGTTACGCATCTGTATGGCATTTTGGGTGTGATCCTTGACCGCACCTTTGGTAATATCATCCGCATGCTGCGGGTCATCCGCCTGCCCAAAGAGGAACGGGGCCATCTGTCCTGGACCTTTGTGGGCACGCTGGCCGTCATATTGGCCTACGGGCTGATTATGATGTTCTCGGCCAGCTATTCCAGCGGCTACACCAACCATGGCGGCAACATCTACTACTTCATCAAGCCCCAGGCCATCGTGGCCGCGGTGGGCTTTGTCGTCATGCTGGGCGTGTCGCTTATCAACTACCGTGCGCTGCGGTATATGTTCTGGACATTTTACGTCATCACGCTGGCGCTGCTGGTGCTGGCGCTGTTCATGCCCAGTGACAATAACGGCTGCTACCGCTGGGTCTACCTGCCGGGCGGCATGTCCCTGCAGCCCTCGGAGCTGGCCAAGTTTGCCGTCATTTTGGGCACGGCGGATATTTTGGACCATCACCAGCGGGAGATCAAAAGCCTGTTCCAGTGTGTTTTCAAGCCCGCCTGCCTGCTGATCCCCATTCTGGTTTTGCTGAGGCTGGAACCCCACAACTCGGCCATGCTGCTGATGGCCATGATCTTTGCCACCATGCTGGTGTGCGCCGGGGCAGGCGGCGTAAAGCTGTGGGCTGTTGCTGTCCCGGCCGGTGCGGCTGTCCTGGCGTATTTTATCAAGTCTCTGGCCTCCGGCGACGGTTATGCGTCGGAGCGTCTGGGCGGTGTCTGGGGCCTGACCCCCACCGATACCGCCGGTATGCTGTGGCAGACCCGCCAGAGCATCTACGCCATCTCCACCGGCGGTCTGTTCGGCGTAGGCATCGGCAACAGCGTGCAAAAGCACCAGTGGCTGCCCTACGCCGAGAACGACTTTATCTTCGCCGTCGTGTGCGAGGAACTGGGCTTTATCGGCGCCATCGCATTGATCGTGCTGTTCGGTGCCCTCATTGTGCAGGGCATTGCCATCGCCCTCAACGCACCGGATTTCTTCGGCTCGCTGCTGGGCATCGGCATCATGGCGCAGGTCGCCTGGCAGGTGTTCTGCCATATTGGCGTGGCCACAGCGCTGCTGCCCAACACCGGCATCAGTTTGCCGTTCTTCTCCTACGGCGGCACCAGCTTGCTGATTTTGCTGGGTGAAATGGGCATCATGCTAAGCATATCCCGCGCCGGAAACGGCCGCCGTGAGGCCCGCCGCCAGCGGGAACAGGAGGAAATGGAAAACCGCCTGCGCCAGAAAAGCACCTACCGCCGCCGCAGAGTTTGACGGCAGAAATCTATAAGGCAACGCCGCAGGCCCCCAAAGGGGTGCAGCGGTCTGCCTGAAAAAGGGGAGTTAGTATGCGTGTTCTGATTGCTGCCGGCGGTACAGCCGGTCATATCAACCCGGCGCTGGCCATTGCCGGTGCCCTGAAAGCCGCCGAGCCGACCGCCGAGATCCACTTTGCCGGCCGCCGCGAGGGCATGGAGTACGGCCTTGTCACGAAGGCCGGGTATCCCTTCCATCACATCGAGATCAACGGCTTTCAGCGCCGCCTGAACGCCGAGAACATCGTGCGCAACGTCATTGCCCTGTGGCATCTGGCGCTGTCCGGTCCCCGCACCCAGAAGATCCTGAACGAGGTCAAGCCTGACCTCGTCATCGGCTGCGGCGGTTACGTCAGCGGCCCCGTGGTGCGTGCCGCTGCCAGGCGCGGCATCAAGACTGCCATCCACGAGCAGAACGCCTTCCCCGGTGTGACCAACAAGCTGCTGGCCAAGGATGTGGATGTGGTACTGGCCGCCAGCGCTGATGCGGTGGAGAAGCTGGGAGCCCCCGAAAAGACCACCGTGGTAGGCAACCCTGTCCGCCCCGAAGTGCTTACCGCCGACCGCGAAGCCGCCCGCCGCAACCTGAAGGCCGGCGACCGCACCGTTATCCTGAGCTTTGGCGGCAGCCTGGGCGCTGACCGCATCAACCAGGTGGTGGCGGACCTCTGCGCCTGGGAAAAGCAGCAGGGGGCGAACGTGCTGCACCTGCATGCCACCGGCAGCCGCGGCGTAGAGCTGTTTGATAAGCTGGAAAAAGAAAAGGGCTTTGCCCCCGGTGAGAACCTGGTTGTCACGCCCTACATCAACAATATGCCCCAGCTGTTGGCCGCCGCAGATTTGGTCATTGCCCGTTCCGGTGCGCTGACGCTGGCCGAACTGGAGGCCGTGGGCCGCGCGTCCATCCTGATCCCCAGCCCCAACGTGGCCGAGAACCACCAGTATTACAACGCCCTGGAACTGCAAAAAGCCGGTGCCGCCGTCGTCATCGAGGAAAAGAACCTGACCGGCGAGGGGTTGATCGAAACCGTGCAGCAGCTGCTGGCCCAGCCCGGCAAGCTGGCCGAGATGGGCGCCAACGCCAAGACCCTGGGCAACCCGCACAGTTTGGAGCTTATCACCGCCAAGCTGCTGGAACTTGTCAAATAATGCAACCATATTGTAACCGGAGTGGAGAGCGTATCCGCGGTCTCCGCTCTTGTTTTTTTGTATCGTTTCTTCTATAATAAATGTAAACTGTAAAAGTGTGCTTTGTAGGGGCGCACAGTGCGCGTCCGCGGGCCGATGCTTGTATTGCGGGGGCGCGCAGCGATCTGTGCTCGCCCCTGCAATCTAAATTATTTACCTAAATAGAAGGGAGGGCCGACCCATGGATTATAACCAGCGCAGCCGCGGGCAAAAGTCCGGGGCCGGTCATCCAGCCCGTGCGCCCCGCCGCAGCGTAAGCAGCCGCATGGGGCTGGAAAAACGCGGCGCACCTGCCCAGCAGCCCCCGCGCGGCAATGCCCCGCGTCCCAATCAGCAACGTGGCCCCAATCAACCGCCCCGCAGCGGCCAGCCCCCGCGGCAAAACCGCCCCGGCCAAAATCAGCCCAACAATGGCCGCCGCCCCCGCCCGCAGCAGCAGATCAACCCGCAAAAAAGCGGCTACACGCCCGGCTCGCCCCGCCGCCAGCGCCGCGTGACCCAGGCGGAGATTTTACGCCGCACGCGCCGCCGCCGCTTTCTGGGGATGCTGGCCGTGCTGGCCGTGCTGGCCATCGGCGCGTTCGTGTCGGTCAACCTGCTGTTCAAGGTGGCCATCTTCCGGGTCGAGAACTTCGACCACAGCACCCCCGCCGACACCGGCATTTATACCGAGGATGAGATCGTCTCGGCGCTGAATATCGAGAAAAACTCCAACCTTTTCGCCTTCTCCACTGCCGAAAAGACCAAGGAATTACAGGCGCAGTTCCCGTATCTGGACAAGGTGGAAGTGACCGTCCAGATGCCCGCCACCGTGGTGGTGCGGCTGACCCCCGCTACCGAGCGATTCACCTGCATGTACTCTGGCGGGTGGATGGTCCTCAGCGATGCGCTGCGCATCCTGCGGTTGGAGGTCTCCCAGCCCGAGGGCCTGATCCTGCTCAACGCCAAACTGCCGGACAATTTCAGCCCCGCCATCGGTCAGCAGGTCATCCCGGAAACCTATAACTCGCTGCTGGCCCACACCGAATCGTCAGCCGAGTCGGACAGCACCGACGCCACACCGGAATCCGCCCAGCCCACGGTAACCGATATTGTCACCCAGCTGTGGCAGCTTTTGCAGGACGACGGCCTGCTGGACGGCCTGACCGCGCTGGACATCAGCGATACCAGCCAGCTCTCCTTCACCTACCAGGGCCGCGTGGACGTGCTGCTGGGCAACAGCAGCAGCCTGGATTACAAGCTGCGCCTGGCCGCCAAGATCCTGACCGACCCCGACAAGGGGCTTTCCGGCAGCGACCGCGGCACCCTGGACGTGAGCGACCAGCTGGAGGACGGCGAGATCCGCGGCTACTTCCAGCCCTATGAGCAGCCCACTCCCACGCCGGAACCTGACCCGGAGCCTGACCCGGAATCAGAAAACGCGGAAAACGCCGAGGAACCCCCAACCGAATAACCCCCTTGCCCCAGCCTTGTGCCGGGGCAATTTTTGTATCTGCCTGTAACGCGGGCGCAAAAAACCGCACTAATAGGATGAACGCCAACAGAAAGGAGAGCAGCGGATGCCGTACCCAGAACTGGAAGAACTGTATAACACCTACCGCACCGACCTGTACCGCTACCTCTGCCACCTGACCCACGACCCCGCCGAAGCTGAGGACCTGTTGAGCGAGACCTTTCTGCGGGCGCTGCGACGGCTGCACACCTACCGCGGAGATTGTGCAGTCAAGACCTGGCTGTTCGGCATTGCCCACAACGTCTGGCTGGAAAGCCTGCGCAAGCGCCGCCCTACCGTCAGCGCCGACGACCTGTTAGAGACCTACCTGACCGACGACACCCTGCCGGACCACACCGACACCCGCCTGCAATGGCAGCGGGTACAGGCACTATTACAGCAAAAAGATGACCGTGCCCGCCGCGTGGTGCAGCTGCGGGCACAAGGCTACAGCTACGCCGAGATCGCCGCGCGGCTGGGCATCAGCGAAAGTTCGGCTCGCGTCATCGAGCACCGCACCCGCACCTGGCTAAAACAACAACTTGCAAAGGAGGGCTACGACCTGTGAAAGAAGCCGCCGAAATCAAAAAAATCCCCTGCGCGGTCTGCCGCGACCTGATGCCTCTGGTGCAGGACGGCGTAGCCAGCCCGGAAAGTGAAGCGCTGGTAAAAGCCCATCTGGCCGCCTGTCCGGCCTGCCGCGCTTTGCGGCAGGGGGCAGACGCCCCCGCCGTGCCGGAACTGCCCGCCCCGGATGACGGTAAGATCCTGCAAAAACTGCGCCGCCGATACAGCACCCATTTGCTGCTGCTGGCCTTTGTGGGCATTGCGGCGGGCGTGGCCCTGGGGTATACAGGCAGCGCCAACTGGGTCATCCTGTTCCTGCCGTGTGTCTGGGCTGTTCTGACCTGCCGGGATACCGGCATGGGCAAGCCGCTGCTGCTGTTTACGCTGGGGCTGGCCGTGCTGGATGCTATCATAAAGCAGACGGCTTATTTGGAATCATTCTCGCTTAGCAATTTCTTATGGAATCTGGCGTCCGGCTGTATCTTGTACGCTGTTTTGGGCGGCATAGGCTGGCTGATCGGCTGGCTGCTGCACTATGCAAAGGAGAGTACCCATGAAAACAAAGAATAAAAAGACGAAAACCATGCGCCGCCTGGCGCTGGCGGCGGCCCTGCTGCTGATTTTGGCGCTGCTGCTGGCCTTTGATGCCATCAACGGCGACCCGCTCAGCCAACAGTGGGCCATATACCGGGCTATTCGATATGCGGAAAAGCTATATCCGGAGGAAACATTTCACTGGGACCAGCGCACCGCCGCTGATGGACAGTTCTTCCACTATGTGGTATACGTTCAGTCTGACCAGAGCAGTGACACAAACTTTGCAGTGCAGACGCGGTTCTGGCTGCTGACTGATGATGAAATCCGGGGTAAGGAGCTTGAGCCAGACCATGTGTTCTATGTAGACCACCGCTGGAACACCGCTTACCGCCTGGGGGATGAAGCTGCCCAGCAGGCAGCCGCGTATCTGACCGTGCAGGCCCCGGAATTAAACTTTGCATCTGTCTACGGCGCAAAGGGCAACACGGTAGAGATCGACCTTTGCTATACCGAGCAGGATGGCATGACCCCGGCTGACTATGTGGATGATCTGCCGCTGGATGCTGCCTTTGACAAAGCCCTGCTGCAAAAGGTGCCCAGCCGCCTGTGCGCACAAGTGCTGTGCGATGGCAAACCTACCGAGGCGGACATGCAAACCGTCCTGCACACCCTCAAGCAGGTGCTGGAAAGCAACGACATGCCGATCACCTATTACGACATCACCCTTGTGCCCACCGGCGATTACGCTGACCACAGCGCGTTTATGGCGGATGTGTTGGAATCCGGCCTGACGTCCGCCGATACAATTGCATAAAAAATACCCGTATTGCCTTTAGTAAGACAGTACGGGTATTTTGCTGTTCTGTAGGGGCCGATGCTTATCATCGACCCGCGGGCGGATGCAAGCATTCGCCCCTACAATTTACGATGCAATAAATCAGACGTTCAGCTCCACATGCTGGCCCAGGTCCTCTTTGTTGGCGTCCAGCACGGGCTGGATGACGTCACGCAGGAACTCGGTGACCTGCTCGGCGCTGCGGCCGGTGAAGGCCTCGGGGCTCAGCTCGGCCTCGATCTCCTCGCGGCTCAGGCCGAAGGCAGGGTCAGCCTCCACGCGGGCAATCATGTCATTGGGCTTGCCCTCCTGCTTGACCACAGCGGCTGCGGCCACGGCATGCTCACGCAGGCGCTCGTGCAGCTCCTGACGGTCGCCGCCCTTCTTGACAGCCTTCATCATGATGTTCTCGCTGGCCATAAACGGCAGCTCGGCCATCACCCGGGCACGCACGACCTTGGGGTAAACCACCAGACCGTCCGAAACATTCAGCAGGATGTTCAGGATAGCGTCAGCGGCCAGGAAGCCCTCGGCCATCGCAATGCGCTTGTTGGCAGAGTCGTCCAGCGTACGCTCAAACCACTGGGTGCCGGCGGTCATGGCGGGGTTCAGCACGTCCACCATCAGGTAGCGGCTCAGGGCGCAGATGCGCTCACACCGCATGGGGTTGCGCTTGTAGGGCATGGCCGAGGAACCGATCTGGTTCTTCTCAAACGGCTCTTCCATCTCTTTAAAGTTGGCCAGCAGGCGGATGTCGGTGGCCATCTTCATGGCGCTCTGGCCCAGGCCCGCCACGGCGGACAGCACATTGTAGTCCACCTTGCGGCTGTAGGTCTGGCCGCAGACAGGCACGACCTTGGTAAAGCCCATCTGGGCGCAGACGTCAGCCTCGACGGCCTTGACCTTGGCGGAATCGCCGCCGAACAGCTCCATAAAGCTGGCCTGGGTGCCGGTGGTACCCTTGACGCCGCGCAGCGCCAGCTGACCGATTTGGTGGTCGATCTCCTCCAGGTCCATGTACAGCTCGTTCATCCACAGGGTGGCGCGCTTGCCGACGGTGGTCAGCTGGGCGGGCTGGCAGTGGGTGTAGGCGAGGCAGGGCATATCCTTGTACTCGTCGGCAAATTTGGCCAGGTTCGCCAGCACGCCGATGATCTTCTTGCGCACCAGCTGCAAAGCCTCGCGCATGATGATGACGTCGGTATTATCGCCCACATAGCAGCTGGTAGCACCCAGATGGATGATACCCTTGGCCTTGGGGCACTGCAAACCGTAGGCGTAGACGTGGCTCATGACATCGTGGCGCACCAGCTTTTCGCGGGCGATGGCATCCTCGTAGTTCACGTCGTCCTTGTGGGCTTCCAGCTCGGCAATCTGCTCATCGGTGATGGCAAGGCCCTGCTTCTGCTCGGCCTTGGCCAGCGCGATCCACAGCTTGCGCCAGGTGCGGAACTTGTTGTCGTCCGAGAAGATATACTGCATCTCGTCGGAGGCATAGCGGGTCGAGAACGGGGAAATATAACGGTCATGTTGTGCCATGGGAAAAGTCCTCTACTTTCTTACAGCTTAAAATAGTTCACGCCGCCCTCAAAGATAGGCTGGTACTTGTCGCCGGTAACGTTCTTGTACAGGCGTTCGCCGTAGCGTTCGCTGTGGCCCATCTTGCCAAAGACGCGGCCGTCCGGGCTGGTGATGCCCTCGATGGCCATTACGGAGCCGTTGGGGTTGTAGCGCAGGTCCATGGTGGGCTGGCAGGTCAGGTCGACGTACTGGGTGGCAATCTGGCCGTTGTCGATCAGCTGGTTCAGCAGCGTCTGGCTGCAGACAAAGCGGCCCTCGCCGTGGCTGATGGCAATCAGGTGCTCATCGTTGATGTCGCAGCGGCTCAGCCAGGGGCTCTTATTGCTGGCAACGCGGGTGCGCACCAGCATGCTCTGGTGGCGATGGATGGTGTTGAAGGTCAGGGTCGGGTCATCGGCCGTGATGGGGCGGATCTCGCCGTAGGGGACCAGGCCCAGCTTGATGAGAGCCTGGAAGCCGTTGCAGATGCCCAGGGCCAGGCCGTCGCGCTGGTTCAGCAGGCGGTTGACGGCATCGGCCACAGCGGGGGAGCGGAAGAACGCCGCGATGAACTTGGCGGAGCCGTCCGGCTCGTCACCGCCGGAGAAGCCGCCCGGCAGCATCAGGATCTGGGCCTCGTCCAGCTCCTTGACCAGGGCTTCACAGCTCTCGGCAACATCGGCGGGGGTCAGGTTCTTCAGCACCAGAATGTGCGGGTCGCCGCCGGCCTGGCGGAAGGCGCGGGCGGTATCATACTCACAGTTGGTGCCGGGGAAGACGGGGATAATGACCCGCGGGGTAGCCAGGCGCACGGCGGGGGCCACGCGCTTGTTGGCGGGGCAGTCATGCTCCAGCGCGGGCACAGTCGGGCCGGCCTTGCGGTAGGGGAAGACCGGCTCCAGCTTGGCTTCCCACTTCTCCTGCAGCTTGGCCAGGTCGATCATCTCTTTGCCGGCTTCCAGCGTGTAGTCCACGGTGGTAAAGCCCAGGAACTCGCCGGCGGACGGGTCCAGCAGCTCCAAGATCACGCTGCCGTAAGCGGGCTTGAACAGGTCGTTGAAGTTCAGGTCGTTGGAGAGCTGCAGGCCCACATGGTTGCCCACGCACATCTTGAACAGGGCCTCGGCCACGCCGCCGTAACCGGGGGTAGCGGCAGACAGCACCTTGCCTTCTTCGATCATCTGCTCGACGGTCTTGTAAATGGCAATCAGGCTGCCAATCTCGGGCAGGCCGTCCTTATACTGGGGACGCAGCATAACAACGGCGCTGTTGGCTTTCTTGAACTCGGGGCTCTGCACATCGCGGGTATTGCCGATGGCGGTGGCAAAGCTGACCAGCGTGGGGGGAACATCCAGGCCTTCAAAGCTGCCGGACATGGAGTCCTTGCCGCCGATGGAGGCGATGCCCAGGCCCATCTGGGCATCCAGGGCACCCAGCAGGGCGGCCAGCGGTTTGCCCCAGCGCTCGGGCTTGTCGTTCATGTGCTCAAAGTATTCCTGGAAGGTCAGGTACATATTCTCGTGGTGGAAACCGGCGCACACCAGCTTGGTGATGCTCTCGACCACGGCCAGATAAGCGCCGCGGTAGGGGTCGGCCTCGGTCAGGTAGGGGTTGAAGCCCCAGGCCATGCCGGAGCAGGTGGTGGTCTCGCCGTCCACGGGCAGCTTGGCAGCCATGGCCATGGTGGGGGTCAGCTGGTACTTGCCGCCGTAGGGCATCAGCACAGTGGCTGCGCCGATGGTGGAGTCGAAGCGCTCGCCCAGACCCTTCTGGCTGCAGACGTTCAGGTCGGAGACCAGGTGCTCCATCTTCTGCTCAAAGGTAGCACCGGCAAACTGGGGCTGCCAGACATGACCCTTGAGGATGTGTACGTTGGCGTGACGCTCGGCACCGTTGGAGTTCAGGAACTCGCGGGAGAGGTCGACGATGGCCTTGCCGTTCCAGAATTCGCGCATGCGCTTTTCCTCGGTAACGGTGGCAACGATCGTAGCTTCGAGGTTTTCCTCGGCGGCGTACTGCATAAAGGTCTCGGCATCCTCGGCAGCGACGGCCACAGCCATACGCTCCTGGCTCTCGGAGATGGCCAGTTCGGTGCCGTCCAGACCCTCATATTTCTTAGTGACCTTGTTCAGGTCGATCTTCAGGCCGTCGGCCAGCTCACCGATGGCAACAGAGACACCGCCTGCGCCAAAGTCGTTGCAGCGCTTGATGAGGCGGCAGGCATCCTCGCGGCGGAACAGACGCTGCAGCTTACGCTCGATGGGGGCGTTGCCCTTCTGCACCTCGGCACCGCAGGTCTCCAGGCTGGTCAGCTTGTGGGCCTTGGAGGAGCCGGTGGCGCCGCCGATGCCGTCACGGCCGGTGCGGCCGCCCAGCAGGATGACCACATCGCCGGGGGCGGGTTCCTCGCGGCGGACATGGCTGGCAGGCGTTGCGCCCACGACTGCGCCGATCTCCATGCGCTTGGCAGCGTAGCCGGGGTGATACAGTTCAGAGACCTGGCCGGTGGCAAGGCCAATCTGGTTGCCGTAGCTGGAGTAACCGGCAGCGGCGGTGGTGACCAGCTTGCGCTGGGGCAGCTTGCCGGGCATCGTCTCGGAGACAGGCTTCAGCGGGTCGGCTGCGCCGGTCACGCGCATGGCCTGGTAGACGTAGCTGCGGCCGGACAGGGGATCGCGGATGGCACCGCCGATGCAGGTGGCAGCACCGCCGAAAGGCTCAATCTCGGTGGGGTGGTTGTGGGTCTCATTCTTAAAGAGAAACAGCCAGTCCTGCAGCTCGCCGTCGACATCGCACTTGATCTTAACGGTGCAGGCGTTGATCTCCTCGCTCTCGTCCAGGTTCTTCAGGATGCCGCGCTGCTTCAGGGCCTTGGCGGCGATGGTGGCGCAGTCCATCAGGGTGCGGTTCTTCTTGTCGCGGCCGGTCTCCTCGCGCAGGGCCATGTAGCGGTCAAAGGCAGCCTGCACCAGCTCGTCATCGATCTGCACGTCGTCCAGAATGGTGCCGAAGGTAGTGTGGCGGCAGTGGTCGGACCAGTAGGTGTCGATCAGGCGGATCTCGGTGATGGTGGGGTCGCGGTGCTCGGACTTGAAGTAGTCCTGGCAGAACTTGATGTCGGCGTGGTCCATGGCCAGGCCCTTCTCGTTGCGGAAGGCTTCCAGGGCATCGTCGTCCAGGGCGGTAAAGCCAGTCAGGGTCTCCACCTCGGTGGGGATGGCAAACTCCATCTTGAGGGTGCTGCGCTCCTCAAGGCTGGCTTCGCGTGCCTCGACGGGGTTGATGACGTACTTTTTAATGGCGGCAATGTCGTCCTCGGTCAAATCGCCCTCCAGCAGGTAGACGCGGGCGCTGCGCACGGTGGGACGCTCGCCCTGGCTGAGCAGCTGGATGCACTGACTGGCAGAGTCAGCACGCTGGTCAAACTGGCCGGGCAGGTACTCAACAGCAAAAACGTGCTGGGCCTCGGGCAGGGTGGTGTAGGTGGTGTCTACCGGCGGCTCGCTGAAGACAGTAGGGATGGCCTGCTGGAACAGGACGTTGTCGATACCCTCGACATCATAACGGTTGATGAGCCGCAGACCTTTCAGGGCCTTAATACCCAGCAGGTCGACCAGCTCGTGGCAAAGGCCCTGAGCCTCGCCGTCAAAACCGGGCTTTTTCTCAACATAAATGCGATATACCATTGTATATTCCTCCGTTACTGCATCGCAGCCAGCGCTCTTGCGCCGATGTCGCTGCGCTTGTGCAGCTTGTCAAAGTGGATGCTCTCGCTGGCAGCGTAGGCTTTTTTCAGTGCCTCGGGCAGGGTGGCGGCGGTGGCCGTCACGCCCAGCACACGGCCGCCGTTGGTGACCAGCTTGCCCTCCTTGATGGCGGTGCCCGCATGGTAGACGGTCACGTCGGCGGCATCCAACTGGCCCTCGGTCAGGCCGGTGATCTCCTTGCCCTTCTCGTAGGCGAGGGGATAGCCGCCGCTGGCCAGAATAACACAGGCGGCAGCGCCGTCGCTGAACTTGACCTCGGTCTTATCCAGCGTGCCGTTGGTGGTAGCCTGCATCACGGTCAGCAGGTCGCTTTCCAGCAGGGGCAGCACCACCTGGGTCTCCGGGTCGCCAAAGCGGCAGTTGTACTCGATGACCTTGGGGCCATCGGGGGTCAGCATCAGGCCAAAGTAAAGGCAGCCCTTAAAGGGGCAGTCCTCGGCCTGCATGGCGGCCACGGTAGGCAGGAAGATCTCCTTCATGCAGCGGTCGGCCACGGCGGGGGTGTAGTAGGGGTTGGGGGCCACGGTGCCCATGCCGCCGGTGTTCAGGCCTTCGTCATGGTCCAGCGCACGCTTGTGGTCCATGCTGGAGACCATCGGCTTGACGGTCTTTCCATCGCAGAAGGACAGCACGCTGACCTCGGGACCGGTGAGAAACTCCTCGACCACCACATGATTGCCCGATGCACCGAACTTTTTATCCAGCATGATCTCTTTCACGCCGTCGGCGGCTTCCTGCTCGTTCTGGCAGATCAGCACGCCCTTGCCCAGGGCCAGGCCGTCGGCCTTAATGACCACGGGATACTTGCCCTCGGCACGGATGTACGCCATGACCTTAGCGGGGTCGTCGAAGGTCTCGTACTTGGCAGTGGGGATGCCGTATTTCTTCATCAGGTCCTTACTGAATACCTTGCTGGCCTCGATGCGGGCCGCGGCTTTGTCGGGGCCAAAGGCCGGGATGCCGACCGCCGCCAGGGCGTCGACCATGCCCAGGGCCAGGGGGTCATCCTGGGCAACGACTACATAGTCAAAGGCTTCCTCTTTGGCAAAGGCGACCATGGCGTCCACGTCGGTGGCGGGGATGGCCTTGCAGTGGGCATCATAGCTGATGCCGCCGTTGCCGGGTGCGCACCAGATCTCGGTGCAGAGGGGGCTTTTTTTCAGTGCGCGGATAATGGCGTGCTCGCGCCCGCCGCCGCCTACAACCAGAATTTTCATAAGCGTCCTCCTTGACAGCACAACAGCCCGCGACGAAAAATCGCCGCAGGCGAGTTGTTTTTTGCGTTTAATGATGGAACAGCCGGATGCCGCAGAACGCCATCGCAATGCCGTACTTGTTGCAGGTATCAATGACCTGCTGGTCCCGGATGGAGCCGCCCGGCTGCACAATGGCCGTTACGCCGCTGCGGCGGGCACGCTCGATATTATCGCCGAAGGGGAAGAAAGCATCACTGCCTAAGGCAACACCGGTCACGGCATCCAGCCAGGCGCGCTTTTCGTCCAGCGTCAGCGGGGCGGGCTGCTCGGTAAAGGTTTCAGCCCAGACGTCATCGCCGATGACATCCTGCGGCGTATCACCGATGTAGACGTCGATGGCGTTGTCGCGGTTGGGCTTGGCAATGTCGGGGCGGAAGGGCAGGTTCAGCACCTTGGGCATGTGGCGCAGCTGCCAGTTGTCAGCCTTCTGGCCTGCCAGGCGGGTGCAGTGCACGCGGCTCTGCTGGCCGGCACCTACGCCGATGGTCTGGCCGTCCTGCACGTAGCAAACGCTGTTGGACTGGGTGTACTTCAGCACGATGAGGCTGATGATGAGGTCGCGGCGCTGCTCCTCGCTGATGAACTGGTTCTCGGTCACGATGTTCTGCAGCATCGTGGCGTCGCTGATGTCCAGGTCCTGGCGGCCCTGCTCGAAGGTCACGCCAAAGACGGTGCGGGTCTCCAGCGGTTTCGGCTCGTAGGCGGCGTCGATCTGCACGATGGCGTAGTTGCCCTTCTTTTTGCTTTTCAGCACTTCCAGCGCGTCAGCATCGTAACCGGGGGCGATGATGCCGTCGGAAACTTCGTGCTGAATGAGCTTGGCGGTGGAGAGGTCGCAGACATCGGACAGCGCGATCCAGTCGCCAAAGCTGGACATGCGGTCGGCGCCGCGGGCGCGGGCGTAGGCGCAGGCCAGGGGAGACAGCTCGGTCTCGGGGGCGATGTGGTACATGGCGCGCAGGGTGTCATCCAGCGGCAGGCCGATGGCCGCACCGGCGGGGGACACATGCTTGAAGCTGGCGGCGGCGGGCTGGCCCAGGGCCTTTTTCAGGTCGCGCACCAGCTGCCAGGAGTTGAACGCATCCAGAAAGTTGATGTAGCCCGGGCGGCCGTTCAGGATCTGCACCGGCAGGTCGGAGCCGTCGGCCATGTAGATGCGGGCGGGCTTCTGGTTGGGGTTGGTGCCGTATTTCAGCTGAAATTCGTTCATATTAACCCTCCACAGCGGTGTATTTGTTCAGGATAACGTCCTCGTAGGTGCCGGTCTCCAGCTCGATGCTGCGCACAAACAGGCTGACCTTGTTATCCTCGTTCAGGTTCTTCCAGAGCTTGTCGGCAAACTTATCGGGGTCGTTCTCATCGATGGCGACGTGCAGCGGTTCCCCGGCAAAGCTGGGGATGGGCGCACCGTTCTTCTGGTAGGTGCTGATGAAGTGGCCCTCACCGGCAACGGGCTGGGGGTAATCGAAGGTCTGGCGCTGCACGCTGGCGGCGTTGCCCTCGTTGGATTTGACGATGGACAGCTTGTAGCCGCCGCGGCGCATATCCACCACGCCGGAAATGCGCGGGGTGAAGTTGGGGGCGTCGTCCTCATATGTACGGGTGGCCAGCGCAGCCTCAAAGCTGTAACCGGGGAAAAGGTTGCCGTTCATGAATCGGGCAATCGTATCGGTCTGGTCGCCGTTGGTGACTACGGTGGTCTCCCGCAGGGTCAGCACGGCGTTATAGATGATGAGGTGCGGGTCTTCCAGCTTGGCGGGGTCGGCGGCCACCGTGCGGATGCCGCCCTCGATAGGCTCAAACACGCGGTTGCGGCTGTTGGCGCTGCGGCCCATGATCCAGTAGGCCACCACGGCCTTTTTGCTGTCGGGGGTCAGGCCCAGCACAATGCCGCGGCCGGGATACTCGTTACCGGCCAGATATTTGTACAGATTTTTCTTCATTGTTTATACCTCATCGCTGCACACCATGGCCAGGGCCTGGGGCAGCAGCTTCCATTCGGCTTCGACCATCACGCGCTTCTGCAGCACCTCGGGGGTGTCGCCGGGCTGGACGGCCACGGCTTTCTGCAAAAGGATAGGCCCGCCGTCGCACTCCTCGTTGACCAGATGCACGGTGGCACCGGTCAGCTTTACGCCACGGGCCAGGGCGGCTTCGTGGACTTTCAGCCCGTAGAAGCCTGGGCCGCAAAAGCTGGGGATCAGGCTGGGATGCACGTTGATGATCTTGTTGCGGTAAGCGGCAATGACCTTCTCGCCCAGCACGCTCAGGAACCCGGCCAGCACCACCACGTCAATGTTATGGCTTTGCAGGGTGTCCAGCAGGGCGGCGTCAAAGGCGGCGCTGTCGGCATAGTCTTTGCGGCTGACCACGGCGGATTCCACGCCAAAGCTGGCGGCGCGTTCCAGCGCGTAGACGCCGGGCTTGCTGGCGACCACCAGCACGATCCGGCCGTTGGGGTTCTCGCCGCGGCACTCGCTTTCCAGCAAAGCCTGCAGGTTGGTGCCGCCGCCGGAGACCAGAACTGCTACACGCTTCATACCAGTTCCACCCCGTCGCCCTCGACGATGGTGCCCAGGCGGTAGGCGTCCTCGCCGTGGGCCTGCAGGATGGCGATAGCCTTGTCGGCGTCCTCGGGGGCCACGGTCAGCACCATGCCAACGCCCATATTAAAGGTGTTGAACATGTCATGCTCACTGATGCCGCCCTCGCGCTGCATTACATCAAACAGGGCGGGGATGCGCACATCGGCCTTGGCAATGCGGGCGGCGCAGCCCTTCTTCAGGCTGCGGGGGATGTTCTCGTAGAAGCCGCCGCCGGTGATGTGGGAAACGCCCTTGACCTTGACCTCGTCCATCACAGCCAGCACGGGCTTGACGTAGATGCGGGTGGGGGCCAGCAGAGCCTCGCCCAGGGGCTTGTCCATGCCGTCAAAGGTCTTTTTCAACACATCGGGGTTGTTGTCAATATCAAAAATCTTGCGTACCAGCGAGAAACCGTTGGAGTGCACGCCGGTAGAGGGCAGGGCGATGATGACGTCGCCCGCCTGCATGGTGGAGTTGTCCAGGATCTTGGCCTTGTCGACCACACCGACGGTGAAACCGGCCAGGTCGTACTCATCCTCGGGCATCATGCCGGGATGCTCGGCAGTTTCGCCGCCCACCAGGGAGCAGCCAGCCTGCACGCAGCCCTCGGCCACGCCCTTGACGATCTCGGCAATTTTCTCAGGGATGTTCTTGCCGCAGGCGATGTAATCCAGGAAAACCAGCGGCTTGGCACCGGCGCAAATCACGTCGTTGACGCACATGGCCACGCAGTCGATGCCGATGGTGTCGTGCTTGTCCAGCAGCATGGCGATGCGCAGCTTGGTGCCCACGCCGTCGGTGCCGGAGATCAGGACGGGATGCTCCATACCGGAGCAATCCAGCTCAAACAGGCCGCCGAAGCCGCCCAGCCCGCCGATGCAGTTCTCGGTCATGGTGCGGGCGACATACTGTTTCATCAGTTCGACCGAACGATACCCGGCCGTAATATCCACGCCTGCAGCGGCGTAACTGGCAGAATAGCTTTTTTCCATGGTGTACTCCTATCAAAGTAGAGTTTGCGGTAACATGTGTCCGCGGGCATTGACTTCCTGTTGTGTAGGGGAGGATGTAAGCATCGACCCCTACAAACGTGTGGGAAAATCCATTGCCAACGTTAATTTACAATTTTTTATTGCTGTTGGATTGGCTCAGCGGCTTGTCGTAGACGATGTCCATCGTCTCGGTGGGCGGGGCCACGGGGTACTTGCCGGTAAAGCAGCCGGTGCAGAACCCGCACTTGCTGTGGATGGCCAGCTGCTGCACATGCTCGATGCTCAGGTACCCCAGCGTGTCGGAACCCACCAGCTTGTTGATCTCCTCCACCGTATGGCCGGTGGCGATCAGGTCTTTTTCGTCGGGGATGTCGGTGCCGAAATAGCAGGGGTGGGCGAACGGCGGGGCGCTGATGCGGTAGTGTACCTCGGCGGCGCCAGCCTCGCGCAGCAGGCGGATGGTGCGGGCACTGGTGGTGCCGCGCACGATGGAGTCATCCACCAGCACGACGCGCTTGCCCTTGACCGTGGAGGAGATGGCGTTCAGCTTGATGCGGACGCTGCTCTCGCGCTGGGCCTGGCTGCCCTGAATGAAGGTGCGGCCGACATATTTGTTCTTGATAAAGCCTATGCCGTAGGGAATGCCGCTCTCCTGGGCATAACCCAGGGCGGCGTCCAGGCCGGAATCCGGCGCACCGATGACGACGTCGGCCTCGACGGGATGCTCCTGCGCCAGAAAACGGCCGGCCTGCAGGCGGGCCTCATGGACGCAGGTACCCTCGATGATGGAATCCGGGCGGGCAAAGTAGATGTACTCGAACACGCACATCGTGTGGGGAGCGGTGCCGCAGTGATCCTCGATGCTGCGCAGACCGTTGCGGTCAGCGATGACGATCTCACCGGGCTTGACGTCCCGCACGAATTTGGCGCCGACGGCGTCCAGGGCGCAGCTCTCGCTGGCAAAGGCCCAGCCGGAACCATCGGGCAGCTCGCCGATGCACAGCGGGCGGAAGCCGTTGGGGTCGCGGGCGGCGATCAGCTTGGTATGGGTCATGATGACCAGAGAATACGCGCCCTCGATGTCGTCCATCGTGCGGCTGACGGCCATCTCAATGTTGGGGGTCAGCAGGCGGTTCTGGGTCAGCAGGTAGGCGATGACCTCGGTATCCGAGGTGCCGTGGAAGATGGAACCGCTCATCTCCAGCTTGCGGCGCAGCTTGGGGGCGTTGACCAGGTTGCCGTTGTGGCATACGGCCATGGCACCCTTGCAGTGATGCAAAATCATCGGCTGCGCGTTGGAACGGCTGCGCTGGCCTGCGGTGGCGTAACGCACGTGGCCGGTGGCCATCTTGGCGCCGCGGGGCAGGTCCTCCAGCACGCGCTTGGTGAACACCTCGCTCACCAGCCCCAAATCGCGGTGGCCGGAAAGCACACCGTCCACGTTCAGGGCGATGCCGCAGCTTTCCTGCCCGCGATGCTGCAGGGCGTACAGCGCACTGTATACGGCACTGACCATATCGGTCGCGCCGGTCTTATCGTACATGCCAAAGACACCGCACTCCTCGTGCAGGCCCTGGCTGAATTGGGAAATTTCGCTCATTCTATGCTCCGTTCCGTTTGCGGAAATTTAGCCCAGCAGGCGCTTCATAACTTCCTGGTAGGCATCAGCCTCGCCGCCCAGGTTGCGGCGGAACAGGTCCTTGTCCAGATGTGCGCCGGTGGTGGCATCCCAGAAACGGCAGGTGTCGGGGCTGATCTCGTCGGCCAGGATGATGGTGCCGTCGGACAGGCGGCCGAACTCGACCTTGAAGTCGATCAGGCGGATGTTGGCATCCAGCAGGATCTTCTTCAGGACTTCGTTGATCTTGAAGGCGTACTTGGTGATGGTATCGATCTCTTCCTGGGTGGCCAGGCCGAGAGCCAGGGCATAGTAGTGGTTGATGAACGGATCATGCAGGTCGTCGTTCTTGTAGCTGAACTCCAGGATGGGGGTCTTGAACTCGGTACCCTCGGGCACGCCCATGCGCAGGGTGAAGTGGCCGGCGGCGACGTTGCGGATGATGACCTCCAGGGGCACGATCTCGACCTTCTTTACAAAGGTGTCGCGGTCGTTGATCTCCTGCACATAATGGGTGGGGATGCCCTCTTTCTCCAACTTCTGCATCAGGGCATTGGACAGCTTGTTGTTCACGATGCCCTTGTCGCGGATGGTGCCCTTCTTCTCGCCGTCACCGGCGGTGGCATCGTCCTTGTAGTGGACCATTACGATCTCGGGGTCGCTGGTAGCGAAAACCTGCTTGGCCTTGCCTTCGTACATCTGCTCTTTAACTTCGTAATTCATCGTAAAACGCTCCTTTTATTATGGGTTATTATAATAAGTAGCGGGTACTTTCATTGTACCCTGTTTTTGGACAATGTGCAAGAAAATTGTTGGGGCTTTGACACCTTTTTGTGCCTTACAGCGCGGCGGCCTCGGCGGCGATGGCGGCGTCCTTTTTGGCGATAGCGGCGGCGGTGTCCGCACGGAACTTGTCCAGCTTGGCGGCCAGGTCGTCATCAGCCACGGCAAGGATGGCCACGGCCAGGTAAGCGGCGTTCTTGGCGCCGTTCAGCGCCACGGTGGCCACCGGGAAACCGCTGGGCATCTGCACGGTGGCAAGCAATGCGTCCAGGCCGTCCAGGGCACCGCCCTTCATCGGGATGCCTACCACCGGCAGGGTGGTGTTGGCGGCAAAGGCACCGGCCAGATGGGCGGCCATGCCGGCCGCGCACAGGATAACGCCGTAACCATTGGCACGGGCGGACTTGGCAAAGTCAGCGGCGGCTTCGGGCGTGCGGTGGGCCGAGAGGATGTGTGCCTCAAACGGGATGCCGAAATCCTTGAGCACCGTGCAGGCAGATTTTACGACCGGCCAATCACTGTCCGACCCCATGATGATGGCAACTTTTTTCATGGTAAACTCCTTTCCCCAAAAAGCAAAAAGCGCAGTGCGGCCCGTATGGGTACACTGCGCTATACTTCTACTGCGATACCGGCAGGGTACAGGGAACCCGCGTGATGACTGCGATGCTGCATCGTGTACTGCACGTAAGCTCCCCCTTTACTGATAAGTCAGGAAAACCCTGTAAGAGTAGTGTAAAGCGTAGGAGAACAAATTGCAAGATGCGTTTGTCTTTTTCAGCCAAAAAACCACGAGGGTGAGTTTTGACCGGCGCTTTTTGTCGTTTTTGATGGGGGTTGCGGGGCAAAGGTATGACTTTAACCGGACGATGAATCGGACACGGCACAGGCTATGGCACAGGCATTATAATGTACGGCGGGCGTATACAGCACGGGCAGGGGAACGCCGCACGGGAAACTTTCTGTTGCCGTGGATGGGCGTTGTATGCTACAATACAAGCAGAATTTTTATGAAATGAGGAATTTCCCCATGTCTTTGAAGGATTACGAACCCCGCATTGCCAAAAGTGCGCTGCACCGCAAGGAAGAACACGTCAAGCAGGTCTTCCGCGACCAGGTGGCCGAGGCGGCCGGGCTGCTGGAAGTGGTGCTTTCGGCCATTGTGCTGGTGGCGCTGCTGCTGAGCGTGGCGCCCCTGCTGCAATTACTGCCGGGCCTGCTGACCCACGGCAACAGTGTGGAAGTGCGGGAGTTTTTGGAACGGGCGCTGGATATTGTCATCGGCATTGAGTTTATCAAGATGCTGGCCAAGCACAGCCCCGGCAGCGTGCTGGAAGTGCTGCTGTATGCCATCGCCCGCCACATGATCGTTGGCCACGAGGATGCCGTGCAGAACCTTGTCAGCGTGGGGGCGATTGCGCTGATCTTTATTATCCGCAAGTTCTTCTTCGTCCCTTCCTTCGGCCACAAAATGCCCGGCGGGGATTTAGCGCCGGATATTAGGGAAAAGGAAAAAGAGGAAAAATAAAAAAGTGCAGAGCATATTGCAGGGGCGCACAGTGTGCGCCCCTGCAATTGTTTTAAGAGTGCGACAGCGCTCCCCTTCTGGCGCTTCGCGCCATCTCCCCCGTATCGGGGAAGTCTGTCTCACAGAGGGAGCCTTTTTATTGTCTGCTAAAGGGTTACCCCATCACGACCTTGACCTGCACGGTGGTCCCGGCGGGGGCGGGGGAGAGGGTGTTGGTGGGGACGGGCTGGCCGTTTACCGTCATAGACGCAACGCCTTTTTCGGCGTGGGCGGTGTTGTCTACCGTAATTTCATACGTTGCCCCGCGCCAGACGCGGCGCAGGGTGAAGCCGTCCATCTCGTGGGGGAGACAGGGGTCAATTTTCAGCCCCGCCAGCGTGGGCTGGACGCCAAGGATGTACTGGCTCACATCCACAAAGGTCCAGGCGGCGGTGCCGGTCAGCCAGCTGTTTTTCGCTTCGCCAAAGGTGGCGGCGTCACAGCCTGCCACCATCTGGCTGTAGACGTAAGGCTCGGTGCGGTGGATCTCGCTGATGTCCTCGATGTAGGCAGGGCAGGTCTTTTTGTAAATCTCAAACGCCCGGTCGCCGTGGCCGACGACGGTCTCGGCACAGCTGACCCAGGGGTTGTTGTGGCAGAAGATGCCTGCGTTCTCCTTGTAACCCGGGGGGTAGCTGGAAATTTCGCCCAGCTCCAGATGATATTTGGTATAAGCAGGCTGCAGCAAAACAATACCGTATTTGGTGTCCAGCCGGGTCTGTACGCTCTGCAGCGCGGTCACGGCCTCGCCGGTGTCCACGCCGATGCCCGCCATGACACACATGCCCTGGGGCTCGATGAAGATCTGGCCTTCCTCGCACTCCTGCCCGCCGACCACATGGCCGTAGGCATCGTAGGCGCGGCGGAACCATTTGCCGTCCCACCCGGCGGTGAGGGCGGCATGCTCCATCTTGGCCACTTCGTCCCGCACAGCGGCGGCTTCGTCGGCGTGGTTGGTGGCGTCCAGAATTTCGGCAAACTCGTTGCCGTACTTAACATACATACCTGCGATAAAAACGCTCTCGGCCACCGGGCCTTCACTGGGGCCGGTGGTCTGGAAGCTCTCGCCCGGCGTGTCGCTGAAGCAGTTCAGGTTCAGGCAGTCGTTCCAGTCGGCGCGGCCAATCAGCGGCAGGCCGTGGGGGCCTTTGTGGGTCGTCAGGTAGCCAAAGCTGCGGCGCAGGTGTTCCAGCAGCGGCTGGGCGAGGGTGTGGTCGTTGTCGAAGTCCACCTGCTCGTCCAAGATGCTCATGTCGCCGGTCTCGCCCAGGTAGGCGTAGACGGCGGCGATCAGCCACAGCGGGTCATCGTTGAAGCCGGAGCCAACGTCCATGTTGCCCTTTTTGGTCAGCGGCTGGTACTGGTGGTAGGCGCTGCCGTCGGGGAACTGTGTGGCGGCGATGTCCAGAATACGCTCGCGGGCGCGGGCGGGGATGAGGTGCACAAAGCCCAGCAAGTCCTGGCAACTGTCCCGGAAACCCATGCCGCGGCCGGTGCCGCTCTCGTAGTAGCTGGCGGAACGGCTCATGTTGAAGGTGACCATGCACTGGTACTGGTTCCAGATATTCACCATACGGTCGAGCTTTTCGTCGCTGCTCCTGACCGCGTAGGTGGACAGCAGGCTGTTCCAGTGGGCGTGCAGCTTGGCCAGGGCTTCATCCACCTGCGCGTCGGTGGCATAGCGGGCCATCAGCTCATGGGCGCGGGTCTTGTTGATGACGCCGGGGGCGGCCCACTTTTCCTCCTGCGGGTTCTCGATGTAGCCCAGCATATAAATTAAGCTGCGGCTCTCGCCGGGGGCTAGGGTGATATTGACCTGATGCACACCCACCGGTGCCCAGCCGTGGGCGACGGAGTTGGTGCAGGCACCTTTTTCTACTACTTCGGGGTTGGCATTGCTGCGCCAGGCACCCAAAAAGGCATCGCGGCTGGTGTCAAAGCCGTCTACCGGCGCGTTGACGGTGTACAGCGCGTAGTGGTCGCGGCGCTCGCGGTATTCGGTCTTGTGGTAGATCGTGCTGCCCTCCACCTCGACCTCGCCGGTGGAGAAGTTGCGCTGGTAGTTGGTGGAATCGTCCACGGCGTTCCACAGACAGAACTCTACATAGCTGAATACAGTAAACGATTTCGGCGCGCCGCTTTCGTTGGTCAGCACCAGACGGTCGATCTCGCAGTTGTCGCCCACGGGTACGAACAGCTCCAGCCGCGCGGCCAGGTTATTCTTTTTGCCGGTGATGATGCTGTAACCCAGACCGTGGCGGCACTCGTAAAAATCCAGCTCGGTCTGGGTGGGCTGCCAGCCGGGGTTCCAGATGGTGCTGCCCTCTTTAATATAGTAATAGCGGCCGTTAGAATCCGCAGGTACGTTATTATACCGGTAGCGGGTGATGCGGCGGAGCTTAGCGTCCTTGTAAAAGCTGTAGCCGCCCGCCGTGTGGGAGACAAGGCTAAAGAAAGCCTCGCTGCCCAGGTAGTTGATCCACGGCAGCGGCGTGCGCGGGGTGGTGATGACGTATTCCCGTGCGTCGTCGTCAAAGTGACCGAACTTCATAGAGATCCTCTCCTTACAAATGGGATGTCTGTTGTTTGAAAAGTTCAAGCCGAAAACGATTAAGTTGTTACCTCTACAATAGCGCATTTCTTCGGCGATTGCAAGACTTATGCGTAAAAATAACGATGATTTAGCAAGTTTCACAATTTTGCTGGCTAAAATCTGGCACGAAAGCCCGTCTATACCTTATTTATAATAGGGGCCGTGGGAGGGCGGGGCCAGGAAACTTTCATGAACCGCCTGCAAAATCCCCGCAAAACACCCTTACACCGCCAGCCTGGTACCCCCCAAAACCGCCTGTGTTCACCCTGCCAGCGAAACCATAAGCAGCGCTTCCCTGCAAAATTAACCCGGATTTCGACAGAAATTCACGAAAACAGCAAACGAAACTGCCAAAAGACGGACTTCTGATTTTTGCAAAACGCCAAATTGTATCGATGTGCACAAAAAATCGTAAAAAGCGCTTGATTTTGTGGTTGACCTGTTGTATAGTGAAGATGCGAAAACGATTAAGGGACGCAGAACCCAAACAAAGCGATCCAAACCAAACACATGACCGGGAGGTGGTACTCATGGCATCCATCAAGGACATCGCAAAAGCCTGCGGGGTCTCGGTAGCTACCGTGAGCAAGGCGCTGAACGGCCATAACGACATCAGCCAGGCCACCAAAGAGAAGGTCCGCGAGGCTGCCCGCCAGCTGGGGTACATGCCCAACAGCGCCGCCCGCGCCTTAAAGACCAACCGCACCTACAACCTGGGCGTCCTTTTTGTGGACGAAGCCCAGAGCGGCCTGACCCATGAGTTCTTCGCCGCCGTGCTGGACAGCTTCAAGCGCCACGCCGAGGGCAGGGGATACGACATCACCTTTATCAACCACAACATTGGCCACAGCCATTCTAGTTACTTAGAGCATTGCCGCTACCGCGGCGTTGACGGTGTAATCGCCGCCTGCGTACAGTTTGACGACCCCGAGGTCGTGGAGCTGGCTTACAGCAATCTGCCGCTGGTCACGGTCGACCATGTGTTCAACAACCGGGCTGCGGTGCTCTCCGATAACGTGGACGGCATCCGCCAGCTGGTGGATCAGCTCACTGCCTTGGGGCATGAGCGCATCGCCTACATCCACGGCGAACAGCACAGCGCCGTTACCCAAAAGCGTCTGGTCGGTTTCTACCGCGCCTGCGCCGCCCACGGCATCACGGTGCCGGATGAATACGTCATCGCCGGCACCTACCGCGACGCCATCGGCTGCGCCAAGGCCACCCGCCAGCTGCTCAGCTTACCCCAGCGGCCCACGGCGATCCTGTTCCCGGACGACTTCTCCGCCATCGGCGGTGTGCAGGCCATCCGGGAGGAAGGGCTGCTGATCCCGCGGGACATCTCGGTAGCCGGTTACGACGGCAACCTCATCTCGCAGGTCATGTCGCCGCAGCTGACCACCTACCGCCAGGACACCGAGGCCATGGGCAAGGCCGCCGCCGAGCTGCTGATCGAGGAGATCGAATCCCCCCGCACCGCTTTGCCGGAGCAGCGGCTCATTGCCGGCAGCTTCGCCCGCGGAGAATCCATCGACACACCGCACCGCTGACCCATTCCACTGTAAACAAGCCTGCATGCGCAGCGGGCTTATTAAAAAATGTAATTTCATGATCAAGTTTCTTTAAAAGGAGGAAAACATCATTATGAAAAAGGCACTCAGTTTACTGACCGCGACTGCTATGGCAGCCACCCTGCTCGCCGGATGCGGCTCAGGCGCCGCCAGCTCGTCCGCAGCACCTACCGCTGACTCCACCTCTACCGATGCCAGCAGCACCGCCGCAGAACCCGCCGCCGATGATACCGCCGAGGAGGGCAAGGTCCTGAATATCTGGTGCTGGAACGACGAGTTCCAGTCCCGCTTCAACGATTACTACCCCGGCGTCGTCTCTGTGGCCGACGATAAGTCCACTACCGAACTGGACAACGGCGTGACCGTGAAATGGACCATCAACCCCAACGACAACAACAACTACCAGAACAAGCTGGACGAAGCCCTGCTGAAGCAGGACAGCGCCGCCGATGATGACAAGATCGACATCTTCCTGATCGAGGCTGACTACGCGCTGAAGTACGTCGACTCCGAGTACACGCTGGACGTCAAGGGCGACATCGGCCTGACCGATGACGACCTGAAGGACCAGTACCAGTACACCAAGGACATCGTCACCGTTGATGGCGTCCAGAAGGGCACCACCTGGCAGGCGACCCCCGGCCTGTTCGCCTACCGCCGCAGCATCGCCAAGAATGTGCTGGGCACCGATGATCCCACCGAAGTCCAGGCTGCGCTGAGCGATTGGGATAAGTTCAACGATGTGGCCAAGCAGGCTGCTGCCAAGGGCTACAAGATGCTCTCCGGCTACGATGATTCCTACCGCACCTTCTCCAACAACGTGTCCGCCGGTTGGGTGGACGGCACCACCGTCAAGGTCGACCCCAACATCATGAGCTGGGTTGACCAGACCAAGGATTACACCGACAACGGCTACAACAACAAGACCAGCCTGTGGAGCGACCAGTGGGCCGCTGACCAGGGTCCTTCCGGCAAGGTCTTCGGCTTCTTCTACTCCACTTGGGGCATCAACTTCACCCTGCTGGGCAACTCTCTTGAAACCCCGACCTCTGAGGGCGGCAAGGAAGAAGTTGGCAACGGCATCTACGGCGACTACGCAGTCTGCCAGGGTCCTCAGCCTTATTACTGGGGCGGCACCTGGATCTGCGCTGCTGCCGGCACCGATAACATTCCTACCATCAAGGACGTTATGTACTCTCTGACCTGCGACTCCGACATCATGACCCAGATCACCAAGGATACCCAGGACTACACCAACTGCAAGAGCGCTATGGACGCCATCGCCGCCGATCCCGACTTCGGCTCCGACTTCCTGGGCGGCCAGAACCACATTGCTCTGTTCGCAGAGGTTGCACCTACTATCGATATGTCTAACGCCGGCCCCTATGACCAGGGCTGCAACGAGACCTTCCAGAGCTGCTTCAAGGATTACTTCGACGGCACCGTCGACATCGACACCGCAAAGCAGAACTTTGAGGATCAGATCAAGGTCAAGTATCCTGAGCTGACCAGCGTGGAATGGCCCGCATAAGCTGGGACTTACACCTGAACACGAAACCGTAAACGCCATGCCAGGGGCGGGGGAGAGACGCCCGCCCCTGGTTTTGTTTTAACAAATGACAAGGCTCTGCCCCCAGCAGGGCAATGCCCGTACAGCTAAGGAGGGCGAGACTTATGAAAACCAAGAAAAAAGGCATGAGCTACGCCAAATGGGGTTACATCTTCCTGGCGCCGTTCTTCATCACCTTTTTCATTTTCCAGTTCTGGCCGCTGGCTACCACCATCTACTATTCCTTCTTTGAGTATTTCCGCAGCGGCCTAAAGATCATCGGCCCTAACTTTGTTGGCTTGAAAAACTACGCTGCCATGATCAAAGAAGTGCAAAATACTTTGGCAACACGATGATCATGTGGCTGATGGGCTTTATCCCGCAGATCGCGGTTTCGCTGCTGCTGGCGGCCTGGTTCACCGACCTGCGGCTGAAACTAAAGTTCCAGGGGTTCTTCAAAACGGTCATCTACATGCCCAACCTGATTATGGCTTCGGCGTTTGCCATGCTGTTCTTTACGCTGTTTTCCAACGCCGAAACCGCGCCCATCAACTCCATCCTGCTCAAACTCGGCATCGTGAGCGAGCCGGTGCGCTGGCTATCCAACGTATGGACCGCCCGCGGGCTGGTGGGGCTGATGAACTTCCTGATGTGGTTCGGCAACACCACCATCATTTTGATGGCGGCCATCATGGGCGTTGACCCCGGCCTGTACGAGGCCGCCGAGCTGGACGGTGCCTCCTCGACCCAGATGTTCTGGAAGATCACCATCCCGCTCATCCGCCCGCTGCTGGTGTATACCCTCATCACCAGCCTGATCGGCGGCTTGCAGATGTTCGATGTACCGCAGGTTTTGACCAACGGCAAGGGCGACCCCAACGGCAGTACCAACACCATCATCATGTATCTGAACCAGCACCTTTACAGCAAAAACTACGGCACGGCCGGCGCTATTTCGGTGCTGATGTTCCTGCTTTGCGCGGTGCTTTGCGTCATCATCTACTTTACCCTTACCCAGGAGGATGACGGCCTGACCCGTGAGCAGCGCAAGGCCGAAAAAGCTCGTATCAAAGCAGCCAAGGCGGCTGCAAAGCATCATTAAGGAAGGAGCGTGAAAGAGTATGCCAAACGAGACCAAAACCGCAGCCACCAAGACCAAGGCAACGAAAATTCACGACCCTATGCTTACGCTGCAGCGTGCAGTTGCTTACATTGTGCTGTTTGTACTGTGCTTTGTCTGCCTGTTCTTCTTCTATGTGCTCATCGTCAACGCCACCCACAACAATTTTACCATCCAGCAGGGCTTTGACCCGCTGCCCCGCACCAGCTTCGGCACCAACTTCTACAACACCACCCACGATGCCAACGTGCCGATTCTGAGCGGCCTGCGCAACAGCCTGATCGTTTCGGCGGCCTGTGCGGCGCTGTCGGTTTACTTCAGTGCCCTGACGGCCTACGCCATCTACGCCTACGACTTCAAGCTGCACAAGCTGGCGTTCACCGTCATCCTGCTTATCATGACGATGCCGACGCAGGTGTCGGCGCTGGGCTTCCTGAATTTGATGGACAAGATGAAGCTGACCAACACCCTGTGGCCGCTGATTCTGCCCAGCATTGCCGCGCCCACCGTGTTCTTCTTCATGAAGCAGTACATGGATTCCAGCCTGCCGCGGGATATTATCGATGCAGCGCGCATTGACGGCAGCGGTGAGTTCCACACCTTCAACGCGGTCATCCTGCCGATCCTCAAGCCCGCCATGGCGGTGCAGGCCATCTTCAGCTTTGTGGGCGCGTGGAACAACTACTTTATCCCGGCGCTGATCATCAACGATGCCAAGTGGAAGACGGTGCCCATCCTGGTTGCACAGCTGCGCAGCGCGGACTTCCTCAAGTTCGATATGGGCAAGGTGTACATGATGATCACCATTGCAATCTTGCCGGTTATGATCGTCTACCTGCTTCTCTCGAAATATATCGTGCGAGGGGTTGCATTGGGCAGCGTTAAGGGGTAAACTAATACTAAGCAGAGGTGCAGTGGCAACGCGCTGCACCTTTTTTTGATTGTGCAGATACATGTGGGGTACATCGCGCACCCCTACATCCTCGTTTTTATCAGCAACCAGAGGGAGAAGAATATGCCATTTCCAAAGAAATTTGTTTGGGGTGCGGCTACCGCATCCTATCAGATAGAGGGCGGCGCGTTTGAGGACGGGCGTGGGGCGTCCATCTGGGATACCTTCAGCCATACGCCGGGCAAGACCAAGGGCGGCGACACCGGCGACGTTGCCTGCGACAGCTACCACCGCTGGGCCGAGGATATGGAGCTGATGAAAGCCCTGCACCTGCAGGCCTACCGTTTTTCCATCGCCTGGCCGCGCATTTTCCCGGCAGGCACCGGCGCGGTGAACCCTGCTGGCCTTGCCTGGTACGACCGGTTTGTGGACGCGCTGCTGGCAGCGGGCATCGAGCCGTATGTGACGCTCTACCACTGGGACCTGCCCCAGGCATTGCAGGATAAGGGCGGCTGGCTGAACGCCGACACCGCCAGGGCCTTTGCCGTGTACGCTGCCACGGTGGCGGCGCATTTTAAGGGACGTGTAAAATATTACTTTACCCTCAACGAGCCGCAGTGCAGCGTGGGGCTGGGCTACAGCACGGGTGTGCATGCGCCGGGCTATAAACTGGACGATGCAGCGGTGTTTACTGCCTGGCATAACACGATCTATGCACACTGCCTGGCGGCGGATGCCATCCGCAAAGCCGACCCCGATGCCAAGGTGGGCATGGCTCCCACCGGGCGCATCTGCACCCCGGCCACTGACAGCCCCGCCGATATTGCCGCCGCCCGCGAAGCTACCTTCGCCCTGGCGGACGGCGATTGGACCTTCACCTACACCCCGGCGCTGGACCCAGTGTGCGGCCGCGGCTGGCCCAAAATTGCGGGCGGGCAGACCCAGCGGGTGGTGGATGCCATCCCGCAGGAGCAGCTGGACGCCCTGCCGCTGGGGCGGTTGGACTTTATCGGCATGAACATCTACAACTCCGTCGCGGTGCGGGCCGGAGCCGACGGCAAGCCGGAATTCTGCCCCCGCGCCGCCGGTCATCCGCGCACGGCCATCGGCTGGCCCATCACCCCCGAAGCCATGGAGTGGGGCCCGCGGTTCCTCCATGAGCGGTACGGCCTGCCCATCTTTATCACGGAGAACGGCCTTTCCTGCACCGACCGCATCCACCTGGACGGCAAGGTGCACGACCCGGAGCGCATCGACTTTACCCACCGCTACCTGCTTGCCCTGCGGCAGGGGATAGAGGCCGGGGCCGATGTGCAGGGTTACTTCCACTGGTCGCTGCTGGATAACTTTGAGTGGAGCGAGGGATACAACGAGCGGTTTGGCCTGGTGTATGTAGACTACCCCACCGGCACCCGCACCCCCAAGGACAGCGCGGCATGGTATAGGGAAACGATTGACGCCAACGGCGGCAACTTATAATAGAAAAGGTAATTATGAACAGAAAAAATAAACGGGGATTCACGCTGGTAGAATTGATCGTGGTGCTGGTGATCCTGGCAATTTTGGCGTCCCTGCTGATCCCGGCGCTGACAGGGTATGTGACCAAAGCAAAAAAGCAGGCGGTCATCACCGAAGCACGGGATGTGTGGACGGCTTCGCAGGCTGCGCTGACCGAATGTTACGCCCTGTACCCGGAAAGCTTTAACGACAAAAGCAATTCCTGCAGATTTACCATTACCGTAAACGGCAAGACCTACAAAAATGTGGGCCGCATCACAAACGGCGCACTGCACGCGATACAGAAAAAACCGAACGATAAGACAGAGGCGGGCAGCTCCAGCCGGAGAGTGGCCGCCCAGGTGCTGAAGTATCTGGAGAGCGACGGCAAAAATCCGCGCTATACCTTTGGCAACGGCGGCCTGATCAGCAGCGCTATCAAGCCGAGCGCCTACTTTAATGGTAAGCCTAAGAAAACGGACGTTATCATCCAGATCTTCCATACGAAGGAGGGGCGGATCGTAGCCATCAACTTTGCAAAGGATGGCTATATGGCAACCATTGTGCCGGGCCAGGAAACGACCTGCGAGTATGACGGAGCCTGTATTGCCTCCAGGGGCTGAGATAGCTGAGATAAGAGAATAAAAACAGGCTCCCCTCATCACAAGGGGAGCCTTTGCTGTGCCTATTTATATTGTATAAATCAGAACAGGCCGGTGATCTTGCCGTTCACGTCCACGTCAATATCCATGGCGGCGGGGTGCTTGGGCAGGCCGGGCATCGTCATGATGCTGCCGCAGACGACGACCACAAAGCCCGCACCGGCGGAGAGCCGCACCTCGCGGACGTTGAGGGTGAAGCCCTCCGGTGCGCCGGTCAGCTTGGCGTTGTCGCTGAAGGAATACTGCGTCTTGGCGATGCAGACCGGCAGGCTGCCGTAGCCCAGGGCGGTCAGTTCATCCAGCGTCTTTTTGGCGGCGGGGGTGTAGCTGACATTGCCGGCACGGTAGATATTCTTCGCCACAGCGCTGATTTTATCGGTGAGCGGTGCGTCCAGCTCATAGGTGTACTGCACCTTGGCGCTGTCGTCCAGAATGGACAGCACGGTCTCGGCCAGGGCTTTGCCGCCCTCGCCGCCCTTGGCGAACACCTCGCTCAACGCGCAGGGCACACCGGCCTTGGCGCAGACGTCGTAGATGACGGCCATCTCCTCCTCGGTGTCGGTGGGGAAGGCGTTGATGCCCACGCAGACCGGCAGGCCGAAGCCCTGCAAATTCTCGATGTGACGTGCCAGATTCACAGCGCCGGCCTTCACGGCCTCGGCGTTGGGTTTGCTCAGGTCGGGCTTGGCAACGCCGCCGTGGGATTTCAGCGCACGGACGGTAGCAACCAGCACCACAGCGGCGGGATGCAGCCCGGCCGCGCGGCACTTGATGTCCAGGAACTTCTCGGCGCCCAGGTCGGCGCCGAAACCGGCCTCGGTGATGACGTAGTCGGCCAGCTTCAGGCTCAGCTTGGTGGCGATGACGCTGTTGCAGCCGTGGGCAATGTTGGCGAACGGGCCGCCGTGGATGATGGCGGGGTTGTGCTCCAGCGTCTGCACCAGGTTGGGGTCAAGGGCGTCCTTCAGCAGGGCGGTCATGGCACCGGCCGCGCCGATCTGGCCGGCGGTGACGGGCTGGCCATCGTAGGTGTAGGCGCAGACGATGCGGGACAGCCGCTCTTTCAGGTCGTTCAGGTCGGTGGCCAGGCAGAACACAGCCATGACCTCGCTGGCGACGGTGATGTCAAAGCCGTCCTCCCGCGGGGTGCCGTTGACCTTGCCGCCCAGGCCGTCCACGATGAACCGCAGCTGGCGGTCGTTCATGTCCATGCAGCGTTTCCAGGTGATGCGGCGGGGGTCGATGTTGAGCGGGTTGCCCTGCTGGATGGAGTTGTCGATCATGGCGGCCAGCAGGTTGTTGGCGGCACCGATGGCGTGGATGTCGCCGGTAAAGTGGAGGTTGATGTCCTCCATGGGCACGACCTGGGCGTAGCCGCCGCCGGCCGCGCCGCCCTTGATGCCGAACACGGGGCCCAGGGACGGCTCACGCAGGCAGAGCATCGTTTTTTTGCCCAGGGCGTTCATGGCGTCGGCCAGGCCCACGCTGGTGGTGGTTTTTCCTTCGCCGGCCGGGGTGGGGCTGATGGCGGTGACCAGGACCAGCTTGCCCTCGGGCTTGTCGGCCTTGGCCAGCAGGTGGTTCAGCTTGGCCTTGTAGTGGCCGTAGGGGATGATGTCCTCGCCCTGCAGGCCCAGCTTGGCGGCAATTTCGGTGATGGGCTGCATTTTGGCGGCCTGGGCAATTTCGATGTCGCTCAACATTGTACGATTCCTCCGTTTTTGTAAAAACAATAAAGGGCTGCACACACCATACTCCAGTGTATGCAGCCCAGACGGTCGGCTTAACGGCAAGGTGAAAATCCGCGTCCCCTGTGGTAACTCCACAAAACTCCGTCGGTCAGCGGCCTTGCGATGTATTTACTGTAGCATAGGGGAGAAGGTTTGTCAAGGGGTACTCATTAAAGGCTCCCCTCTAGGGGAGCCTTTAGACGCTCCCTTTCCCGCAGCCCCACTTTTTAAAGTACCGCCCCATACTCACCAGCTGCATCTTAAACTTGCCCGCGTCCCGCATGGGGGCGCGGTGCCAGGCGTGGACGGCGTGGAACTGAGGGGCCAGCCAGACGGTGCCCTCCCGCAGGACTTTCTGGGTCAGGTCGGCATCCTCGACATACATAAAATAGGCGGGGTCAAAGCCGCCGATCTTTTGCAGCACATCGGTGCGCACAGCCATAAAGCTGCCGGTGCAGAACTCGATACGCCGGGGCGCGGTCAAATCCTCGTCCTGCATGGTGTAGTGGTCGTCGGCTTTTTTAAACGCTCCACCGAACTTTGGTGCCAGCTGGCGGGCCAGCAGCAGCCAGGGCGTGGGCTTGCGCCGGGGCAGGTGCTGCAGGCGGCCGTCGGGGTAGTGCAGCTGCGGGGTGGCCATGGCCGCGCCGGGCTGGGCCAGCAGCCATTCGGCCATCGGCTGCAAAATGTCCCCGGTCAGAACAATGTCGGGGTTTAAGATAAAATGCACGCTGCTGTGCAGTTTGCCAAGCACGGCGTTGTGGCCACGGCCAAAGCCGACGTTCTCCGGCAGGCAGAGCACCTGCACGCGGGGGTCGGCCCAATCGGTGTCGGCCAGCTGCTTGCCGCAGCCGTCGGGGCTGGCATTATCGACGATGTACAGTGTAAAATCCGGCGCGGAGGTAAAATGCAGGATGCTGCGCACCGCGGCGCAGACCTCCTCGTAATCGCAATACGCCACAATACAGGCGGAAATGGTGGGCATGAGTGGTCTCCTAAAATCAGGTATTGCAGTTCTTTGTAGGGGGCGATGACGAGCATCGACCCTTACAGTGAACGGGACATAGGCAAAGCCTTTTCTTATTTTTCCAGCGCTTCCAAATGGTTCAAATCATACGGGGTATCCTGGTAGACGTAGTAGTTCAGCCAGTTGGTGTACAGCAGGTAGCCGTGGGCGCGCCAGCGGAACAGCGGGTCGCGGGCGGGGTCGTCGTCGGGGTAGTAGTTGCAGGGCACGTTGATGGGCTTGCCCGCCTTGACGTCCCGCTTGTACTCGGCGTCCAGGGTGTACTTGTCGTACTCGGGGTGGCCGATGACGAAGATCTGGCGGCCGGATTCGGTGGAGAGTAGCATCGGGCCTGCTGCATCGCTCTCGGCCAGCACGCGCAGGTCGGGGCAGGCGTCGATGGCGGCGCGGTCCAGCCCAGCCCAACGGCTGTGGGGGGCGTAGAACACCTCATCGAAGCCGCGCACCAGCGGGTTGGAGGGGCGGGTCACGCGATGCTCAAACACGCCGAACATTTTTTCTGGCAGATGCACCTTGGGAATGCCAAAATGGTAGTACAACCCGGCCAGCGCACCCCAGCACAGGTGGATGGTGGAGTAGACGTTCTCCTTGGTGTAGTCCATGATGGTACACAGCTCGTCCCAGTAGTCCACATCCTCGTAGTCCAGGTCCTCGATGGGCGCACCGGTGATGATCATGCCGTCGAAGCGCTCGTTTCGTATCTCGTCGAAGCTTTTGTAGAAGGCCTTCATGTGCTCCGGCGGGGTGTGGGTGGTGTCGTGGGTGGCGGTTTTCAAAAAGGTGATCTGCACCTGCAGCGGGCTGTTGGCCAGCAGCCGGGCCAGCTGGGTCTCGGTGACGATCTTGGTGGGCATCAGGTTCAAAATCAGGATGCGCAGAGGGCGGATATGCTGGCTCTGGGCACGCTCGCGGTGCATGACAAACACGTTCTCGCGGCTAAGCTCGTCGAACGCGGGCAGCTCTTTCGGGATGATCAGCGGCATACATGGTTCTCCTTGCCTTACATTATTATATATATTGTAAGGGGTTACGAGGGAAAATGCAAGGATTTTGTTTGGATGCCTTTATGCACGGCATCTATTTCTCTTGTTCACAAATCTTTTGCAATTTACCCTATTGACATTTTGCATCATCGTGCTACAATATTAGCAGTCGAACGGATAGAGTGCTAATACAAAATGAACCCCAGCAGAGAGATGACCAGAACCTGGAAAACGCAGCTGGATGGCACTGACTGCCGGTCGTGTATATAAATGAAATTCTGCGGTATCTGCAAAATAAGGAGGTACGCACTATGAACACCAATCAATTTACCCAAAAAACGATGGAAGCGCTGCAAGCGGCGCAGCGCATCGCTGTAGAGTATGCAAATAACGCCGTCGAGCAGGAGCATCTGCTCGCAGCACTGGCCCAGCAGCAGGATGGCCTCATCCCGCAAATGCTGACCAACATGGGCACTGACCCCAACGCCTTCGCCCAAGCGGCCCTGCAAAAGGTCGAGGCTCTGCCCCGGGTGACCGGCAGCGGCCGTGACCCTAACCAGATCTATATTGGCACTGACCTTGACAGAGCGCTAAACGCTGCCGAGGCCCAGGCCAAGCAGATGAAAGATGAATATATCAGTGTGGAGCATGTGTTCCTGGGCGTTTTGCAGCGCCCCGGCAAGGGTGCGGCAGAGCTGTTCAAGGCGTTCAGCATCACGACAGAAAAGTTCATGCAGACGTTGAGTTCTGTGCGCGGCAACCAGCGAGTGACCAGCGATAACCCCGAGGACACCTACAATGCGCTGAAGAAATACGGCCAGGATCTGGTGGAGATGGCCAAGGCCAACAAGCTTGACCCCGTCATCGGCCGTGACACCGAGATCCGTAACGTCATCCGCATCCTGAGCCGTAAGCGCAAGAACAACCCTGTGCTCATCGGTGAAGCCGGTGTTGGTAAAACCGCTATTGCGGAGGGACTTGCGCAGCGCATCGTTAAGGGCGATGTACCAGAAAATTTGAAGGACCGCACCGTGTTCAGCCTGGACATGGGTGCGCTGGTCGCGGGTGCTAAGTACCGCGGCGAGTTCGAGGAGCGCTTGAAGAGCGTGCTGAACGAGGTCAAAAAGTCCAAAGGCAAGATTATCCTCTTCATCGATGAGCTGCACACCATCGTGGGTGCGGGCAAGACCGACGGCGCCATGGACGCTGGCAATCTGCTCAAGCCTATGCTGGCCCGCGGCGAACTGCACTGCATCGGCGCTACCACGCTGGATGAGTACCGCGAGTACATCGAGAAAGACCCTGCGTTGGAACGTCGTTTTCAGCCCGTTATGGTCAACGAGCCGACCGTCGAGGACACCATCTCCATCCTGCGCGGCCTGAAAGAACGCTACGAGGTGTTCCACGGCGTCAAGATTCAGGACGCTGCGCTGATTGCAGCAGCCACCCTGTCCGACCGCTATATCACCGACCGTTTCCTGCCCGATAAGGCCATCGACCTGGTGGATGAAGCCTGCGCCATGGTCAAGACCGAGCTGGATTCGATGCCCGCCGAACTGGACGAGATGAACCACCGCATCACCCAATTGCAGATTGAGGAAGCGTCCTTAAAGAAGGAGACCGACGAACTTTCCAAGCAGCGCCTGGCTGCTTTGGAAAAGGAGATGGCCGAACTCCGCGACAGCTTCAACAGCAAGAAGGCCCAGTGGGAGAACGAGAAGAACGCCGTCAACAAGGTGCAAAGTCTGCGTGCTGACGTTGAAAACACCAAGGCGGAGATTGAAAAGGCTACCCGTACCGGCGATTATGCCAAGGCTGGCGAACTGCAGTACGGCAAGCTGCCGCAGCTGCAGCGTGAACTGGAAGCCGAGGAGAAAATTGCCGAGGAAAAGAAGGAATCCAGCCTACTGCGTGACCGCGTGACCGATGAGGAAATCGCCCGCATCGTGGCCCGCTGGACCGGCATCCCTGTGGCTAAACTGGTGGAGGGCGAGCGCGAAAAGCTGCTGCGCCTGCCGGACGTGCTGCATCAGCGCGTCATCGGCCAGGACGAGGCCGTGCAAAAGGTGGCGGACGCCATCTTGCGCTCTCGTGCCGGTATTGCTAATCCTAACAGACCTATCGGTAGCTTCCTGTTCCTGGGCCCCACCGGCGTCGGCAAGACCGAGCTGGCCAAGGCGCTGGCGCAATCCCTGTTCGACGATGAGAAGAACATGGTGCGTATCGACATGACCGAGTACATGGAGAAATTCAGCGTCTCTCGTCTGATCGGTGCGCCTCCGGGATACGTCGGCTACGAGGAAGGCGGCCAGCTGACCGAGGCTGTGCGCCGTCATCCTTACAGTGTCGTGCTGTTCGATGAGGTGGAAAAAGCACATCCTGACGTGTTTAATATCCTGCTGCAAGTCCTGGACGATGGCCGCATCACCGACAGCCAGGGCCGCACAGTGGACTTTAAGAACACCGTCATCATCCTGACCTCCAACCTGGGCTCCGACCTGATTCTGGAAGATTTGGAAAAGTCCCGTGCCGAGGGTAAGAACGATCTGTCCGACGAGGCCAGGAACGCCATCGACCAGCTGCTCAAACGGCAGTTCCGTCCCGAGTTCCTGAACCGTCTGGACGACATCGTCTACTACAAGAGCCTGACCAAACAGGAGATTGGCAGTATCGTTGACTTAATGCTAACCGACCTGCGCAAGCGCCTGGCCGACAAGCAGCTGAACCTGGTCGTCACCGAGGCTGCCAAGAACTCCATCATCGACGGCGGCTACGACCCGATCTACGGTGCCCGCCCGCTGAAGCGATACATCCAGTCCCACGTGGAAACGATGATCGCGAAAGAGATCATCGCCGGTGCCCACAGCGCCGGGGATACCCTGACCGTGGACGCGGATGAGAATGGGCGGCTGTATTTGCGGTAAGGGCAAGGCTCCCCTTTGAGGGGAGCCTCTAAGCAGCAACATTCATAAACAGCGAAGTCTCCCGCTGATTGGGCGCAAACCCAGTCGGCGGGAGATTTTGTCTACCTTATTATAATAGGGGCGTATTCTGCACCCCTCACAGCCCCCGGCACAGGCCTACGGCTTTGCCCTCGATATGCACCTCGGCCAGCGCGGCGCCGGTGTAGGTCATCAGCGGGTAGGCGGGGTTGAGTGGCTGCAAAACCATCGTCGTGCCGTCAAAACTTACCTTCTTCAGCGTGGCTTCGTCACCAATGCGCACCACCGCGATCTCCCCGTTCTCCACCTCGGGCTGGCTGCGCACGGCTACCAGGTCGCCGTCCATGATCTGCGGGGCCATGCTGTCGCCCCGGCAGGTCAGGATGAAATCCGCGTGCCACGCCTCGGGCACGGCCACCTCGCCCTCAATGTTCTGCTCGGCCAAAATCGGCATGCCGCAGGCAATGCGCCCCACCAGCGGCAGGCGCTTCAGGCGGGGCAGCGGCTCGCACCCCGGGGGCAGGGCAGGGCCGTCCACGCCCATCAGGTAGGCGGTGGTGGTGTGCAGCGCGTTGGCAAACAGCTCCACCTTGGCCTGTGGGATGTCCGCCTTGCCGTTCTCGATCTTGCTGATCGAGCTTTTGTCCTTGTAGCCCAGCTGTTGGGCCAGGTCTTCCGCGGTCAGGCCCAGTTCCAGCCGCCGCGCCCTGATGCGGTCGTAAATAGTTGACATAGCTTCGCTCCTTTTCTATTAGTATAACACAGCGTGGAAAATAATTCAAGAGATTTTGTAAAAATAGTTGACTTTTATTCCACTTTGTGGTAGGATAAGGGTGTGGAATCAGGTTCTACTTTAGGCTGACGCAACTTTTGCGGATTTATTTTTTGTGGGGAAGTGGAACTACATTCAACGAGAACGGCAATCTATAAAAAAGGAGAGAGAACACATGCACAACCACATTTACCCGCAGCCTATCTGCTGCAAGAAAGCGGGGTGAGCGCTTGCTGCTAAAAAAAGATTTGTCGCAGTGCAAAGACCTGCGAACCGTTGAGCATCTAGCCCAGCAGTTTGGCTGGTACGCCGCCGCCTGGACGCCGCAGGAGCCGCACCTCATCTGCTCGGACGAGCAGTTTACCGAATTTGCCAAGGCCCTGGGCAAGCTGGCGGTGACCCAGGATGGCGAAAACCTGCTGTATTTTCTGGCGCTTACCGCAGAAACCGCGCAGGAACGTAAAAACCGCACGGACCGCATTTTGGAGCGCAAGCTGTTTTACGAGACCAGCACCGTCATCACCGAGGCGGACATCGCCCGCTGCCACAACGACCAGCTGGCCACGCCGCCCGGCGTGCGCAAGGCCGACGCGATGGAAACGCTGCACTTTCTGGCCCCGCCGGAGGAGGAAAAACAGGACGATGTAGCGCCAAACGGCATCGTGTCCATCTCGGCCAAAGACTTGCAGGACAAGGAGTTCAAGCCCATCAAGTGGGTGGTGGAGGGCCTGCTGCCCCAAGGTCTGGCGCTGCTGGTGGCCCCGCCCAAGTACGGCAAAAGCTGGCTGATGCTGGACCTTTGCCTTTCGGTGGCGTCCGGACAAAAGTTTTTGGACATGCCTACGAACAAAACCGACTGCCTCTACCTGGCACTGGAGGACAACCAGCGCCGCCTGCAGGACCGCATGAACCGTGTGCTGCAGGGCGAGCGTGCGCCCGACGGCTTCGCGCTGGCCACCGGCTCTCTGGATTTGCAGGACGGCCTGCTGGACCAGCTGACCAACTACCTGAACATCAACCCCGGCTGCGGGCTGGTGGTCATCGACACACTGCAGCGGGTGCGCCGCACCACCGGCAAGGCAATAAACGCCTACCAGGCCGACTACAAGGATGTGGGCATCCTGCAAAAGTTTGCGACTGAACGCGAAATTTGCATTGTGCTGGTACACCACCTGCGCAAGATGAAGGACGAGACCGACCCCTTTGCCCAGATCAGCGGCACCAACGGCATCTTCGGCGCGGCGGATTCTGCCTTCGTGATGACCCGCGACCGCCGCGTGGACGACACGACCAAACTCTCGGTGACCGGCCGCGACCTGGAGGAATTTGAGCTGGCCCTGCGCCTGGACAAGACCCAATGCCGCTGGCAAAACCTGGGCGACGCCGAGGCCCGCGCCCGCGAGCAGGCCCGCAAAGAATACGAAAACAGCGCCCTGGTGCAGACCATCCGCAAGCTGGTAGAGCGCAACCACGGCCAATGGAGCGGCACCGCCAAGGAGATACTGGAGGCAGGCAAGCTGCTGACCAGGCGGTTTATTGCGGAGAGCCCGAAAGATGTTGGCGTACGAGTGAAGAAGTTAGAAAACGAGATGAGGGAGTTTGATGGGATTGTTTATGAGAGAGTGAAGAGAGGCACAAGCGGCGCATTGCACTATTTTTGTAAAGAAAACATGCAGGTTCAAAATGAGGTACAACTTGATTTAAGCAAACAAGTAGCCTAATGTAAATTTACTATCCTATTCATCTTATTCATTATATTCGTTATATTCGTTATATTCGTTGCCACTGTGATGTAATGAATAGGATGAATATAATGAATAGGATGGTGATAATAGTAATAATGAAAACAGCACAGTATAGCACTGGCTACTTTATGCTGTAGAGCATGTAGGGGCGAACATCGTTCGCCCGCCAACCTTGCGCTGCATCCACCTTTGGGCCATGGCTGCGCACTGACCAAACGCCCACGGGCGAACACTGTTTGACCCTACAACGTGCTTTTGGCGGGCTGCGTCTACAAAAAAGCGCCCCGCAAGGCAACAACAACCTTGCGAAGCGTGTCGAATTATGCTATACTGATAACGCCGCCATCGGCGGCAAGGCACTGCACAACAACGGCAGGCGGTTGGCCACACTTCCCGAAAGGGGGTGAGACCATGCGTTTTACATTAACTTTTTATGTCGGCCGCAAGACCATCACATTAAGTTTGGTTGTAAAAAGCAAGAACCGCCACTCGGCAAAGTGACGGCTCTTAGGGCAACCTAAAGCTACATTTTGATCGGGCCAACCGCTTGTCGCAGCGCCTTTTCTACTATTATTATACGCGCTGCCGGTGCGGCTGTCAAGAATTACTGCGGCTTTTTAAACTCATGCATGCCGCGGATGGTGCCGCCGTCGCACAGGATGTCCACGCCCGCCAGGTAGCCGTTGCGCTCGTCGGCCAGCGCCTGGACGCTGTCGCGCTTGGAGGTGTCGCAGCTTTTGGCGTAGGCGGTGCCCCCACACAGGAAATAATTACAAAATAGGACTTGACTTTATACCCCCAAATGTGCTAGAATCTTTCTTGCAGTCAAATGCAATTTGCGGAAGTGCTGGAATCGGCAGACAGGCACGTTTGAGGTGCGTGTGTCTATGACGTGTGGGTTCAAGTCCCATCTTCCGCACCAAACAAAGACCCGAACTTCGGTTCGGGCCTTTTCTTTTTATATATAAGTGCTACCCTTGCAAACCCTGTCGAATCATGGTACACTGGTAATGCCGCTTCGGCGGCAAGGCGCTGCACAACAACGGCAGGCGGTTGGCCACACTTCCCGAAAGGGGGTGAGACCATGCGTTTTACATTGACTTTCCATATCGGTCACAAGACCGTTACGCTGAGTTTAGTAGTAAAAAGCAAGAACCGCCACTCGGCCAAGTGACGGTTCTTAGGGTTTCCTAAGCACTATTACTGAATCGGGCCAACCGCTTGTCGCAGCGCCTTTTTCTATCCTTATTATACCCGTCCCCGCGCCTGCTGTCAAGCCTTGGCGCACGCTGACATCCGGCTTTCACCCCGCTTTTCCCGCCCAAATCCTGTCCCAAACCGCACAAAAACCGCCAAACATCCCACTGCCGCTTGCATTTTTCCGCCGCTTTGCTATAATGAGCTTACTACTGTGGAAGTATACGCTTTTGGCCCGCTTCTGCCTGAAACAAAAGGAGAAAAACTATGAGAATCGTGGTTGTGGGCGCGGGCAAGGTCGGGCGCGTCCTGACGGAACAGCTCGCGGCGGAAAAGCACGATATTGTCGTTATCGACCAGGACTCTGACCTGATCGAGAGCATCGTAAACATCTACGACGTCCGCGGTGTGGCGGGCAACGGCGGCTGCTACGACATCCAGAAGGACGCCTTTGAGGATGGCGCCGACCTGCTCATCGCCACCACCTCCAGCGACGAGACCAATATTCTGGCCTGCCTTGTGGCAAAAAAGCTCGGTACACCGCATACTATTGCGCGTATCCGTAACCCGGAGTACGAAAAGCAGCTCCACTTTATGCGCGAGGAGCTGGGCCTTTCCATGGTCGTCAACCCAGAGAAGGCTACCGCGCGGGAGATCGCCCGCGTGCTGCGTTTCCCCAGCGCCATCAAGCGCGAGCAGTTCTGCCGCCAGCGGTTTGAGCTGGTGGAGTACCGCATCAACGAGGGCAACCCCCTGGAGGGTCTGCAGCTGAGCGACCTGTACCGCAACATCCGCGTTAAAATTTTGATCTGCGCGGTCGCCCGCGGCCAGCAGACCATCATCCCCACCGGCGCTACGGTGCTGCAAAAAGGCGACAAGATTTACTTGACCGCCAGCGCCCGCGAGCTGGAAAGCTTCTTCCGCAAGCTCAAGATCTTCAAGGCCCGCGCCAACAACATTATGATCGTCGGCGCCAGCCGCATCACCTACTACCTGGTCAAGGAACTGCAGGACATCCAGAAGCGGGTGACTGTCATTGATTCCAACGCCGCCCGCTGCCAGGCCATGAGCGAGAAGTTCCCCGGTGCGCTGGTCATCCACGGCGACGGCGCCGACAGCGAGCTGCTGAGTGAGGAACGCATCAGCGAAATGGACGCCTTTGTGCCCCTGACCGGCCTGGACGAAACGAACATCATCCTGGCCATGTACGCCAGCCAGTTTGCCAACTGCAAGGTGGTGGCCAAGATCAACCGCCCCAGCTTTGCCGACCTGGCCAACGAGAAAGGCCTGGTGGACAGCGTGGTTTCCACCGCCGCCGTCACCAGCGAAATCATTGCCCGGTATGTGCGTGCAATGCAAAATAGTTTTGACTCTGACAACATCAAGACCCTGCACCGCCTGGTGGGCGGCCGCGTCGAAGCGTTGGAGTTCAACGTCGGCCCCGGCCTGCCTTTCATCGGTGTACCGTTAAAAGATTTGAACCTGCGCGAGGGTATGCTGGTGGCCGGCATCGTGCGGCAGAACGGTGCGCCGGTCATTCCCTCCGGTGCAGACGCCCTGCAGGAGGGCGACGACGTGGTGATCGTTACCACCGACACCACCCTGCACGCCCTGCGCGACATCGTAAAGTGAGGGCGCCGGCATGAATTATAGAATGGTTGCCTTTGTGCTGGGGCGCATCTTTGCAATCGAAGCAGGTTTGATGCTTTTCCCGCTGATCTGCGCCATGCTCTACGGCGAGTGGTATCTGCTGCCTGCATTTTTGTTGCCTGCCGCGCTGCTGGCGGTGCTGGGGTTCATCACCAGCCGCAAGACCCCCAAAAACACCACCATCTTTGCCCGCGACGGCCTGGCCATCGTGGCGCTGGTCTGGGTGCTGATGAGTGCCTTCGGCGCACTGCCCTTTGTGATTTCCGGCGAAATACCGTCCTTTATTGACGCTTTCTTCGAGACCGTCTCCGGCTTTACCACCACCGGCTCCACCATCCTGACCGACGTGGAAGCCCTGAGCCACGGCACGCTGTACTGGCGCAGCTTCTCCCACTGGGTGGGCGGCATGGGCGTGCTGGTGTTTGCCATGGCGGTGCTGCCCATGACCGACGGCCGCGCCATGCACCTGATGCGCGCCGAGATCCCCGGCCCGACGGTGGGCAAGATTTCCAGCAAATTGAGCGATAGTGCGAAGATTTTATATGCAATCTACTTCGCCATGACCTTCGTCGAGGTCGTCCTGCTCTGCGCAGGCGGCATGCCGCTGTTCGACTCGCTCATCCACACCTTCGGCACGGCGGGCACCGGCGGTTTCAGCAACAAGGGGCTCAGCGTGGGGGCGTACAATAACCCGTACTTTGAAATCGTCATCGGCGTATTCATGCTGCTGTTCGGCATCAACTTTAACCTCTATTATTTCTTGTTGCTGCGTCGTTTCCGCGATGCCTTCTGCTCCGAGGAAATGCTGGCCTACCTTGGCATCGTGGGCTTCTCCACGGTCACCATCACCCTCAACATCCTGCACCTGTACGACAACGTCGGCACGGCGCTGCGCACGGCGTTCTTCCAGGTGTCGTCCATCATCACCACCACGGGTTATGCGTCGGCGGACTTCAACCTCTGGCCGACCTACTCCCGCATCGTCATCTGCATCCTCATGTTCTGCGGCGCTTGCGCTGGCTCGACGGCGGGCGGGCTTAAAATTTCGCGTGTCGTCATCTTTTTAAAGGCGGCCAAGCAAGACCTGAACAAGATGCTGCACACCCACGCCGTCACCACCGTCCGCTTTGAGGGCAAGCCCCTGGACGAGAAAGTGCTGCGCGGTGTACACAACTACTTCAACATTTACATGCTGCTGCTCACCCTGTCGGTGCTGCTGCTTTCGCTGGATGGATTCGACATAGTATCGACGTTTACAGCGGTGCTGACCTGCTTCAACAACGTAGGCCCGGGTCTTGAAATGGTCGGCCCCATGGGCAGCTTCGCGGACTTCTCGGCCCCGGCCAAGCTGCTGCTCAGCTTTGACATGCTGGCAGGACGACTGGAGCTGTACCCCATGCTGGCGCTGTTTTCGCCCCGGCTGTGGCGGAAGCGGATTTCTTCTTTTAAAGAAGCCAAGGTTTGATTTTAATAGTTGCTTTCAAGACCTGCCACCTTGCGGCAGGTCTTTCTTTCTATCGAGGTGTCCGCCGCAGGCAAAGCATAATCTCGTCCCCACCTGCATATACATCACCAAACCAAGGGAGGGGATACCATGCGCCGCAACAAAATAGGGAAAACTGTACCGCAAGATCTGTTCGTTTTTCTGGTGCTGGGGCTGCTGGCGGCGGTGCTGGCAGCGGTGGTGCATCTTTTGTATCACACCGAGTACGCCGAGACCTCCACCCCCAACGATTGCTTTGCCGCCGTCTCGGCCACCGCAACGGGGGAGACTGCCGTGCCCAAAATCGTCTGCCTTACCTTTGACGACGGCCCCAGCGCCCACACGCCGGAAATTCTGGATATACTGGAAAAAGAGCACGTACCAGCAACCTTTTTTGTCTGTGCTCAGGATGCCAACGAAGCGCACCTGGATAAAATTGCCGACATCGCCGCCGCAGGCCACCAGATCGCCCTGCACAGCGCCAGCCACCAGTACAGCAAAATCTATCGCAGTACCGATGCTTTCTGGCAGGACATCAAGCAGCTGCGCCAGGCCATCAGCCCCTACGTGGACGCCGATTCCCTGACCTGGCTGCGCTTTCCGGGCGGCAGCACCAACACGGTCAGCCACAAATACGGCGGCAGCGGCATCATGAAACGGCTGAAAGCCCAGGCTGAGGAGCGCGGCCTGCACTGGATCGACTGGAACGTCTGCGCCGAGGACGCCACCGCCAGCCACCCCAACGCCGCACAAATTTTGCGCAATATCCGGCGGGACGCCGACGGCCGCGACACCTGCGTGGTGCTGCTGCACGACACCAAAGCCACCGGCCAGACCGTGAAAGCTCTGCCTGACATCATCGCCTGGTTCCGGGAGCAGGGTTACACATTTTGTACAGTTTCTCAAATGAATGACTTGCAAAATTAGTTCAAATCGGCTATAATTGAACACGCTAAATCCAAACGCCCAAGGAATCCCAAAGGAGAAACCGCCATGCGCAAGACCGAAAGCCAAAAAATCGCCCTCTGCGGTGTGCTGGGGGCGCTGTCGGTCGTGCTGCTGCTGGTGGGCGCGGCGCTGCAAATCGGCACCTACGCCGCGCCGATGCTGGCCGCGTTCCTGCTCATCCCCGTGCTGGACGAGTACGGCCCCAAGTACGCCCTGCTTTTGTACGCTACTGTGTCGATTTTATCCGTGCTGCTGGTGCCGGAGCTGGAGCTGGCGTTCTTTTACGTGTTCGTCATCGGCTATTATCCTGTGCTGCGCCAGCAATTGGCACGGATAAAAAGTACGCTGCTGCGTTGGGTCATTAAGTTCGCGGTGTTCAACGGGGCCACGGTGCTGGTTTACCTGCTGCTCTTTGCGCTGCTCGGCCCTGCCATCCTGGATGAGCTGCTGGCCGACGGTGTTGGTATGCTGGCCGCCCTGCTGGCCGCCGGCAACCTCTCCTTCTGGCTCTGCGACCGCGCGGTCGGCGCGCTGACCCGGTATTATAGGTTGATTTTGAAGAAGAAGTTGAAGTTTTTGCATTAAAAGCAGATTCATGCAAATTGGTTTGCAGGGGGCGGCGTCCTCGACGCCTCTACGACCGCAAGGCAAGCATCATTCCAACGAAACGAACAAAAAATAAACGATAATAGGAGACAAACATGTGGTACGATGAAGCTGTAATTTACCAGATCTACCCCCTTGGCCTGTGCGGGGCGCCGCTGCAAAATGACGGCGACCCATCCCAGGCCGACCAGCATCGCCTGCTGCGGGTGCTGGATTGGGTGGACCACATCAAGGCGCTGGGCGCGACCTGCGTGCTGTTCAACCCTCTGTTCGAGAGCGACGCCCACGGTTACGACACCCGCGACTACAACAAGGTCGATGGCCGTCTGGGCACCAATGACGACCTCAAGCAGGTCTGCGCAGCCCTGCACGCGGCGGGCATCCGCGTGCTGCTGGACGGCGTGTTCAACCACGTGGGCCGCGGCTTTTGGGCGTTCAAGGACGTGCAGGAGAAAAAGTGGGACAGCCCCTACAAAGATTGGTTCCACATCAGCTTTGACGGCAACACCAACTACAACGACGGCTTCTGGTACGAGGCCTGGGAGGGCTGCAACGAGCTGGTCAAGCTGAATTTACAGCATCCTGACGTGAAAAATTATCTGTTCGACGCTGTGCGCAACTGGGTGCGGGACTACGACATCGACGGCTTGCGCCTCGACGTGGCCTACTGCCTGGACCTGGGCTTTTTGAGCGAGCTGCGCGGCCTGGCCAACAGCATCAAGCCGGATTTCGTCCTGGTGGGCGAGACCCTGCACGGCGACTACAACCGCTGGATGAACGACCACGCCTGCCACAGCGTGACCAACTACGAGTGCTACAAGGGGCTGTATTCCAGCTTCAACACCGGCAACATGCACGAGATCAGCTACAGCCTGAACCGCCAGTTTGGCAGCGAGCAGTGGTGCCTGTACACCGGCAAGCACCTGCTGAGCTTTGTGGATAACCACGATGTAACGCGCATTGCTACGATTCTGACGGATAAAAACTGCTTAAAGCCGGTCTACGGCCTGTTGTTTGGTATGCCCGGCGTGCCCGCCGTCTACTACGGCAGCGAGTGGGGGATGGAGGGAGACAAACGCAACGGCGACCCCACCCTGCGCCCCGCCGTGGAGCGCCCCGAATCCAACGACCTGACCGCCTGGATCACCGCGCTGGCCCACGCCCGCACCCAAAGCAAGGCCCTGTGCAGCGGCAGCTACCGCAACGTGCTGGTGCAGCCCAAGCAGCTGATTTTTGAGCGTTACGCTGACGGCGAGCGCGTGCTGGTGGCCATCAACGCCGACGGCAACCCCTTTACCGCCCACTTTGACGCCGGCTGTGGTATGGCGGTGGACATGATCACCGGCGCCCCGCACGATTTCGGCGGCGGCAGCGAGCTGGCACCGTACAGTGTAAGTTACTGGAAAATGGAACGGTAAGACGTAAAATATAAAATAAGTATATCCCGCTGGCTTAAATGGCTGGCGGGATTTTTTAATTTGTTGCACGTTATAAGGGCTCCCCTGGAGGGGAGCTGTCACCGAAGGTGACTGAGGGGTGGCTACTTTAGCCGACCGCATTTGTGTGGATGCAATTACTCTGCACATGGGCCACCCCTCACCGCCTTGCGCGGGACCGCTTACGCGGCCGGGCCCCTCTGTCGCTTTGCGACATCTCCCCGCACAGCGGGGAGACACCCCTCAAGGGGAGCCATTCAAGTGAGCAACAATTTTCAAACTTCCCCCTTGACAATCTGGCGTATTACGCCTATAATACACATAAACCATCAATTTCCCGGGAAAGGAGGAGACAGCTTGGTCAACCTCAGCAATCTCCGGTTTGACGACCGCGTGCCGGTGTACCAGCAAATTGCCGAGAACCTGAAACGCCAAATCCTGCTAGGCACCGTGCAGGACGGCGACCCCATGCCTAGCCGCCGCGAGCTGGCCGCCCAGACCGGCATCAACCCCAACACCGCCCAAAAAGCCTACCGCTTGATGACCGAAGAAGGCTATGTCGTCACCGATGGCAACAGCGGCAGCTTTGTCCGGCTGACCCCCGCCCTGCGGGAACAAATCAGCGAGGAACTGACCCGCGGCCTGGTGGAGCAGTTCGTCACCCAGGCCAAGGCCAACCGGCTCAGCTACAAAAAGGTCATCGCCCTGGTCAGCGACCTTTGGGGCGACGAGGACTAACGAAAACTATTTTTGTACCGTAAGCGTATTACAACGATAATACACAACACAAGGAGGCCCGCTATGAAACACACCCTCACCCTTGCCGCGTGGAACTTCCGCCTGGCGCGGCGCTACCTGCTGGCGCTGTGGGGCATCTTCGCCGCCCAGCAGCTGGCGCTGGTGGTCTTTCGCATCTGCTGGCAAGGCGCTGCCGGCATGGGGCTGGCGTCCCATTATTACTTTACCATGCAAATTTTTGCCTACCCCGGGTTCTACCTACTCACCGGTTTAGCGGCGGGGCTGGCCACCCACAACAGCCGCCGCGCCCGCAGCGGGTACACCTGGGCTACGCTGCCCGGCACCCCAGGGCAAAAGTTCGGGGCCAAGGCCATCACCATCGCCGCCGCCGAGGTCGTCTTTGCTGCCTGGCAGTTCGTGTGGTACATCGTTGAATTTTACCCCGTCACCGCGCTGGAAGTCCACCTGGCCCGCAAGCTGTACGGCGCGGCCCTGCCGCCCGCTAACCTGTACGAGCAGGTCGTCGCCAACAACCTGTTTTCCCGCCTGCTGCCGCGCCGTCCCTTGCAGCTGGTGATTCTGCTGGGCATCCTGGCCCTGTCCGCCCTGCTGCTGGCCGCGCTGGACACCGTGCGCGGCTGGCGCAAGCTGCCCGTGTTCGCCGTCGGCGGGCTGTGCGCCTGGCAGTGCTTCTACCTGGTGACCGTTGAGCAGCACCCCGCATGGATGTTCACCTCTGCAAGCCGCAACGTTACCATGGCTCTCGCCGCCGTGCTGGCCGTCCTCACCGTGTGGTGGGCAGTGCGCAGCATCCGCCGCGGCGAAACCTGCTGAAAGGGGAGTGACCCGCTATGAAAGAAACGAAAACTAAAAAATCTACCTATCTTCGTAACTTTATCATTGCTGTCGCCCTATCGGCGGCCATCCTCGCCGCCGGTGCCCTGTGGGTGCTGCTGGGCTGGCGCAGCGCGCTGGACATCACCCTCACCGACCTGGCAGGCGACCCCGCCGCCCTGCGCGGCTTCACGATGCGCGGCCAGAGCTACTTCGACACCGCCCACACCTACTGGGACCTGCACGACGGCTACCTGGACACCGGCTTCGCCCTCGACCCAGACTCGATCGACGACCAGAACCGCTACAGCGCGTGGGGCGCGTCGATTGACACTTTGTACGCTGTAGCGCCGAAAAGCCGCGACGCAGTCAACGCCGAAGCCCAGCGCGTACACGCCTACCAAGACACATATCAGATGCAAAGCACCGCGTCCGACTTCCGCGTCATGGCCCAAATTTACATCGGCAGCAGCGTTCTCCGCGTGCCCCTGCGGGATGTGACGCTGGACGCGCCCATCGCGGTAAGCGCCAACGCCGAGGTGCCCACCTATCTGAACCGCACCAGCGCCAGCTATGATTACGCGGCCGATTTCGCCGACGAAGTGGAGGATACCAACACCGATTACCGCTACATTGCCGGGCAAATTTTCTCGCTGGGCGACGGCCAGGGCCTTGCCTGGCGGTACACCGTTGCCGACCGCAAGGCCGGGCTGTACAAGGCCACCCCCATCAGTTATGACGACCTCGCCGCTCTGCCTGCCGACGGCAAAGTCGGTGACCGCGACGTGCTTTGCGCCACCACCGAGTTCGGCACGCTGGAACCGTTCTACTGCCCCGAAAACGCCCGCCAGGTGGTCTGCGGCCTGCCAATGGATGACGGCCTGACGCTCTGCGTTTACCTTGATCCGCTGAACAAGGCCTGCGCCGACCTCGTCAACGCGGCGGGGGAGCAGGTGGATCATATCGAGCTGGGCATCGAGGGCGACACGGTGATTTTTCGGTGACCGCGCTGCCCCGCACCACCGACCGCGACGCCGTGCTGAAGGTGGACTTCCGCAATCTCTTTGTAGCCCTGCGCGTGCAGGACGGCAAGTTCAGCCTGCATCAAACCCTCTCCGCCGAGGGCGGCAGCAACCTGCAAGGCGTCGACATCTACATGCGCAACGCCGAGGACGCCGTGCTGAACACCGCCGGTGACGCGTTGCTCATCGCCACGCCCGAATACACCACCGTGGGCGAGGCCAACGCCGACGACTCTTCCAACATCTACCAAACTGGCACGCTGCTGGTCGTCTACCCGCTGGACGGCAGCGCCCCGCGCTACCGCGGCCGCCTGAATACCGGTGGCGAACGTGATTGGGGTGCCCAGCTGAACAGGAACATTTACGATTGGCCCGCGCGCCGCTATATGAACTACGAACTTTACGAGAAAGACAGGGTGAAACGGCTATGATCGAGGTAAAAAATCTGCAAAAGACCTACCGCAGCCATGGCCAGACCGTGGGCCTGCTGGGGGCGGACTTCACCGTGCCGGACGGGCAGATCGTGGGCGTACTGGGTGAGAATGGCGCCGGTAAAACTACGATGCTGCGCTGTATTGCGGGCCTGCTGCCCCACAAGGGCACGGCGCTGCTGGACGGCAGACCGGCGGGCGAACAGTACGAGCGCATCAGCTACATCACCGGCGAGGGCAGCTATTACCCCGCGCTGACGGTAGCCGCCTACGGCCAGCTGCTGGCCGACCTGCACCCGGCGTTTGACCCCGCGCGGTACGCGAAGTTTTTGGAGTTTTTCAGCCTGCACGGGTCGGACGTCATCGGGCATCTCTCCACCGGCCAGCGTGCCCGGGTGGAGCTGGCCGCAGGCTTTGCCAAGCGGGTGCCCTACTACCTGATGGACGAGCCTTTTTTGGGCAAGGACCCCTTTACACGGCGGGACTTCATCAAGCTGATGAGCGCCACCCTCACCGGCGGCGAAACGCTGCTGCTCTCGACGCATTATATTGAGGATGTGGACCATTTCCTCGACCGTGCGTTGATTTTGCACGATGGCCGCATTGCCGAGGACCTGCTGCTGGATACTCTGACCCCCGGCGACACCCTGTTAAACCACATGGCCGCCGCCTGCCACTGGGACCCCAAACGGTACTTGGAGTTTGAGGAAGAATAAAAATTCCCGCAGCTATAACCAGCTGCGGGATTTTTTGTGTTTTGTAGGAAATGTAAAAAAGAAACGGATGATTTCTCTGAAATCTTCCAAAGTGATTGTTTGGACAAATTACTCTTGAAACTGCTTATGAGCTTTATGAAACGGCAGGTTAATTATGGGAACAGGATCATCTGATAAAAACTATCTTATTGAGTTGGATTGCTCAAGAGATTTAGCCGCAATATTTATACTTGTGTACCATTTCATTATTGAATCAAATACAGCTGGATATATCCATTTTTCTCCATTTATACTCCAAATGTTTAGCTTTTGGGGAAGCATTGGGGTCAATTTATTCTTTTTGCTTTCTGGGGCAAGCTTAACCCACCGTTGGCAAAACAGGTGGAATCTAAAGGAATATGTAAAAGGCAGAATTTTAGCGATTTATCCGGATTTTTGGGTGACATTTTTTTCTTTATTTGTCTATGGAGAAGTCTTGCATGGAAATAATGCCTCAGTCCCAAAATGGAAACTCATCTTTTCTATTATAGGGGTTGACGGCTACATGCAACAGTTCACCTCTACGTTTTATAAAATTGGCGAATGGTTTTTAGGATGTTTACTCATTTTATATTTTTTGTTCCCTATTTTTCGTTATTTCGTTTCGCCTAACAAAAGGACGTTCTTTGGTGGTTCTATTCTTTTTCTATTTTGGCTTATTGGGCCTTCTTTGTGTTTGCCATACGATGGTAATCACATGGTATTGGGACAAGCCTTTGTGTTTTGGGTTGGCATGTTGCTTTCACAGCTTTTCGGTCGTAAGTACAATTGTAAACAACTTGTATTCTGCGGAGTCATATGTGGAGTCCTTGCATTATTATATGTACCCACAAAATACATAGCTTTCTTCTCCGCCATTTTTATAATACTATTTGCTGGTGTTTCTGCCCAATACTTAAAAAAGCTTCCATATTCCATACGCTTATTCATACGCCTTTTTTCAAAGCAAAGTTATCGTATTTTTCTTATCCACCATGTACTATTAGTTATTGTAATTATTCCGCGTGCAATTCTATATGCTTGGCATCCAATCTTTACATTCATCGTATATTTCATTTTCTGTATCATATTATCAGCATTGTTAAGCTATATTTCAAAACCAGTCGCGTTGTTGCTTAAGACTTTGCTTGATTACTGATGTTTGATACCCACCATTATGGAAAGGACAACTGTTGGGTAGACTGCATAAACAGTACCGGCAGCATAATGCTGTTGTTGATGTAGGGGCGCACAGTATGCGCCCACTAACGGCGCGGCAAACGCAGGTACAACGGGCCGATATAGAATCGGCCCCTACGAGCGTAAGGAAAATGGCATGCAAATTCCGTAGGGGCGGATTCCATATCCGCCCGCGGGCGAACAATGTTCGCCCCTACACTACGCCTTACATCAAATCACACGCTCTCAATCATCCGCGTCACAATTTCCGTCGCGGTCTTGACGTACTCGGTAATGCTGAACTGCTTGACCACCAGCACCTCATACCCGCTCTCGTCGGCGTTGTCGCTCATGGCGCGCAGGATGACGCAGGGCACACCGTTGCGGCCGGCGATCTGGCTCACGGCAGCGCCTTCCATCTCCACGCAGTCGGGGTGGCACTTTTCCTCGATGGTTTTCTTCGTAGCTGCGTCACCTACAAAGGTGTCGCCGGTGGCAATCTTGCCCGCAATGGCCTTCACGCCGCAGGCTTCGCAGGCATCCAGCGCGGCCTGTACCAGCGCGGGGTCGCCGTGGTACTCGGTCTGGAACGGGGCGCTCTGGGCAATCATGCTCAGCTCGGCGTCGTGGTAGACCACGGTCTCGCCCACGCAGACATCACCGATGCCGATTTTGCTCGTCATATTGCCGGCAATGCCACTGAAAATCAACTTATCAATGTTATATTTTGTGCAAAGCACCTGCACGGTGCTGGCGGCGTTGGCCTTGCCCATACCGGCGCAGCACACCACCACCTGCTTGCCCTGCAAGGTGCCGCAGTGGTACTCCACCCCGGCGTAGTTCTCTTTGGTCACGTCGGCCAGCCGGGCACACAGCTGATCCACTTCGTCGGGCATAGCGCCCATAATGCCAATAATCATCGTTGTATCTCCCAATTTTACACGTTGAACAGGAACTCGATCACGTCGCCGTCGTTGACAACGTACTCTTTGCCCTCGGTGCGCTGCAGGCCCTTGGCCTTGACGGCGGCGTAGTTGAAATCGGCGTCCTCCAGGTCCTTGTAGGCGATGACCTGCGCACGGATGAAGCCGCGCTCGAAGTCGCTGTGGATCTTACCGGCTGCCTGGGGGGCCTTGGTGCCACGCTTGATGGTCCAGGCGCGGCATTCTTTCTTGCCATCGGTCAAGAAGCTGATGAGTCCCAACAGCTCGTAGCTGGCCTTGATAAGCTTGTCCAGACCCGTGGATTCAATGCCCATTTCCTGCAGGAACGCGATTTTTTCCTCCTGGGTGGAACCGGCGATGTCCTCCTCGGTCTTGGCGCAGATGGGGATAGCCTGGGCATTTTCCTCCTTGGCGCGGGCGGCGACCAGGGGATAGTAGGGGTTCTCGTCCAGGCCGCCCAGCAGGTCGTCCTCGCCCACGTTGCAGGCGTAGATGACCGGCTTGGCAGAGAGCAGGCCCAGCTCCTTGCGGGTGGCCTTCACAGCGTCGTCGCTCTCGTCAAAGGCGAAGCTGCGGGCGGGCTTGCCGGCTTCCAGCCAGGCAGCCAGGTCGGCCAGCCAGGCAGCCTCGGCGGCTGCGGCCTTATTGCCGGTCTTGGCAGCTTTCTGCTGGCGGCCCAAACGGTTGCTTACGACCTCCAGGTCGGCCAAAATCAGCTCCAGGTCGATGGCGTCAATGTCGCGGATGGGGTCAACGCTCTCGGGCTTGTTCACGTCCTCGACCACATGGATGATATTGTCATCGTCAAAGCAGCGCACCACGTGCACGATGGCGTCGCACTCGCGGATGTGGCCCAGGAACTTGTTGCCCAGGCCGGCGCCCTGGCTGGCGCCCTTGACAAGGCCTGCAATGTCGACAAATTCAACGATAGCAGGCGTCTTTTTGTCTGTCTCCCAAATCTCGGCCAGCTTGTCCAGCCGCGGGTCGGGCACCGGCACAATGCCGGAGTTCGGCTCAATGGTGCAGAAAGGATAGTTCGCCGCCTGCGCGTTCTGCGTGCTGGTCAGCGCATTAAAAAGGGTGGATTTGCCTACATTAGGAAGGCCCACGATACCTAATTTCATATTTCTCCATATCTCCTTTATTATCGTTGTTTTTTGTTA
>ENA-UOJR01000139-UOJR01000139.1-human-gut-metagenome-genome-assembly--contig:-C115P-NODE-139-length-110880-cov-52.707701_pt1 | contig 110880 bp, 99 predicted proteins | sample MGYA00242354_ERZ723901 | MGnify/ENA metagenome assembly ERZ723901
AAGTTTCGTTGTTTAATTTACAAGGTGCACGCTCCAACCGCGGAACAGGTGTTATTTTAGCACGTACCTTACCGTTTGTCAACAGTTTTTTTCAGATATTTTCAAATTATTTTTTCTATGGTGCATAGAGACAAATTCCCCGCAGCATGTTATAATATAGGAATCGTTTCATTTTGGAGGTATTTCCCTTGGATTTCCAACATATCGAGGCCACTTTCGGGAAGTTGGAGCACTGCTCGCTCTCGTTTTCAAGCGGTCTTAATATCATAGAAGCGCCAAATGAATCCGGAAAATCGACACTGCTCGCCTTTCTCCGCGTAATGCTCTATGGTTTTCCGCCGCGCGAACGCGGTGCGTTGGCAGACAAGAACCGCTATGCCCCCTGGTCGCTCTCTCCGATGCGCGGCACGCTGTCTCTCTCCTCTCAGAAAGGCAACATCACGCTTCAGCGCGACACCGCGCGAGCAAACAGCCCCATGGGACGTTTTTCCGCCATCTACACCGGCAGCGGCGAAAGCGTTGACGGCCTGACCGCCGCTGACTGCGGCGAGACGCTGCTCGGCATCCCGTGTGAGGTTTACGAGCGCAGCGCTTTTATCCGCCAGAGCAGCCTGACGGTCGATGCCAGCGCTGAGCTTGAGCGGCGCATCGCAGCACTCATCACCACCGGCGAAGAGGGGCGGTCGTTCAGCGAAGCGTCCGCCGCGCTCAAAAAGCAGCTCAACGCGCGTAAATATAATAAGTCGGGCCGCATTCCCGCTCTTGAGGCAGCGGTCGCTGCACAGGAGCGATCTCTCGCCGAGCTTTCCCAGCTCACGCGCAGCAGGCAGGAAGCCGAGGCCGCGCTTGCCGCCTTTGACGCCGAGGAAGCTTCTCTCCGCGCTCAGCTGCGCGCGCACGACATTTGTGACGCGCAGGACATTCGCCTTGCCGCCGCGCAAGCGCAGCAGCGTTGGCAGGCCGTCGAAAGCAGTGCCGAGCAGTTGCGCCGCACGTTGATCGAAGATCGTGTTCCTCCGCGCGACGCACTGGAGCAGGGCCGCATGCGACTCATCGCCCTTTCCTCGCTCAAGACTGATGCCGCAGATGCGCAGCAGCGATACCGCGACGCTGAGGGCGCGCTTGCCGCCTTTGACGCAAAGCCGATCGAACGGGTGCATTCGCTATTACCTTATATAATAGTAAGTGCCGTTCTATTTGCCGCGCTTATGGTCATTCAAACGCTGCCGGCCGCTGTCGCGATGGCCGGGCGTGTTCTTTCCGGCATTGCACTGCTCGCTCTCCTTATTATAGATGCGAATAGCCGCCGCAAAGTCCGCCGCGTACATGACGAAAAGCGCCGCGTCTTTGAGCAGGCCCTGCAAGAAGCGCAGTCCGATGCCGCAGCGCAGCAAAAGCTCTGCGACAGCGCCGCGCAGGAGCTGCTTGTGCTGATCCCGGCAGGCGACATTTCCCGCGTCAGCACCTATCTCGATACCGCGCTGCACAAATATGCCGAGTTGGATACCTTGGAGCGTGAGGCGCGCGAGCTGTCGCTGCGCTGTGAGCTTCTTTCCGCGCAGCAGCCGCAAAGCGACGTTCCCACCGAGCCCGCCGTCCGTCCGACTCGTTCCCGGACAGAACTGCAAAGCGCGCTCGATGCGCTCACCGTCCGCCGCCGTGAGGCGCAAAGCACCTTCGATTACACCTCCGGCCGCTGCCGCGCCATCGGCGATGCCGCCGAGCTTGAAGCCGGGCTCGCACAGAAGCGTACCGAGCTTGCGCAGAATCAGGGTGAGTACGATGCCATCGCTCTTGCGATGGAAGCGCTGCAAAGCGCGAACACCGCGCTGCAAAACCGCTTTTCTCCCGCGCTCAGCCGCCGCGCCGGCGAGCTTTTCTCCCGCCTGACGGGCGGCAAATACGAAAGCGTCCTGCTCGACCGCACGTTCTCCGCGCAGGCCGGTGAAGCAGGTGAGAGCATCTCGCACGACGCGCAGCTTCTGAGCCTTGGCACGCTCGACCAGCTCTACCTTGCCGTGCGCCTCGCGATCTGCGAAAGCGTTCTGCCCGAAGGTGATCCGCCGCCCATCGTGCTGGACGATGCGCTCGTTCGTTTCGATGATGCGCGCTGCCGTGCCGCGCTCGACCTTTTGCTGGAAGAGAGCAAGTCGCGCCAGATCCTGCTCTTCACCTGCCAGCACCGCGAAAGCGCTTACCTCGCCGGGCGCGACGGTGTCACGCTTCTTTCCCTGTAATCCATTCTGAATAGAAAAGGAGATCCTTCATGTCCACTCTGCAAGCTTTGCTCCTCCCCAGCGACTTCATCGGTCTCTGCGAGCTGTTCCTGCTCTACATTGCCTACAGCACCCTCGGCTGGTGCGGCGAAATGCTGTACTGCTCCATTTCCAAGGGGCACCTGTGCGAAAAGAGAGGCTTTCTCAACGGTTTTCTCTGCCCCATCTACGGCCACGGCGCGCTGCTCGTGCTCTACTGTCTGCACGGCGGCTTTAAAAACCCGGTGCTGACGTTCATCTTCGGCGCGATCGTCACGTCGATCCTCGAATACTTCACGAGCTGGATCATGGAAAAGCTCTTCCACATGCGCTGGTGGGACTACTCTCATTATAAATTCCAGATCAACGGCCGCGTCTGCCTGCTGAACTCCACGTGCTTCGGCCTTGCGAGCGTTCTTCTGTGCCATGTTGTACAGCCGTGGCTCTGGGCGCGCATCACAGGTCTCGGCGCCGCCATCACCATGCCGCTCGCCTCGTTCATCTTCGGCATTTATCTGATGGACACCATTCTCTCCGTCCGCAGCGCCTTCCAGCTCAGCTCTCAGATGGGCAAGCTGCGCAAACTGCAAGCCGAGCTCAAGGACTATGTCGCCGAAAAGCGCGAGGAAAACCAGGAGCGCAAGGCCGAGCGCCGCGCCGAGGTTCGCGAGCGCGCCCGCGCGCTGCGCGACAGCGCCGATATTTTCGAGCGCCGTCTGCTCCATTCCCATCCTGACATTCGCAAGTCCCGTGAGGATCTGCTTGCCGCCATTCGCGCCCGCCTGAACGAAAGCGAGGCCGAGGCCAAGCGCGCCGCCGACGGACTTTTCAACGAGGACAAGAAGGATTGATCCGCCAAGTGCGCGGTTGACTTCCTCGTTTGAACGGTATAAACTAAGTTGCGCCGCCAAGCAAACGGCGGCGACCACGCAGCAAAGGAGAATTCTGATCTATGAGCGAATGCACCCATAATTGCTCTACCTGCGGTGAGAGCTGCTCTGAGCGCACAGCGCCGCAGTCCCTGCGTAAGGCTCCCCACCCCGAGAGTCACATCGGCAAGGTGTTCGGCGTTGTTTCCGGCAAGGGCGGCGTCGGCAAATCCATGGTCACGAGCCAGCTCGCCGTCACCATGCACCGCCGCGGCTTCAAAGTCGGCGTCATGGACGCCGACATCACCGGCCCCTCGATCCCGCAGGCCTTCGGCGTACACGATAAGGCCGTCGGCACGCAGACGGCGCTTTACCCCTGCGTCAGCCGCAGCGGCATCGAGATCATGTCCATCAACCTTCTGCTTGAAGACGAGACCGACCCCGTCATCTGGCGCGGCCCCGTCATCGGCGGTGTCGTCCAGCAGTTCTGGACGGATGTTGCATGGGACGTGGACTATCTGTTCGTCGATATGCCCCCCGGCACGGGCGATGTGCCGCTGAGCGTGTTCCAATCCATCGCGCTCGATGGTATCATCGTTGTTACCTCCCCGCAGGAGCTTGTCTCCATGGTCGTGGAGAAGGCCGTGAAGATGGCGGAGAAGATGGACGTCCCCATCGTCGGCGTCGTGGAGAACATGAGCTACGTCGCCTGCCCCGACTGCGGCAAGAAGATCTACCTCTTCGGCGAGGGCAAGAGCGAGGAAGCCGCCAAGCGTCACTCCCTCCCCCTGCTCGCCCAGATGCCCATTGACCCCGAGCTTGCCGCCCTTGTGGACGCGGGCAGGATCGAAGAGTTCGAGGGCGCATGGCTCGATCCCGCCGCCGACGCGATCGAAAAGACCGAAAAGCGCGCCGAATAACATCGCAACGATAAAAAGCAGCGCATCTCTTGCGAGATGCGCTGCTTTTTGTCTTTCGTTCAGTCGTTGGAATAGTTGTCGAAGTAGCCCTGAATGTAAACGATGGGCGTACCCTTGTCGCCGCTGCCGCTCGTCAGGTCGCAGAGAGAACCGATGAGATCGGTCAGGCGGCGGGGCGTCGTGCCCTCGGACACCATGTTGCCAACCAGGCTCTCGTCCGTTTTCTCGCGGATGCGCTCTTCAATGGCAGCCTTGAGCGCCTCGCCCTTGAGATCGCCGAAGTCGTTGTCGGCAAGGTACTTGAGCTTCAGCTCGTTCGGCGTGCCGACCAGACCCTTGGTGTAGCCCGGGGAAACAACGGGGTCAGCCAGCTCCCAGATCTTGCCGACGGGATCCTTGAACGCGCCGTCGCCGTAGACCATCGCCTCGATGTGCTTGCCGCTGGCATTGCTCAGCAGCGCGCTCAGCTCCTCGGCCACCACCATACAGTCGCGCGGGAAGAGCTTGACGGACTCCTCGGTCGCCTTGTTGGAACCGAGCAGGCCATATTCTTCATTGTAGCCGCTGCCGTCCACGCTCTTCGTGAGCAGGTCGTCAAGACCCAGCACGATCTTCGCGCCGCCGGCCTTCAGCAGGCGCTTGCTGCGCGCGCGGGTGTGGATATCGCAGGTGATGACAGCGTCCGTGCAGCCGCACAGCGTCTGCACACGGTTGCCGAAGAGGACTTCGACCTCGGCGCCGGCGTCGGTGATGATGCCGGAATAGAAATCGATGTAGTCAACGCCGGTGAAGGGGTGCACCGCCGCGCCGAACTTCTCGCGGAACTGCTCAAGCGTCAGAACGTCGCTGTACGGGTCAACGCCCGCCTCGTCCAACTTGTCCCAGTCGACAAGGCCGTTGCCCACCTCATCAGAGGGGTAGGAGAGCAGCAGCACGATCTTCTTGCAGCCCATGGCCATGCCGCGCAGCAGCAGGGAGAAGCGGTTGCGGCTCATGATGGGGAATGCAACGCCCACGGTGCCGCCGCCGGTCTTTTCGCGCACGTCCTTGGCGATCTGGTCGAGCGTTGCGTAGTTGCCCTGCGCACGCGCCACAACAGATTCCGTGATCGCAACCACGTCGCGGTCATGCGGCTCGATACCGGCCTCTTTCCATGCTTCCATCACGGAAGCGGCGGCGACCTCAGCAATGTTATCTCCTTCGCGGATGATAGGTGCGCGCACACCGCGCGCGACAGTTCCGATCGTTCTCATGGCAAACTCCTTTATTTTTAATCAGCGCAAAAGCGCACTCTTGCAAAAGCATGCAGTGTTGTATTATAATCGCCTCAGAGCGATAAGTAAAGTATCGTTTTTTGATGATAGGCATAAATTTTTCTTATGCCTTTTGTTTTCAAGGGGAGGCTTTCGAATGGTCAAGTTGGAGCTTTACCGGGTCTTCCGCGAGGTTGCCGAGGCCGGCAACATTTCCCTTGCGGCAGAGAACCTCTATCTCTCGCAGTCCGCCGTCAGCCAGAGCATCAAGCAGCTTGAGCAGCAGCTCGGCACGCGTCTTTTCCTGCGTTCGCCACGCGGTGTCGCGCTCACCGAGGACGGGCGGCTCCTATTTGAATATGTACGCAGCGCTATGGGCCTTCTGGAAACCGGCGAGGATAAACTCCAGCAGTCGCGCACGCTGCAAGCCGGCACGCTCGTCATCGGCGCAAGCGACACCGTAACGAGCCAGTTCCTGCTGCCGCACCTTGACGCGTTCCACCGCTCGTATCCGAATATCCATATCCGCATCATCAGCGGCCGCAGTTATAAGGTGCTCGGCCTTCTCCGCGCGGGGCGGGTGGACGTTGCCTTTGCCAGCGCCCCCGGCGATGCAGAGGATCTGGAGCATGTGCCCTGCTTTGAAACGCATTCCTGCTTTGTCGCCTCTCCCGACTATCCCTGCGACTTTTCCCGACCCTACACGCCCGAGGAGATCGCCGCCTTTCCGCTCATTCTGCTGGAGAAAAAAGCATCCTCGCGCACCTACCTTGAAAAGTTCTTCCTGCAAAGCGGCATCAAGCTCACCCCCGAGATCGAGCTCGGCGCGCGCAGCCTTCTTGTCGATCTTGCCAAGATCGGCTTCGGTGTTGCGGGCGTCACGCGGGAATTCGTCTGTGACGAGTTGGCCGCAGGTGAGATCCGCGAGCTTTCCACCGCCTTTTCCGTCCCGCCGCGCACGGTCGACCTGTGCATGCTGCGCAACGTTTCGCCCAGTGCCGCAACCGAACGTTTTGCCCACGATGTGCTTGAAAAATTACAGGGCAGTGGCGCTCCCAATTAACTTTTGCACGGTTTCCGTCATTATGCACATCTCAGTCGTCAAATCTTTATCACTTTCGCCGATTTGATTTTCTTGACAAGATTTTTGCGGCATGTTACCCTCTTTTTCGCTGCAATAAGCGAAGATACACGGTTTTCAGGATTTTTTGAAACTGAACGCTATTGGAACCTCTGGAGAACTCATTCAGTTGGGTGCCGAAGGGGCAACGCCTTGGCTGAAAAATGTTAAGGCCGAATCTCTCAGGCAAAGGGACGGAGACACCCCGGCACAGCGCCGGTTCTTCCGTCTTTTGCTCATTCTCCTTTGTTTTTTTAGCTGCCGATCTTTCGTCTTGATCGGCAGCTCTTCTTTTTCTCTATTCTTTTTTAATACCGAGGAGAACATAATGGCAACAATTACGGAAGCTTCGTTCCTGTCCGCCGTTCAGACCATCAACGAATACCTGAGCAACTATGTTCTGGTCTTTCTGCTGCTCGGCGTCGGCATCTGGTACACCATTAAAACAAAATTCGTGCAGATCCGCTGCTTCAAGGATGGCTGGAACCGCGTCTTCGGCAACATCTCCCTCAATGGCAAGAAGGGCGGCGGCGGCATGAGCTCATTCCAGGCGCTCGCCACCGCCATCGCCGCGCAGGTCGGCACGGGCATCATCGTCGGCGTTGCCGGCGCGATCCTCATCGGCGGCCCCGGCGCAGTGTTCTGGATGTGGGTCATCTCGTTCTTTGGCATGGCCACGATCTACGCCGAGGCAACACTCGCGCAGGAAACGCGCGTTGTTGGCGAAGACGGCTCCATCAAGGGCGGCCCCGTCTACTATATCACCGCCGTCTTCAAGGGCCGCTTCGGCAAGTTCCTTGCCGGCTTCTTCGCCACCGCCATCATTCTGGCGCTCGGCTTTATGGGCTGTATGGTGCAGTCCAACTCCATCGGTGCAACAATGGAAACGGCCTTTGGGATCCAGTCCTGGGTCGTCGGCCTCGTCCTCGTTGCCATCTGCGCGTTCATCTTCCTCGGCGGCGTGCAGCGCCTCGCTTCCGTTACGGAGAAGGTCGTCCCCCTGATGGCAGCTGTCTTTCTCTTTGGCGGCCTCATCGTGCTCGCCGTTCGCATCAAGTACATCCCCGAGACCTTTGCCCTGATCTTCCGCTACGCCTTTGAGCCGCAGGCCATCATCGGCGGCGGCTTCGGCTACGCCATCAAGCTCGCCATCTCGCAGGGCGCCAAGCGCGGCCTGTTCTCCAATGAGGCCGGCATGGGCTCCACGCCCCATGCCCATGCGCTCGCCAACGTCAAAAACCCCCATGAGCAGGGCACCGTCGCCATCATCGGCGTGTTCATCGACATGTTCGTTATCCTCACGCTTAACGCGCTTGTCATCATCTCCACGCTCTATGCGGGCAACGGCCCGCTCTCCGGCCGCGGCGCAGCAGCGCTGAGCAGCACCTTCAACAAGACGAATCTTGCCCAGTGCGCGTTCGGCACGGTGTTTGGCTACAAGGCCGGCAGCATGTTCGTCGCGGTGTGCCTCTTCTTCTTCGCCTTTTCCACGATCCTCAGCTGGAACCTCTTCGGCAAGATCAACATGACCTACCTTTTCGGCGAACGGAGCAACGGCGCTTACACCTGTCTCGCGCTTATCTTCATCTTCCTTGGCACCACGATGTCCAACGACCTCGTCTGGGAGCTGAGCGACATGTTCAACCAGCTCATGGTCATTCCCAACGCCATCGCCCTGCTCGCTCTGACGAGCCATGTTGTCAGGCATTCCCACACCCCTGACCGCCTGTCTGACCGAAAAGGCGGCAAATAATTGTGAATTTCCTCAAAAAAGTCACGGCTGACAACTTTTTGTCAGCCGTGTTTTTTTATGTGTTCCGGCGTGATTCCTTTTCGAAAGTGCATTCCATTTCCAATCCATTAAAAATATAAAAGTTCATCATCAATGTGCATAATAAATTGGATAAATCTTTGTCTGTTTTGAAGCAACCGCCTCTCTTGACTTCTTCTTTACGGCGTGTTAGGCTTTTACTGCTGAAACAAACGAATATCTACCAAGGAAGCTTTCAGGATCACGAAGACTGAGAGCCGAGGAAACTCTGGAGAACTCATTGAATTGAGTGCCGAAGGTGCAAGACCGTTCGCGGTCGAATCTCTCAGGCAAAGGGACAGAGGAGCAAAGACGATTTTTCGTCGCGCGCCGTTTGTTCCCGCACTTAATTGAATGTCTCTTCCGGAGTTGCTGATCTTCGTATCGGCAACTTCTTTTTTGTTTTTTTAGGAGAGAGAATTATGATCGCATCTATTGAAGCCACGCTATACCCAATTGCATGCAAGATCAATGAGTATCTGAGCAACTACATCCTTGTGTTCCTGCTGCTCGGCATTGGTTTTTGGTACTCCATCAAGACCCGCTTCGTCCAGATCCGCTGCTTCAAAGAGGGCTGGAACAGCGTGTTTGGCAACCTGTCGCTCAACGGTAAGAAGCACGAGAGCGGTATGAGCTCCTTCCAGGCGCTCGCCACCGCCATCGCCGCTCAGGTCGGTACGGGTAACATCGTCGGCGCTTCCGGCGCCATCCTCACCGGCGGCCCCGGCGCCATCTTCTGGATGTGGCTGATCGCCTTCTTCGGCATGGCCACCATCTATGCTGAGGCGACCCTCGCCCAGGAGACCCGCATCGTTGAAGAGGACGGCAACATCAAGGGCGGCCCCGTCTACTACATCACCACTGCCTTCAAGGGTGGCCTCGGCAAGTTCCTCGCCGCCTTCTTCGCCATCGCCATCACGCTGGCACTCGGTTTCTTCGGCTGCATGGTGCAGTCCAACTCCATCGGCTCCACGATGCAGACCGCGTTCGGCATCCCGTCCTGGATCGTTGGTCTCGTGCTCGTCGCCATCTGCGGCTTCATCTTCATCGGCGGCGTGCAGCGTCTTGCCTCCGTCACCGAGAAGGTCGTCCCCATCATGGCTGCGATCTTCCTGCTCGGCGGTCTCATCGTTCTCATCGCGCGTATCAAGTATGTCCCCGCGACCTTCGGCATGATCTTCAAGTATGCCTTTGCTCCGCAGGCCATCATCGGCGGCGGCTTCGGCTATGCCATCAAGACCGCCATTTCCCAGGGTGCAAAGCGCGGCCTGTTCTCCAATGAGGCCGGTATGGGTTCTACCCCCCACGCCCACGCTCTCGCGCATGTCAAGACCCCGCACGACCAGGGCGTTGTCGCCATGATCGGCGTGTTCGTCGACACCTTCGTCGTCCTGACCCTCAACGCGCTCGTCATCATCTCCACCCTCTACACTGAGGGCGGCCCCCTCCACGAATGCGGCGCTGCCGCTGCCAGCACCACGCTCGGCAAGGCAAACCTCGCCCAGACCGCCTTCGGCGTCGTCTTCGGCGAGACCGCGGGCAACATGTTCGTCGCGGTGTGCCTGTTCTTCTTCGCCTTTTCCACCATCCTCGGCTGGAACCTCTTCGGTAAGATCAACGTTGCTTACCTCTTCGGCAAGAAGAGCGTCCTCGTCTACACCATCCTCGCGCTCATCTTCATCTTCCTCGGCACGATGATGGCCAACGACCTCGTCTGGGAGCTGAGTGATATGTTCAACAACCTCATGGTTATCCCCAACGTTATCGCCCTCTTCGCCCTGACGAACCTCGTGACCAAGCACTCCAATGACCCGGTGCACGACCTCAAGGAAAAGTAATTTTCCTAAAATCCTCTGATAAACAGGGGAAAGCGTCTCCGAGTTCTTCCTTCGGGGGCGCTTTCCCTTTGTTCTTTTTTCAAAAGCAACGCGCCGACTTCCCCGGCTCGCAGCAAGCGCCGCATCAACCGATGCGGCGCTTGCTTTTTCTCTTCTTTTATGTTTCCAGCAGTTCCAGAAACGCGAGGCTCAGTCCCTGTGTCAAAAGCTCCTGCGGGCTCGCGCAATAAGCGCTCATTTTCTGTGCCAGCAGCTCTCCTGCGCGGCCATGCAGCCATACGCCGAGCGCCGCAGCCTGCGCCGCGTCCGCCCCCTGGCAGAGGAGCGAGGCGATCAGCCCCGTCAGCACGTCTCCGCTGCCGCCTTTCGAGAGCGCAGAGCAGCCGCTCGTATTGACAAGCATCTGCCCGTCCGGCAGTGCAACGAGCGTTCTGTGCCCCTTGAGCACCAAAATGCAGCCGTGTTCGCAGGCAAAGCGGCTTGCAAGCCCCAAGCGCTCGCTCGACGCGATCTCCCGAAGCGTTTTCCCCGTCAGGCGGGCAAATTCGCCGTCGTGCGGCGTGAGGATCGTCACGCGGCCGCGGCGGTCGCAGAGCCGCTCCGTGCAGCCCTGCAAGGCGTTCAGTCCGTCGGCGTCCAATATGAGCGGCTGGCGCACCTGCCATAAAAGCGCGCGGACGAGCTTTTCCGTCTCCTCTCCCCGGCCAAGGCCCGGGCCGAGCGCAAGGGCATCGCAGCCGTTCAATTTCTCCTGCATGGCATCAAGCGAGGCAAGGCAGAGCTTTCCGTCCTCTTCTGGCAGCGGAAACGGCATCGCGCTCACGCACTTTTGCGCCTCGACCGCCCAGATGCTCTCCGGCACGCCGAGATACACGAGCCCGCAGCCGGAATGCACCGCCGCGCCCGCTGTCAGATACGGCGCGCCCGTATAGCCCACGCTGCCGCCGAGGACTAAGAGCTTGCCAAAGTCGCCCTTGTGCCCGTCTTCCCTGCGTGCCGGCAGGAGCGTTCTTGCATACGCGCGGTCGACGATCGTTTCACGCATCGCAGTTTTCCTCCGTCAGTTCGAGTTTTTTCGCGCGCGGCAGCTTCTTGATGGCGGCCTCGCGCCGCAGCGCCGCGCCCTTGTCGCTGCATTGCTCGCGGTACACTACCGCAAGGGGCGGATGCGAGCGCGTATACTTTGCCCCGCGCCCGCTTTTGTGCTCTTCAAAGCGGCGCTCCACGTCCGCTGCGATTCCCGTGTAGAGCGAACCGTCCGCACAGCGCAGCATGTAAACGTACCAGTCCATCTCAATCCTCTATCACGCCCGTCGTGCGCAGCGCGCGGCAGAGCGCCGCCGCAGCCTGGCCGCGCAGGATGGGTGCCTTGGGCTCGATGTCCTCAAAAGCGGTACAATACAGGTTCACGGCGTTTCCGTCCTCATCAAAGACCGAGTTGGTCAAAAGTTCCACACTGCGGATCGCCCAGGGGGAGAAACCCTTGTATTTCGGCAGCGGCTGCAAAATCGCCAGCGGCTTCTTGTCGAGGAACGCCCGCGCGTCCAGATTCACAAACTCCACAAGATTTCCCAATACAGTGATAAATTCCTCCTGCGTCATCGTCGCATTCGGGTCGAACTTTCCGCCGCCCACACCGGAGACGAGGCCGATCGCCGCCATCGCATTCACGCTCGGCGCATACCAGCTCTCCTTGGCAACATCGGTAAAATACCCGTCTGCGAGCCAATAGAGGTCGAGCGCCTGCGCGAGCAGCGCGCAGACCTCCGCGCGCGTCATCGTGTCGTCCGGCCGGAATTTTCCCTGATTACCAAGGACAATGCGGCTCGCCGCGAGCGCATTGATCTCCCCGGCATATTCGCTGCCCGCCACGTCGGTAAAGTCCAGTGCAGAAGCTGCGGCAAAGCCGCACTTTTCGCGCGCCTGCGCAGGAGTGAGCGCCGTTTCGCCGCCGTTTTCGCCCCAGTAAAGCACCGCGGAGGGTGTCAGCGCCGTTAAGATCGCCTCCAGCGCGGTGGAAGAGCTCTCCTTCGCCGCAGGAATGTCAATGTAGAAGTCGCAGCCGTTCAGCACCAGATGCAGATACGCACCGCCGTCCTTCGTCTTTTCGCCGCTGAGCAGGCGCGCCGCAGCAGCAGCCTGCGCCTGCGGGAGAAAGAGCGTCGGTATCACGCCGATGCGGTCGGTCGTGTTGCCGCCCGCGCAGTAGAAGCGGTACGCCGTCACCTTCACGGCATCGCCGTGCAGATACGGGCAGTTCGACTCGTCGAACAAAACCTGCGCCACGCCCTTGCCGTAGCTGCGCGTGCCGATGACGATGCCGGAGGACGTACCCAGAATGCCGCCGGCAAAGATCTCCGACGCGCTGGCGCTGCCGCTGTCCACCAGCACGATGGCAGGCTTGTCCGTCAGATCTTTTCCGTCATAGCGCTGCGCGCTGCTCTCACCGCTCTGATCGACAAAATAAACAAGCTCGCCCGCGCCGGAAAATGTGCCGAGCGCCGTCACCGCCGCGGAGGTAAGCCCACCGCTGTTACCGCGCAGATCCACGATCCATGTGCGCACGGCGCTGTCATATTTGCGCACGCCGTCCTGAAAATAAGTCCCCGTCTGCGTGCCGAAGCTGTCGCAGTCGATATAGCCCACGCCGTCCGCCGCGCTGACCGTTGTATTCGTCTGCACAACGGCGGCGCGCGTAATGGTATAGTCCTCCTCGCTGCCGTCCGTGTGGCGGACGGTGACGCGCACCTGCGTGCCCGCCTCGCCGACAAGCCTTGCGCGCTGCTCTTCACTGCCTGGCGCGCAGGACTCGCCCTCGATGGCGATGATCATATCGCCCGCTTTGAGTCCCGCTTTTTCCGCGCCGCCGCCCTTCAGCACGGAAACGATCGAGATCCCCTCCGGCGCATAGGTGATCTCCGCGCCGATACCGGCAAAGCTCACTTCACCCTCCACGCTTGAAAGAAACGCCTGATACTCCTCTTCCGTCATGTAGCAGGTATAGTTATCGGTGTAGGAGAAAAGCTCGTTGAGCGATTCCGCGTCCTTCGCCGCGCGCGGCAGCCGGTCAACATAGCTGCGGCGCAAAATATCGTAGGCTTCCTCCACGCTCAGCGCCTGCGCGCTTGTGGTTATTGTCATCGCCGCGGCGCAGAAAAGCGCGCCCAGACGCAATCCCTTATGTTTCATGGAAATTCTCCTTTGCTCGTTGCTGTTCTCTCATTATATCGCGGCGGGAACAAAAAGCAAATGAAATTCCCCGCGTCTGCCGCCTTGCAAGGCGGCAGAAAATAGGCTATACTGTTATTTTATAATGAGAAATAATTTGCTTTTGGAGGATCTTATGGACGAACAGAAGACCACAGGAACCCTTTATATCGTCGCAACGCCCATCGGCAACTCGCGTGACATGTCCGAGCGCGGCCGCGAAATTCTCTCCACCGCCGACATCATCGCTGCCGAGGACACCCGCCGCAGCGTAGTGCTGCTCAACAAGCTTGGCATTCGCGGCAACAGCCTGAGCGCCAACCACAAATTCAACGAATACGGCAAGGCCAAGTGGTTCATTGAGCAGCTTGCCTCCGGCAAGGACATTGCCGTCATCACCGACGCGGGCACGCCCTGCATCTCCGACCCCGGCAATGAGCTCATTCGCGCGGCGGTCGAAAACGGGATCCGCGTTGTCGGCATACCCGGCTGCTGCGCCGCGGTCAACGCGCTCTCGATCTCGGGCTTTGATCTCTCGAGTTTCCTCTTCTACGGCTTTTTCCCGCGCGAGACGGCCGACCGCCGCCGCGTTCTCATGATGATGCGCAAGGGCGACACCGCGACCTACGCCTTTTACGAGTCCCCCAAGCGCATCATGAGTGTCATCGACTTCTTCATCGAGGAAGGCGCGCAGCTTCGTCTCTGTCTCTGCAACGACATGACGAAGCTCCACGAGATGACCTTCCGCGGCACGCCCGAGGAGGTCAAGGCGCAGCTCATCGCCAAGGAGACCTACGAAAAGGGCGAATACGCCCTCATCGTCGAGGTCTGCGACGATTATCGCCTGCGCGAAGTGGAGCACATCACCTCGCCCGAGGCGCTGCTCGTGGACTGCATGGTGCAGAACGACTGCACGGCCAAGGACGCGATCAAGCTGCTCTTGAAGGATGAGAACAACACCTACAGCAAAAACGAGCTGTACGCCGCGCACCTTGCGCTCAAAGAGAGGTTCGGCGCATGAGCATCGTTCTAAGCGACCTTGCCGAGCGTCTCAGCACGCTCACCAAGCTCGTCCTCGCCGAGCCGGTCGCGCGCATCGGCCACTCGCGCGTCACCGTGCGGCCGCTCACCCTGCGCGGCAAGGCCTTCTTCCAGCTTGAATACCAGCAAGGGCAGAAGGTCTCGCACCGCAACGTTGCGCGCGGCGCGCTGCTCGAGACCTTCGATCAGGAGCTCGACGGCCTCTTCCGCTCCGTCACGCTCTGCACCGAGACGGAGACGCGCCAGTACGTCCGCAAGGCGAACGGCGCATACAAATGCACCGCCAAGTCCGGCGCGTCCCGCGCCGCCGCAGCCTCGCACAACCGCAAGAAGGAATACATCTTGCAGGAGGGCGAGAATATCCCCGCCCTCGTCGATCTCGGCGTTTTTACGCCGGAGTTCAAGATCGTCAAGGCAAAGTACGACAAATATAAGCAGATCAACCGTTTCATCGAGCTTGTGGACGACGCCTTCCGCTCCTACGGGCGCGACGAGATCACCATTCTCGACTTTGGCTGCGGCAAATCGTACCTCACGTTCGTGCTCTACTACTATTTTGCCGTCAAGCGCGGCGTGCGTGCGAAGATCATCGGTTACGACTTGAAAGAGGACGTGGTCGCGCACTGCAATGAAGTCGCCGCGCGCTATGGCTACGAAGGCCTGCGCTTTGTCGTTGCCGATGTGACGCGCGATGTGCTCTACGATGAGCACATCGACATGCTCGTCACCCTCCACGCCTGCGACACCGCAACCGACTACGCCCTGCACTACGCCATCTCGCGCGGCGTGGAGCACATCTTCTCCGTCCCCTGCTGCCAGCACGAGGTCAACAAGACCATCTGCAGGGGCGGCGACTTCGACATTCTCCTCTCCCACGGACTGTTTCAGGAGCGTTTTTCGGCGCTCCTGACCGACGCCATTCGCGCCGCCGTTCTGGAGGACGAGGGCTACGACGTCGACGTCATCGAGTTCATCGACTTTGCCCACTCGCCGAAAAACCTGATGCTGCGCTGCCGCCGCACGGGAAAGCGCGGCACAAAAAAGCTCGCCGAAGCCCGCCGCCTCCAAGGCCAATACGGCTTCGAGCAGACCCTATTGTCGCTCATTGAAAACGACAGGAAATAAGCCTCGCAGAGTTTCGTGCCGCGCACGGCACGAAAAAATCTTAATCATAAATCGCTGCGACATGCGCGTGGCGATTTATTCTTCTCACTCCGCGCGTGTCGCAGCCGCCCCACGGGCGGCAAGGCACGAAGCGGAGTGCAATCCCCACTCAAAAAAAGGAACCGCAGTGAAATTCACTGCGGTTCCTTTTTTTGAAGTTATCTTACTGTGCCGTGCGCACCGTGCGCAGCGAGCGGTCGAGCATGCCCACAACCGGGGGCGCCACGAAGGACATGACCAGCGCCGTTGCAACGCCGGCGATCACGCGGGTGATCACGCCGCCGAACACATAGGCATAGTTGTAATAGCCGTTGATGACGCTGTCGAGATACATCGCTCCCGTGTTGAGCGCGGTAACGACAACGGCCGTCACGCACAGCACACCGACGATCTTTGCGCTGGAAAGCTCAAAATGGCACTTTTTGGCGTAAGCGCCGATCATCAGGCCGCGTGCGGCGGCGGGAATGACCCACAGCACGGTCGTCGCCGTGAGTCCATAGGTGATGAGCTGATTCATCAGGCTCCCGAGCAGACCGACAAGCAGGCCGCCGACCGGCCCATAGAGCAGCGCGCCGAGGATAATGGGCAAAGAATCCACGCTGATGCGGATCCACCAAAGGTTCAGCGTGCCGACCAGACTGAGCACCACATAAACGGCAATGAGCATGGCGATGGTGACCATCTTGCGCGTAGAGAGGGAAGATGCGCGGCAGGTCAGCACAACCGTCACGACCAGCGCGGCGGCTGCGCGATCAGAATTCCCCATACGGCGGGGGACAACTGTGCGATCTCAGGAAACATTGTGAGGACCTCCTTTTTTCATTCTGAAATTTCCCTGCGGCTGCGGTGCCGCGCGGAACGGCTTGATCCGGTGAAAAAAGAAAACACCTCTCCCTCCGGATGGCAGGAACCACGCGGAGGAGAGGCCTCACAATAAACTCTCTTCTGAGTGGCAAGCGGATGCGGAAACCATACTGCAAACCATGGGTTTTTCGTCCGCGGGCAACTTCCCATCCCGACGGCACTACTCGCTCTTCGCGTAACACATGGTTTCCTACTCTGCCGATGCGCACAGAGACTTTATTTTTTTCGCTCTGTGCAGGCTCAGCATAGCAGGCTGCACAAGGCTCGTCAATCGTTTTTCCCCTCTTTTTGCGTTTTTTTGTGTTTTTAAGGTGATTTCTCTCTTTTCCCTAATATTTTCAGTCTCCTGAATTCCCTCTTCTCCTTGACAGAACCTTGCTTTTTTTGCTATTCTAAGGGGAGTGAAAACCGGCTAAAAAGGACGCTCTGCGGACTTTACCGACCGGTAATATATCAATCGACTGAAAAATCAGAGGAGGAACACGCACCATGATCAAAGAAACCATGGAATTCCTGTCCCAGTATGACCCCGAAGTCGGCGCCACTATTGAGAAGGAGTATCACCGCGAGCAGCGCAACATCGAGCTGATCGCCTCCGAAAACATTGTCTCCCCGGCTGTCATGATGGCTATGGGCACGTGCCTTACCAACAAGTACGCCGAGGGCTATCCCGGCAAGCGCTACTACGGCGGCTGCTACTGCGTCGACGAGACCGAAGAGATCGCCCGTCAGCGCGCCTGCAAGCTGTTCGGCGCTGAGCATGCCAACGTCCAGCCTCACTCTGGCGCTTCCGCCAACCTGGCCGCGTTCAAGGCTATGCTCCAGCCCGGCGACACCTTTATGGGTATGAACCTCGCCCACGGCGGCCACCTGTCCCACGGCAGCCCGGTCAACATCTCCGGCCAGTACTTCCATCAGGTTCCCTACTCCCTCAACGATGAGACCGAAATGATCGACTACGACGAGGTCTACCGCATCGCGCAGGAGTGCAAGCCCAAGATGATCCTTGCCGGCGCTTCCGCCTATCCCCGCAAGATCGACTTCGCCAAGTTCCGTGAGATCGCTGATTCCGTCGGCGCTTTCTTCATGGTCGATATGGCCCACATCGCCGGTCTCGTCGCCGCCGGCGTTCACGAGAGCCCCGTGCCCTATGCCGACGTTGTCACCAGCACTACCCACAAGACCCTCCGCGGTCCCCGCGGCGGTCTGATCCTCTGCAAGAACGAGATCACCAAGAAGAACATGGAGACCGGCGAGATGGAGACCATCAACCTCGCCAAGAAGATCGACTCCGCCGTGTTCCCCGGCACCCAGGGCGGCCCGCTCGAGCACATCATCGCTGCCAAGGCCATCTGCTTCGGCGAGGCGCTCAAGCCCGAGTTCAAGGCCTACGGTGAGCAGGTCGTCAAGAACGCTGCCGTTCTTGCCGAGGGTCTGAAGGCTGAAGGCTTCCGTCTGGTTTCCGGCGGTACCGACAACCACCTCATGCTCGTTGACGTCCGCAACTTCAACATCACCGGTAAGGAGATCGAGCGTCGCTTGGACGAGTGCTTCATCACCGTCAACAAGAACGCCATCCCCAACGACCCCGAGAAGCCGTTCGTCACTTCCGGTATCCGCGTCGGCACTCCCGCTGCCACCACCCGCGGCCTGAAGGAAGAGGACATGAAGGAGATCGCCCGCATCATGGGTATGGTCGCCCGTGACTTCGAAGGCAACAAGACCGCCGCTCAGGAGGCTGTCGTCGCCCTGACGAAGAAGTACCCCATCTACGAGTAAAACAACTTCAAAAAAGAGAGGCTGTCCGAATGGACAGCCTCTCTTTTTTGAGCGGAATCGCACTCCGCTTCGTGCCTCGCTGCCGTTGGCAGCTGCGACACGCGCGGAGCGAGAAGTGTTTTTTCTGACGCGCATGTCGTCAGAAAAAACAATTTCAATTTTTTGCCGCCTGCGGGCGGCAAATGGGGCGAAATGATTAAAGCGCCATGCGGAGGATCTTCAGCACATCGTCCTTGGCAAGCGGCACGAAGCCGTCCGCAAGGCCGCCGTTGGCAGCCTTTTCGGCCATGATGTCGAAGTGCGTCTCGTCGATACCAAGCTCGCTCAGGTGCGCGGGCATGCCGATGCTCGTGAAGAAATCGCGCGTTTTGTCGATGGCGGCGCGGGCAATCTCCATCGGCGCGCGCTGGGCATCGATGCCCCAGACGTTCACGCCGTATTCAACATATTTCCACACGTTCTCCTCGCGCAGCACATACTCCATCCAGTAGGGCGTGAGCAGGGCAAGACCCGCGCCGTGGGTGATGTCGTAGAAGGCGCTGAGCTCATGCTCCATCGCGTGCACCGACCAGGCCGCGCTCTCGCCGCAGCTCAGAAGACCATTGATGGCAAGGCTCGAGGCCCACATCAGGTTTGCGCGCGCCTCGTAGTTGTCGGGATCCGCGAGGGCGATGGGCGTATAGTGAATGCAGGTTTTCAGCACACCCTCGGCAAGGCGGGACTGGAGGTACGCGCCCTTCGTGCGGTTGAAATAGTTCTCAAAGGTGTGGCTCATGATGTCCGACGCGCCGGAAGCCGTCTGGAATGCGGGCAGGGACATGCTGTACGTGGGATCAAGAATCGAGAACACAGGCTTCGTGTGGTCATTGCCGCTGCCCCACTTTTCGTTCTTTTCCATGTCCGAGATCACGGCGAAGGCGTCCATCTCAGAGCCGGTGGCCGCGTTCGTCAGCACCGCCGCGATGGGCAGCGCCGCCACGAGCTTTTTGCGGTCGAGCACGAGATCCCAGGCGTCTCCCTCGTAGCACACGCCGGCCGCGACCATCTTGCCGCAGTCGATCGTGCTGCCGCCGCCGACGGCGAGCACCGCCGTCAGTCCATGCTCGCGGCAAAGTTCCACGCCGCGGCGCACCGAGGTGATGCGCGGGTTCGGCTCCACGCCGGAAAGCTCCACATATTCGATCCCCGCGCCCTTGAGCTGCGCGATGACCTCATCGTAAAGCCCAATGCGCTTGATGCTGCCGCCGCCGTAGACGAGCAGCACCTTTTTGCTCAGCTGCGCCATGCGCTCGCCAAGGTGCGAGATCTGCCCCTTGCCGAAGTAGATTTCCGTGGGCACATGATAGAAAAAGTTATCCATTTGCGTCTCTCCTTTTGTATCGTTTCGGTCTGGTTTCGCCGTGTTTTACCCGGTCAGCGGCAGTTGGTGGTTTCCCGCAAGGCCGCCCGTTTCTCTTTACTCTACCATTTTGGCGCGCAAAAGGCAACAAAAGCTTCCCAGAACCTTGACAAGTACGAAATTTTGACTATAATTTGAAATTGATTTTCATTTTCAAATTCAGGAGGCCAATATGGCGACCTATACGACCAAACAGCAGAAAGCCGTGCTTGACTGTCTTTCCGAGCGCGCAGACGAACCTGTCAGCGCCGCGGCCATCGCCGACGCGCTGCGCGAGCGCGGTGAGCACATCGGCATTGCCACGGTCTACCGGCAGCTGGAAAAGCTTGAGCGGCAGGGCAGCGTCCACAAGGTCACGACGGACGAGGGCGCGTACTATCAGTTCTGCACGCACGGCTGCGCGGCAGACTGCTGCCTCTTTAAATGTGAGCGCTGCGGGCGTATCGTGCATCTCGATTGCCACCAGCTCGCGCCGCTCTACGAGCATTTGGAGCATGAGCACGGCTTTTCCATCAATCCCCGCAAGACGATGTTCTACGGGCTGTGCCGCGAGTGTCAGGAGGGCGCATGAAACGCATCATTTCGCTTCTTTTGGCGCTCGCGCTGTCGCTTTCCCTCGCCGCCTGCGCCGCGCCTGCGGAGAAGGCGGACGGCGGCAAGCTTCAGATCGTCACGACGCTCTTTCCCTATTACGACTTTGCCCGCGCCATCGCGCAGGATCGCGCGGACGTGACGCTGCTCCTCTCCCCCGGACGCGAGGCGCACAGCTTTGAGCCCACCCCGCTCGACGCGGTCACAATCTCCGAAGCCGATGTCTTTCTCTACAATGGCGGCGAGGGCGAATATTGGGTCGAGAGCATGCTGGACGCGGCAGGGGAGCACATCGCCGTCGCATCGCGCATGATGGACTATGTCGACGCGCTCAACGAGGAATATGTCGAAGGCATGCAGGGCGCGGACGGCCATGACCACGACCATGAGCATGGCAGCCACGATGACCACGACCACGATCATGAAGAAGATGAGCACGACAGCGACGAGATCGAGTACGACGAGCACATCTGGACGTCGCCGAAGAACGCCGTCGTCCTCTGCCGCGCCGTCTGCGACGCGATCTGCCGGGCGGACGCGGAAAACGCCGCGTTCTACCGCGCGAACTGTGAAAATTACTGCGCGCAGCTTGAAGATCTGGACGCGCGCTTTGCCGCCCTCTGCGAAAGCGCGCCGCGCAGGCTTCTCATCTTTGCCGACCGTTTCCCGATGCTCTACTTCTGCCGCGAATACGGCCTCGACTACCGCGCGGCCTTCCACGGCTGCTCGGGCGACACCGAGCCCTCGCTTGCGACGATCAAGTTTCTCATCGACAAGGTGGAGGACGAGAATATCCCCGTGGTCTATACCATCGACTTCGGCACGAAAAAAGTCGCCGCCGTGGTGAGCGAGTGCACCGGCGCGGCGATCGAAACGCTTTATTCGATGCAAACCGTCTCCCGCGCGGATTTTGACGCGGGCGAGACCTATCTCACGCTCATGGAGCGAAACTTCGAAGCACTCAGAAAGGGGCTCAACGAATGAATGAATCGCCCATCGTCCTCGCGTGCGAGGACGTCACGCTCGGCTACGAGCACAAGCCGCTCTTGGAGCACCTCTCCCTCACCGTCCGCGCGGGGGACTATCTCTGCATCGTGGGCGAAAACGGCAGCGGCAAATCGACGTTGCTGCGCTCGCTTTTGGGTCTGCTGTCCCCGCTGGCCGGCAAGATCGACTGCCCCGCTCAGCGCGAGGGCAGGCTCGGGTATCTCCCCCAGCAAACGCCCACGCAGCGCGACTTTCCCGCCACGGTCACGGAGGTCGTGCTCTCGGGCTTTTCGAACCGCCGCACGCGCTTTTTCTACACGTCGGAGGAAAAATCCAAGACGCTGATGAACCTCGGCAAGCTCGGTGTGCTCGAGCTCAAGGACAAGTGCTACCGTGAGCTTTCCGGCGGCCAGCAGCAGCGTGTGCTGCTCGCGCGCGCCCTGTGCGCTGCAAACGACCTGCTCATTCTCGATGAACCGGTCACCGGCCTTGACCCCGCCAGCATGCAGGATCTTTATAAAACACTGCGCTATCTCAACGCGCGCGAGGGCATGGCCATCATCATGGTCACGCACGACATGGAAAATGCCCTGCGCGAGGCAAAACACATTCTCAGCTTCGACCGCAGAGGCTGTTTCTACGGCACGGTCGGGGAATTTCTGTCCTCCCCCGCCGGCAAACGCTTCGGAGGTGAAAAACGATGAAACTGCTGCTTTCGATGTTTGCCTATCCCTTCATCGTGCGGGCGTTTGTGGTCGGCATTCTCGTTTCGCTCTGCGCTTCGCTCCTCGGTGTGCCGCTCGTTTTGAAGCGTTACTCCATGATCGGCGACGGGCTGAGCCATGTGTCCTTCGGCGCGCTGGCGGTCGCCATGGCCTGCGGCCTTGCGCCGCTCTGGTTTTCCATTCCCGTGGTGGTCATTGCAGCGTTCGCACTGATGCACGTTGCGGAAAAAAGCCGCGTCAGCGCCGACGCGATGATTGCGGTCTTCTCCGCCTCGGCGCTCGCCATCGGCGTCATCGTCACCTCGCTCACCACCGGCATGACGACGGACGTTGACAGCTATATGTTCGGCAGCATTCTTGCCATGTCGCGCTCGGACGTCATTTTGAGCGTCACGCTCGCGCTGTGCGTGCTCGCGCTCTATGTTCTCTTCTACCACAAGCTCTTCTCCGTCACGTTTGACGAGTCCTTCGCCCGCGCCACGGGCGTGCACGTAGGGACATACAAGACCATTCTCTCCGTCCTGACGGCGCTCACGGTCGTGCTCGGCATGCGCATGATGGGCGCGATGCTGCTCTCGAGCCTCATCATCTTCCCAGCCCTCTCGGCCATGCGCCTTTTCAAGAGCTTCCGCTCCGTCGTGTGCTTTGCCGCGGCGCTCTCGGTCGTTTGCTTCTGCCTGGGGCTCACAGGGTCATATCTTCTCTCCACGCCCGTCGGCGCGACGGTCGTTGTCTGCGACCTCACGGCGTTCCTCCTCTGCTGCCTCTTTGGCCGCGGGCGCAGATAATCTGTCATTTTTGAAAGGCTGCGCCCGCAATCTTGCAAAACGCAGTCTTTCATGTTATATTGTGGGTGGAAGTTCTTCCCGTTGTGAATCGGGGCAGCCGAAAACTAAGGAGGTCACCCATGAAGAAAAAGTGGTTTCTCCCCCTCGGCATTCTCGCTGTTTTCGTCCTCGCAGCCATGATCTATACGCGGCCGATGCCGCTTGAAGCGCTCTGCGAGGCGGACATCACACAGTGTCAGTCCGTTTTCGGCTATCATTTCCGCGCGCCGCAGGTGGAGGACACGCGCTTTGAATTCCCATCAAACGACACGCGCTGCGCGCAGCTCACCGCGCTTTTCGCACAGCAGAAATTCCGCCGCTCGCTCGCCAATCTTCTGCCGCAGGGCGGCACGACCCACCGCACGCAGGACGGCGACTTCCGCTGGGAGGTCGGCTTCTGCTTCGACGAGACCGACTTTCCCGACGGCAGCACGGGCAAAGGCGTGTTCGTCCAGTGCAGGAACTTTTACGGCAAGCTATCGCTTTTCCGCGCTTACGATGGTAAGTCCTTCCGCTGCACCGTGCAAGATCAGGACGCATTTTTACAGCAGGTCTATGGCATCATCTCTTCCGAACCGTAACACCCCACATTTCATTTTCAACAGGAGGAATCATCATGAAAAAGTGCATCTCTCTTTTCATCACCGTTTTTGCCGTCCTCGCGGCGGCAGCCGCCGTTTTCGTTGCCCTTGATCACTTCTGCAAGCCGCTGGACAAGGACTCCGACGATTTTGAATGTTAAAAAAGGGAGAGGCGTTTTGCCTCTCCCTTTTTTGATCTTCTCTCAGATCTCCTTCGCCTTGGCGAGCATCAGCTTTGCCCCGCTCTTGGAGCAGAGCTTCACCTCGCCCGCAAAACCGTCGAGGCGCACGGCCTCGTCAGCCTTGAGCGCGATGCTCTCCTCGCCGACAATGACGTTGACCTCGCCCGCGCCGCAGTAGATGAGCATCATGCCCTCGCTGCCGTGAACGGTCTTGCTCTCACCGGCGGCAAGGGTCTCGCCGCGCATCTTGCCCTCGCACTTGCCCTTGCGGAGCATGAGGTTGAAGTCGCGGCAGCAGCCCCAGGAATGGGTGCTGTCCCCGCCGTCGAAGCGGTGGACCTCATAGGGGTTCAAGGTCAGCTTCTCGCCGCCGTTGTGGTTCAGCTCGATCGTCCCCTCGAGCGTGGAGATCAAGCGCTCATAGTCGGGCAGGGCCGTAAAGTCAGACTCTGCGTCCTCGACGGTCGCGGAGCTGAGTCTCCACAGAAAGTCGCGGTCTGCGTACACCGCGCCCTCGGGCGCGATGCCGAGCTGCGTCGTGAGGCCGCCCGACCACTTGGTGGTGATGTAATCCTTCGGCGTCAAATGCTGCATGGTCATAATAACACTCCTTCGTAAACCACAAATGGCTCCAGTGCGCGCACCGAAGCCATTTGTTCTGATCTTTTTAGCCCTCGATGAGCTTGACGATCTCAGCGTAGCACTCGTCGGCAAGGGGCAGTGCGTGCGCGAGCAGCTTTTCGCCCTTGGCACGGTACTCAGCGGCGAACTCCTGATCCTTCAGGGAACCGACGTTGATGAGCACGTTGAGCCATGCGCCCTGGATACCGGCCTTGAGAGACAGGAACGCAACGCCCAGGTCGCTCGCGGAGGTATCGTTGAAGCGGCCGAGCAGGGACTGAGCGAGAGTCAGGGTCTCGTCGATGAGCTCCATCATCTCCATCGGGGTCTTGGTGCAGCCCTTCAGGCCGTTCTGGATGGCGGCGGAGCGGGCAGCCTTCTCCTCATCGGTCGCCTTGGGCATGGCAAAAGCGTCGGAAACGACGTTGAACGCGTCGGTGTCGCGATCCATCACGTCGAGCAGGCGAACCTTGAGCTCGTTGCCCTTCTTCTCGACCTCGGCAGCATGCTCGGCAAACTCGGCATACTTCTTGCGGCCCTGCGTGAGACCGCCGACCATCGCGGTCAGCGCGGCGCCGATGGAGCCATAGAGAGCAGCGCAGGAGCCGCCGCCCGGCGCGGGAGCATCAGAAGCAACGGTATCGGCAAAGCCGGTAACGGTCATATCAGCTAACTTCATCATGTTGAATATTTCCTTTCATCATTTCGCGCCGTTTTCGTCCCGCGCGGGCATCGCCGCACCTTTACGGTCAGCCGCCCCTCTTGGAGCAGCCAACGCCCGCACGAGCCAAAAGCGTCGCAGCCTTTGCCGCCCTCCGGCGGCAAACGATTCTAATCGTAATTCGCCGCGACATGCGCATTCGCACAGCGTCGCAGACTTTGCCGCCTCCCGGCGGCAAATAAATTTAATTCATCGCGGAGGACGGTCACCGTCGCGGCATTCCGATTCCCGCGCCCTTCAGGCGCGCCAATCGTGCCGCTTCCTCGAAACCGACTCGCTTTATCCGCCGCAGGCGGCGCTTCGTCGATTTCCATGCGCGTCCGCAGCGATACTTCGCAGCGCGCGACATGGTGAATGCCGCGCGCTGAAAATTCCACTCAAGGCGGCGAGCCGCCTTGAGTGGGCTCTCAAAGGAGCGGCAGCGCCGCTTCTTTGAATTTTTTACTCCATGTCGATCAGGTGATACTCCATGACCTGCTTCTTGCAGTCGAAGTCCTTGGCCTTGAGGTAGAACTCAGCGCAGTCGATCAGGGCCTTGGCCGGGGTCAGGCCGACGATCTCGCTCTCGATGACGCGGGTGCCGTAGCGCTCGGCAAGAGCCTTGATCATCTCATAGGTGACATACAGCGGGGTATCCTCATAGTTGACCATGTTCATGGAGACCTGCGCGATGCCGCGGTCCTCGAGCATAAAGCCCATGGCCTTGCAGCTGCGGAAGCCGCCCGAAGAGCCGCGGATGACCTTGGCGATCTTCTTGGCGATCTCAACATCAGAGGTCTCGAGGTTGCAGTTGAACGCGACCAGCGGCATACGGGCGCCGATGGCGGTGATGCCGGCGGTGGGGTGGATCTTGCGCTCGCCGTAGTCGGGAGCCCAGTCAGGCTGCAGGAGCTTCTCGGGCATGCCCTCGAACTCGCCCTTACGGCAGGTAGCGAGGTTGCGGCGCTCCGGACGGGTGGCGCTGTCCTCGTACAGGAAGGAGGGGACCTTCAGCTCGTCCCAAATGCGCTTGGCAACGCGCTTGGACATCTCGACGGCTTCCTCGACGGTCACGTCCATCTGGGGAACGAAGGGGATAACGTCAGTAGCGCCCATGCGCTTGTGCTCACCGTGATGCTTGTTCATGTCGATGCGCTCGGTAGCAACCTTGGTCAGCTGGAAGGCGACTTCCTCGATGGCCTCGGGAGAACCGATCAGGGTGAAAACGCAGCGGTTGTGGTTACCGTCGGTCTGCGCGTCGAACAGGGTGCAGCCGGGAACGCTCTTAGCGGTCTCGACGAGGGCGTTGTAGGTGGCCTCGTCCTTTTCCTTGGAGCAGCTAAAATTGGGGATGCATTCGATCAACTTTGCCATGATTGTTTTCCTCCGTCAATTTATTGTTTTGATTGTATCGTCAATTTGCTCAGACAGGCGCGCTGCGCCCGTCCATTTTTGTTCAGCGCCGCCATTATATCGCGGCGCAACAGGGGAGTAAACAGGTTTTCTTTCTCTTTTTTCAGCGCGCGCTTAATTTTTTTAAGTCCTCTTCTACAAACCGCTGTACGCACGGGGCGCTCAAAACAGCGCTGTTCCACGCCAAAACGGCATAGGAACAAATGGGAAGGCCGCGCACAGGCTTTGCCTTCAACGGTGCGCCCGGGTGCGTGCTGAGAATGGAGCGGGGCAGGAAACTGATGCCAAAGCCCGAGAGCACCATCTGCATCGCCATGGGCGTATCGTAGCAGTGGCAGGTCACATTCGGCGTAAAGCCGCTGCGCTGGCACTCCTGCACCAGAAAGTCGTTGTAGCTCCAGAGGTCGTCCGATCGCAGAAGGCACATCGGCACACCCTCGAGCCGCTCGATCGGCACCTCGGAAAGCTCCGGCGCAGGATCCATGTCCTCGCGCATGATGAGCTCGAGTGCGTCCTCGCCAAGAATGCGCTCCTGCAAGCCGCTCGGTTCGCGCGCCGCCGTGCGCAAAAACAGCGCGTGCAGTTCTCCGCGGTTGAGCGATTCAATGAGCTCCTGCGGCGAGCCCACACGAATGAAAAGCTCCACCTGCGGATATTTGCTATGATATCTATTTATATAAGGTAGGGCATAGGGCATCGCCGAGTAAATGACGCCGAGCTTGATGCGCCCGCTCATGCCCGTCCCCACGCTGCGCACGCTGTCCTCCACGCGCCGGAGATCCTGAAAGATCTGCTGCGCCTGCTGATAGAGGTTCTGCCCCGCGTCAGTAAGCACCATGCCCTTGCTGCCGCGCAGGAACAGCTGCACGCCGAGTTCTTCCTCAAGCTGTGCGATCTGCCGCGAGATCGGCGGCTGCGCCACATGCAGCTCGCGCGCCGCCGCGGAGATGCTTTTTTCCTCTGCCACCGCACAGAAATATTCCAGTTGTCTGAACTTCACTCGCAGCCCTCCTTCTTATACTTTTACGGTATGGTATGCAGACAAATTAAGTACTTTTCATTATAGCACATCTTTGCTATAATGCAAGTTGTAAAGAAAAGTTGCAAATCCTTTTTTCTTTTTATTGGTTTTCACAGAATATTTTTTTGAAAGTGAGGAACAATCCCATGATCAATCTTGCTGATGATGCGATGACGATCAAGCTGGACTACGAGCTTCCTGAGTATCCGAAGTTCGAAGACGGCTATCGCCGCGCACCCCGCCGCGAATCCCACCTGACCGAGGCCGATAAGGCGCTCGCCATCAAGAACGCTCTGCGTTACATTCACCCCGACCATCACGAGCAGATGGCCAAGGAGTTTGCGCAGGAGCTCGAAGAGCACGGCCGTATCTACGGTTACCGCTTCCGTCCCGAGGGCAAGCTCTACGGTAAGCCCATCGACGAGTACAAGGGCAAGTGCATCGAGGGCAAGGCCATTCAGGTCATGATCGACAACAACCTCGACTTCGACATCGCTCTCTATCCCTATGAGCTGGTCACCTACGGTGAGACCGGTCAGGTCTGCCAGAACTGGATGCAGTACCGCCTCATCAAGAAGTACCTCGAGCAGCTGACCGACGAGCAGACCCTCGTCGTCATGTCCGGTCACCCCCTCGGTCTCTTCCACTCCCACAAGATGGCTCCGCGTGTCATCATCTCCAACGGCCTGATGGTCGGTACCTTCGATGACCAGGAGAACTTCAACCGCGCTGCCGCGCTCGGTGTTGCCAACTACGGCCAGATGACCGCCGGCGGCTGGATGTACATCGGCCCCCAGGGTATCGTCCACGGCACGTTCAACACGCTGCTGAACGCCGGTCGTCTGAAGCTCGGCATCCCCAACGACCAGAACCTCGCCGGTCGTCTGTTCGTCTCCGCCGGTCTTGGCGGCATGAGCGGCGCTCAGGGCAAGGCTGCTGAGATCGCCGGTGCTGCTTCCATCATCGCTGAGGTTGACGATTCCCGTATCGAGACCCGTTACACCCAGGGCTGGGTCAGCCACCGCACCGCTTCTCTCGAAGAGGCCACCAAGATCGCTCTCGACCACCAGAAGGCTGGCAAGCCCTGCGCTGTCGCCTATTGCGGCAACATTGTCGACCTGCTCGAGTACCTGTACAACAACAACGTTCATGTCGACCTGATGAGCGACCAGACCTCCTGCCACGTTCCCTACGACGGCGGCTACTGCCCGCAGGGTCTCACCTTCGAGCAGCGCACCGAGATGCTCGACAAGGATCCCGACGGCTTCCGTGTCCTCGTCGACAAGACGCTGCAGCATCACTATGAGATGATCTGCAAGTTCCACGAGCGCGGCACCTACTTCTTCGACTACGGCAACAGCTTCCTCAAGGCTGTTTACGACTCCGGTGTGAAGAGCATCTGCAAGAACGGCGAGAACGACCTCGACGGCTTCATCTTCCCCTCCTACGTCGAAGATATCCTTGGTCCCTGCCTGTTCGACTTCGGCTACGGCCCGTTCCGTTGGTGCTGCCTGAGCCGCAACCCCGAGGATCTGCACAAGACCGACATGGCTGCCGCCGAGTACATCAAGGCCCACAACCGTCGCTATCAGGACTATGACAACTATGTCTGGGTCCGCGACGCCGAGAAGAACAAGCTGGTCGTCGGCACCCAGTGCCGTATCCTCTATCAGGATGCCATGGGCCGTATGAACCTCGCGCTCAAGTTCAACGAGATGGTTCGCAACGGTGAGATCGGCCCCGTCATCCTTGGCCGTGACCATCACGACACCGGTGGCACCGACGCGCCCTTCCGTGAGACCTCCAACATCAAGGATGGCTCCAACATCATGGCCGAGATGGCAACCCAGTGCTACGCTGGTAACGCTGCCCGCGGTATGAGCTACATCGCTCTGCACAACGGCGGCGGTACGGGCATCGGCCGCGCCATCAACGGCGGCTTCGGTATGGTTCTCGACGGCTCCGAGCGTGTCGACACCATTCTGAAGATGTCCATGCCTTGGGATACCATGGTCGGCGTTGCCCGCCGCAGCTGGGCGCGCAATGAGAACGCCATGACCACTGTCGCCGAGTACAACAAGATGTACGAGGGTCAGGATCACATCACCATGCCTTACGTCGCGGACGAAGAGCTCTGCGAGAAGGCCGTGAAGGAATACATGCACTAAGAGAACACTTCAAAAAAGGGGCTTTGTACAAAGCCCCTTTTTTGAGCTGGATTCACTCCGCTGCGCGCACTCGCTTTGCCCGCACACTTGCGGGGCGCAAAACCTGCGATGCTCTTTCCAACCGTGAGAAAGGACAACATTTACTATGAAAAAGTTACTGGTCAAAAACATCGGCCTGCTCGCAACGCCCGAGGGCAAGAGCGCTCATCGCGGCGAGGAGCAGGGCAAAGTTAAATTCTTAAAGGACGCCTGGGTCCTCATCGAGGACGGCGTCATCGCCTCCGTCGGCACCGGCGCCGTCCCCTCTGTCGAGGGTGCGGAGATCGTCGATGCGGAAGGCCACCTTGTCACCCCCGGCCTTGTCGACGCCCACACCCACCTCATCTTCGGCGGCTGGCGCCAGAACGAGCTGGGCATGAAGCTCCACGGCAAGACCTATCTCGAGATCCAGAACGCCGGCGGCGGCATTCAGTCCACCACCAACGCTACCCGCAAGGCAAGCGTTGAGGAGCTGAGCAGCAAGGCCGCCAAGGCACTCGACGAGATGATGGGCTTTGGCACCACCACGGTCGAGGCCAAGAGCGGCTACGGTCTTGCCACCGAGCACGAGCTCAAGGCACTTGAGGTCATCAAGGATCTCAACGATCACCACCGCATGGATCTCGTCGCGACCTTCATGGGCGCGCACCTCGTCCCCGCGGAGTACAAGGCGAACCGCGAAGAGTACGTCCGCCTTGTCTGCGAGGAGATGATGCCCCGCGTCAAGGAGCAGGGCATCGCCAAGTTCTGCGACGTCTTCTGCGAGGCCGACACCTTCACCGTCGAAGAGTCCCGTCAGGTGCTCGAGGCCGGTCTCAAGTATGGCCTGCGTCCCAAGATCCACGCCGACGAGATCGAGGCCATCGGCGGCAGCCAGCTCGCCGGTGAGATCGGCGCGATCTCTGCCGAGCATCTGATCGTCTGCCCGCCCGAGGGCATCGAGAGCATGGCAAAGGGCGGCGTCATCGCGTGCCTGCTGCCCGCGACGAGCTTCAACCTCGGCGCGGTGTTCGCCCCCGCGCGCGACATGGTCGCGGCCGGTGTCCCCGTTGCGATGGCGACGGACTTCAACCCCGGTTCCTGCCCCTGCCTCAACATGCAGTTCGTCATCAACCTCGGCTGCCTCAAGTATAAGCTCACGCCGGAGGAAGTCCTCACGGCTGTCACGCTCAACGGCGCTGCCGCCATCGACATGGCCGACCAGATCGGTTCTGTTGAAGAGGGCAAGCTCGGCGACCTGGTCATCTGGGATGCGCCCGACCTTGACTACATCTGCTACCGCGTTGGCAGTAACCTTGCTAAGACCGTCATCAAGCGCGGTGAAATCGTGTAAGAAGGCGGTATAAGGAGACCATGATGGATCGGACTGACTACCAAATCCTCAACCTCCTCCAGGACGACAGCCGCTGCACACTGCGCCGCATGGGCGATCTTGTGGGACTGACGCCGCCCGCCGTGTCGGAACGCATTCGCCGGATGGAGGAAAGCGGCGTGATCCGCGGTTATCACATCGATATCGACCGTACCAAGCTCGACTGCAACATTACGGGCTTCATCTCCGTTGCCCTCGAGCCGGACAAGTACGACAAATTCTGTGATTTCTGCTCCTCGCAGAGCGCCGTCATCAGCCACTACCATGTGGTGGGCGAGTTCAACGCCCTGCTGCGCTTTGCCGTGCGCGATACGCAGCAGCTCGACCAGCTTCTGTCCCTCATCAAGAAGTTTGGCGACTCGCGCACCTCGATCGAGCTGAAAACGCTTTTTGACAGCAAGGATATCCCTCTGCCGTAACGGCATTTTCCCGCTGATAAAGCCGGCCTGTTGGCCGGCTTTATTTTTTTATCTCCCCGCATGCCCGTCTTTCTCTCCCGCCGGGGTACGAGTTGCGCAGCGGGACAAAAGCTGATATACTTTAAGTGCTCAAGCCCCGCCGCGCAGCAGGCTTGTACAAAAATCGTTCGTCAGGAGGTAGTTGTCCCATGGCCAGCGTATATGACCGCAGCGATATCTACGATCTCTTCGACTCTCCCAAAAAAGATGACATGACGAAGGCGCACTGGGAAGCCGTTCTTTCCGGTCTCCCCGTGCGCACTGCGCTCGACGTGAGCATCGGCACAGGCTCCCTCACACTGCCGCTTGCGGCGCTTGGCGTTTCGCTCTACGGTTCGGATCTGAGCGAAACGATGCTTGCACGCTGCCGGGAAAAGGCAGTCAAACGCGGCCTTTCCGTCGATCTGCGGCAGAGTGATTTTCGCGCTCTGACAGCACATTTCGACCGAACATTCGACTGCGTGATGAGCACCGGCAACTCGCTTGCCTATGTGCCGAACAGCGAGATCACGGGCGTTCTCGAGCAGATGGACGCGCTTGTTGCACCGGGCGGCGTTCTTTACTTTGATCTTCGCAACTGGGACAGGATCGTGCGGCAGAAGCAGCGCTTTTACTTCTATGACCCCGCATTCCTGCCAAACGGTGACCGCGTAAATCTCATGCAGGTCTGGGATCACTTACCCGACGGCTCCATCACCTTCCATCTGCTCTACACCTTTGAGCGCGCGGGCAAGATCTTCCAAAAGGAGCACTTCGAAGAGCATTACTACCCCGCAGCGCAAAAGCTGCTGCTCGATCAGCTCGCGCAGCTCGGGTATGAGGACGTGCGCGTGCGCGCCTTTCCCGTGCAGTTCGGTGCGTTCGATCCGGAAAGATCGAACTGGTACTGTGTGCTGGCACGGAAAAAGGCGTAATGCCGCGCGGCATATCGGCAGAAACAGCATGAGCTGCTGCGTATCATAATCTTTCAAGCATTTTCCCGGAAGCGGATCCCCACTCAATTATCAGACGGAGGAAACGGTCATGAAGAAACTATTGTGTCCCCTTTTCGCGCTTCTCATCGTGCTTTCGCTTTCCACCGCAGCGTTCGCCGCAGACTACAGCGCCGAGGAATCGGCCAACGCGCTCTATGAGCTTGGCCTTTTTCAGGGCACCGGTGAAACGGCGAACGGCAAGCCCATCTACAGTCTCGACGCCGCGCCGACGCGCGCGCAGGCCGTGACCATGCTCGTGCGTCTGCTCGGCAAGGAAGCGGAGGCCAAGGCCGGCACTTGGACGGTTCCTTTTTCCGACCTTGCCGACTGGGCAAGGCCCTATGTCGGCTACGCCTATGCAAACGGCCTCACCAACGGCCTGAGCGCAGAGCGCTTCGGCAGCGACGACAAGGTAACAGCCAACCAGTACCTGACATTTATCCTGCGCGCGCTGGGCTACTCCTCGGAGAGAGACTTCCAGTGGGACAAGGCCAACGCCTTCAGCAACTTTCTTGGTCTGACGCACGGGGAATACCGTGCATCGCGCAGCTTCACGCGCGGCGACACCGCGCGCATCTCTTATTCCGCGCTCGCGCAGGCGCGCAAGGACAGCAGCGAAACGCTGGCCGCGCAGCTCGTGCGGCAGGGCGCGGTGAAGGCAAAAACTGCGGCGGAGTGCGGGCTGGTCCTTGCAGCGGACAGCGGCGGCTTTTTGAACATTGCCGGAAGCCGCTATACCCTGCAAAACACGCACGGCAAATATCTGGCCGCCTCCGGCGATGCGTTGACGCTGTCGGACAAGCCATTTGCCTGGTATGCCTTGCCCGCTGCGGGTGACAGCTTTACCCTTCGCCCCGACAACAAGCGGGCATATATGCTGGATGTTTCCAACGCATGGTTTGAAGAGGGTAACCGCGTCGGTATCTGCGACGGCACCGGCCATGATGCGCAGCACTGGAAGCTCTATCAAAGTGGTAAGGATACGTGGCAGCTTGTCTGCTCGCTGCACCCTGAGCTGGCGCTGTCAGCCTCATCGGGCGGCGCGGCGCTGCAAAAGCGCGGCAATGCCGGGACAAACTGGCAGCTCACGCTGGTCGGGACCGAGCGGGACAACTATATGGAGATTGAGGGTCGCTCCGATGTGATCACGATGCGGCTGGAACACCGTGTATTAGATGTTCTGAGCCGCGCACGGCTGCAAAAGTGGGTCAATGACCTCGAGACTGCTTACGCCGACTATGCAGAGCTCACCGGCTGGACGCCGTACCGTCATGTTTATCTCAACATGCTGGCCCCGGAGACAAACTGGGGCTACGCCGGCAAGGACGGCGTCATTCAAATCGACGCCGACGACATTTATGAGGATCTGAGCCTGAACTTTGCGCGGCGCAAAAACGACTGGAACTTCGGCCTGCTGCACGAGCTGAGCCATCTTTTTGAGGCCGACAGTCGGCCGTGGGACTTCCATGCCGAGGTGTTGGCTGACTACAAGCTCGCCTACGTCATGACGAAAAACAACTGCGCCGCCGTGCCCGCCGACTGGTACAGCGATAAGCGGGAGTATACCGGCTGGGACGTGATCGACGTCTACCGCGGCGACGGTCCGCTCAAGGACACGCTGACCGTTTTTTCCCTCTCCGGCAAGCTTTCAGAGGTGATGAAGGAGATCGGCTGGGACGCCGCCAAGCAGACCTTCCGCAGCTATCCTGACACCACGAACCTTACGCCGGAAGAGAACTTTACGCTCTTCATCAGTCTCCTCTCGCAGTACAGCGGCAAAGATGTGCGTGCGATGTTCACTGACGCGGAGTGGGCCAACGCGATGAAGGTCGGCTCGCTGTAACGAAAAAATCAGGAATTGCACCGGCAGGGCGCAGAAGAAAGTCCGCGCCCTGCTTGTTTACGCAAGGTTTTACGAAATTTCTGCATGTTCAATCATCATTTATCCTTGACAAAATGTAATGCCATGGTATAATAACACCAATTTCCCAAAAAAAGGAGGCGATCGTTTGATGGCTATGGTTACATCCAAGAAAGTCATGCTTGGGGTAAGCTGGCGACTGATCGTAGGCGTAGAGGAGCGTATGTCCGAATCTATGCCGTCGAAGCAGTTGGCAGCGGTTTGATCGACCTCTTTTTCAGGTTCGGTTTGATTCGCCGGCTGCAATGATCGGCAGCATCAGATCCGGTATGTTCCATTGATCCGACACACGCGCCTTCGGCATTGTCCGCAGGCAGGGGAGTAGTACCCCGAGATGGTCGGATGGTAGGGAGCAGCCGGTTTTTTTGTTACCCGAATCATTTGAGCAGAGGCATTTTTTCTTCCCTCTGCCGCCGCGAAAGGAAAAATATTATGAAACGTAAACTCTCTGCAAAAGAATACACCTATGTTGCCAGCATGCTGTTCGGCCTCTTTTTCGGCGCCGGCAACCTCATCTTCCCCGTGCACCTCGGCCAGATGGCCGGCTCGAATGTCTGGCTCGCTATCCTCGGCCTTCTCATCACAGGCGTGGGCCTGCCGCTGCTCGGCGTGGCCGCGCTCGGCATCAGCCGCTCGGCGGGACTTTTCGACCTCAGCAGCAAGGTCAGCCGCCCCTATGCGATGTTTTTCACCTGCGCGCTGTATCTGACCATCGGGCCGTTCTTCGCCATTCCCCGCTGCGCCACGACCTCCTTCACCGTGGGTCTTGAGCAGGTGCTGCCGCAGGACGGAAACACCACGATCTACCTTCTTCTCTTCTCGGTGGCGTTCTTCGCCGCGGCGCTCTTCTTCGCGCTGCGCCCGGGCAAGATCCTCACCTGGGTCGGCAAGATCCTCACGCCCTGCTTCCTCGTCTTTCTCGCCATCCTCGTGGTGGTGGTGCTCGCTACGCCGGGCGTCTCTGTTGCGGAGGTGACGCCGCTCGGCGGCTACGCCGACCAGCCCTTCTTCACAGGCTTCCTTGAAGGCTACAACACCATGGACGCGCTGGCGAGTCTCGCCTTCGGCATCATCGTGGTGCAGGTCATCCGCGATCTCGGCGTGGAAGAGCCCTCCGCCGTGGCGGGCAGCACCGTCCGCGCGGGCATCTTCAGCTGCCTTTTCATGGCGCTCATCTACATTGCCGTGACCCTTGCCGGTACGCAGAGCCGCGGCGTGCTCGAAGCCTCCGAAAACGGCGGCACGGCGCTCGCACAGATCGCCCAGCACTATCTCGGCACGGCGGGCCTTTTCATCCTGGCTGCCACCGTGACGCTCGCCTGCCTCAAAACCGCCGTCGGTCTCATCACGAGCTGTGCCGAGACCTTCACCGCCCTTTTCCCCAAGGGCCCGAAGTACCGCACCTGGGCGGTCATCTTCAGCCTCATCTCGCTCCTGCTTGCAAACCTCGGCCTCAATGCCATCATCGCCTACTCCCTGCCGGTGCTGATGTTCCTCTATCCGCTCTCCATCGCGCTCATCGCGCTGGCACTGCTCGGCAAGTTCTTCGGCCATGACCGCACGGTGTACTGCTGGACGATGGGCTTCACGCTCATCGCCGCGATCTACGACTTCGTCGTCGCGCTGCCCGCGGGCGTCTACAACGCCATCAACGGCGACGCCATCAAGGCGTTCGGTGCGGCGTATCTGCCGTTTGCCAAGCTCGGCCTCGGCTGGGTCTGCCCGACACTCGTCGGCGCGGCCATCGGCCTTATCCTTCACTTTGCGCGCGGAAAGAAGGCCGCCTGAAAATCGCATCACAAAAAGCCGTCCGGTCAATGACCGGACGGCTTTTTTCGTCTGAACTCCTTGCGCAAATAAAAGAATTCCGAGATCTGCGATCTCGGAATTCCTTCTGGTTGCGGAGGCAGGACTCGAACCTACGGCCTCCGGGTTATGAGCCCGACGAGCTACCAACTGCTCCACTCCGCGATATTGAATTTAAGAATACTGGTGCCGGTGACCGGACTCGAACCGGTACAGTATTGCTACCGGGGGATTTTAAGTCCCCTGTGTCTACCAGTTCCACCACACCGGCAGACTCGGTATCAATTAATATAGCATACTCGCCCCGCAATGTCAACAGTTGGGGGCAAAAAAGTTTTTTCTCTGTCCCTTTGTCCCTTTGACTTGTGCAAATCGCTATGCTATACTATACTTGTATTGTTATCGAAAAGAGGCGGACTATGCAGATCGGAACGGTAAAAATTGAATCGAAGCTCGCGCTCGCGCCGATGGCGGGCGTGACGGACGCTGCATTCCGCCAGATCTGCTCCGAAAAAGGCGCGGGCTACACCGTCACCGAGCTCGTGAGCGCCAAGGCGCTGTGCTATCACGATGCGAAGACCGCGCAGCTCCTGCGCCCGTTTCCGGGTGAAAAGCCGTTTGCCGCGCAGATCTTCGGCAGCGACGAAACCTGCATGGCCGAGGCCGCGCAGATGGCGATCGAGATCTCCGGCGCGGACATTCTGGACATCAACATGGGCTGCCCGGTGGGCAAGGTCGTGAAAAATGGTGACGGCAGCGCCCTGATGCGCGACGTAGAAAAGGCCGCGCGCATCGCCGAGGCGGTCGTGCGCGCCGTCAAGGTGCCCGTCACGGCGAAAATGCGCCGCGGCTGGGACAAGGGCAGTATCAACGCCGTGGAGCTTGCCAAAATGCTCGAGCAGGTCGGCGTCAGCGCCGTTGCAGTGCATGGACGCACGCGCATGCAGATGTACGGCGGCGAGGCCGACTGGAACACCATTCGTGATGTGAAGCAGGCGGTGAGTATCCCCGTCATCGCCAACGGCGACGTATTTTCCCCCGAGGCCGCCGTGCGCATTCTCAAATTCACGGGTTCGGACATGGCGATGATCGGCCGCGGGAGCTTCGGCAATCCCTGGCTCTTTGCGCAGTCTGCCGCCGCGCTCGATGGGCGCGATGTTCCGCCCCTTCCGTCCTTTGCCGAGCGCTGGGATACCGCCGTGCGTCAGGTCGAGCTTTCCGCCAAGTACGGCACTGAGCGCGGCGCCATGCTCGAGGCGCGCCACCACCTGTGCTGGTACCTCAAGGGCGTCAGCCACGCCAACTATTACAAGGAGAAGATCGTGCAGCTCTCAACGCTCGATGAGCTGCACGCGCTCAGTGTGTCGATCAAGCGCGATCTGCGCTGAGGATAAAAGCCATGAACGAACGGGAACTCATTGCGCGCCTTCAAAAGCGGGATGAAACCGCCTTCGAAGAACTGCTGCGCCAATATGAGAAAAAAGTATATACGCTGTGCTTCCGCATGTGCGGCAACAGCGAGGACGCCGAGGAGGCTGCGCAGGACACCTTCCTCGCGCTCTGGCGCGGGATCGACCGGTTCCGGCAGGAATCCTCGCTCTCCACGTGGATCTACCGTTTAGCCTCCAATGCCTGCATCGATCTGCTGCGCCGGCGCAAGAAGCAGGGCAGCAGCCTGTCGCTCGATGATGAGGAGCTCTTTCTCGACGCGGTCGATCCTGCGCCCCGTCCACAGGATGCCGTGGAGCACCGCGAGGCGCAAAAGCTCTTGCAGGAAGGGCTCTCGGCGCTGCCGGAGGAATACCGAAAGGTGCTCATTCTGCGTGAGATCGAGGGGCTGAGCTACACGGAGATCGCTGAGAGCGCGTCGCTTGAGCTGGGCACGGTCAAGTCCCGCATCAGCCGGGGCCGCGTGCTGCTGCGCAATTTTTTATCCGGAAGCGGGAACTTTTTTGAAATTGCTTCGTCAAAAGTTACAGAATGTAATCAAAAGGAGATGAGCGCCAAATGAAATGTTGCGAAGCGTATGCCGCCGCGCTCTCTGCCTTCGTGGACGGAGAATTGGACGAACAAGAACGGGGCGAGCTGCTCGCCCACGTGGAGCACTGCCCAAGCTGCCGGGATGCTCTCTCGGAGCTGATGATCCTGCACACGATGTTTGAAGAGCTGCCGGAGCTTGACGCGCCGGATGGCTTTGCCGAGCGTGTGCTCGACCGGGTGCATGCAGAGGAGCGCGCAAAAAAGCGCAGCCGCCGCGCGTGGCCGCGCGTGCTCGCCGCCTGCTTTGCGCTCGTGGTGATCTCGGCCGCCGCACTGAAGATCCTGCCCGCGATGACCAGCAAAAGCGACAGCGCGGCGAACGAAGCCGCCGACAACAGCAGCGCCATGGACGATGCCGCCGGCGGCGCGGCGAACGACGGCTATTCCTATACCTACGCCGCCGTACAGAAGGACAGCGCGCTCGCTGACGAGGACTTCCTCTACGAAGGCGTGCCGGAGGACAGCACCGCTGACCGTTCCGCCGACGCGGACAGCGATTACACCGTCATCACGCTTGATCTGCCCGAGGCGGCGGATTTCCTGCGAGAGCACGGCATGGCTGTATATACCGAGGCGGAGGATAGTGTGAGCTACCTCGTCGTGCCGGAGACCGCACACGAGCTGAGCGAGGCGCTGCCGCTTGACGAAGAGGAAAAGGCCGCGCTCGCTGCAGCAGAGGAGCTTGTGATCGTGGAGGTCGCAAAAGCGGAAGAAGCGCCTGCGGAAAACAACGCCGCGGAGGAAGAGGGGAACACATGAACAACATCGGCGTGATCGGCGGCGCGGACGGCGAGACGGTCATCATGGTCAGCGGCAGCATCGCGCCGCCTATCCTGTGGAGCTTTTTCGGCGCGCTCGCGCTGATGGCAATTTTATATTTCTGCTTTTACCGGCGTGCAAAGGGCAAGGCGGCCTGCCTTGCCCTCGCGGCGGTTTTGTGCGTGGCGGCGGATCAGGCCGTCAAATGGCTCGTTGTGAATACGATGACGCTCGGCCAGTCGCAGCCGCTGCTGCCGCCGCTGCTGCGGCTCACGCGCGTGCACAACTACGGCGCGGCGTGGTCGAGCTTTTCCGGTGCGCGGTGGCTGCTCATCATTCTGACGGCGGTGGGCATGGGTGTGCTCGCGTGGCTGCTTGTGAAGATCGTGCGCCATCCGCTCGGCCAGTGGTCGCTCGCGTGCATCTTGGGCGGCGGCATCGGCAACCTCATCGACCGCGTGCGCCTTGGCTACGTTGTGGATATGCTCGACACGATGTTCATGGACTTCCCCGTTTTCAATGTGGCAGATGTGTTCGTCGTGTGCGGTACGATCTGCGCGCTCATTTACTACCTCGCCTTTTACGGAAAATACGACGAGAAACACCGGGAGAACAAGACCGATGGAACCGATCCTGCTGCAAACAAGTGAAGAAGACCGCGGCGCGCGGCTTGACGCCTTTCTCGCCCGCGCCATGGAGGATCTGACGCGCTCGACGGCGGCGAAAGCCATCGAAGAAGGGCGTGTGCTCGTCAGCGGCAAAGTGCCGAGCAAGAGCCTCAAGCTCACAGGGGATGAAACCATCGAGTTCACCCCCGAGGAGCCCGCGCCCATCGACGCTGTGCCGCAGGATATTCCGCTCGATGTTGTCTACGAGGACGACGATGTGATCGTTGTCAACAAGCCGAGCGGGCTTGTTGTCCACCCCGCGCCGGGGCATCCGGACGGGACGCTCGTCAACGCGCTTTTATTTCACTGCGGCGCAAGCCTTTCCGGCGTCGGCGGCGCGCTGCGCCCCGGCATCGTGCACCGCATCGACCGCGACACAAGCGGGCTCATCATCGCGGCAAAAAATGACTATGCCCACCAGTTCCTCTCCGCCCAGCTTGCAGACCACACGCTCGCGCGCACCTACGAGTGCATCGTGGTGGGAAACCTGCGCGAGGACAGCGGCACGGTGGACGCGCCCATCGCGCGCGACAGCCGCGACCGCAAGCGCATGGCGGTGGTACCCGGTGGGCGGCGCGCGGTGACGCACTGGACGGTGCTTGCGCGCTACCCCGGCTATACGCACGTGCAGTGCCGGCTCGAGACCGGGCGCACGCACCAGATCCGCGTGCACATGGCCTACCTCGGCCACCCGATTTTAGGCGACACGGTGTACGGCGCAAAAAAGCCCGTCCCCGGCCTTACGGGGCAGTGCCTGCACGCGGTGGGGCTTCAATTCATTCACCCGCGGACAAAAGAGCTTGTTTCGCTCTCCTGCCCGCTGCCCGGAGAATTCACCGCAGCGCTGCGCAAGATCGACCGGTAACACGATATTCCATCGGCGGAGGCTGACGCTTCCGCCGCATTTTAAAGAAATACAGGTGAACAATGTGAAAGAACTGCAAACCATCGAAGAGACCCTCAAATATCTGCAATTCGACAACTGGGAGCAGAGCGAGCCGGGCCTGTCCCGCTCGTATGAGCTGCTGGGCCTGCTCGGCAACCCGCAGGAAAAGCTCAAATTCGTCCACATTGCCGGCACGAACGGCAAGGGTTCGACCGCTGCGATGCTCGCCTCCGTGCTGCAAAGCGCGGGGTACCGCACGGGACTCTATACCTCGCCGCACCTGCTGCGCTTCCACGAGCGCATGCGCGTGTGCGGGCGCGAGATCGACGACGCTTCCCTCATCGCGCTCACGAACACCGTGCGCACAGCGGCGGAGGGCATGAGCGAAATGCCCACGGGCTTTGAGATCATGACCGCCATCGCCTTTCTCTACTTCGTGCAGGAGCAGTGCGACATCGTCGCTCTCGAAGTCGGTCTCGGCGGGCGCATGGACTCCACGAACGTCATTCCCGCGCCCGAGGTCTGCGTTGTGACAAACATCGGCCTTGAGCACACCGCCATTCTCGGCGACACGCTTGAGAAGATCGCGACGGAGAAGTGCGGCATCATCAAGCATGGCGCGCACGCCGTGCTCTTCGGCCAGACGGAGGGCGTTGAGAACGTCGCGCGTGAGACTTGCGCGCGCGAGGACGTCCCCCTCACCATCACCGCGCAGAGCGAGCTTACGCGCATTTCCTCCTCGCTCGACGGGCAGGTTTTCCGCTACCGCGGACACGGCCCGTTCCACCTGCGTCTCCTCGGCGAATATCAGCTTCTGAACGCGCTCACGGTCGTCGACGTAAGCTTTGCCCTGCGCGAGCGCGGCTGGGACAAGCTCACCGATGCGGCCATCGATCAGGGTCTCTCCACCGCACAGTGGCCGGGGCGGCTCGAACTTCTGCGCCGCAGCCCCGATTTCATCGTGGACGGCGCGCACAATCCCCAGTGCGCGGACGCGCTGATGGCGTCCCTCTCCTCGCTCTACGGGGACAAGAAGCTCATCTTCCTCACGGGCGTTCTGCGCGACAAGGACTGGCAGCAGATGCTGCGCCGCGCCCTGCCGCTTGCGAAGGCCTTTGTCGTCATTACGCCGCCGTCTGCGCGTGCGCTCGATGAAAACGAGCTTGCCGGCTGGCTGAACGCGCAGGGTGTGCCCGCCATTCCCGCCGCTGACACCGACGACGGCGTTCGCCGCGCGCTCGCCATGGCGGGCAAAGATGACGCCATCTGCTCCTGGGGCTCGCTCTACTTCACCGGCGAAGTCCGCCACGCGCTCTCGGCGCAGTAAAAAAGATAAGAAACGCAAACTTATTAAAATAAAGGACAGATGGCTTGTGCCATCTGTCCTTTGTTTTTAGCTAAGGTAGTTCAGCGGGTTCACATACGAACCGTTGCGCTGAATGCCGAAGTGGCAGTGGACGCCGCTGGCGACGCCGCTGCGGCCTGCCTTGGCGATCTGCTGACCCTTGTAGACGGTCTGACCCGCCGAAACGAGCAGCGAACCGTTGTGCTCGTAATAGGTCACATAGCCGTTGTTGTGGTCGATGATCACGACATAGCCCATCGCGCCCTTATAACCGGAGAAAATGACGCGTCCGCCGTCGGCGGCGTAGATCGGCGTACCGCGCGCGCAGGCAATGTCGATACCCTTGTGGTTCGTCGTCGCGCCGCGAATGCCGGTGTTGCGATAGCCGAAGTACGAGGTGATGCGGCCCGAGCACGGCCAGCGGAAGCTGCCGGTGGGATACCAGGTGGGACGCACCTTCGTGCCGCGTGCGCGCGTTTCCACCACGGGATCGGAGAGTGTGACGGAGGAAATGACCGTGCGCTCCTGCTCCTCGCCGTTGATATAAGTGACGTCGGCCACGATATCGGCCTTACCGAAAGCGCCCTTGGAGATCACACGCTCATCGCCCTGATACATGGACGCATCGTCCACATAGCTCACATCGTAGTTGACGTCCTCGACATAGTTCTGCCGCTCGGTGACCTTAACGGTCAGGTACGGCACGGCGTTTGAGAGCGTCAGCGCATCGCCGATGTGAATGCGGTTGATGTCGTAGCCGGGGTTCAGTGCTTCGAGCTCGGCGGACGACATGCCGTGGCTGTTGGCAATCTGACCCCAGGTGTCGCCCTTGACGACCGTGTAGGTCACTTCGCCCGTCTTGGTCGAATTCAGGATCTCGGCGATCTCGCCGAGATTCATCACGCTTTCCGTCGGGACATATCCCTCCGCAATGCGGACGTTTTCCACAAAGTCAACTGTCAGCGTATCGGCGGAGACATACATCTGCTTGATCTGCTCCAACAGCTCATCAAGCGCGCCGGCGTATTCCGTCGAGCCAATCAGCTCATCGTCAACATAGAGAGAGTAGCCATAGGTCACCTGACCGAGCTCGTTGGCAAGATCCTGCTCGAAGGTCGTCGCGTCCGTCACATCGCTGCGGCGGACAAAGGCGGTGGCATAATGAATGGCGCCGTCCTCGATCTTGTAGACCGTGCCGAGCGTTTCGGTGGTGATGCTCTCCAGCTTCGCCGCGGCCCGGCGCGCCTGCGAGGCGCTGCCCACCGTATCGACTACATTGCCGTTGTACACCACGGTCGTTCCCATCGTGTAAAACGAGAAGAACAGCGCGATCGCGGCCACAGCGGCCGCGCCGCCGATGAAGTAGAAGGGATTCACGCGCCGTGCGTGCCAGCGCTCTTCATGCTCGCCGGCGGCATGGTTGCGCTGGCGGCGCAGCGCCAGCAGTCTTTCGTGCAGCAGTGCGTGCCACATCGGGATCATTCCGCCGATGACGAGAAACACCTGCACGAGAAAGCGGTTGGATTCGGGGAAGTTGCGCGCCTTGCTCTCGCGCATGACCGTGCGCGCGCGCGGGCCGATGCGGCGGATCCGCGCGCCGATCGTGGCGCAGACGATCGCAAGCTGCGCGATCCATTCGTGCAGCCACGGCGGCATACCGCCGCGCTTTGCCGTCTGTCTCTGCTGCGCGGTGCTTGAACGGCGGCGCTGTGAAGGCGCGCCGCTGCGCCGGGAGGTCGTTTTTTTCTGTTCTGACATATCAAAACTCCTTAGAGAATGGGCCAACGTAAAAAAGTTACATTTTGTAACCATCATTCAGTATACTTGCTTTTTGAGGCTTCGTCAAGCCTTTTTAGGGAAATGATACTGCTAAAGTGTTGGAAGAGTTTGGAAAATTTGTAAACTTTTGCATGAATTTTTGCGTTATTTTTCCTTGAGAGGGTGAAAAAGTGGGTGTATACTATATCCGTAAATCTGTGTCCGCTTGACCGGCACATCATATATCAGGAGGAATCAACATGTTTGCACAACTGATCAGCACGCTGAAAAAGAGCCCCAAAACGATCGTTTTCACCGAAGGTACCGACCCCCGCATTCTCGAAGCGAGCGCCCGTCTGCTGTCCGGTAACTTCTTAAAGCCCGTGCTCGTCGGCAACCCCGATGAGATTGCCGCCGCCGCTGAGGACATCGGCTTCAACATCCGCGGTGCCGAGATCATCGACCCCGAGAATTACGACGGCATGGACGAGATGGTCGACAAGATGGTCGAGCTGCGCAAGGGCAAGATGACCGCCGACGAGTGCCGCGCCGCGCTCAAGAAGAGCAACTACTTCGGCACCATGCTCGTCAAGATGGGCAAGGCCGACTGCCTGCTCGGCGGCGCCACCTACTCCACCGCCGATACCGTCCGTCCCGCGCTCCAGCTCATCAAGACCAAGCCCGGCAACAAGATCGTCTCTTCCTGCTTCATCATGGTCCGTCCCGCCGCTTCCGGCGAGAACGAAGTGCTCGCCATGGCCGACTGCGCCATCAACATCAAGCCCAACGAGGACGAGCTCGTCGAGATCTGCAAGGAGACCGTTTCCTGCGCCAAGATCTTCGGCGTTGACCCGAAGGTCGCTTTCCTGAGCTACTCCACCCTCGGCTCCGGCAAGGGCGAGGACGTCGACAAGATGCGCAATGCCTGCGAGAAGGCCAAGGCCCTCATGCCCGACACCCCGATCGGCGGCGAATTCCAGTTCGACGCGGCTGTCTCCCCGGCTGTCGCCAAGACCAAGCACATCACCGACGCGGTCGGCGGCCACGCCAATACCTTTATCTTCCCCGACATCAACGCCGGCAACATCGGCTACAAGATCGCCCAGCGCCTGGGCAACTTTGCCGCCTACGGCCCGATCCTGCTCGGCCTGAACGCGCCGATCAACGACCTCTCCCGCGGCTGCAACGCTCAGGAGGTCTACTCCATGGCGATCATCACCGCAGCGCTTGCGTAACATTTCTCACGATAAGGAAGGACAGCTAAAGCTGTCCTTCCTTTTTTGTGCGCAGCCGACTCGTACCGCCTTACCTGCCTGTTTTGCAGGATAACCGTCATTTTCGTCGCCAACCGTGCTGTTTTATGCACAAGAACATGCTTCAAATGTTTGAAATGTATGGAATATTTGGAGAAGATATACAAATACTTTTCCATGCTTTTGGATATTATGCACATATTTGTACGATGAAGTTCGGTCACCTTTTTTCAGGAAAGGGGCAGACAAAAAAATCCTCCATGCTATAATGAACATACAAAGTGGGGCGAAGCTCCGAAAAATACGAACACACTTTCGTGGAGGGTTATCATTATGGCTATCAAAGTGGGCATCAACGGTTTCGGTCGCATCGGTCGCGTTGTGCTGCGCATCATGTCCGAGCATCCCGAGAAGTTTGATATCTGCGGCATCAATCTGCGCAAGGCAGACCTTGACTACATGGTCTATCTCGTTAAGTACGACTCCGTGTTCCGCCAGTTCAACGGCACGGTCGAGCACGACGGCGAGAATCTGATCCTGAACGGTCACAAGATCCACATCTTCAGCGAGGCTGACGCTACGCAGATCAAGTGGGCTGACTACGGCGTTGAGTACGTCATCGAGTCTACCGGCGTTTACACCACCACCGAAAAGGCCTCCGCACACTTTGTCGGCGGCGCGAAGAAGGTCATTCTGACCGCGCCCGCCAAGGACGAAGAAACCCCCACGTTCGTCATGGGCGTCAACCACGAGCTGCTGCGCCCCGATATGAAGGTCGTTTCCAACGCCTCCTGCACCACCAACTGCTTAGCTCCCCTCACCAAGGTCATCAACGATACGTTCGGCATCGAGCGCGCGCTCATGTCTACCATTCATGCCTCCACGTCCAAGCAGAAGACCGTTGATGCCCGCGGCGGCAGCGACTGGCGCACCGGCCGCTCGGTCTTCAACAACATCATTCCCTCCTCCACGGGTGCTGCCAAGGCTGTCGGCAAGGTCATTCCCGAGCTCAAGGGCAAGATGACCGGTATGAGCTTCCGCGTTCCCACGGCTGACGTTTCCGTCGTCGACCTGACCGCACAGCTCAAGAGACCGACCACTTATCAGGAGATCTGCGAGGCCATTCAGCGCGCAAGCGAAGGTCCCCTCAAGGGCATTCTCGCCTACACGAGCGACCAGATTGTTTCTCAGGACCTTGTCGCCAACTCGCACCCGAGCATTTTCGACGAGACCGCCGGCATCATGCTCGACGACAGCTTCGTCAAGCTGATCGCCTGGTACGACAATGAATGGGGTTATTCCAGCATGGTTGTCCGCCTGCTCGAGCACATGGCAAGCATTGACAAATAATGAAAAAGGGCAGAGATGCGATGCATCTCTGCCCTTTTTATTTGAATCGAATCACGCTTCGTCCTTCGGCGCTTCTGCGCCGGAGGGCGTTTCTTTTTTCTCTGCAAGGCCCGCTTCGACCTCGGCTGCCGTCATGTCCTCCTCCATGCCGCGGGCGTGGAGGACATCGTCGCGTGTGAGGGTCATAAGGTCTTCCTTCGTGAAGTGCTCCATCTTCGCAAGGCGGTTGGCCTGCGCGGTCAAGATCTGCTCAAAGAGGTTGCGCACGCCGCGCGCGTTGCCGAAGGTCACACCGTCGGCGTTTTCGTCGCGGATAAAGTCCTTCACGTCCTCCTCAGCGTTGGGCGAGAGCGTGTAGAGCGACTTGCGGCAGCGCATCTTGAAAATTTCGAGCATCTCGTCGAGCGAATAGTCGTCAAAGTGCAGGTAGCGGTTGAAGCGGGACTCAAGACCGGGGTTCGAATGAATGAATTTCTCCATCAGGCCGTCATAACCCGCCACGATGACCACAAGGTCGTCGCGGTGATCCTCCATCGCCTTGAGGAGCGTGTCGATGGCCTCCTGACCGAAGTCGTTGTCACCCTTGCCGTTGAGGGCGTAAGCCTCGTCGATAAACAGCACGCCGCCGAGCGCCTTTTCGATGACCTTGCTCGTCTTGATGGCCGTCTGACCGACATAGCCCGCGACAAGGCCGCTGCGGTCGACCTCGACAAGCTGTCCCTTCGAGAGTATGCCGAGCGAACGGTAGATGCGCGCCATCAAACGCGCGATCATCGTCTTGCCCGTGCCGGGGTTGCCGGTAAAAACCATGTGGAGCGAAAAGTCCGCGTTGGGAAGCCCCATCTCCTCGCGCCGCTTAAAGACAGTCGCCATGTTGATGAGGTTATTCACCTCGCGCTTGACCTCGCCGAGCCCAACGTAGCCGTCCAGCTCCGCCTTGAGATCTTCGATCTTCTCCGGCGGGGGAAGCGGCGCTTCCTCTTCTTTCTTCTCGTCCGCGCCTGTGGAGGCGGTGGTCTTCTCGGGCTTTGCGCCGTCCGTGCGCCCCGGCGCGTTTGCTTTGGGCGCGGCGGATCTCGGCGCGTCCGGCGTCAGCGGCGCGCCCCAGAAGTCGCTGCCCATGCGATTGAGGCTGTTCTGCGTCATCGTGCGGATAACGTCAAGCTGCTGGAGGATAATTTCGTCCTTTTTATCCATGGTGATTCTCTCCCTTCGCCCCGTAGGGTGTGTGCGCCATCGCGCGGAACAAACACGCAGTAATAAGGCCGCTGAACGCGCCCGTGAAGAGCGACACCAGCAGCAGAAACGGCAGGTAATAGAGCGGCGCGCTCGAGCCGAGCGTCAGCATCGCGGCGCAGACCTGCCCTATGTTATGCGCCGCCGCACCGGCGATGGAAACGCCAAAGATGCTGAGTCCTTTCGCCTTGCGCAAAAGCGCCATCGCCAGAAGCGCCGCCAGCCCGCCGAGCAGCGAGAACAGCAGTGCCGAGGCGTTGCCCGCGAACAGCGCGCCGAGCGTGCAGCGCACGAGCAATATGGCAAGCGCGCTTGGAAAGCCGAGGGCATAGAGCGCGTAGAGCGTAACGATATTGGCAAGGCCGAGCTTGACGCCCGGCAGCGGCACAATGAGCGCGAGCGGAAAAAACGACTCCATGTAGGACAGCGCGAGCGCGAGCGCGGAAAGCACCGCGCAGAGCGTCAGCTCTCTTGTTTTGATCTTCATGCGCTCACCCCGCGATCAGGTCATAGTCGGACGCCGCGCCCTCCAGTGTGACCGCCACGCGGGCGGGAAGGCAGACAATGCTCTGCCCCGCGCGCGAGATCGCGCCGGAATGCACGCAGTCCTGATTCGGGCAGTCGCTCGAGGCAACGTACACCGCGCCGTCTGCCGCCTCCACGGTAAGCGTATAGCCGCGGCTTTTGTAAGTGCCGCCCTCGTAGGTGCTGAGCGCGCAGCGCTCAACGGTCTCGCCGTCGACACTGATGCTGACCGTCAGCTCGCCCGCCGTCTTCGCAGCGAGAAACGGGCGCGCGGCAAGAAGTCCCGCCAGCGCCAGCACCGTGAGCACCACGAGCGCGTCCCAGAGCGTCGGCTTGAGCTTAGGCGAGCGATTCATAGGTGTACCCGCTTTCCTCGTTTGGTGTAAAGGCGGCGGCAAGACCGCCGGTATAGAGCACGCGCCCGTCGTCGGTGACGAAAACAAGCTCAAAGTCGACCCCCTGCGCGGCAAGATCATCGCGCAGCGCGAGCGCTTTGTCCGTGCCGAGGACAAAGCACGCCGTTGAGAGCGCGTCTGCCCATGCGCCGTTTTTGCACAGCACGGTCACGCTGACGAGCCCGCTTTCCGCGGGGCAGCCGGTTTTGGGATCGAGAATGTGATGGTAGCGCACGCCGTTTTCTTCAAAATAGCGCTCATACACGCCGGAGGTCACGATGAACGCATCTGACGCGGACACGATGCCAAGATAGCTCTCCGTATCGCCGGGGTCCTTGACGGCGATGCGCCAATCGCTGCCGTCGGTCTTTCGCCCCATGACGAACACATCACCGCCGAGGTCGAGCGTTGCAGACGTGACGCCCTCCTTTTCAAGCTGCGCGCGCAGAAGATCGGCCGCGTAGCCCTTGGCGATACCGCCGAGGTCGAGCTGCGCGCCGCCGGAGAGTGTGACCAAATAGCCGTCCGCCGTTTTTTCGAGCGCGATCTTGTCGCGCCCCGTGCGGGCAAGCAGCGCCGCCAGCTCATCGGAAGATGGCACGCGGCGTAAGTCCTTCGTAAAGCCCCAAGCGTCCAGCACGGGGGCAAGCGTCGGGTCAAATGCGCCGTCCGTTGCCTCCGAGATGGTAAGCGCCGTTTCGATGAGTTCCGGCAGTGGGTCGTCCGCGGCATACGAAACGGCTTCCCCGTTCGCTGCGTTGAGTGCGGAAAGCTCGCTGCCCTCCGCCGTGCGGGAGAGGACTGCTCCGTCTAAGGTATGCAGTTCTTTTTCCGCGTTTTCGAGCGCGGAGGCAGCCTTTTCGCCGTAAACCGTCAGGTTCATCACCGTGTCCATGGCGTAGACCGTGCGCGCCTCGCTCTCGGCAGCTTTTTCGCCGCAGCCGGAGAGCGAGAACGCAAAAAGAAGGAGCAGCAGCGCTGCAAGTTGTTTTTTCATAGGTTCTCCTGCTAAAATGATATCATATCTATTCTACGCGAACGAAGCATATCTGTCAAAGCAAAAAAATTGCAGCAAAGCGCGCAACCTTTTCCCCCCGCATTTCGTCTGTACAGGTGAAGACGAACCAAACGTCCTTCATGCATGAAAGAAAAGAGAGGTGATCGTCTTGAACGATGAAGAGATCGTCCGGCTCTATTATGAGCGCAGCGAAGACGGCATCGCACAAAGCGAGCAAAAATACGGCAGGCTCTGCCGCAGCGTGATCCGGCGCATTCTGCCGGACGAGCGCGACGCGGAGGAGTGCCTGAGCGACGTATGGATCCGCACATGGAATTCCATTCCGCCCGAAAAACCGCGGGTGCTGGGCGCCTTTCTCGCGCGCATCGCGCGCAATCTGGCGCTCGACAAACTCTCCTACAACGGCGCGGGAAAACGCGCCAGCGCGCTGACCGAAGCGTTCGAAGAACTCGAGCCCTGCCTTGTGGGCGCAGATGACACGCAAAAAAGCGTGGAAGCTTCAGAATTCAGCATCTGGCTTCAAGCCTTTCTGCGCGCACAGACAAGGGAAAACCGCGTTTTCTTTGTCCGCCGCTACTGGTACGGGGAAAGCGTCAGCGAGATCGCAGCGGCATGCGGGTGCAGCGCGGAAAAAGTAAAATCCTCGCTCTTCCGCACGCGAAACCGTCTGCGCGAGGCGATGCTCAAGGAGGATATTGCCATATGAACGATCGAAAATTTGACGTCTTTCAGCGCGCCGCTGATCAGACCATGCTTGAGGAGGCACAAAGACCGATGAAGAAGAACCATATCCGGGCGCGCGCTGCGGCAGCCGCCGCATGCGTATGCGTCGTTGCCGCGGCCGTGATCTTACAGCCGTGGAACAGCAGCGAAACAGGCGATCCCCCCGGCAACGGCGGCAACGTTCAGATTGCCAACTCGTGGTCGGATGCCACGCTTGCGCAGATCCGCGCGATGGGCTACGCGCTCACCCTGCCCGACGGCGCGGAGAACGCCGCGTTCACCGCGCTCAACGCGGACGAAACCGGCGCAGAGATGGTACAGGCAAGCTACACGCTCGACGGCACGGCATACACCTGCCGCGCGGCCAAAACGTCCGATCCCGAGGACATCTCCGGCCTCTATGAGACCTGGGATCAGGATCTGAGCTGGACGGTGGGGGAGGCGCAGCTTCAGCTGTGCACGAATAACCTCACCGGCTATGTGAGCTGGTTCCTGCCCGCTGAGGGGCAGCAGTGGTGCGTGAGCAGCAGTGGCAGCGATGCAGAGCTGCTCGAAAACGCCAGAATTCTCGCCGCGGGACTCGGGCAGGAGCTTGCCACCGCGCCCGAGGGAGCAGAGGACGTTGTCATCAGCGTCTTTTCACAGGACGGCCGCACCGTGGCAGAGACCGCCTTCACGTTGAGCGGCGCGCGCTGGGTCTACCGCACCGCGCCGGGAGAGCTGGAACTTGTGGATATTTCCGGCCTCGGCAGCTTCTCGCTCAGCGCAGCGGGCAAGGTCAGCTACTGTGACGCGCAGCTTTCCTACGATGAGGGCGGCGCAGGCAAGATCATCTGGTTCGACATTGTCCCCGGCATCGAGTACAGCCTGAGCGTCGATACCGGCGCGGGCGCGGAAGCGCTCACCAACATGGCTGACACGCTGTTTATCCCCATGCAGGGGGACGCCTGAGCAGAAAAATCGGCGCCTACTAAGGCGCCGATTTTCTTATTTTCTTCGTCAGATCTCCTCGACGTTCCGAATGCCGCCCATCGCGCAGATATCCGAAATGATCGTTCCGGCCGGACAGTGCTTGTTCAAGCGCAGCGTAAAGAGCGCGCAGGCGGCATCGTTCCCCTCACCGCCGGGCTGACGGGTGATCTCCATGTTGGAAACCTTGATCTGCCTGTCGCGGTAGAGCTTGAGTACACGGTCGAGCGCAGAGCGATCCTCATACTCGATGAAAAGATTGATCTCGGGCGCGGTGGCCATGATGTGATATTCCAGCTTGGAAAAGAGCATCTCCGCCAGCAGGATCAGAACAGTCGTCAACAACCCGCCCTCGTAAAAGCCTGCGCCGATGGCAAGGCCGACGACCGCGACCGTCCACAGGCCGGCGGCCGTAGTGAGCCCCTTGACGCGCTGGCGGCGCGTGACAATGATCGTACCCGCGCCGATGAAGCCCATACCGGCGACGACGCCTGCGCCCAGACGGGCAGCGTCCAGATAGTAGCGCATATACACAAGCCAGAATTCGCTCGTCAGCGTGGTCATGGCCGCACCAAGGCAGATCAGAATGTGGGTGCGGAAGCCGGCGCTGCGGCGCTTGAATTCGCGCTCCATGCCCACGATCCCGCCGCACAGTGTGCTCAGGATCAGCCGGAATGCAACGGAAGCAAGTGTGATATCCCGTAATCCGTCAAAAATAGATAGCATTGCGATCCTCTCCCCCTCAAATCTCGTCGATCATGGTCACGCCATGAACCTCAGACAGCGCCGCCAGGATCTGTGGATGCTGCTGATGCGCACTGAGCCGGACGCTGAGCACCGCGCTGGGATAGCGGTGATACTCCTCTCCGCCGCGGTCGATCTCCACGCCGTAGATCTGCACGCCCTGCGCCTTGACATGGCTGAGCAGCACACCAAGCTCATCGAGCGACTTGAGCTCCACGTAGATATTCATATTGCGCGCGTTTTCCAGCAGATACACCTCCACCACCGGCAGGAAGTGAATGCACAGAAACATCAGCACGAACGCGATGATCACGCACTCATAGAACCCCGCGCCGATGGCGATGCCCATGCAGGCAGATGCCCAAAGTCCCGCGGCAGTCGTCATTCCCTTGACCTCCTGCCTGCCGGTGACGATGATTGTACCGGCGGCCAGAAAGCCGATGCCGCTGTAAACCTTTGCTCCAAGGCGGCTCACGTCGACCTGCTTGCCGGTCGTCACGGCGATCTCCGCCCAGACGGTACTGAGCTGTACGAACAAATACTGGCTCAGAATGCTGGTCAGCGCCGACCCGAGGCAGACGAGCATATAGGTGCGAAAGCCTGCCGCGCGGTGCTTGCGTCCGCGCTCAAGGCCGATCATGCCGCCAAAAGCCATTGCCAGCACCAACCGCAGCAGCACGGAGGCAATGTTTAACTCCCGAAAATAGTCCAAACCACTGATCAATTCGTTCTCCTCCTTTTCGATTCCCGGAAAACGGAAACACTCTCTTGCAATTCCGACCGCAACCCGTATAATAGAAACATCTTTTACGCCTCAGAAAGGTGCTCATTATGCAGACGATCCATGTAAACTATTTCATCACCGTTTCCGACTTTCGCAAGGCGACCTATTACGGTCTTTTTCTGCGCCACCGCCGCGCGCTGCAAATCATGTTCCTCGTGCTCGGCGTTTCCATACTCTATGCCATCGGCGGCGCACTGGGGTTGGGAACGGTGAATTATCTCGTATTTTTTCTTGCCCTCGCCTATCTGATCTGGGGCATTTTTCTCTTCGCGGGTGCGGAGAAGGGTATCCGGCAGTATCTGGCCTCTCCCCACAACACGCTCGGGTGCGACTACGATGTCACGATCGACGCCCATCGTATTCGCATCTGTATTCCGTCGCACAAGGGCGACTCTTCTTTTCTCATCACAAAGCTTGCCTGCGTTTATGAGCTCAGCTCCATGTATCTTCTCTATGTCAACACACAGGAGGTATACCTCCTGCCAAAGCGCGCTCTTACAGCAGAGCAGGTCAGCGAGCTGCGCGCGCTGCTGCGCGAAACGATCGGCGAGCGGTTTGGCACCCGCTTTGCAAAGCGCTGAAGGCGGCGAACCTAATTTCAAGAAGTCGGGAAACGCAAGTTTCCCGACTTCTTTTTGATTGTTTTTTTGTCTCTTACTTTACCTCAGCATGAGCCGCCTTGCGGTTTTCGATGCGGGTAATGAAGAACACGGCGGCAACGGCGACGATACCGATGATATCCGTCAGGTTGCCGGGGATGACCAGGCAGAGACCGCCCGCGCAGGAGAGCAGACGCAGCGGCATGGAAAGCTTACCGTTCAGGTAGCCGATAAAGCCGCCGCCGATGCCGACGAGGCCGACGATCGCCGTGAGGATCATCGGCAGCGCTTCGATGAAGGTACCGCCGATCATGATCATCTTGGGGTTCAGTGCGAACATATACGGGATCAGGAAGGCCGCGATGGCGAGCTTGGTCGCGTTCACGCCGGTCTTGAAGGCGTTGCCCTTGGCGATGGCGGAGCCCGCATAGGCGGCAAGCGCCACGGGAGGCGTGATGTCTGCCACGATACCGAAGTAGAAGCAGAACATATGCGCCGCAAGCAGGGGGATACCGGCCTTGATCAGGATGGGCGCTGCGATGGTGGAGGTGATGAGGTAGTTCGAGGTGGTGGAAACGCCCATGCCGAGCAGCAGGGAGGTGAACATCGCACACACAAGGGCGAGGAACACGTTGTTGCCGACAAGGTCAAAGATACCGGCGCCGATGCGCTGGCCGAGACCGGTGAGCGTGACCATACCGATGATGATACCGGCGGTCGAGCACGCGGTCGCCACGGAGATGACGCTGCGCGCCGCCTGCGGCAGCGCGGTGAAGATCTGCAGGAACGGCACGCGGGTGCCCTTGCGCAGATAGGGAACGATGATGCAGATGGCGCAGCCGAGCAGCGCGGCACGGGTAATGGTAAAGCCAGAAAGCATCAGGTAGATGATGGCGATGAGCGGCAGGATCAGGTGGCCCTTATCGCGCATCAGCGGCCAGACCTTCGGCAGCTTCTCGCGCGGGAGACCCTTGAGACCGAGGCGCTTCGCTTCCAGATGGACGCTGATCCAGATACCGGTGAAGTACAGCAGCGCGGGAATGATGGCAATGAGCATCAGCTCACGATACGGCACGTTGCAGGTCTCGGAGATCAGGAACGCCGCAGATCCCATGACCGGCGGCATGATCTGGCCGCCCGTCGAAGCGGCCGCTTCGACCGCGCCGGCAAATTCCGGCTCGTAGCCGAGGGATTTCATCATCGGAATGGTGAAGGAACCGGTGGAGACCGTGTTGGACACGGAGGAACCGGAAACCGTGCCCTGAAGGGCGGAGGACAGGACTGCGACCTTCGCCGGGCCGCCGGCTGCCCAGCCGGCCAGCGCGTTGGCCAGGTCAATGAAGAACTGGCCGATGCCGGTCTTCTCCAAGAACGCGCCAAAGAGGATGAACAGGAAGATGTAGGTTGAGCAGACGCCCAGCGGGTTACCGATCACGCCCTCGGTAGTGATGAACAGGTGCGTGATGATGCGCTTGAGCGAGAAACCGCGGTGCTGCAAAAAGCCGGGCAGATAGTTGCCCACCATACCGTAGACAAAGAAGCAGGAGGCAATGATCACGATCGGCGGACCAACAACGCGCCAGCAGGCCAGCAGCACGAGCGCAATGCCAAGACCCGCCATGATCGTATCAAGCATGGTATAGGCGCCGGCGCGGAACTGCAGCGCGGAATAATTCAAAATAAAGTAACCGGCAACGCAGGCAAACGTGCCGGCGAGAACGCAGTCATACCAAGGCAGCTTGTTGCGGTTGGACTTCTGCGTAGCGGGGTAGAGGATATACGCCATGGTGATCGCCAGACCCAGGTGGGCATAGCGCAGGATCTGAAGAGGGACTTTGTTGGAAATGGACGCATAGAGCTGGAACAGCGCCCACAGCGTCAGCACGACCTTGATGATCTTATCCCCTTTTTCAGAGAATATTTTGTACTTTGACTCACGGTCGATCGACTCGAGGTCGATCTCTTCGGGAGCCACAGGTTTTTTCTTCTTAAAAAGTGCCATCGGGTGATTCTCCTTCATTCAGTTTAGGGAAAAAAGCAGTCAGGGCAGAAGGGTCTGCCCTGACTGCCTACGATGAGCGGTAATTACTTCAGATAATCGGGAATGGTCAGACCCTGCTCCTCATAGTATCTGGCAGCGCCGGGATGCAGGTCGCTGGGGATACCGGACAGAGCGTCCTCAAGGCTCATGTAATCGGCCTTCTTGTTGATCTCTCTGATCTCATCGAGGTTCTCGTAGATGGTCTTGGTCAGGTCATAGATAGCATCGTCGGAGATGGTGTCGAGGCAGACGAGCATGCACTTGACAGCCACGGAGGTGACGGAGTGACCGAGGTTGTAGTCATCGCTCTCGGTGGTGAAAGCGGAGTAGTACGGATACTTCTCGATCAGAGCGGCCAGATGCTCATCGTCGATGCTGACAAGCTCAATGTTGCCGCCGAGGGAGAGCTCGGTGACGTTGCCGTTGGGATAGCCGGAGCAGAGGAACATGGCATCGAAGGTGCCGTCCTGCACGCCGTTCTTCGCGGTGGACTGGTCAGCGAAGGTCTCGTTGATGTCGTCATAGCTCATGCCGTAGATGTCGAGGATCTGACGGGCGGCGACTTCATAGCCGGAGCCGACAGCGCCGACGCAGACGTTCTTGCCGCGCATGTCCTCAACGGTCTGAATGCCGCTGTCCTTGCGGACAACGATCTGAACCATCTCGGGATAGCAGGCGGTAACAGCCTTGAAGTTGGTGATGGGGGTGCCGTCGAACAGCTCGATGCCCTGGTGTGCATAGCTGTAAACGTCGGACTGGATCATAGCGAACTCGTTCTCGCCGGCGCCGAGCAGGCGGGCGTTCTCGGTGGAGCCGCCGGTAGCGTTAACGGTGAGGTTGGCGCCGGTCTTCTGGTTGACAACGGTGCAGACCGCGTTACCGAAGTTGTAGTAGTTGCCGGTAGCGGAGCCGGTACCCATCAGGTAGCTGCCGGTGAAACCGACATCTTCCGGCTGATCGCCGTCGGTGGAGGCATCGTCCTTGGAGCCGCAGGCAGCAAGGCCGAACACCATAACGCCGGCAAGGAGCATTGCAAGAAGCTTCTTCATAATTATATACTTCCTTTCTTATTTGCACGCCGATTTATTCAACGTACGTTTGAGTGTTTATCATACCACAGAACCAAAATAAATCAATAGAAAATGTAAAATTTGTGTAAAGTTCATGTAAGGCGATTGTCAACGCGCCGTTGCCGCATCTTCCGGCAGCATTTTTAACCGAAATGAAAATTGCAATTTTAAGGGACTATTTATCACAAAAACCCCAAAAATCACGGCATATCGCACAGGTTTGCAATCTTCCCGCGCGCTGCTGCAAACGAGGAAAAAGGCGAAGCCGACCAGCCGGTCAGCTTCGCCTTTCGTCGCTTTCACAAATTTTACTTGTTGCCGCAGATATTCTTCCGGCAGGCGCTGATGGGGAACCACTCGCAATCCCGGCAAATGTCCGCGAGCATTTCGCTCGTCATCTTTTCGTCGATCTCGCGGATCAAGTCCTGATAGACATACTCCTTCTCCTCAAGGCCAAAGTACTCGATCGTCTTGCGGTCGAAGCGCTTCACCTTTTCCTGCGTGTCGCACAAATCCTCGCCCTCCTTGTGGGGGCAGCAGGAGCAGAGCGTGTCCGTGGAGAAGGTCAGCATGATCCTGGTGCCGGGCACATTTCTTAGTTCGTGCACGACTTCGTTCATGTGCGCAACGAAGTTCTCGTCGTAGCCCTTGCCCGAGTAACCCTGCGTGCACAGCAGGTGGTGGGGACGCAGATGGATCATTTCTTCAGCTCCGGCACACGCTCTCTGATGGCAAAGCCGATCACGGAGGCGAGGATCGCCTTAATGATGGCGGTGGGGATGAAGGGCAGCACGCAGGCGGTGATGCCGGTGGCGACGCTCGCCTTGGCCACGGCGCAGAACAGCGCCACGCCCACCACATAGTTGACCACTGTGCCGACGACCAGCGCGATCACATACGCGCCCTTGAAGTCCTTGCGGTGCTCCGCGCCCCAGCCGATGATGAAAGCCATCAGGGGGAAGGAGAGCAGAAAGCCGCCGGTGGGACCGACGAACTTATCAAAGCCGCCGGAGAAGTTGGCGAGAACCGGAAGGCCCACCGCGCCCATAATGATATAGATAAGGCTCGAAATGGTGGAGAGCTTGCTGCCCAGCACCACAGCCGCCAGCGTGATGGCAAAGGTCTGCATGGTCATGGGCACGCCCATGGGCATCGGAATGGAGATCTGCGCCATCACGGCGATGACCGCCGCGAAGAGGCCTGCGTAGCAGATGTCCCGCACACTCATCTTCGACTTTCTGGCGGCCACTGCCGCCTGCTGCATTTCGCTCATAATAGAATTCCTCCCAGAATACGCCCCGGTCATCGCCGGGCCACAGTAAGATTACTGTAGCATTAAACCACAAAGCCCCCCGTCTGTCAACCATTATTTTCGCAAAGGTTTACAACTTTGGTTTACGGCAAACAAGCGGCGCCCGCTGAAAGCGGGCGCCGTCTGGCGATCTTGCTCTTGACGAAAACATGATACCAAAATCCAACAAAAGCAACAGAAGGAATGTTATTATAATTTTTCCTTGTACTCGTCAGCGAGAATCAATTCACCGCGTCCATTCTCAGCAATTCCCGCCCATTCCAAGATTGCCGCCATGACAAACACGGGGTCAAAAACGGATTCTCCGATTGTTCTACCGCGGTGAAGCGCTATTGTACCGACAACGGTGTTTTCCTCACAACCGGGTTCACCGAGCTTGTAGTTTCTTCCGTTGCCTTTCCTTGCTCTGCCACCTTGCTTTATAAGGAGTTCTACAATATCGTCAAACACCTTATAGTCGTAGGCTGGCTTAATTGGCAACTTATCACTTGTAAAAGTTGTTCCGTCTTGCTCTGCGTAAATCTCACAGGGAAGTCCTCGTACTGTATACACAGTAACATGTCCGCCATGCGCTTTCAGCTTCGCCTTGATAATCTCAGAGGCGCGCGTGCTGGTATAGTCTACATTCATGCGGCTCACATCCACCTCCTTTGGAATCGCTTCGTCTGTCGTGCCGCTAAGATGCAGGGCGGCAAGCAGCTCGTCCAACTTCTTTTTCGCCGCTGGATAGGATAGCTGCATATCAGATTGCACCTCTTTCAGATTTCCTCTATTCTTTAGGAATGTCGTCAAGAACTCGAATTGGTCGCAGTCAAGCAGGTCAAACGCGCTGAGATCGAATGTGTTTCTTAGCTCCATGCCACAATCAGGACATTGTAGTGTGGTAACTTGCAGCGTTCCATGGCAAACAGGACATTTCGAAATCAAGCGATTCATTTCGATCACCTCTTCTGTTAACAGCATATCATTAGATTTTGTATTCGTCAATATAGTTGTAAATTTTATTTATACTATTTGACAAACGGTAAAAATCGGCACCTGACCAAAGCAGGTGCCGATTTCTGTTACCCTATCATGCGCTTGAATTTCTGGCGTAAGTGGCGTAAGGCAAGGCGTAAATCCGCTTTTGCACACTCAAAAAATCAAGCAATTTCAAGGCTTTGCGGTGTCTCTTAGTACATGCCGCCCATGTCGCCCATGCCGGCGGGAGCGGCCGGTGCGGGGGGCTCGGGCTTGTCGGCAACGAGGGACTCGGTGGTGAGCACCATGGCGCTGACGGAAGCGGCGTTTTCCAGCGCGGAGCGCGTGACCTTCGCGGGGTCGACGATACCGGCGGAGATCATGTCGCAGTAGATTTCCTTGTAGGCGTCGAAGCCGTAGCCGACCTTACCGCTGGTCTTGATCTTCTCAAGAACGACGCTGCCGTCGATACCGGCGTTGGCCGCGATCTGACGGATGGGCTCCTGCAGGGCCTTGACGATGATCTGAACACCCGTCTTCTCATCGCCCTCAACCTCGCTGATGAGCTTTTCCACAGCGGGAACAGCGTTGACATAGGCGGTACCGCCGCCGGCAACGATGCCCTCTTCCACGGCCGCGCGGGTCGCGTTGAGCGCGTCCTCGATGCGCAGCTTCTTTTCCTTCATCTCGGTCTCGGTGGCAGCACCGACCTTGATGACGGCCACACCGCCGGCGAGCTTGGCAAGGCGCTCCTGAAGCTTCTCCTTGTCGTATTCGCTGGTGGTCACGCCGATCTGGGCGCGGATCTGCGCCACGCGGTCAGCGATGGCCTGCTTGTCGCCGGCACCGTCGACGATGGTGGTGTTCTCCTTGGTGACCTTGATCTGGCGGGCACGGCCGAGCATGTCGATCGTGGTGCTCTTGAGCTCGTAGCCAAGCTCCTCGGAGATGACCTGACCGCCGGTGAGAATGGCGATATCCTGGAGCATCTCCTTGCGGCGATCGCCAAAGCCGGGTGCCTTGACGCAAACGACGTTCAGCGTGCCGCGCAGGCGGTTGACGATCAGGGTAGAGAGTGCCTCGCCCTCGACGTCCTCAGCGATGATGACGAGCTTCTTGCCGCTCTGGACGAGCTGCTCGAGGATCGGCAGAATGTCGGAAATGACGGAGATCTTCTTATCGGTGATGAGCAGGTAAGCGTCGTCGATGACGGCTTCCATCTTCTCGGTATCGGTGACCATGTACGGGGTGATGTAGCCGCGGTCGAACATCATGCCCTCGACGACCTCGCTGTAGGTCTCGGCGGTCTTGGACTCCTCGATGGTGATGACGCCGTCGGCGCTGACCTTCTCCATGGCCTCGGCGATCAGCTTGCCGATGAATTCGTCACCGCTGGAGACGGTACCGACGCGGGCAATGTCGTCCGTGCCGTTGACCTTCTGGGAGTTGGCCTTGATGGCGGAGACAGCAGTCTCAACGGCTTTGGCCATGCCCTTCTTCATCACGATGGGGTTCGCGCCGGCGGCAAGGTTCTTCAGACCCTCGCGCACCATGGCCTGGGCGAGCAGGGTGGCGGTGGTGGTACCGTCGCCCGCGACGTCGTTGGTCTTGGTGGAAACTTCGCGCACAAGCTGCGCGCCCATGTTCTCAAACGGATCGTCGAGCTCGATCTCCTTGGCGATGGTCACGCCGTCGTTGGTGATGAGCGGCGCGCCAAACTTCTTATCGAGCACCACGTTGCGGCCCTTGGGGCCGAGGGTGACCTTGACGGTATCGGCAAGGGTATTGACGCCGGCCTCGAGCGCCTTGCGCGCCTCGTCACCGGATTTAATCAGCTTAGACATAATTTGTTACCTCCTCGATTATTCCACAATAGCGAGAATATCGCTCTGACGGACGACAACGTACTCCTCGTCGTCCAGCTTGACCTCAGTACCGGCATACTTGCTGGTGATGACCTTGTCGCCGGGCTTGACGGTCATCACAACGTCGTGACCGTCCACCATGCCGCCGGGGCCGACGGAAATGACTTCGGCAACGGAGGGCTTCTCCTTGGCGCTGGCGGTCAGGATGATGCCGCCCTTGGTGGTCTCTTCGACCTCGACCATCTTGAGGATGACGCGGTCGGCAAGCGGTGTGAGTTTCATGGCTTGGTGCCTCCTTGTATATTTTAAGATTTTTAACGTTCTCAGGTTGGTTAGCACTCAAACTCGTCGAGTGCTAACCAACGTTGCTATCATAGCGCACTGCTAAGGCATTTGCAAGGGGTATTTTGCTGTTTTTCCAAAAATTCACAGCTTATTCAAAAACTTTTTCACCGCGCTGCCCCTTCCGCCGCGCCGCAGAAAAAAACAGGACGAATGCTGTCGCATTCGTCCTGTTTTCTCTTGTTTTTCACCGCTCAGCGCGCCGTCGCGTCCGGGTCACAGCCCTTGGGCGCAAAGAAGTTGACCTTCTTATCCGCAAGCTTCAGCGTCACGCACTGAGCGTGCATGCTCTCGCCGTCGAGACAGGTGGTGAGATCGCCCTCAAGCGCTTCAATGCGCACGACCTTCGCCGTAGAAACGCGCACAACATCGCGCGGCAGCTTTTGGTAGTTGCCTGCGCTGTAATCGGAGAATAGCATCGCAAAGCGCGCCTTGCTGATATTTCTCACAAGCACCGTATGTAAAATGCCGTCCGTCATGCGTGCCTCCGGCACAGGGGTGGAACCGCCGCCATAATAGCGGCCGTTGCACATGGAAACAAGCGCAAAGTCGCCCTCGATCACCTCGTTGTCGAGCGTAACGCGCCATCTGCGCCCGATCTTGCGGAAGAGGAAGTTGGCCGCGACGCTGGCTAAATAGCTTCCGCGCCCCGTAAGCATCGGCGATGCGCCAAAGTCATGTACACTCTCGGCAATGCGCGCGTCGATGCCCGTGCAGGCGATCGTCAGGCAGTATTTGCCGTTGCAGTCGATCAGATCAAGCGGCGTCACGTCGCCGTTCCACAGGTTTTCCGCGTCCAGAAAAAGCGGCAGGGCGTCCTTGCCGAAGTTTTTGAGGAAATCGTTGCCCGTACCGATGGGGATGCAGGTCATCGCAGCATTGGGAAAGCCCGCAATGCCGTTGGCGATCTCGTTGACCGTCCCGTCGCCGCCGCAGGCATAAAAGCGGACGTTCTCGCCCGTCTCGGCGATGGCGCGCGTCAGCATCATCGCGTGCCCGCGCGACTTTGTCAGCATGCACTCGATGTCCAGATCATGGTTCTTTTTCAGCGCCTCGGCCATGGCGTAAACACGCTGGCGGCCGTCCTTTTTTCCGGCAGCAGGATTGATGATAAAAATGTGCCTCAAGAAGCTCACTCCTGTTTACAGTTTCGCTGATTTTACTATACCGCAACGCAGGAAAAAAGGAAATGGTCAGAGCGTTAAGAATATATAAAGAAGTTGTCTACCGCCGGTCACAGGCTCAGGCCGTTGAGCCGGCAAAGCGTGTTGATGACGGCGAAGATGATGACCGCGCCGAGGTTCGCGGTGGTGTTGTCCTGGTCGAAGCGCGGCGAGATCTCGCAGATGTCGAACCCGCGCACCTTGCGCGTGCGCAGCACGTGCTTGATGAGCGGCAGCACGATCTCGGGGTCAAGGCCGAGCGACTGCGGTGCGCTGACGCCCGGGGCAAACGCGGAGGAAAACACGTCCGTGCAGACGGTGATGTATGTGTCGTCGCACTGGTAGAGGTACTGGTCGAGGCGTTCAAGAATCGTCTCAAGATTTGAGGTCTGCAATTCCTTGGCGAGCACATAGTCAACGCCCAGCTCCTCGGCCTTTTTGAAAAGGCTCACGGTGTTGCTGTGCTGCTGAATGCCGATGGGGAAATAGTGGTAGGGCGTTCCCTCGGCGCGGCACACGTCCGCGATCTGGCGGAACATCGTGCCCGAGGAGTTTCCCATGTCATAGGGGCGCAGGTCGAAGTGCGCGTCGAAATTGATGATGCCAAGCTCCGGCGTCTTGCCCTTGTCCTTTAAGAAATTGTGCTGGCCCTGGAAGTGGCCGAACGTCGTCTCGTGGCCGCCGCCGAGCACGATGGGGAAGAGCTTGCGGCGCAGGATCTCCTCCACGGCGGCGCCCAGCTCGCGCTGGCCCTCTTCAAGCGAGATCTCGTCGCAGACGATATCGCCCGCGTCGAAGAGCTTGACTTCCTGCGAGAAGGTGCAGGGAAGGCCCGACATCTGTCCGCGCACAAAATCCGGCGCGAGCGCCGTGCCCGTGCGTCCCTTGTTGCGCGCAACGCCCTTGTCGCTGCAAAAGCCGACAAACGCAAACCCGAGCTTGCCGGTGAACGGTGCGCTGCCGTCGTTCAGGTCGATGGGCTGCACCCACTGGTGCCAGCGGAAGGCATCGTAATCCGTGTCGCTGTCGATGCGGCCCTTCCAGCTGTCCATGGCACTGACATAATGATCCAAAAGCATATCTGATCGCACTCCTTCACTGTATTTCCGATGGTGTTTTTATTATTCGTCCAGCTTGAGGACGGCAAGGAAGGCCTCCGTCGGCACCTGCACGGTGCCGAGCGAGCGCATCTTTTTCTTGCCCTCCTTCTGCTTTTCCAGCAGCTTTTTCTTTCGGCTGATGTCGCCGCCGTAGCACTTGGCGAGAACGTCCTTGCGCATGGCCTTGACGGTCTCGCGCGCGATGATGCGCCCGCCGATGGCCGCCTGAATGGGGATCTCAAAGAGCTGGCGGGGGATATTGTCCTTGAGCTTTTCGCACAGCTTTCTCGCGCGGGCATAGGCCTTGTCCTTATGCGCGATGAACGACAGCGCGTCCACCTGATCGCCGTTGAGCAGAATATCAACCTTGACAAGCTCACTCGCGCGATAGCCGGAGAGCTCGTAGTCGAGCGAGGCGTAACCCTTGGTGTTGGCCTTGAGCGTGTCGAAAAAATCGTAGATGATCTCGTTGAGCGGCATCTCGTAGTGCATCTCGACAAGGTAGGTGTCAAGGTACTGCATGTCCTTGAACTCGCCGCGGCGGTCCTGACACATCGGCATGATGTTGCCGACGTAATCGGGCGGCGTGACGATCGTCACCTTGACGTAAGGCTCCTCGGCGTGCTCGATGTGCGCGGGGTCGGGGTAGTTGTGCGGGTTGTCGACGCGCACCATCGTGCCGTCGGTCTTGTATACCTCGTAGATGACGCTCGGGAGCGTGGTGACAAGGTCGAGGTCAAATTCGCGCTCAAGGCGCTCCTGAATGACCTCCATGTGCAGCATGCCGAGGAAGCCGCAGCGGAAGCCGAAGCCCAGCGCCACGGAGGACTCGGGCTCAAAGGTCAGCGAGGCGTCGTTGAGCTGCAATTTTTCCAGCGCGTCGCGAAGATCGGGGTACTTGCTGCCGTCCTCGGTGTAAATGCCGCAGTAGACCATCGACCTTACCTTGCGGTAGCCGGGCAGCGGCTCCGCCGCGGGGTTTTCCACGCTCGTCACCGTGTCGCCGATCTGCGTTTCGTGCACGTCCTTGATGCTCGCGGTGAAGTAGCCGACCTCACCCGCCTCGAGCTGCTTGGCAGGCTCCAGGCTCAGCGGACGCATCAGGCCGCACTCGAGCACCTTGAACGTTGCGCCCGTGGCCATCATCTTGACCTCCATGCCGGGCTTCAAGGTGCCCTGCTTCAAGCGCATGTAGACGATGACACCGCGGTAAGCGTCGTAATAGCTGTCGAAAATGAGGGCCTGCAAGGGGGCGTTCGGGTCGCCCTGCGGGCAGGGGAGATGCTGCACGATGTCCTCGAGCACGGCCTCGATGTTGATGCCCTGCTTGGCGGAAATTTCCGGCGCGTCCTCGGCGGGGATCGCCAGAATGTCCTCGATCTCCTGCTTGACGCGCTTGGGGTCGGCGGCGGGCAGGTCGATCTTGTTGAGCACGGGGCGGATCTCAAGGTCGTGCTCCATCGCAAGATAGGTGTTGGCAAGGGTCTGCGCCTCAATGCCCTGCGAGGCGTCGACGACGAGCAGCGCGCCCTCACACGCCGCGAGCGAGCGCGAGACCTCGTAGTTGAAGTCGACGTGGCCCGGCGTGTCGATGAGGTTGAGGGTGTAGACCTCGCCGTCGGCGGCGGTATAGTCGAAGGTGACGGCGCGCGCCTTGATGGTGATGCCGCGCTCGCGCTCCAAGTCCATGTTGTCGAGGATCTGATCCGACATCTCGCGCGCGGAGACGGCATTGCACTTTTCAAGCAGCCGGTCCGCCAGCGTCGACTTGCCGTGGTCGATATGCGCGATGATACTGAAATTTCTGATGTTCTTCTCGTTCATAGTCTTTCTTCCTTATTTCCTGCCAAGCAGGGAATTGGTTTTTTCTTCCGTGCTGTGTAAAACCTGCGTCACACTCTGCATCAGCCCCGGATAGAGCGCCGCGAGCGCCTCGTCCTCCATGGAGGCAAATGCGCCGTCCTTCTCTGTGAGAGTCTCAAGAGAGGAAACATAGGCGATGTAGTCCGCGCGCATCTGCGCGTCCACCGCGCCGGAGCGGTAGGCCGTTGCGTCAAGGCCAAAGTATCCCTCTTTCCCGCCGCTTGCGCGGTGCAGCGCGCGGTAGAGTTGGTAGAACGCCCCGCCGAGATAGCCGCCCGCCGACGCGATGAGCGTGCGGTCGTTCGTTTTGCCGAGCAGCTCAAAGAGGACGCCTGCGGTGTTGACGAGCATCTTCTTTTGCAGCGTGGCGGCGATGCTGCCGCGCAGCGTGCCCTTTTCATCGCTCGAATCGTAGAGCGATTCGGCGTCGATCATGCCGCCGTCGCGGTCGAGCGTACGCCCGAGCAGATAGTCGGCGGAAACGTGGTAAAAATCGCATGCCTTTTTGACAAACGCAAGCCCCGGCTCGCGGATCCCATTTTCATAATGGGATAAAAGCGCCTGCGAAATGCCGAGCTCTTTCGCGGCCTTGCGCTGGGAGATCCCCTTTTCCTGCCGCAGCAGGGCAAGGGTGCGGGAAAAGTCAGCATTCATGGTCATAACCTCATCCTTGTCATTCTCTTCGTCATTCAAAATACGGTAGGTTATAGTATAGTCCATTGATTACCGCTTGTAAATTAAAATTTGCATTTCCGCGCAAAAAAATGAGGCACGGCAGATCTGCCGCACCTCAAATCGGAGGAAAAGCAACTTATCAGATGAGTATGCTCAAAAGCCATGCAAGCGCGATGCCACCCGCGCCCACGCAGCCCCACAGCACGGGGGAGCCGCGCCGCAGAATGCTGCGCCGGCACGTTGCCGTGCGGCCGCAGGTACGCGCCACGCGGCACGCTTCGTCTACCAACCGCTGCGCCGTCACGCCGTTCCGGTTCACAGCGTCGTTGCGCACAATGAATATCGCCTGTTCAAAAAGTTCCGTATCCGGCGAGTCGACTACGATCACCCGCCGTGATGTTCCCCTGACCATGCAGCAGCACCTCCCGATGGAAAAACATTCTGCTTCCAGTATGCCCGCCGCGGCGCGCGCTATGCGGTGCGGAGAAATTTTTTGCTGCGCTCAGATCTCCTGCGCGCCGGAAAGCTCCTCCGGAATGTAGAGCACCAGGACCCCGGCGTCGTCTGTGCCGCCGCGCCGTTCCAGGCTGTCGGCCAAAATGGCGGCGGCAAGCTGGCGCGGCTCGCGTCCTTCCCAACCGGCGAGCAGATCTTGCAGCCATTCGTCGTCCAGGCTATCCGCCACACCGTCGGAGAGCATCACAAGGAAGCTCCCCGGCGAGAGCCTGATGTGCGTCGCCTCCGGCGGCGGCGAGCCCTCCTGCAATCCCGCAGGCAGACACGAGCAGGTCACGCGGCGCACGCTTCCGCCGCGCTTTAAGTAGCTCGGCGCCGCGCCGTACTTGTAAAGTTCGCCCTCGAGCGTTCGCAGCGAGAGGGTGAGCAGGTCGATGGTCGTAAAGCTGTCGGTCGACTCGGCGCGGAGCGAAAGCGCGCTGTTGAGCGTCTTGAGTGCGGGCGGCGCGTCGATCCCTGCGCGCAGGAACCGTTCCAGAAGGCGCACGGCCATCGCCGATTCCCGCTGCGCCGCCTCGCCGCAGCCCATGCCGTCGGAGAGCAGCAGGCAGAGCGTGCCGTCCTCCAGTTCAAACTGAGCGGTGCTGTCGCCGCTCACGCGCTCGCCGCGCTTGGGCCGCAGCAAAACGCCGACTTCATAGGTGTGCAGCGGCTGCGCGGACACGGGACGCAGCGCGCCGTCCGCCGCGCTTTGCATCAGCTCTGAGAGCTGGGCGTACTGCGAGGCGGCCTTTGCGCGGTCGTCCGCCAACAGCCGCCGGTACTGCCGCCGCAGAAGATAGGCGCGCAGCTCGCCGTTCACGGCGGACAAAAACGCGCCGAAATGAATACATCGCTCGGAAAAGTAGGCGGGGAAATCCTCGCCCTTTCCCTGTCCGCGGCGCAGCAGAGCCGCCGTTGCGTCGTTGAGGGCAGTGTAGGTGCGGTTATACTCCTTTTCCCAGCAGAAGTCACACAGCGCGCAGCCGCGGCAGACCTTTTCGGCCGCACGGTCGAAGATGGCCGCGGGATTTTCCTCCGTCAGCGTGCGCGGCCGCGCCACGCTGTCGTAAAGCTCGCGCAGCGCCGCGGCGGATTCGGCAATCTTCTTGCGCACGGCGGCGTCCTCCTGCGCGCATTCATCGCTGCAAAGGCGCTTGCCGCGCAAAAAGCGCGACGGGATCAGCAGGAACAGGAGCGTCGCCGCAAGGCCCTCATAGAGCAGCACAAGACCCGCGTGCGCGTTCATCGGCAGGGCAAAACACAGAATGCTCAGCGCAAACCACAGCGCCGAGCCCACGCGGTTGCCCCGCGCGGTCACATTCACCAGCACTGCAGAAAAGGCGTAGGACGCCGCGTGGACAAAACTGCCGCCGCCCGCGCCCAGATCCATGCCAAGGCCGATGCACAGCGCCGCCGGAATGGCAAACGCGCTGCCGCGCTCGAAGGCAAAGAGCAGCACGGCAAGCATCGAGAAGATGCGCCCCGGCGCAAAGCCGTCCGCCGTTTCAAACGAGGAAAAGGCCATCAGCACACCCAACAGGATAAAAAGCGGCGCATAGGGGTGTTCGTCCTTCCCCTTGTCTCCCGCCGCAAGCAGCGCGCGGGCGCTCATCGCGCCGAGCGCGGCAAGCAGCAGCGCCATCAGGCAGCTTGCCGCCTCGCCCACACCGTCGCGCAGGACGTAGACAAATTCGACGGAGAACATCATGCCCGCCGTCAAAAGCGGCAGGAACGCGCGCTTTTGATAGATCTTCAAATCAAAAAACGCATTGTTCGCCGTGAAGATCAGAACGCCCGCGGCAAAGGTGCGCAGCGCGTGCGAAAACGGCAGAAACAGCATCGCCCCCGCCGTCGCGCCGGCGAGCGCGCTCAGTCCCCGCAATCCCGCGCCGCTTGCGCCGATCATGCCCAGCGCGAGCGGCGCATAGCCGCCGAACACCTGCGCGCCCGCAAGCGCGCAGGCAAGTGCAAAGCGCAGCACGCAATCGACGACCTTTCCCGACCACTCCTTGCTTCTCAGCAGCTCGATCACCTTCACAGCCCGTCCCCTCCCTGTGCGTTGTTCTTCCGTGGTGGGGATTATTGTAAACGACCGGGCAGGAAAAGCCTGTCGGGAAATGGGCGCGCAAAAAAAGAACGTCCCTTTTCAAAGGAACGTTCTTTTTCTTCACAGTTTGACGATTCTCTTTGCCTCCTCGGCGTTGCGCGCGATCATGTCGTACAGCTCCTGCGTGGAGGAGAATTTTCTCTCCTCGCGCAGATAGTCGATAAAATCGAGCCGCAGCGTCTTTCCGTACAGGTCGCCGTCGAAGCCGACAAGATATGTTTCGATCGTCACGGTGTTTTTGTCGCTCACGGTCGGCCGCACGCCGACATTCGTCACACCCACGCGCGTTTCCCCGCCGGGAAGATGCGCGCGCGTGGCGTATACGCCGCGCTTGAGGGCAATGATGTGTTCTTCGGGGACGAGGTTCGCCGTCGGGAAAAGGGACTTTTTGCCGATGCCCTCGCCGTGGCGCACGATCCCTTCCACCGAAAAGAGGTGGCCGAGAAACGCCGTTGCCCGCTTCACATCGCCGTCTTCCAAAAGCGTGCGGATATAGGTAGAAGAAACGGTCACGCCGTCCTTCTCCACGCAGGGGATAATATCGCAGCCGAGGCCGTGGGCGGCGCAGTAAGCCTTGAGCTTTTCTACGTCTCCCTCGTTCTTGTGGCCGAAGCGGTAATCATGCCCCGCCACAAGATGCACCGCGTGATACTTCCTGATGAGCAGCTCCGCGATAAAATCCTCCCACGGCATGGTCATCATGTTTCTGTCGAACGGCTCGACAAAGACCTCCTGCACGCCGTACTGCGAGCGAATGATCTCCGCTCGCTCGGCGGGCGTTGTCAGCAGCGGCACGCTCTTTCCCGTGACGAACTCGCGCGGCGAACGGTCGAACGTAAAGGCCGCGGAGCGGCAGACGCGCTCGCTTGCGCGGCGCACCGCCATTTTGAGCAGCTCGCCGTGCCCGATATGCACCCCGTCGAAAAAGCCGAGGGCGATGACTGTGGATTCATTCATGGTTTTGCTTTCCTTTTGTGTCAGCGTCACACGCTGAAAAAATTTCGTTTCGAGGTGAGAAGCCCGTCTCTTGCCTCAGACAGGGCAAGAAACGTCCCATCGCAGCCGTAGACGCGGTAGATCCCGTCCGCAAGGCTCACGCGCAGGGGATTGCCGCAGAGACATTTTTTCTCCAGCGCGGCGTTTGGAATGGTGAAGGCGGGATAGGCGCGAAACAAACTGTCGAGCGGACGGAGCAGCGCTTCACCTTCGCGCGCTGCGTCCTCGAGCGTCACGGCCTCGCCGATACCAAACCCAGAGGCCTCCGTGCGCCGCAGCGCCGCCATGCAGCCGCCGCAGCCGAGCGCCTGCCCAAGATCGTGGCAGAGCGTGCGGATATACGTTCCCTTCGAGCATTCCACGCGCAGGGCGTACTGCCCGTTTCCCAGCTCTTCCGTCAGCGCAAGGTCGTAGATCGTGATGCGCCGCGGCTTACGCGCGACCTCCTTGCCCTGGCGGGCAAGGTCGTAGAGCTTTTGCCCGTTCACCTTGATGGCCGAGTACATCGGCGGGATCTGCTCGATCTCGCCGAGAAAGCGCGGCAGCGCCGCGCGCACGTCGTCCGCCGTGACGGTCACGGCACGCTCTTCGAGCGTTTCGCCGCTCGTGTCTTGCGTGTCGGTCACTCTTCCCAGCTGCAGGACGGCCTCGTAGACCTTCCTGCCGTTTTCGGCAAAGGAGACGGCCTTGGTCGCCTGCCCGACGAAGACGGGCAGCACGCCCGTTGCCATGGGGTCGAGCGTTCCGGCGTGGCCGACGCGCTTTTCATGCAGAATGCCGCGCAGCTTGGCGCACACGTCCATGCTCGTCCAGCCTGCGGGTTTGTCGATGATAATGATTCCGTTGGGCATATGATCTCCTTTGCGCCGTTGGGTTATTCTTATGCCTGTGCCTGCTCCTCGCGCACCGCTTCGGCGATGGCGTTCAGGATCATTGAGCGCGCGGTCTCATAGTCCGCGTGCTCGATGAGGCAGCCGGAGGCGGCGCGGTGTCCGCCGCCGCCGAGCTTGGAGCAGGCGAGCGTCGCGTTCACGCGCGCGCCCGTGCGCATGCTGACCTTCCACGCGCCGTCCTTGGTCTCCTTCATCGTCACGGCGCAGTCCGTGCCCTCGACCACGCCGCCAAGGGCGGCGAGGTCTTCCATATCGGCCTCGGTGAGCGCCATGCGCTTTTGCAGGGACTGCGGCACGGCGACGATGACGACGCGGTCCTCGTCGTAAAATTCCATCGTGCGCAGAAGTTCCCCTTCGAGCGCGAGGCGCTTTTTGCTCTTTGTGCGGAAGTGGAGCTTGTTGACGGCGCGATAGTCGATGCCGGTCTCCATCAGCGCGGCGGCCGCGCGGTGCGTGTTCGCCGTGACGTTGGAGTAGACAAAGCAGCCCGTGTCGGTCGAAACGGCGACATAGAGCGGCAGGGCGACCGCTTTCGTCAGCTGCCCCAGCTCCTGCGCAAGTGCGCAGAGAATTTCGCCGCAGGCGGCGCACTCGGGGTGCACGCAGCTCTCCTTGCCGAAGCCCTCGTAGCTCGGGTGATGGTCGATGGCGAGGTCGACGCGCGTTTTGAACATCTCGGCGTTGTCCGGGAAGAGGCTCAGCGCCGCAAGGTCGACGGAGACGACTGTCTCATAGTCAAAATCGTCCGCGACCCAATACTCCTCAACATAGGGGGCAAAATGCTCGGTCGTCTCGCAGTTGTAGAGGACGCCCGCGTGCTTTCCCATCGCCCGCAGCATGGCGCACAGCGCCGCCGCGCAGCCGAGGGTGTCGCCGTCGGGACGGCGGTGGGTGAGGATGAGATACTTATCGTGCGCGCGGAGATATGCCGCGACTTCGGAAACGGTCATTCCTGCTCGTCCTCCGTTTTCAGCGTTTCGTTTTCGTGGTTTGCGGGCTTCACCACGCGTACGTCGCGCAGCAGCTCTAAGATGTGCGCGCCGTACTCGATGGAATCGTCCGCGATAAACTGAAGCTCGGGCGTGTAGCGCAGCGACATGCTCGCGCCCAGCTCGCGCCGGAGATACCCCGCCGCGCTCTTGAGCCCGCGCAGAACGTCCTTTTCGAGCGTTTTTTGCAGAACGCTCACATAAATGCGCGAATAGCGCAGGTCGCTCGTCGTATCCACATGGGTGATGGTCACCATGCCGCTCTGAACGCGCGGGTCCTTGAGCGTGCGGATGAGCGAGCTGAGCTCGCGCTGGATCTCTTCATTGATGCGTCCAATGCGATTGCTTGCCATAGTTTTTCCTCCTTTGAAAAAAGCAGGGGCGGGCGAACGCCCGCCCCTACCGAAAGGCACATTTTTGTCTTACTGCTGGATCTGCTCCATGACGTAGGCCTCGACAATGTCGCCGACCTTGATGTCGTTGTACTTCTCGAAGCTCAGGCCGCACTCGTAGCCCTGCGCGACTTCCTTGACGGAGTCCTTGAAGCGCTGGAGCGAGGCAAGGTGACCCTCGTGGACAACGATGCCGTCGCGCACGATACGCACGTCGCACGCGCGCTGGATCTTGCCGTCGGTGACATAGCAGCCCGCGACGGTGCCGACGGACGAGACTTTGTAGGTCTGGCGAATTTCGGCGTGGCCGATGATGGCCTCGCGGAACTTCGGCGCGAGCATACCCTTCATAGCGGCCTCGATCTCGTCGATCGCATCGTAAATGACGCGGTACATACGCATATCGACATGGTTGCGGGCCGCGCTGTCGCGCGCCGCGGCGTCGGGACGGACGTTGAAGCCGACGATGATGGCATTCGAGGTGGCGGCGAGCATAACGTCGCTCTCGTTGATCGCGCCGACCGCGCCGTGAATGACGCGCACGCGGACTTCGTCGTTGGAGATCTTTTCAAGCGACGCCTTGACCGCTTCGACAGAGCCCATGACGTCCGCCTTGACGATGAGGTTGAGGTTCTTCATCTCGCCCGCCTGGATCTGGCTGAAGAGATCTTCGAGCGAGACCTTCGTGATGGGGGCGTTGGCCTTGCGCTTTTCCTCTTCCTTGCGCTGCTCCACAAGCTCGCGGGCAAGGCGCTCGTCGGCGACGGCGTTGAAGTGTGCGCCGGCCTCGGGCACTTCGCCAAGGCCCGTAATCTCCACAGGCACGCTGGGACCCGCGGTGGTGAGCTTCTGACCCTTGTCGCTCATCATCGCGCGCACGCGGCCGACGGCCGTGCCGGCGATGATGATGTCGCCCTGATGGAGCGTGCCGTTCTGGACGAGCAGCGTTGCGATCGGGCCGCGGCCCTTGTCAAGGCGCGCCTCGACCACAGCACCGGACGCGGCACGGTTGGGGTTGGCCTTGAGCTCGGCGACCTCCGCCGTGAGCGCGACCATTTCCAGCAGATTGTCAACGCCCATACCGGTCTTGGCGGAGATGGGGCAGACAATGGTGTCGCCGCCCCAGTCCTCGGCCACAAGGCCGTACTCGGTGAGCTGCTGCTTGATGCGCTCGGGGTTTGCGTCGGGCTTATCCATCTTGTTGATGGCGACGATGATGGGGATCTCGGCGGCCTTGGCGTGGTTGATGGACTCGATGGTCTGCGGCTTGATGCCGTCCTCCGCCGCAACGACGAGGATCGCGATATCCGTGATCATCGCGCCGCGGGCACGCATGGAGGTGAAGGCCTCATGGCCCGGGGTATCGAGGAAGGTGATGGGCTTGCCCTTGATCTGCACCTGATAGGCGCCGATGTGCTGGGTGATGCCGCCGGCCTCGCCGGAGGCAACGTGTGCGTTGCGGATATAGTCGAGAAGGCTCGTCTTGCCGTGGTCGACGTGACCCATGACAACAACGACCGGCGCGCGGGGCTGGAGCTCGTCGGCGCTGTCCTCGTGGTCGTCGATGAGCTTTTCCTCGATCGTGACGACAACTTCCTTTTCGACCTTGCAGCCGAGCTCCTCGGCAACGAAGGACGCGGTGTCGAAGTCGATCATCTGGGAAAGGGACGCCATCACGCCGTTTTTCATCAGGCACTTGACGACCTCCGCGCCGGTCTTCTTCATACGGCTCGCCAGCTCGCCGACGGAGATCTCATCGGGGATCTTGACGGTCAGCGGGGTCTTCTTGGCGATCTCAAGCTGGAGACGGCGCATCTTCTCGGCTTCTTCCTGCTTGCGCTTGCCGGAAAACGGCTGCTGGCGGTTGTTGCGGTTTCTGTTGTTGCGGAACTTCTCCTTGCTGCCGCGCTCTAAGTCGCGGCGGTCACCGGAGCGCTCGGCCATGTCCTGGAGCTTCTCGTCGTACTTGTCGAGGTTGACGTTCGTGACCTTGCGGGTGTCGACGATCTTCTTCTCCGGCACGCGCGTCGTGGGATGCTGCGTGGCGGTGGACTTGCTCTGCTGCTGGGGCTGAGGAGCGTTCTGCTGGGGCTGCGCGGCCTGCGGTGCAGGCTTTGCCTGCTGGGGCTGGGGACGGCTGCCGCCATTGTTCTTCTGCGCGGGCGCGCTGTTTGCCTTCGCCTGATTCTGCGCACTCGCGCTCTTTTCCTCCGGCTTCTTCTTGGGCGCGGACTCGGCATAGATCGACTCGATCTTCACCTGATTCTTCTGCGTCAGATGTTCGAAGATCAGGTTGATCTCATCGGCCGACAACACCTGCGAAGGCTTCTTGCTCCCGTCTTCATAGGCACTCAGAACGGACAGAATGTCCTTCGACGCCATGCCGAAGTCCTTTGCCAGATCGGATACCTTGTTCTTGTTCATTGTAGTAGCCAAATTACTGCACCTCCGTGTGTTGTGATCTCTGCTTACTGTCTTTCTTGACGCTGCCCTTGCCCTTCTTCACAGGGCGGGCGTGGGCAAAGCGCTTTGCCGCGCGCTGCTTTTCCGCGGCGCGGTGCGCCTTTTCGCGCTCGGCGCGGGTGCGCCCGTGCTTCACAGCGCCCTTGGGACGCTTTGTATCGCTCGCGGCGCTGCGCTTTTCTTTTGCTGCGGGCGCGGGCTGGGCGGGTTCCTCCTTGCGCGGCTTTTTCTTGCCGGCGCGCAGGTTTTTTTCGTGCTGCTTGAACTCCGCCCGGCGCTCGGCAGCGCGGGCTGCCTTGACAGAGAGCCGCTTCGCCGCCTCGCCGTAGTGCGCTTCGTCGCTCTCAGCGAGTTTTTTGGCGATGGCCTCGGCAAAGCCGATGTCCGTCAGCGCCAGCAGCGCGCACGAGGTGCGCCCGAGCGCTTTTCCGAGCGCTTCCTTCGTTGCCGGGATCTCGATGCAGATGCACTCGCCCGCGTCGCCAAAGTGCTTGGCGCGGCGGCGGGTGTTCTCCGCTGCATCGGAGGCGATGAGAATGAGGCGCGCGTGCTTGCTTCTTGCCGCCGCGCCGACCGGTTCCTCGCCGACCTCCAGCTTTCCGGCCTTTTTCGCAAGGCCGATGAGATTGAGCAATTTATCCACCGTTTGCCATCTCCTTTTCCATTTCTTCGTAGACGCCCTCGGGGATGGCCGTGTCCAGCGCGCGCTCCAGCGCGCGGGACTTGCGCGCCCGCTTGAGGCATTCGCTGTTCGGGCAGACGTAGGCGCCGCGTCCGGGCTTTCTGCCCGTAAAGTCGAGCGACACCTCGCCCTGCGGCGATTTGACGGCGCGGATGAGCGCGCGTTTGTCTTTCATCTCGCGGCAGCCCACGCACTGGCGCTGCGGGATCTTCTTCACTTTCTGCATGAGCCGCCCTCCTTATGATTATTCTTCTTCCTGATAGCTCTCGGGCTTGATGTCGATCTTGTAGCCGACAAGGCGCGCGGCAAGGCGCGCGTTCTGGCCCTCCTTGCCGATGGCAAGGGAAAGCTGATCGTCGGGCACGATGACGCGGCAGGCCTTGCCCTCTTCGGCAAGGCGCACGCTGATCACGTCCGCCGGGGCGAGCGCTGCGGCGATGTACTCCGCGGGGTCGTCGCTGTATTTGATGATGTCGATCTTCTCGCCGCGCAGCTCGTCAACGATACTGTTCACGCGCTGGCCGTGGGGGCCGACGCAGGCGCCGATGGGATCAACGTTCTCGTCGTTGCTCCACACCGCCATCTTCGTGCGGGAGCCCGCCTCGCGGGCGATGGAGCGAATTTCGACCGTGCCGTCGTAGATCTCGGGCACTTCGAGTTCGAACAGGCGCTTGACAAGGCCGGGGTGCGTGCGGGAGATGACGACCTGCGGGCCGCGGGACTGGCGGCGCACATCGACAAGATAGACCTTGATGCGCTGACCCTCGACCAGCTCTTCGCCCTTGACCTGCTCGCCGGCGAGCAGCAGCGCGTCCGTCGCCTCCGTGCCCGTGCCGATGCGCAGGGAAGCGTTGCCCGTGCGCGGATCGATGCGCGTGACGACGCCGGTGAGGATCTCGTGCTGCTTGGAGTTGTATTCGTCGTAGACCATGCCGCTCTCGGCCTCGCGCAGGCCCTGAATGATGACCTGCTTGCCGTTGCCCGCGGCGATGCGGCCGAACTCGATGTTGTCGACCGGGAGGTTGACGATGTCGCCAACATTATACTTGGCGGAAACGGCCTTGGCTTCGTCAAGGCTCATCTGCGTGCCGGGGTTCTCCACCTCTTCGACGACTTCCTTCTGCACGAACATTTTTAGCTCGCGCTTGCCCTCGTCCACGTCGACCACCACGTTTTCCACGCCCTCGTGGTCGCGCTTGTAGGCGGTGGTGAGCGCCTGAACGATCTTATCCATCATAAAGGTCTGGGAAATGCCGCGTTCCTTTTCCAGCATCGCAAGTGCTGCGAAGATTTCATCACATTTCATGGGTCTGCTCCTTATTCTCTATCATCAAAGTAATTGGTATATCCGCTTAAAAATCGCAGCGCAGGCGCACGAGCGCCACCGTGTCCTTTTCAAAGCGCCGCTCCTCTTCGCCGATGCGCAGCGTGACAGCGCCGTCTTCATAGCCCGCAAGATCGCCGGAGAACTCCTTGCGCCCGTCAACGGGCTTATAGGTCTTTAAAAGCACGGGCGAGCCCATGAACTGCGCAAAGTCGCCCGGACGCTTGAGCGGGCGCTCCGCGCCGGCGGACGCCACCTCGAAAATATAGCTCGACTCGATGGGATCGGCCTCGTCGAGAATGTCGCTCAGCGCGCGGGAAATGGCCTCGCAGTCGAGAATATTCACGCCGCCGTCCTTGTCAATGTAGATGCGCAGGTACCACTGCCCGGCCTCGCGGACGTATTCCACATCCCACAGCTTGCAGCCCTGCTCCTCGACGACGGGGAGCGCCAGCTCGCGCACGGTCTCTGTCACTTTTTTCATCTGATTCCCTCGCAGTTTGTGTTTTTTCCGAAATTTGCAAAAGAAAGAGCGGGCCAAACGGTCCACTCTGCGTTTCCTGCATCAATAAACATAAGTATAGTATCACACCGAGTTTGGGATTGCAAGCGTTTTTCCTCGTTGTTTTCGGCTTTTTTGAAAATAATTGCGCCATTTTTCATTATTTTTTGCGCACTGCACACTCTTTACTTGCAAAGCAGCGGAAAGTGTGCTATAAGGATAAGACTTTGACACAAGAAAGAGAGAGGGATCATTTTATGGCGCATACCGCCGCGCTCGATATGACGCAGGGCAGCCTCAGCCGTCAGATCATCGGCTTCTCCCTGCCGCTGATGTTTACCAACCTTTTGCAGATGCTCTTCAGCATGGTCGACCTTGCTGTTGTCGGGCGTTTTTCCAGCTCTGCCGCCATGGGCTCGGTCGGCTCGACCACAACGCTCATTTTCCTGTTCACGGGCTTTCTGATGGGTCTTGGCAGCGGCGCCAACGTGCTCGTCGCCACGCACTTCGGCGCGCGCAACGAAAAGAATGTGCGCGAGTCCGTCCACACGTCGTTCCTTGTGTGCCTGATCGCAGGCTTTTTGATGCTCGCGCTCGGGCTTATCTTTGCCCGTCCGCTCCTTGAGCTTCTCAACACGCGCGAGGACCTCATCGACGGCGCCGAGCTCTACCTGCGCATTTACTTCCTCGGCATGCCCGCCGCCGCGCTCTACAACTACGGCAGCGGCGTTTTGAGCGCCATCGGCGACACGAAAACGCCGCTCATCTACCTCTCCACCGCAGGCGTGCTGAATGTTATCCTCGACCTCGTGTTCGTCATCGGCCTCGGCATGTCGACCGACGGCGTGGCGCTTGCGAGCATGATCTCCCAGTGCGTTTCCGCGGGACTCATCATTCTCTCGCTCGCACGCAGCAAGGACATCTACGGGCTGAATGTGAAGGAGCTGCGCTTCCACAAGGACAAGGCGATCCACGTGCTGGCCGTCGGCGTGCCCGCAGGGCTTCAGAACGCCATCTTCTCGGTCGCCAACCTCTTCATTCAGGCGGGCATCAACTCCTTCAGCACCGTCGTGGTCGAGGGCAACTCCGCCGCGGGCAATATCGACAACCTTGTCTACTCCGTGATGAACGCTTTCTACATCGCCTGCTCGAGCTTCGTCGGGCAGAACTACGGCGCTGGCAAACCCCTCCGCGTGATGAAAAGCTACCTTCTGACGCTCGCCTTTTCCGCGCTGGCCGCAGAGTTCCTCGGCTGTCTCTTTTTCCTCTTCGGGCACGAGTTCCTCTCGCTCTTTACCTCCGAGGCTCCCGTCATTGAAGCGGGTCTTGAGCGTATCCGCGTCATGTGCTTCGTCTTCCCGCTATCGGGCCTGATGGACTGCACCACCGCCGCCTCGCGTGGACTTGGAAAGGGCCTCGTGCCGATGGTCTTCGTTTTCCTCGGCTCGTGCGTGTTCCGCGTGATCTGGATCTACACGGTGTTCGCCTACTTCCACACGATCCCCTCGCTCTATATCCTCTATCCCTTCTCCTGGATCCTCACCGGCGCGGCGGAGATCGCATATTTCCTGTACTGCTACAAAAAGTACGTCAAGCCACTCGACCGGGAAACTGCATAAAACCATATCAAAAGAGCTGTCCGAACGGACAGCTCTTTTTTCCTCGGGTGCAGAATAGTTCACAGCTTCTGCGAAGCGGCCAACGCCCGATTTTTGTACGCCGGCTGCGCGGTGACTTCCTCCAGCACCGTGATCTCCTCCGGCAGCGGCGCCTCACCGCCGTACTGGAACAGCACTGCCTTTTCCACACTGAACGGGTACACGTCGATCTCGCAGCGGCGGTCGGCAAAGATGAAGCGGTACTTCGTCTTATGCACGGGCGAGAGCGCCGTATCGCGCTCGAGCAGATACTTTTCATACTGTTTTTTCGAAATGGGACGCTCGGTGTCCCATTTTTCGCCGTCCGGCATCAGGTGCTTTTCGGTGTAGAAATACAGCGTCTCCGCGCCGTTCCCCTGCCGGCGCACGCGCCGCTCGATGTTCGGGTTCGTCATCACAAGGTAGGTCTGCGTCATGTCGATGGCCGCGGCGCGGTGTGCGCGCGTGAACGCCGCCATGTCGGGCATGGCGATGAGATATTTCCGCTTTTCCGCCATCGGCTCCACCTCGCCCACGGCGCGGTAGATCTCGCGCAGGGCGCGCTCGATCTTGCGGTTGAAGTTCGCGTCGTTGTCGATGATGCGAAGATTGGGGTGTGCGCTCCACGCGCGCAGGGTGCGGTCGTCCATCTCTCGTGCGTACTCGATGGACTCCGTGCGCGCGTTGTTGGCAAGGTCGTAGGCGAACTCCGCGCCCTTGGCGCAGGTGATGAGGTGGAGCACCAGATCGTAATTTGCAAGCACGCGCTCCTCGGTGCGGCCATCAAAGCGGGCGATGACCTGCGCGAATTCCTCATCCGTCACATAGGCCTTGTCGTCCATCAGCGCGCGGTCGTAGAGGATCAGAATGTTCTCCTCGGGCACGAGCTGCGCCGCGTCGAGCGCGAGCTTTTCCTTGTGGATCTGGTCGGCGACGACAAAATCCTGAAACGCGAGCATCGACATACAGCCGCCGAACGGCTTGATGCCAAAGCCGGAGATCAGCTCCGTCGCCGTTTCGGGGATCGTGATGACGCGCCAGCCGTCCTCCTGCTTAAATTCCTTCAAAACGCGGCTGACGAGCGTCGTTTTGCCCGCCGCGGGACCGCCCGTGAGGACGACCTTCGTAATGTGCTTGGCCATAAGTCACGCTTCCTTTCCGCTGAAAAGATAGTCGCGGAACTGCGCAACGGTCTTGAAGCAGAGGCCGCAGTTCCCGCGCATGAAAGCTTCGATCTCGGGAATGTCGTTCGACCAGAGCGCGGCGGCAAAGGGGACGTTCGCCGCGCGCGCCATGTCGTATCCGGGCTTTAAGTCGTCGAGCACGAGCATCTCACCGGGTGCAAAGTGCAGCTTTTCCATGATGTCGAAAAGTGCATAGGGCTGGGGCTTGCGCCGCTCCTTCGGCACCTCCCAGCCGTAGACGAGCTCCGGCTCGGGCAGGCCGTTTTCGCGGTAGTCGCGCAGAATGTTCGGCGAGAGGGAATGCGACACCACGCAGATCGTGCCGCCCGCATTCACGTAATCCCACAATAGCTCGCGCATGCCCGCATAAGCCTGCGGCACGTGATGCTGCACATATTCGTGCCAGTAGGCCTGCTCGTGCTTCATGTCGTCCTCGGTCATGCCGACCTCGCCGCGGAAAAATTCGTATACGCCGGGGGAGAAGTTCTTGAGGATATATTCCTCCAGCGTGTAGCGCTTAGCCTTGGGGAAAAACTTTGCCGTGTACTCGGCAAAGCAGGGAAAATGCACCGTTGCGGTGGAGTTGACCACGGTATCATCGTGGTCAAGCACAAGGCAGGGAAATTTCATAGGCGCTCCTTTGGATCGTTTTTTCAAAGTATAGCACATTGCCCGCCCGTCCTGCAAGGGCGGAACCATGCGCGCCCGCACAGGGATCGCCGAAACGAAAAAAAGAGCCGTCCTGTTGGACGACTCTTTTTCAAAGCGTTGTTCCTTATTCGGTGACGAAGGGGAGCAGAGCGATCTGACGGGCGCGCTTGATCGCCTCGGTCAGCTGACGCTGATGCATCGCGCAGGTACCGGTGGTTCTGCGGGGCAGGATCTTCGAACGCTCGGAGATGAAGCGGCGCAGCTTGGCGGCGTCCTTATAGTCGATATACTCGCACTTGTCAACGCAGAACTGGCACACCTTTTTGCGCTTGCGGTTGGGGCCGCCGGCGCGAGGGGCTCTGTTTTCGCGTTCCATAGCCATGGATGATTCCTCCTTATCAGAATTGGGGTTTTCGTACCCTCATTAGAACGGCAGTTCGCCGTCCTCTTCAATTTCGGCAAAGCCGCCGCTCGCAGGAGCAGTGTAGCTCTCAGCAGGGGAGCCGTAGGCGGGGGGCGCATAGTCGCCGCCCGACTGGCTGTCGCGCTTGCTGTCGCCGAAATAAATGTTGTCGGCAACCACTTCCGCACTGCGGCGGTTGTTGCCATCCTTGTCTTTCCAGTCGCGGATCTGAAGCCGGCCCTCGACCACGGCCATGCGGCCCTTGGTGAAGTACTGGCAGACGAACTCTGCGGTCTGGCGCCAAGCGACTACGTCGATGAAATCGGTGGCCTTCTCGCCGCTCTCGCGGCTCTTGAAGTCGCGGTCTACCGCGACGGAGAAGGACGTCACCGCCGTGCCGTTCTGCGTGCGGCGCAGCTCGGGATCACGGGTAAGTCTACCCATGATGACGATACGGTTCAACATAGCGTTGCCCTCCTTACTCGCCCTTGCAGACGATCATGGAGCGGATGATACCATCGGTAATGCCGAGGATACGGTCCAATTCCTTGGGGAAATCGGGCGCGCTGGTGAAGGAGATCAGAACATAGTAGCCTTCGGTGATGTAGTTGATGGCGTAGGCCAGCTTGCGCTTGCCCCACTCCTCAACCTCCATAGCCGTGCTGTTCTGCTCCACGAGGGTCTTGAACTTCTCGGTCAGAGCGGCGACCTGCTCTTCGGGCAGTCTGCCGTCCATGATGAAGACGACCTCATAGTTTGCGGAAATCTTAGCCATTCTTGGTTGCACCTCCTTTTGGACTGATGGCCCACATGCTTTGATGTGAGCAAGGATTTGCCTGCAATGCAAATTACAAGCCCTATTATTATACAAAAACAAGGCGCAAAGTCAAGCACTTTTTCAAAGGAATAAGCACATTTTTCACAAAAAGCAGCGGTTTTCCTGAATTTTCCATCTGGAATCCGGCATCCTGCCTTGCAATCGGGCGGAAATTCGTGTAAAATCGACTTTAGTTTACCAAAGGAGCGATCACCATGAAAAAATTATTTGCTGCGGCGCTCGCACTCAGCCTGATGGCATCGCTGCTCTGCGGCTGCATGTGTCAGGTTGCCGACACGGTGTTCCAGCCTGACGGCAGCGGCACGGTCGATGCCAAATTCGGTTTTTCCGAGGAGCTGGTCAGCGCCATGGATATGTCCGGCCAAATGGCGGAAAACGGCTTCACCTATTTCCGATACAACGACCACGGTTACTACGGCGATCAGGCAAGCGAGCGGTTTGCCGATCCCGATGCCTTCAACGCGATCTTTGCCGAAGTCTCCTCCGAGATCTCTGAGGTCAGCGGTCCCGCCACGCCCGGCACGGCGACGCTTTCTATCGCCTCGGACGGCGGGCTGACGCTGACGGTGCAGAACACGCAGGCTGACCGGCGCAGTGCGATCAAGAAAGAGCTTGCCAAGCAGCTGCCCGATTCTTCCGACGCGCAGCTCGACGCGCTGCTTGAGGACATGATAATGACCTACCGCTTTGTTTTCCCCGAAGCGCTCACCGACTATACCGGCGGCGCGGGCATCACGGTGGAGGAAAACATCGTCACGATCGACTGCCTTGCGCTCAAGGCCGGCACCTTCCGCTTTACGACCTCGCAGACCGACGGCCTGCACCACCGCCAGCTCGGCACCGTGACGCAGGAGAACATTCCTGCGAGCGGCACGGCCTATATGCGCCGCCAGACCATCGAGCTTGACGGCAAAAATGTCACGCTCCAGACCTACGCGCTGCCCGGCGCAAACGGCGGCGAAACGAACTATGTCCGCCTGCGCGATGTTGCGTCGCTGCTGAGCGGCACGAAGGCACAGTTCAGTGTGGATTGGGACGGCAATGTCGTCATTGTCCCCGATGCGTCCTACGTTTCCAACGGCACGGAGCTCAAGGCGCCGTTTTCCGGCGACCGCCGCTACCAGAAGGCCGACGCCAAAACCGTGATCTATGGCGAGAGCATTCCCTTCACCGCGATTCTGCTGACCGACGATCAGGGCGGCGGCTACACCTACTACAAGCTGCGCGACCTCGGCAAGGTGCTGAACTTCAACGTCAGCTGGTCGGCAAACCGCGGCATCTACATTGAAAGCAGCCGCGCCTACGAAGGCTAAAGCCTTCAAAAAAGCGGCCTAAAGGGCCGCTTTTTTGAGTGGGAGCGTTGCAGGCCGCTGCGCGCATAATTCGCCCGCTGTAAGCGGGTGAATTCCACACTTGCGGCCTGAGAAGTGTTTTTTCGACGCGCGCACCCCAGGGCGGCTTCTCTTGCCGCTTTGCGGCAATTCACCTTCTGTCGTCAGAAAAAACGATTAAAATTTATTTCGAGCCTGCGGGCTCGAAAGTCTGCGACGCTTTTTGGTACTTTCTTAAATAAAAAAGAGGACTTCCGGTCGGAAGTCCTCTTTTTTGACGTTAGTTCAGCTTGATGCGCTTTTCGATCATGCCGAGCAGGGGAATGCCGAGCACATAGCAGGCGACCGCTTCGCCGGCTCCAACGGTGAGGGCGTTGTAGAAAAAGGCCGGCGGGAAGCCGTTGCCGACGCCTGCCTCCTCCCACGCGATCAGCGCACCGATGAGAATGGCGTTGCAGAGCACGGGCGGCAGCGCAGCCGTCCACTTCTTATGGCAGCGGGCGGTAAGGAGCGCTGCGAGCAGCGTTGCTGCCGAGCCGACGATCATGTCGAGCGGGCCGTAGGGACTCAAAACGTTGGAGAGCACACAGCCGATGAAAAGGCCCCAGCTCGCCTCGGGCATCAGAAACGGCAGCACCGTCATCGCTTCGGAAAAGCGGAGCTGAATGGGGCCGTAGGCAAGGTTCAGGGCATTGGAGAGCAGCGTCAGCGCGACGTAGACTGCCGCGATGAGCGCGCAGCGGGTGAGCTTTTTGGTATCAAAGTGCATGGGCGGGATTCCTTTCTGCTATGAGCGGGTAACGATTGAAAAACGGAACATCATTGGAAAACGCGGCGCGGGCGGCTATTCAGCCGCCCGCGTTTGTTGCTTACGCGAGGTCGGGGAACTTTGCCATCACCTCGGCGCAGCGGGGGCAGAGGCCCTCGGCGTTTGCCGCGGTGGAGTGCTTCCAGCAGCGCGGGCACTTCGTGCCGGCGGCTTCCTCGGCGGAGGCTTTCACACCCTCGCCGACCGCCACCTCGACCTGAGAGACGATCAGCAGGTCCGCAAGCTCCTTGCCGTCCATGTTTGCAAGGAACGCGTCCTCAGCAGGGACGGTCAGGTGCACGTCGGCTTCCAGGCTCTTGCCGATCTTCTTCTCGGCACGGGCAGCCTCGAGCACGCCGTTGACGGCGGTGCGCACGTCGACAAGCTTTTCCCAGTCGGCCATCTCACTCTCGGTGAGGGCATAGGCCGCAAAGGGCTTGTTCATCTCGTTGAGCACCACGTTGCGCGCGTCGTCCGCCGCGGTGTGCGGCATGGCGAGCCAGATCTCATCGCAGGTGAAGACGAGAATGGGCGCAAAGAGCTTCGAGAGCGTGTGGAGCGTGAGGTAGAGCGCGGTCTGCGCGCTGCGGCGGGAAAGGCTGTCTGCGCCGTCGCAGTAGAGGCGATCCTTCACGATGTCGAGATAGAAGCTCGAGAGCGTATTGACGCAGAAATCATTCACCGCGTGGGTGATGATGTGGAACTCATAGTCGCAGTAGGACTGCTCGGCCTTCTCGATGAGCTCGTTGAGCTTCGTGAGGAGCCAGCGGTCGAGCACGGGCATATCCTCGGGCTTGGTCAGTTTTTCGGGGTCGAAGTCGACGAGGTTATCGAGCATGAACTTGCAGGTGTTGCGGAACTTGAGATAGTTCTGGCTGAGCTGCTTGAAGATCTCCTTCGAGCAGCGAACGTCGGCGTGATAGTCGGCGGAAGCAGCCCACAGACGCAGAATGTCCGCGCCGTTCTCGTTGAAGATATCCGCCGGATCGACGCCGTTGCCGAGGCTCTTGTGCATGGCCTTGCCCTCGCCGTCGACCGTCCAGCCGTGGGTGACGCACTCCTTAAAGGGCGCGCCCTGACCGAGAGCACCGACCGCCGTGAGCAGCGAGGACTGGAACCAGCCGCGGTACTGGTCGAGACCCTCAAGGTACATCGTGGCAGGCCAGAAGCCCTGATCCTTCTTCATGGAAGCATAGTGCGTGGAGCCGGAGTCGAACCAGCCGTCGAGCGTGTCCTCCTCCTTGGTGAAGCCTGCGTTCTTGCCGCAGTGCGGGCAGGTGAAGCCCTTGGGCAGGATCTCCTCGGCCTCCATATCGAACCATGCGTTGGAGCCCTTTTCACGGAAGAGGTCGGAAACGGCCTTGATGGTCTCGTCGGTGCAGATGGGCTTGCCGCAGTCCTTGCAGTAGAACACGGGGATGGGCAGACCCCAGCGGCGCTGGCGGGAGATGCACCAGTCGGCGCGCTCGCGGATCATGCTCTTCATGCGCTCGATGCCCCAGCCCGGGACCCAGCGCACATCGTCGCACGCGGCGCAGGCCTCTTCCTTGAAGGAATCGACGGAGCAGAACCACTGCGGGGTGGCACGGAAGATGATGGGGTGCTTGCAGCGCCAGCAGTGCGGATAGCTATGGACGATCTCCTCGGAAGCGAAGAGCGTGCCGGCTTCCTTCATGTCGTTCAGGATCACGGGGTTGGACTCCTCGACGAGCATTCCCTCATACTTGCCGGCATAGTCGGTGTGGCGGCCCTGATCGTTGACGGGCACGACCATGTCCATGCCGTAGCGGCGGCAGGTCTGATAGTCGTCCGCACCGAAGCCGGGCGCGGTGTGGACGCAGCCCGTACCGGAATCCATCGTGACATAGTCGGCGAGAACCAGACGGGAGGTCTTGGGCAGGAAGGGATGAGATGCGAGCATGTTCTCATAGAAGTTACCGGGGTGGGTCTCGAGGATCGAGTAGTGCTCGACGTTGCCGACGGTCATGACCTTTTCGACGAGCGCCTCGGCGACGATGTACATCTCGCCGTTATCCTCGTTCTTCACGACGGCGTAGCTCTCGTCGGGGTGCAGGGCGATGGCAAGGTTGCCGGGCAGCGTCCAGATCGTGGTCGTCCAAATGACGAAATTGAGCTTGCTCTTATCGAGGTGGCTGAGCTTGCCGAGATCGTCGTTCATCGGGAACTTGACATACACGGTCGTGCAGGGGTCGTCCTGATACTCGATCTCCGCCTCGGCGAGGGCGGTCTCGTCGTGATAGCACCAGTAAACGGGCTTTAAGCCCTTGTAGATGTAGCCCTTCTTGTACATCTCGCCAAAGACCTTGACCTCCTCAGCCTCGAAGCCGGGATCCATGGTCTTGTAGGGGTGCTCCCAGTCGCCCAGCACACCGATGCGCTTGAAGCCCTCCATCTGCACGTCGATATAGTGCTGGGCGAACTCGTGGCAGGCGGAGCGGAAGGCGGAAACGGGCATGGCCTTGTGGTTGAGCTTGTTCTGCTTGATGATGGCGCTCTCGATGGGCATGCCGTGGTTGTCCCAGCCGGGGATATAGGGCGTGTAGTAGCCGCGCATCGCGTAGGAACGGGTGATGAAGTCCTTCAGGGACTTGTTGAGCGCGTGACCCATGTGCAATCCGCCGTTGGAGAACGGAGGGCCATCGTGCAGGGCGAAGCGGGGCTTGCCCTCGTTCTTTTTGAGCATGAGGTTGTAGAGGTCCATTTCCTCCCAGTGCTTGAGCATCTCAGGCTCGCGCTTGGGAAGACCCGCGCGCATCGGGAAGCCGGACTTGGGCATATTCAGCGTGCTTTTGTAATCCATGTTGCGTCTCCTTTATATGATAAATTACTTCTCTGCTTTCTTTTCGATCATCTTGCAGGGGAAAACGACCAGTCCGCATTCTTGACAAATTTCCGCATCGGGAAACTCCGGAAACGGGTCGTGCGTGAACACCGACGTATCATCGTCGTCGAGCGGCCCCAGTTCGACAAGGTCGGTCGGCGCTTTGAAAAACCGCAGCTCCTGCTGCGTCCAGCAGGGGTATTTCTGCGTGTGCATCGAGCCGCGCAGCATCTCTTTTCCGCATTTCGGGCAATTCATACTTCGTCCTCCGGCAAAAAGCAAAAGCGCCCTGTCCCATAAAGAGACAAAGGCGCTGACCTCTGCGGTACCACTCTTCTTGCTGTGTTTTGCACAGCCGCTCAAATGCTGCGATATAACGGTCGCACCCGTCCGGCCTTACTTAAAGTTCAGTCCGGCTGCTCCGAGGTGATATTCAGCCCTGCCGCGTCCCGCCTCTCACCAAAACGGCGGTTCTCTTTGCCGCGGGGGAGGGGCTTACTTGTCCTCATCCACGCATATTTCATAATGCAGTAGTAATATATCGGCTTTTTTTGGCTTTGTCAACCCCACCGCGGTGCTCTCAGGGCAGAAAAAGATGTAAATTTGGAGTAAAAACTTGTAAACTACGGCAAAATACGCCCGTGAGCGCTTGACAGCGCAAAAAAAATGTGATACCTTTTGCAGCACGGAAAAAAGGGAGTAGCCGGCGCCCACGGGCGTTGAGCAGATCGTCATCGCGGGAAAGTTTCCCCGGTCTGCTTGCGAAATGGCAAGACTTTTACCCCGGGCGGCGCCCGCGGTAGAGGTCTTTTTTCTTTTGCCCGGCTACCAAAACCGACTGAGTATAAGGAGTGTTTACAGCATGGAGTTTTTGCTTGACGGCATCCGCGCGGTCACACCGCAGCAGTGCGTGATGTATGTGGTGGGCGCGCTGCTCATCTATCTCGCCATCAAAAAGGACTATGAGCCCTCGCTTCTGCTGCCGATGGGCTTCGGCGCAATCCTCGTGAACCTGCCGATGTCCGGCGTTCTGAACCAGATGGTCGCGGGCGTGGGCGAGAGCCAGGGCATCATTCAGTGGCTCTTTGAAACGACGATCGAAGCGAGCGAAGCGCTGCCGCTGCTGCTGTTCATCGGCATCGGCGCGATGATCGACTTCGGCCCGCTGCTTTCAAACCCGAAGATGTTCCTCTTCGGCGCGGCGGCGCAGTTCGGCATCTTCTTTGCGATGATCGCGGCGGTCATGCTGGGCTTTGACTTGAAGGACGCGGCCTCCATCGGCATCATCGGCGCGGCGGACGGCCCGACCTCGATCCTTGTTTCGCAGGTCTTACACTCTAATTATATCGGCCCCATCGCGGTGGCGGCCTACTCGTATATGGCGCTCGTACCGATCATTCAGCCGTTTGCCATCAAGCTCATCACGACGAAAAAAGAGCGCGCGATGCACATGCCCTACAACCCCAAGCACGTTTCCCGCACGCTGCGCATCTGCTTCCCCATCATGGTCACGATCATCGCCGGCTTCATCGCGCCGATGTCCGTCTCGCTTGTGGGCTTTCTGATGTTCGGCAACCTGCTCCGTGAGTGCGGCTGCTTGGAGCGTCTTTCCCAGACGGCGCAGAACGATTTGGCGAACCTCATCACGCTCCTGCTCGGCATCACGATCTCGTTTTCGATGCAGGCCGACCAGTTCGTCAATCTCAAAACGCTCATCATCATGGCGCTGGGTCTTGTCGCCTTCGTCTTTGACTCCATCGCGGGCGTGATGTTTGCAAAGCTTCTGAACCTCTTCTGCAAGAACAAGGTGAACCCCATGGTCGGCGCGGCCGGTATCTCGGCCTTCCCGATGTCCGCGCGCGTCATCCAGAAGATGGGGCAGGAGGCGGACTGCACCAACCACCTGCTGATGCACGCCGTCGGCGCGAACGTCGCCGGTCAGATCGCATCGGTGCTCGCAGGCGGCATGATCCTCAATCTCGTGCCGCAGCTTTTAGGGTAAGGAGGAACGCACTATGACAAATCTTGAGATCGCGCTGCTCATCACGGGGCAGGGAATGCTCGGCATCTTCGCCGTGATGGGACTCATCACCGTACTGGTCACACTCTTCACTAAATTCGGTAAAGAGTAAAACCCCAAACATAAACAGGCGGCCGCTGCCAACGCAGCGACCACCTGTTTTCGTATATAAGGGTTAAAAGCCTCGCAGAGTTTCGAGCCCGCAGGCTCGAAATGATTTTGATCGTAAATCGCCGCGACAGGTGCGTGTCGATTTACACCTCTCAGTGCAAGTGTGGAAATTGCCCGCCAAGGCGGGCAACTTCTGCGTGCAGCGGGCTGCAATCCCCTCTCAAAAACGCGGGACTCAGTCCCGCGTTTTTGAAGTAATATAGAGCATCAGCACCGCGATGTCTGCCGGGCTGACGCCCGAGATGCGCCCCGCCTGCCCCAGATTCTGTGGGCGGATGGCGGCGAGCTTTTCGCGCGCCTCCAGACGGAGACCGTCGATTTTCGCGTAATCGATATCCTCGGGAATGGCGCGGCGCTCCAGGCGCGCAAACTCCGCGACCTCCGCCATCTGGCGGCGGATGTAGCCCTCGTACTTGACGGCGATCTCCACGCTCTCGGCGAGTGCGGGCGGGAAGGCGCGGCAGCCCGCATCAAAATCGCGCAGGTCGTCATAGGTGAGCTGTGGGCGGCGCAGCAGCGCGATGAGGGGACTGCCGTCGCGCACCTCCGCCGTGCCGCGCGCGCTCAGAAGCGCGTTGAGCGCGTCGGACGCGCCTACGCCCGTGTGCTCGAGGCGCTTGATCTCGCGGCGCACCGCGTCGTATTTATCATTGACCTTTTGCAGCGCTTCGTCACTCACAAGCCCAAGCTCATGACCGATGGGCGCAAGGCGCTCGTCGGCGTTGTCCTGCCGCAGGATCAGGCGGTATTCGCTGCGGCTCGTCATCATGCGATAGGGCTCGTTCGTGCCCTTGGTCACAAGGTCATCGATGAGCGTGCCGATATAGGCCTGCTCGCGGCCTAAGATGAAGGGCGATTCGCCCTTGATTTTCCGTGCGGCGTTCACACCCGCGACAAAGCCCTGCACCGCCGCCTCCTCATAGCCCGACGAGCCGTTGAACTGTCCCGCGCCGTACAGGCCCGAAATGTGCTTGTATTCAAGCGTCGGGTAGAGCGCGGTCGGGTCGATGCAGTCATATTCGATGGCGTAGGCCGGGCGCATCATCTCCGCGTGCTCAAGGCCCTTGACCGAGTGCAGCATTTCAAGCTGCACCTCCTCGGGCATGGAAGAGGAAAAGCCCTGAATGTAGAGCTCCTCGGTATCAAGCCCCATCGGCTCGATGAAGAGCTGGTGGCGGGGCTTATCGGGAAAGCGGACGATCTTCGTCTCGATACTCGGGCAATAGCGCGGGCCGACGCCCTCGATCACACCCGAGTAGATGGGGCTCCGATCCAGGTTTTCGCGGATGGCGCGGTGCGTCTCCTCGCTGGTATACGTTAAGTAGCAGACCACCTGATTTTGAGGCGGCGTTTGCGTCGAAAACGAGAAGGGCAGGGGCGCTTCATCGCCCGTCTGCACTTCCATTTGCGAAAAATCGACGCTGCGCGCGTTCACGCGCGGCGGCGTGCCGGTCTTGAAGCGGCGCAGGGGAAGGCCGAGCTTCCTGAGGGCTTCCGCCAGCGTCAGCGAGGCGTGCATTCCGTCCGGGCCGCTCTCGCGCACACATTCGCCGACGATCGTGCGCCCGTCCAAAAATGTCCCCGAGCAGAGAATAACGGCTTTGACCGCGTAAACGCCGCCCGTTTCGGTCACGACGGCGGAGACATGCCCGTCCTCCACGCGAAGATCGACGATCTCCGCCTGACGCAGCAAAAGATTTTCCTGCCGCTCGAGCGTGTGCTTCATCACGCTCTGGTAGCGCCGCCGGTCAGCCTGCGCGCGCAGCGACCAGACGGCGGGACCCTTGCCCCGGTTGAGCATGCGGTATTGAATGCAGGCCAAGTCCGCCGCCTTTGCCATTTCGCCGCCGAGGGCGTCGAGCTCACGCACGAGATGGCCCTTGCCCGTGCCGCCAATGGCGGGGTTGCAGGGCATGTTGCCCACCGCGTCTAAGTTGATGGTGAAGCACACCGTTTTCATGCCGAGGCGCGCACAGGCAAGAGATGCCTCGATGCCCGCGTGTCCCGCGCCGATGACGGCAACGTCGTAGCTTCCGGCGTGAAATTCACGCATGTTCTCAGCCCCTTTTCAGTGTGATGACCGCGACCTGCGGCCGATTCAGAATGCGCGGTACGATCTTCGGCGAATTGCCGAGCCCGCGGCTGACGAACACCATCGCGCCCTCGCAATTTTCGTCCGTGCAGTGATAAAAGCCGCTCGTGAATGAGGGGAAAATCGTCAGCGTCGTGTCGATCAGACCGTCGGTGAACGGCAGGCGCCAGATGCCGCCGTGCGCGTGGCCCGAGAACGTCAGATCCGCGCCGAGGCGGCAGTAGTAGCCGTTAAAATTGTTGTTGCGGTGCGCCAGCAGCAGCCAGAACGGGTCGCCGTATTTCGCGTAGACCTCCTGTGCGAGCTCCTGCGGCGTCTCCTGATCGGCGTAGCCGTTCGGATCGTCGATGCCCGCAAGCACGATGGTATCGCCGTTTCGCGTGAGAGGCACAAATTCGTTGGAGAGTACCGTCACGCCGCTCTCGCGCAGCGTGCTCTTGAGCGCGCGCACGGCGGCGGTGCCATGTCCCCACTCGTGGTTGCCCGTGACGTAATATGTCGGTGCGATGGCCGAGAGCGCCGCGCCGACTTCCGCGGCGTAGGCGTTTGGTTCCTCTGTCCCGCGGTCGACGAGATCGCCCGTCACGAAGATATACTCCGGCTGCGCGGCTCTGACCGCCGCGTAAAGGCGCTCGTTGTCCTTGCCGAAATATTTTCCGTGCAGGTCGCTTAAGTGCACGATGCGGCAGCCGTCAAAGCCCGCGGGCAGCGTGAGCGAGGGGAACGTAACCTCGTCCGTCTCGATGCTGCTGTTGCCCCAGTAGAGGTAAATGCCGAACAGCACGATGAGGATAATCAAATTGCGCCAAAAATGATGTTTTCTTCTTTGATTCGCCATGGAAACTCCAATCTATAAGGAGGCTATAAGCCAAAAAGCCTCGCAGAGTTGCGTGCCGCGCACGGCACGCAATCAATTCAAATCCGTTTTCTGCCGCGACACGTGCGTGGCAGAAAACACTTTGCGCGGAGCGCGTGTCGCAGCCGCCCTGCGGGTGGCAAGGCACGAAGCGCAACGAATTCTCCTCGAAAAAGCGGCATGCCGCTTTTTCGACAATAGTAAAGGGCGGCTTTTTTTGCCGCCCTTTATTGTAGCACAATGCACTGCCGCGAAACAAGAAATTTATTCCGCGCTCTTGAGACTCTCGACCATGTCGATCTTCTTCATCTTGAAGTGCGCAAGCACATTGACAAGGACGGAGAAGAGCATCGTCAGGATCGCGGCGTACACGTAGGCCGACGGCGCGGTCTGCCGCCCGAACATCATAAGGTCGATCTCCGTCGAGCGGACAAGGTAAATGTGCAGCCAGTGACCCATGAAGCAGCCCATGAGGATACCGAACACCGTGAGCACGATGTTCTCGCGGTAGACATAGGCCGAAACTTCCTTGTCGTAAAAGCCCAGCAGCTTGATCGTGGCAAGCTCGCGCTGGCGCTCGGTGATGTTGATGTTCGAAAGGTTGAAGAGCACGACCATCGCCAGCGCCGCCGCTGCCAGAATGATGATGACCACAACGAAGTCCACGCGCTCCATGCTGTGCATGTAGGTGTCCTGCGTGTCGCGCATGCGCGAGGTCGTCACAACGCCGTTCATGCTGAGCAGCTTTTCAAAGATCGCGTTGCAGGTGTCGGTATCGTCGCTCGTAAAGTTCATGAGATAGGCGTTCGGCTCGCTATCGGCGTGGAGCGTCTGTTCATAGTACGAGGGCGTCATATAGATGAAATGCCCCGTGTAATGCTCATAAATACCCGCAACCGTCACGTCCCCGCGCGCATCGCCGTCAAGGAAGAACGTGTCGCCCACCGAGACCTTCAAAAGCTCGGAGAGCTTCTGGTCGATGTACACGCCGGTATCCTCCATGGTGATCGGCTCGCCGGTCTTGCAGTCCAGCAGATCAATGACCTTGCCGATCTCATCTGCTTCCATCACCTCAACATAGGCGGTGGTCGAATAGCTCGATGTGATGACTGTGGCAGAGGACGCCGTACAGGGAACGTCATTCACAACGCGGGAGTCACCCGCGAGGAAATCCTCCACCGCCTGCCGCTCCTCCGGCAGTACATTGCTCGAAAGCGTCACCTGCGCGGAGTAATGGAACAGATCGTCATACTGGCGCGACATCGTAAAGAGGAGCGACGAGCGCATGCCGAAGCCCGCGATGATGAGCGCGGTGCAGCCGCCGATGCCGATGACCGTCATCCAAAAGCGCTTCTGGTAGCGGAAAAGGTTGCGCGCCGTCACCTTATGGGTGAAGGACATCTTTCTCCACAGGGGCTTGATGTACTCAAGGAACACGCGCTTGCCCGCCTTCGGCGTGCGCGGGCGCATCAGGCTCGCCGGCGTTTCGCGCAGCGTGGCAAGGCAGGCCCAGAGCGTGGCGAGCGTGGTGCATGCCACTGCCGCAAGCAGCGAATAGGCGGAGATCCCGCCGTAGGCGCGCAGCTCGATGTTCGGCATCTGATACATGATCTGATACGCCGTGAAGATCATCTTCGGGAAGAGGATATAGCCGATAACAAGGCCGAACACACCGCCGGTCAGGCTCGGCAGAAGCCCGTAGAGCAGATACTTGCGGGAGATGGCAAGGCCGCTGTAGCCCATCGCCTTCAAAGAGCCGATCTGCACGCGCTGCTCTTCGACCATGCGCGTCATCGTCGTAAGGCACACGAGCGCCGCCACAAGGAAAAAGATCACCGGGAAGACGCTGGCAAGGTTCGCCATGCGCTCGGCGTCCTGCCCATAGCCCGTGTAGCCGGGGTTATAGCTGCGGCTGAAGAGATACCACTCGCAGCTTTCAATGTCCGCGACCTTGCGGCGCGCGTCGGCGATCTTTTCCTCCGCGTCAGCGATCTTCTCGTCCGCCTCGGCCTTGCCGTCCTCATACTCGCGCAGTCCTTCGCGGTAGTCCTTTTCGCCGTCTGTCAGCTCGCGGTAGGCGTCGGCCAGTTCCTTTTCGCCGTCGGCGTATTTTTCTTCGCCGTCGTAATATTCCTTCCAGCCGTCGTCCAGCTCCTTGCGTGCGTCGGCAAGTTCCTGCTTCGCGTCGGCGAGCTTCTGCGGCGCCTCGTCCAGCTCTTTTTTCGCCTTGTCGAGTTCCTTCTTGCCGTCGCGCAGGTCGCGGTAGCCCGCGCTGAGCTGCTGCTTGCCGCTTTCATAGTCCGCGCGCCCCTGATCGAGCTGCTGCTTGTTTGCGGCGATGCTGCCGGAGCTGACGGTGCTGAGAGCGGCGAGCTGACTTTGCAGCTCGCTGAGCTGCGCGCTGACCTTGCCGCGCTGCTGCACAAGGGCGCTGCGCTGAGCCGCCGTGTCCGCGCGCTGCTGCTCCAGTGCCGCGCGCGCTTCTTCATTATCCGGGGAGGCGCCCAGCTGCTCCAGTGCTGCGTCGATCTTCGCAAGGCCCTCATCGCACTGCTCGATCCCCGCGTCGATCTTCGCAAGACCCTGCTGTGCCTGCGCGATGCCGCCTTCAAGCTGCGCGCGCATTTTGTCGAGCGCCGCGTCGGTGGCTGCGGCAGTATTTTCATCGCCGCGGCCAAGCTCGTCGATGATCGTCCCGCCGGTCACGCCGGCGTAGTTCGGATCGTTTTGCAGCGCGCCCGCCACGGTATTGCCCAATGCGTCGAGCTGCTTTTGTCCCTCGTCCAGCTTTTCCTTGCCGGCTTCCAGCTCACTTTCACCATCGGCAAGCTGCTGCGCGCCCTTTTCATAGTCCTTCACGCCGTCGGCATAGTCCTTCTGACCCTTTTCATAGTCGCGCACAGCCTGATCGTATTTCTTCACGCCGTCGGCGTATTCCTGCTCGCCGTCCTCCAGCTCGGCTTTGGCATCGTCGAGCTTCGTGCGCGAATCGGCAAGCTCCTGCTTGCCGTCATCGTATTCCTTCCAGCCGTCGTCCAGCTCCTTGCGCGCATCGGCAAGCTCCTTGCGCGCGTCGCCGAGCTCCTTGTCGGCCTCCGCCTTGGCGTCGTCCAGCTCCTTCTGCGCATCGTCGAGCTTTTCCGTCGCTTCGTCCACAAGCTCGTCGTGGCGCAGGATCGCGCGGGCATCGCCGAAGTCCTCGAGCGAATCGATCACATCGTCAATGTAATCATCGTATTCATCGTAAAACGCGGTCATCTCCGCTGCGCCCGAAACGCGCACGTAGGCCGCCGTATAGTAGTCGAGCGTGAATGCCTCGCGCGGCAGGTAGAGATACGCCTTCACCGTGCCGCTGCCGAGCGTCGACGTGCCGCGCTCCACCGCAAGGTACACCGGCGAGCGCACCATGCCGACCACCGTGTAGGTGTCCTGCGCGAGCGCATCGGAAAGGTCGTCCCCCGGCGTGAGCGTGATCGTATCACCGATGGAAATGCTCATCAGCGAGAGCATATTTTCCTCCACCACGCACTCGTCCGCACGCTCGGGCATGCGCCCCTCGCGCAGCAGCACATCGCTGATGCCGCGATCTGTGAGGGAGAGGACCTTCACCACCGCATCGAGCGAATCGGACGAGGCAAACGCGTCGATGACGTATTCGCCCTCGGCGTCCTCGATCTTATCCTGCGCGCGCAGCGCGGCAATATCCTCATCGGTCAGGCCAAGGGTCGAAAGCACCTGAATGTCGGCTAAGTGCAGGGAATCAAGATAGTCGTCGCCCGTGTGCTTCATATCCGGCGCCGTTGCCTTGAGTCCCGAGAGAAACGCGACCGACAGCGCAACCAAGATCATGATGGAGAAGAAGCGGCTGCGCGTATGGCCGATCTCGCGCCAGAAGTCCTTCTGCATTGCATTTTTCATTGCGCCGCCCCCTTTCTTGCTTGCGTTGCTGTTACCATTCGATGCTCTCCACGCTTGCAGGATTCTCATTGAGCTGCATGCTCTCCACCGTGCCGTTTTTGATGTGGATCACGCGGTCGGCCATCGGCGTGATGGCGCTGTTGTGCGTGATGACCACGACCGTCACACCCTTTTCCCGGCAGGTATCCTGCAAGAGCTTCAGGATCTGCTTGCCCGTTACATAGTCGAGCGCACCCGTCGGCTCGTCGCACAAAAGGAGCTTGGGGTTCTTCGCCAGCGCGCGGGCAATGGCCACGCGCTGCTGCTCGCCGCCGGAGAGCTGACCGGGGAAGTTGTTCGCACGCTTGGCAAGGCCGACCTCGTCCAAAACCGTCGCCGCGTCGAGCGGGTTTTTGCAGATCTGCGCGGCAAGCTCCACGTTTTCAAGCGCGGTGAGGTTGCCGACGAGATTGTAGAACTGGAAGACAAAGCCGATGTCGTGGCGGCGGTAAGTCGTGAGCTGGCGGGCGTTGAAGCCGCTCACGCGCGTGCCGTCGACCGTGATGGTGCCGCCCGAGCAGGCGTCCATACCGCCGAGCATGTTCAAAACCGTCGTCTTGCCCGCGCCGGACGGGCCGACGATGACGCAGAACTCTCCCTTTTCGATCGTAAAGCTGATATGATCCACCGCGCGGATCTCCACCTCGCCGCTGCGGTAAACCTTGGAAACATCTTCAAATGTAACAAAAGCCGCCATCCTGCGCGTCCTCCGTTTCAAAAATAAGCTTTTAGCCTATTATAAAGTGTCGGTCTCGAAAATGCAAGTCCTCATTCAGCAACTTGCATGAAATATCTGTTAACTTTTTGGTTAAAACCATGAATACTGACGATTGAAATTTGCTTTTTTCGCGGCTATCATATAAACTGAAATTGAAGAGAGAAAGGAGCGTGAAACACAATATGTTCGACAAGTTCATCAAGCAGGATGTTGACGACATGATCTTCGGCAACACCAAGCAGATCGTCAGCGAGCGCTGAGATTCCTTTTGTACGACCACGCGAGAGCGTGGCTTTTTTGTTTTTATGGCCGGAAAAGCGCAAAAAGGCCGTTCCCACGGGATTTTTTGTCCCGGAGAGCGGATTTTTTCTTGCCTTTGTCCGGCGTGTGTGATATACTTTTTCGGTTAATGAAGGAACAACGAAAAGGAGAGAGAACGCCATGGCTGTGATCGAATACGATTCCTACAAGCAGAAACTGCTCGCAATGGACGAAACGTTTGAAAACCTCTTCAAAGCATTGGAGATCGAGCAGGCCCGCCAGGAGCTCAAGCGCCTCGAGCTGGAGGCCCACGAGGACGGCTTCTGGAACGATCTGGAACGCTCGCAGAAAAACCAGATGCGCTCCAAGCAGCTCCAGAATAAGATCCACCGCTACGAAAAGCTCGTTTCCACGCGCGACGATCTGCTTGCGCTGATCGACATGGGCACGGAGATGGACGACGCGAGCCTGCTGCCCGAGCTCGAAGAGGGCTACAAAAAGCTCGAAGCCGATGTGGAGCAGGCGCGACTCACGACGCTCCTCTCCGGCGAATACGACAACTGCAACGCCATTTTGACGTTCCACGCCGGCGCGGGCGGCACCGAGGCGCAGGACTGGGCGCAGATGCTCTACCGCATGTACATGCAGTGGGCGAACAAGCACGGCTTTGAATTCGAGATGCTCGACTATCTCGACGGCGACGAGGCCGGTCTCAAGAGCGCGACGGTCATGGTCAAGGGTGAGAACGCCTACGGCTACTTAAAGGGCGAGAACGGTGTGCATCGTCTGGTGCGCGTTTCCCCGTTCGACGCCAACGCCCGCCGCCAGACGAGCTTCGCAGCCCTCGAGGTCATGCCCGAGCTGCCCGAGGACATTGAGGTCGAGATCCGTCCCGAGGATATTGAAATGCAGGTCTACCGCGCCTCCGGCGCAGGCGGCCAGCACGTCAACAAGACGAGCTCTGCCGTTCGACTGATCCACAAGCCCACGGGCATCGTCACCGCCTGCCAGACGCAGCGCTCGCAGTTCCAGAACCGCGACTACGCCATGCAGATGCTCAAATCCCGACTGATGGAGCTCAAGATCCAGCAGCACGCGGAGAAGATCTCCGACATCAAGGGCGTGCAGCTCAAGATCGAGTGGGGCAGCCAGATCCGCTCCTACGTCTTCATGCCCTATCAGCTCGTTAAGGACACGCGCACCGAATACGAGACCGGCAATATCCAATCCGTCATGGACGGCGATCTCGACGGCTTCATCAACGCGTATCTCACCAAGTCCGCCAACGGGGAACTGAAAAAATAATTCAAAAATGCACTGCGGTGCATTTTTGATTTGGGTTTTGCCGAGCGCTGCGCGCACTCGCGTTGCTCGCACACTTGCACTCTGAGATGAATTTTTTCCAGAAGGTGAATTGCCCCGCAGCGGGCAAGAGAAGCCCCTCTGGAGGGCGCGCGGGTCGCGGAAAAATGATTGCATTTTGATTCCGGCGCGGCAAGCGCCGGAATTTTTATGGGGTACTATCTATGGAGGAAAACGTCAGAGAAAACAAAATGGGCACGATGCCCATCGGCAAGCTGCTCGCCAATATGGCAGGGCCTGTGATGGTATCCATGCTCTTTCAGGCACTCTACAACATTGTCGACAGCGTGTTTGTCGCGCGCCTCAGCCAGGACGCGATGAACGCCGTCTCGCTCGCCTTCCCGCTGCAAATGCTGTGCATCGCCTTTTCCGTCGGCACCGGTGTCGGCATGAATGCGCTGCTCGCGCGCTCGCTGGGCGAGAAGAACCAGACGGCGGTGAACCGCGCCGCGGGCACGGGTCTTTTCCTGACGCTCTGCACCGCCGCGGTCTTTATGCTGCTCGGTTTTTCGCTCGCCACGCCCTTCTTCCGCTTCCAGACGGCAAATGAGCAGATCATCGCCTACGGACAGGACTATGTCAGGATCTGCATCGGCTGCTCGCTCGGCATCTTCGTGCAGGTCTATAGCGAGCGGCTCTTGCAGGCCACGGGACGCACGAACCTTTCGATGATCTCGCAGATCGTGGGCGCCGTGTGCAACATCGTGCTCGACCCCATTCTGATCTTCGGCCTTCTGGGCTTTCCCCGCATGGAGGTCGCGGGCGCGGCTGTCGCCACGATCACGGGTCAGTTCATCGGCGCCGCCCTCGGCCTTGTGCTCAACCACACGAAAAACCCCGATGTGCAGCTGCGCTTGTCGGGCATTCGCCCCCACCGCGCAACGGTGGCGGACATTTACGCCGTCGGCATTCCCTCGATCATCATGCAGTCCATCGGCTCGGTGATGATGTTCGGCATGAATAAGATCCTCATCTCGTTCACCGAGGCCGCCACCGCCGTGTTCGGCGCGTACTTCAAGCTCCAGAGCTTCATCTTCATGCCCTGCTTCGGCCTGAACAACGCGATGGTACCCATCGTGTCCTTCAACTACGGCGCACAGAAATTCGACCGTGTGCGCAGGGCCGTGCGCCTGACGTCCTACACCGCCATCGGCATCATGTGCGTTGGCTTCGCGCTCCTCGAGTTCATTCCCGAAACGCTGCTGGGGCTCTTCTCCCCGACGGAGGAGATGCTCTCCATCGGCCGGGCCGCGCTGCGCATCATCGGCATTCACTTTCCGCTTGCCGGCTTCAGCATCATCGCGGGCAGCGCCTGTCAGGCGCTCGGCAAGCCCACCTACGCGCTCGTCAGCTCCGTCTGCCGCCAGATCGTCGTGCTGCTGCCCGCCGCCTACCTGCTCTCCCTCACGGGACGGCTTGAGCTGGTATGGCTCTCTTTCCCGATCGCGGAGATCGTCAGCGTGATCATGAACGCCGCGTTTTTGAAGCGAACCTACCGGGCGTCGCTCGGAGAATAAGGCCGCTTTCCGCAAAAAAGTGCAAAAAGGAGCGATCCTCTTGAAAGAGGATCGCTCCTTTGATTTGCTGCATTGTTCCTGCCGGCAGGAAAGGCAGATTTACTCTGCTTCCTGCATGGCCTTGGCCGCTGCGATGGCCTTGGCCTGCGCATCGGCGGAGCACTGCTCGTAGCGCACGAAGTGCATCACGAACGAGCCGCGGGACTGCGTCATAGAACGCAGGTCGATGGCGTAGCTCATCAGCTCTGCCTCGGGGCACTCGGCCTCGATGACCTGCTCGCCGTTGCCGGTCGGGGTCATGCCCATGACGCGGCCGCGGCGCTTGTTGAGATCGCCGAGGATATCGCCCATGTACTGATCGGGCACGGTGACCTTCAGCTCGCAGACGGGCTCGAGCAGAACGGGGGACGCCTCGGGCATTGCTGCCTTGTAGGCGAGGTTCGCCGCGGTCTTGAACGCGATTTCGGACGAGTCGACCGGGTGGTAGGAGCCATCGTAAAGGACGGCCTTGAGGTTCACGACCGGGTAGCCGGCAAGCGGGCCATGGACGCAGGCCTCGCGCAGACCCTTTTCAACGGCGGGGAAGAAGTTCTTGGGCACGCTGCCGCCGAACACTTCCTCGGCGAAGACCATCTCTTCGCTCTCCTCGTTGGGCTCGAAGCGGATCCAAACATCACCGAACTGGCCGCTGCCGCCGGTCTGCTTCTTATGACGGCCCTGCTTCTGCACGGTCTTGCGGATCTTCTCGCGGTAGGGGACGCGCGGCGTGTCGAGCACGACCTCAACGCCGAAGCGGCTCTTGAGCTTGCTCACCAGCACGTCGATCTGGATATCGCCCGCGCCGCAGACGACCATCTGGTGCGTTTCGGCGTTGTTGATGACGCGGAAGGAAGGATCTTCCTCGTTCAGGCGGTTGAGACCCTGCGCCATCTTGTCTTCCTGGCCGCGGGTCTTGGGCGCGATGGCCACGCTGTAGCACGGCTCATCGAAGGGAATGGGCGCGATCTTGACCACCTTACGCGGCTCGCAGAGCGTGTCGCCGGTCTTGACCTTGTCCATCTTGGCGATGGCGCCGATGTCGCCGCAGGTGAGCTCCTTGACCTCGGTGTACTTCTTGCCCTTGGCAATGTACAGGCGGCCGAGCTTCTCGGTCTCGCCCGTGCGGGCGTTGACCATGGGCATATCGGGCTTGATGGAGCCGGAGAGCACCTTGACGTAGGAATACTTGCCGTACTGGTCGGAAATGGTCTTGAAGACGAACGCGGTCGGCAGTGCGCCGGGCGCGACGACGAACTCGGAGGACTCGCCGTCCTCATTCTCAGCCATGAGGGCGCGGGCGTCCTGCGGCTTGGGAAGAAGCTCGACGATGGTATCCATCAGGATACGGGTGCCCATGCCCTGAAGGGCGGAGCCGCACACGACGGGGAAGAGGGAGAGATCCTTCACGCCCTGACGCAGGCCCTGGATCATCTCGGCATAGGTGAAATCCTCGCCGGCGAAGAACTTCTCCATGAACTCCTCGCTCGTCTCGGCGACGGACTCCTTGAGCGCGTCGTAGAGCTCATCGAGCACGGGAAGCTTGTTCTCGGGCACTTCGATCTCGACGCGGCCGCCGGTGGAGTTGAACTCGAACGCGCGCTTATGCAGCACGTCGATGATGCCGATGACCTTCTTGTTCTCGTCCCAGATGGGGGCGACGACGGGGGCGATGTTCTTGCCGAAGCGCTCGCGCAGCGCGGCGAACGCGGCGTTATAGTCGGAGTTCTCCTCATCGATCTTGGAGATGTAGATCAGACGGGGGAGAGCATTCTTTTCGCAATATTTCCACGCCTTCTCCGCGCCGACGCTGATGCCGGCCTTGGCCGAGCAGACGATGACGGCGGCGTCGGCAGCCTGAACGGCCTCCGCAGCCTCGCCGGCAAAGTCGAAACCGCCGGGCACGTCGAGCACGTTGATCTTGCAGCTGTCATATTCCACGGGAGCCACTGCCAGCGAAATGGAGATCTGGCGGCGGATCTCTTCGGGATCGTAGTCGCAAACGGTGTTGCCGTCGGCAATCTTACCCAGACGGTCCGTGCCGCCGGTCAGAAACAGCATTCTTTCAGCGAGGGTGGTCTTGCCGCTGCCGCTGTGGCCAAGCAGCACGATATTGCGAATGTCTTTTGCACTCATAATGGGTTAGTCTCCTTCCGAAAGTCGTAAATCCCGTCATGGTGTCCGCCACCGGGCGGGATAATACTCAATGCAAAAACTATATCATGTTTTTCTCGCCATTTCAACCATATTTTTCCGTTGATTTCCGTTTTCTTCGTTCGAAGTGTCAATAACGGTCGCTGAGCATGCCGTCAACGAGCACGCTGAGAGACCATAAAAGTAGGTAAACGAGCAGAGAAAGCGGCGTGAGCTCGCTGTATGCACCGACAAAAGTTAAATAAAATGCGAGAAGCGTAGACGCCGTAGCGGCTAAAAATGCAAGCACCGTTCCTCTTCTGGCGGACAGGCAGAGGCGCTTGCTGCCGAGCACGACTTCGGCATAGGGCATGAGCCCCTCGCGCATCAAAAGGGCATACGGCCGTCCGCCGCCGCGCTCGGAAAGGGCGAGGCGTGTCCCGAGCTTGGGGTAGACCGCGCGCGCATCGGTGCCGAACTTGCGCTTCAAGAGCGCGGGGGTGATGTTGCCGTCGCGCACGGCGAGCACCGGCGTGATGCGGCTGTGGTGCAGGGCGTGGAGCGCCCAGTCGACATTTTCCGCGGGCATATACTTTACGGCAAAGACCGCAACGAGCGTACCGTCCACAGAGAGGTACATGCCCGTCTTGAGCCCCAAATTGCGCGGCAGGTTTACGCCGCGCTTGCGCATGAAGCTCGCCGTGCCGAAAAGCACCGTTTCGCCGTGGATGCGCCCGCCGACGCCGCCCTCTTCATAAAAGTCGACGTCCTCGACCGTTTCGCGGAAGCCGCCGTCGCTGGCAAGCAGATTGTTGAACAGGCGGCTCAGTCCGCTCTCGGACGCATGCGCCATCGTGGCGGCGTAGGAGATGACCTTGCCGCTTTCCTCGCCGAAGGTCTTGAGTCCGCCGAGCGTAACCGTTCCCGGCGGAAAAATGTCACCGTCGGTCAGAATGACACAGTTGCTGCGGCGAATGGCGTCCGCGCCGAAAAAGCCCGCCACGGCGCTGCCGCTCTTGGCCAATCGCGCGGCGATGCGCTTCAGGGGCAGCGCGCAGACCATCGGAAAGGCCAGCAGATTCGCGCTTGCAAGCAGCACCGAGAGGTTCCACGCAAGCAGCAGGTTCTGCTTTGCCTCCAGCGTTGAAAGCACGCCGAACACGACCGCCGCCGTCAGAAAGACGGGCAGCAGCACGTTTTGCCAGCGGGCGTAGGGATCATTCGCGCGGGCGGAATTGGAAAATCCGTCTACCTGTCCCACGCGCTTGGCAGCGCCCCCCGCCGTCACAGTGACGATATAGGGCGCGTTGCCGATGGCCGCGATGCGGAAGGTATCGTACATGCCGTGCAGGCGCATGCTCTCGCCGAGCAGCGCGCAGTAAACGGAAAGCGCGCCCACCGCCGGCAGCGGCAGCGACAGCGCCGCGCGCGCGGGCAGGAAGGCGTAGAGCGCCGTGTCGGTCAGCGTGACAAGGCAGAGCAGCATCGTCAAAAAACCGGAGGTGGTCTTGCCCTGCCTGAGCGAGCGGATCGCGCGCGCGAAGATGCGCCAGCCGATGGCGCAGACGATCGCCTCCGCCGCCAGCAGCGGCAGCGCGCGGATCATCGGATCTTCGACATAGGCCGCGGGCAGGAGGGAAAAATGCTCCAGCAGCGCCATCACGCACAGCGCAAGCGTGAAAATGCCCGCGCCGCGCCGCGCCTTCATCGCGCCTGAGAGCTGCGCGCGGTAATCCGCAAGCGTTTCCTGAAGCGGCGGCTCGGGAAGATCCAGCTCCGCTTCGTCAAACGCGTCCTCTTCCTCTTCTTCCTCCGCGTCGTCATAGAGCTGCTCGGTATCGCGCATCTTGCGGCGGGAGAAGAGCCCCCGGCGCGGCGGTTCTTCTTCGATGATCGTATCCTCGCGCTCGGCGAGCGCCTCCTGCACCGTCTGGGCGAGAATATCCTGCAAGCTCATGGCCTTGGGCGCGTCGTCCTGCGCTTCTCCCCCGTCCTGCGGTGCGGGATCTTCCGGCGCGGGCGCTTCCGCCGTTTTCATTCCGGGGAAGGGGATCACGGCGCTGCGGACGGCGCTGTCCGCATGACGTTCCGCCGCCTCCGCCTTTTTTTGCGGCGGGGCGGCTTCTGCCGCCGGCGCTTTCTTCACCGGCTGCGGCTCGGGCGCTTCCGCCTCTTCCGGCGCAGGCGTGCCGCTGCCGTACTCAGCCAGAATGCTCTCGAGCGAGAACTCCGCGTCCTCGTCCATGCTGCGGGCGGTGTTTTTCAGCAGCAGCTCCGAGTCGGCCAAGGTCTCTTCAAATTCAAGGTCTTTCGGATCCATATCGTTCCTTCTTTGTTGTGTTTACTGCCCCAGGCGCTGGCGCACCGCCTCGTAAAGGAGGATGGCCGCCGCCGCGGAGGCGTTGAGCGAGGAAATACTGCCCTTCATCGGAATGCTGACGAGGAAATCGCACTTTTCACGCACGAGTCTCGTCATACCGTCGCCCTCGCTGCCGATGACGATGGCAGCGGGGCCCTTGAGGTCGGCGGAATAGAGGTCGCACGCGCCCTCGGCCGCCGTGCCGAAGACCCACACGCCCTCTTTTTGCAGCTGCTCCAAAAGCGCGGGAATGTTCGGCACGCGCGCAACGGGCACATAGCTCACCGCACCCGCGCTCGTCTTGGCGACGACGCTCGTAAGGCCTGCGCTGCGGCGCTTGGGGATCACGACGCCGTGCGCGCCCGCGCACTCCGCCGTGCGAATGATCGCGCCCAGGTTGTGCGGGTCGGAGATCTCGTCGCAGACGACGATCAGGGGCTTTTCACCCTTTTCGCGCGCGATGTTCAGAATGTCCTCCACGCTGACGTATTCGCGCACGCTCGTGAGCGCGATGACGCCCTGATGGGCGTGCGTGCGGCTCATAAAGTCGAGCTTGCGCTTGTCCGCGTCCACGACCACCACACCGGCGGCGCGGGCGGTGGAGGCGATGTGGCCGAGCGTTTTGTCGGTCTCGCCCTTCTGAATGAAAATTTTGTCGATGGTCGCGCCCGCGCGCAGCGCCTCGATCACGGCGTTGCGGCCCTCAATGATGCCGTCCGCCTCCGCGTCCTGCGCTCGGACGGTCTTTTCCCTGCGTTCCTTATCCATAAAAGAATTTCTCCTTGTCATAAATTTTGTGCGACAGATTTTGATAGAATACTCCATTACAACTATAACACAGAACAAGGGCAAGATAAAGAGGGCGCAAAGCAAAAGTTCATTGAAAATTCACCGCTGAAAACTTGTGCCTTTCTTTTTTCTATGGTATAGTGATGCACATTACGTAAAGAATGTGCGCATATCACATTTTTGATCCCCTGACGGGAGGAACATCATGGATCAGAACAACAGAAACAACCGCAACCGCGGCGACAAGAACCGCCGGCGCGGCGGAGGGATGTGGTCGATCGTCCTGTGGGCATTGCTGCTGACGATCGGCGTCAACTATGTCTCCGTCATGCTCGAACAGGCCAGAGCCGCGGAAAGCTCCTGCGAGATCGCCCACAGCGAGCTTGTCGACTTGGTGGAGTCGGGCAAGGTCAAGTCCATCGAGATCGACGACGACGTGTACACCATCACGCCGGTGGACGGCTTTGTCTACACCGACGATGACGGCAAGAGCTACGATCAGGACTACACACTCTTCACCACCATCATTCCCGCGATGTCGGAAAGCCTGCTCTCGCTCTGCGATGAAGAGGGCGTGACCTACACCAAGCCCTATCAGGCGCCCATCTCGCCGGTGCTCGCCTTTATGGTGACCTATATCCTGCCCACGGTGCTGATGGTCGGCGCGTTCATGCTGCTGATGAACATCTTGGCGAAAAAGTCCGGCGGCATGGGCGGGATCGGCGGCATCGGCAACGTCGGCAAGGCCAACGCCAAGGTCTACATGGAAAAGTCCACAGGCGTGACGTTCGCGGACGTCGCCGGCCAGGACGAGGCGAAGGAATCGCTCGTCGAGATCATCGACTTTCTGCACAACCCTGAAAAGTACACCGCCATCGGCGCGAAGATCCCCAAGGGCGCGCTGCTTGTCGGCTCTCCCGGTACGGGCAAGACGCTGCTTGCCAAGGCTGTGGCGGGCGAGGCGAAGGTGCCGTTCTTCTCCATCTCCGGCTCCGACTTTGTTGAAATGTTCGTGGGCGTGGGTGCGAGCCGCGTGCGCGACCTCTTCGCCGAGGCTTCGAAGGTCGCCCCCTGCATCATCTTCATCGACGAGATCGACACCATCGGCAAATCCCGCGACGGCAGCCGCTACGGCGGCGGCAACGACGAGCGCGAGCAGACGCTCAACCAGCTGCTCGCCGAGATGGACGGCTTCGACCCCAGCAAGGGCGTCATCGTCCTCGCCGCGACGAACCGCCCGGAGGTGCTCGACAAGGCACTGCTGCGTCCCGGCCGCTTCGACCGCCGCATCACGGTAGACCGCCCGAACCTTGCCGGCCGCCTTGCGACCCTTCAGGTCCACACGCGCGGCATCAAGCTCGCCGAGGACGTTGACCTCAAGAAGGTCGCGCTCGCGACCGCGGGCTGCGTGGGCGCAGACCTTGCAAACCTTGCCAACGAAGCGGCGCTGCGCGCCGTGCGCAAGGGGCGCAAGCTCGTCACACAGGAGGATATGCTCGCGGCGTTTGAGTTCGTCATCGCGGGCAGCGAGAAGAAGAACAGCGTCCTCACCGAGTTTGAAAAGAAGCTCGTCGCCTATCATGAGGTCGGCCACGCGATGGTCGCCTACAAGCAGAAAAACGCCGAGCCCGTGCAGAAGATCACCATTGTGCCGCACACCGAGGGAAGCCTTGGCTATACGCTGCTCATGCCCGACGAGGACAAGACGAACCTGCGCACGCGCGATGAGCTGATGGCGAAGATCGCCGTCTCCATGGGCGGCCGCGCCGCCGAGGAGGTCGTGATGAACACGATGACCAACGGCGCCTCGCAGGATATTCAGGAGGCCACTAGCATCGCGCGCAACATGGTCGCGATGTACGGCATGAGCGATGAGATCGGCATGGTTGCGCTCGGGTCTGTGCGCAACCAGTACCTCGACGGCGGCTACGGTCTCGACTGCGCGCAGGATACCGCCGCCATCATGGACCGCGAGGTCAAGGGTATCCTCGACAAGTGCTACGCGGCAGCCGTGCAGGTCATCCGCGACAACCGCGAGGATATGGATAAGGTCGTCGCCTACCTCCTTGAAAAGGAGACCATCACGGGCGGTGAAATGGTCGCCATCCTCGAAGGCCGCGATCCCTCGACCGTCGAAGAGGCCTACGCCTCCACCCGCGCAGGCGACGAGGGCTTCCGCCCCTCGCAGCCCAGCGTGATCGAAGCGCCCGCCAGGCACATTTCGATGACGAGCGAAAAGATCGAGATGCCGCAGGACAAGGGCGAGGAAACTTCGGCTGAGGAGGAACCCCCGGCTGAACCCAAAGCACCCGCGGACGAACCGAAGGGTGAAACGAAGGACGCCACCTCCGGCGAGGAAAGCAAGTAACGCAAAAAAATCCCTGCTGTAACAGCAGGGATTTTTTGTATCCTTTTATACCACCTGGAATAAATAGAACTTGAGATAATCCGTTTCCGGCACATTCCAGAGGATCGGGTGGTCGCTTGCCTGTGTGCGCACCTCGATCTGCCGCAGCTCCACGCCCGCGTCCGCGGCGGCGGAGCGCAGCATGCGCTCAAAGCGTTCGGCGGGCATGAAATGGCTGCACGAGGCAGTGGCAAGATAGCCGCCGCGCGGCAGAAGGCGCATCGCGCGGAGGTTAATTTCCTTGTAGCCCTTTTCGGCGTTGTTCGCCGTGCGGCGCGACTTGGTGAAGGCCGGCGGGTCGAGGATGATGAAATCATAGGGCTTTTCGTGCGCCGCCTCGAGCTGCGGCAGGAGGTCAAAAACGTCGGCGGCGAGGAAATCCATCTTGTCCGTAAGGCCGTTGCGCGCTGCGTTTGCGCGCGCCATTTCGACCGCGCTCTCGGATACGTCCACCGCCGTCACGTGCTCCGCGCCGCCCTTTGCGGCGTTGAGCGCAAAGGAGCCCGTGTGCGTGAAGCAATCGAGCACGCGCTTTCCGCGCGCAAGGCGCGCCACGGCGAGGCGGTTGAACTTCTGGTCGAGGAAAAAGCCTGTCTTCTGCCCGTTTTCGACGTCCACGCGGTAGAAAACGCCGTTTTCGCAGATCTCGGTGATGGGGCTTGCGGGCGTTTCCTTGCCGGGAAGGGCAAACCAGCCCTTGTTCTGCGATAAGCCATCCTTTTCGCGAAGCAGCACATCGTTGCGCTCGAAAAGGCCGTCGATCTTCTCGCCGTCCTCCTCCAGAACCTCGACGATGAGCGGGAAGAGCACGTCCTTGATCTTCTCCATGCCGAGCGAGAGCGTCTGCGTGACGAGCAGGGTTTCAAAGCGGTCGACCGTGAGGCCGGGGAAGGCGTCCGCCTCGCCAAAGATGAGTCGGCAGCAGCCGGTCTGTCCGTCCATCACCGCCTTGCGGTAGTCCCAGGCGTAGCGCACGCGCCGCCTCCAGAAACTTTCGTCAAAGCGGTCGTTCGCGTTGCGCGAGACGATGCGCACGCGCAGGCGGCTGAGCCTGCTCAAAAAGCCCGTGCCGAGGTATTTCCCCTTTTCCGACACCACGTCGACGAGCGCGCCGTTTTCGCACTCGCTCTCTTCCGGCTCGCGGGCAACGTCGGAGTCATAGACCCAGGGGTGGCCGCTCTCGAGCCAGCGCGTGCCCTTGGCGGTGACGGTGACGATCGGATATTCGCGTGCAGCTTTCATAACTCAACGTTCCTTTTTCTTTCAGCGTTTTCCTCATCATACCACGCGCGCGGGCGCGGCACAACTCATTTGTTGAGGAAATAAAGCCCCACGACGCAGCAGGCAAGGCCGATGAGCTTGCTGGGGGTGATGGCCTCGTGGTAGGCGAGATAGCCCACAAACACAAGGAGCGCCGCAATGCCCGCAGCCGACGTGACCTGAAGCGTGCTCACTGACCAGCCGGCGCGGTAGGCATAGATGCTGCCCGCCTCCATTCCGACGAGGACAAGCCCCAGGAGGAACGGCACCCAGTTCATGCCGCTGTACTCGCGCAGAAGGTCGGCGCTGCCGCGGTTGACGACAAAGTACAGGATGCCCGAGCTGATCGCAGCAAAGAAATAGGACACCGTCAGCGACGCCAGCGGGTCGAGCTTTGTAGGCAGGGACTTTGCGCAGACGTGGTAGACCGTGTTCGACACGATCATGAGAATGAGCGGCCAGATGTAAGACATGGTAGATTTCCTCCCACAGAAAAAACAACAGATGCAAAAACGGCAGCCAGACTTCCGCCTGGCTGCCGGTAGGTACGCACCCGTTATTGAGATGCCAAGAGCATATCATTTGCGCCGTACCTTGTCAAGAAAAATCCCGCCGCGGCGATTCCGACAAAATTTGCTGCCGCGGTTCATACAACCTGACGCTTGTATTTTCCCCTCCACCGTGCTACCATGCAACTGTCAGTACCAACATTTGCCGCGCAGCTGCGCGGCGCAGACCGCAAAATGGAGGCAAATCATGAGCTATCCCAAGACCGGCGAAGAAGTTTACGTCAGCCTGAACCTTTCCAACACCATGCTCACCGGCCTCGGCAAGGGCACCATCACCCGTGAGGACGTTTCTGTGGACTATCTGAAGAAACTCTTTGCGCAGCACGGCGTCATCGTTTCTGCCAAGCCCGAGTACCGCAACATCATGGAGCGAGTGAACAACACCTATGACTTAGGGCTTGAGATCCCCGAAAAGCTGCGGCTCTTCCAGCTCTCCGAGCAGCACCGCCGCCTTGTGGTCGTGAACATCTCCGGCCTTCAGCGCAAGAACGGCTCGCTGCTGCCGTCCTACACGGAGGAGGAGCTTGACGAGGCAACCTTTACGTTCGTCAAGTACTACGTGCAGGGCGAGCATTACGACGAGCTTGTGGAAGAGAACAAGAAGCTGCGCTATGAGCTTGAGCAGGAGATCTCCTGGCGCACCCGCACGGACGCCGAGTGCTGATAGAAACATGTGAAAAAAAGAAGAGGTTCCCGGCGGGAACCTCTTCTTTTTTTGAGTCACTTTTTCTCGTCCTCCAGCAGGCCCTTGAAGCTTGCGGCAAGGCCCGCAAGGCTCTGGATCTCGCTCGGGACGATGATCTTCGTCGCCTGACCGTCTGCGGCCTTCTCGAAGGATTCGAGCGCCTTGATCTTGACGACCTGATCGTTGGGGTTGGCCTCGTTGAGCATCTTGATGGAGTCCGCGAGCGCCTGCTGCACGTTCAGGATCGCCTGCGCTTCACCCTCGGCCTTGAGGATCGCGGCCTGACGCTCGGCCTCTGCCTTGAGAATGGCCGCCTGCTTTTCCGCGTCCGCGCGCAGGATCGTGGACTGCTTTTCGCCCTCTGCCACGAGGATCTGGGACTGCTTCTGGCCCTCGGCCTGCAAGATGGACTCGCGGCGCTCGCGCTCGGCCTTCATCTGCTTTTCCATCGCGTTCTGGATCTCGCGCGGCGGCAGAATGTTCTTGAGCTCCACACGGTTGACTTTGATGCCCCACGGGTCGGTGGCCTCATCGAGGATGGAGCGCATCTTGGCGTTGATGACGTCGCGGCTCGTGAGCGACTGGTCAAGCTCCATCTCGCCGATGATGTTACGCAGCGTCGTCGCCGTCAGGTTCTCGATGGCGTTCATCGGGTGCTCGACACCATAGGTGTAGAGCTTGGGGTCGGTGATCTGGAAGTAGATGACCGTGTCGATCTGCATGGTGACGTTATCCTTCGTGATCACGGGCTGGGGATCGAAGTCCGCTACCTGCTCTTTGAGGCTGACCTTCTTCACAACGCGCTCGAAAAACGGAATTTTGAAGTGCAGGCCCACGCCCCACGTCGCGCTGTAAGCGCCGAGGCGCTCGACAACGTATGCTCTCGACTGCTGCACGATCTGAATGTTCGTCACAAGCACCAGAAGCACCAGCAGCACCAAAATGCCAATACCGATATAGCCGATCCATTGCATCGTTCTTTTCCTCCTAAAATCTTTCTGTCGGTTGGTTTTTTACTTCTCGTCGGGATTTCGCGCCGGGCGGACATAGAGCTTCACGCCCTCCATGCGCACGATTTTTGCCATTTTGCCTTTTTCTATGATCTCGCCGCTGTCGCTGCGCGCGGTCCAGGTCTTGCCGTCGATGTACACAGCGCCGGTGGCGTTCTCATTGTCGACCGTTTCGGTCACCTTCGCCTCGTGGTGCAGCACGCGGTCGGCGTTCGTGGGGACGATGGTCTTATCGAGCATCTTCCGCGCCAACGGCCGTGTTGCGGTGAGCGCAAGGATCGAAACGACCAGAAATGTTGCGAACTGGAGCCACAGCGCCGCGCCCAGTTCCGTTGCGACCAGCGCGGCCACCGCGCCCGCCACGAACCAGATCGACACCAGCCCCGCCGTCGCCGCCTCGGCAATGCCGAAGATGATGATGGCGGCGATCCAGATGATGGTCATCATTTCATCTGCTCCTCCTTTCAAACTGCGCATACAGTAGACGTATGCCGGACCGATCATCGCGATGACGGTCAGCAGCATGATCCCGATGCTCTTGTTGTAGGGCGACAGATTCGCGTACAGGTTCGACAACTCGCTGCCGAGCGTGCGCGCGGACAGCAGCGGGGCTTCGACCGGCGGCTCGCCGGGGGTGGGGACTTCTTCTTTGAACAGCTCGTCCATCGTTACGCCGTAGCGGTTGCAGATGAAGATGATCTTCTCCATCTCAGGGTAGCCGCGGCCCGACTCCCAGCGCGAGACCTGAAGCTGTTCGGCAAATTCCTCCTGCGTCAGTCCGCTGCGTTTG
>ENA-UOJR01000142-UOJR01000142.1-human-gut-metagenome-genome-assembly--contig:-C115P-NODE-142-length-110284-cov-37.866995_pt1 | contig 110284 bp, 78 predicted proteins | sample MGYA00242354_ERZ723901 | MGnify/ENA metagenome assembly ERZ723901
TTACCAGTGCTTATTGAAAGTATATAGAGCGGACATTTGTATATTTTCCTACCTGTATCTGTATCGTTCCACTCCAGTGAACAGATCGTTCCACTCGAGTGGACGGTTCTTTTCACTCTAGTGCACAAGCCTGTTCACTGGAGTGGAACGATACAGATAGTAGTAGGAAGGAATGAAAATGATTAAGGAAAAACATAAAGATATAAGGTGAATGATACACAGGAAAGCAGTAAACAATAGGAAGTTGATTAATAAACGACATAAGGAAAGGAATAATCGCAAGTCCGGCGATAGTCCGGAAAAAGCTACAGCCATCATGCATGAGAAATGAGCAAAATAGATAAAAGGAGTATGAGAATAAGAGGAGAAATGAGTTGAAACCGATGAGAAATGCAGCTTTTTTAAGGATAAATGATGGAAATACTATGAGAAATACCATTTTACAGTTTATTTCTCATAGCATTATATTATTGATTTACAAACAAATACCATACCACTTATGAGAACATGAGAAATGAAAATGAAAAATCATTTGCAGGAGAACTTGAATTCAACGAAAGGTTATTTTTTAGGAAAGAGCAAAAAAGAAAGAGATAAATCAGGAATCCGGCCGAATCCATATACCGTATACCGACCGACCGAGCAAAATTCCTTTTCAGTTGTTATTCATATATATCATAGTATACACAATAAAAGTCAATATCATGGAGAAGAATATTTTTCAGTTAGATAATGAGCAACTCAAAGAAATTGCCCGTTCATTCAAAGCAAAAGTAGAAGAGGGATTGAACACTGAAAATGCAGAGATACAATGCATTCCAACTTTTATCACTCCGAAAGCAAGTAGTATTAATGGTAAATCGTTAGTGCTTGATTTGGGAGGAACCAATTATCGGGTGGCAATCGTTGACTTCAGTAAAGTTCCTCCAACCATTCACCCCAACAATGGTTGGAAGAAAGACATGTCGGTTATGAAATCTCCCGGCTATACCCGCGAAGAGTTATTCAAAGAATTGGCAGACATGATTACCGGAATAAAACGGGAGAAAGAAATGCCAATCGGATATTGCTTTTCTTATCCGACAGAGTCTGTGCCAAGCGGAGATGCCAAACTCTTACGCTGGACAAAAGGAGTTGACATAAAAGAGATGATTGGAGAAGTGGTAGGGAAGCCTTTGCTGGACTATCTAAACGAAAGAAATAAAATCAAGTTTACGAATATAAAAGTGCTTAATGACACCGTAGCCAGTTTATTTGCAGGACTTACCGACAACAGTTACGATGCATATATAGGTCTGATTGTGGGAACAGGCACCAATATGGCTACTTTTATTCCGGCTGACAAAATTAAGAAGTTAAGTCCGTCACATAAGGTCGATGGCTTGATTCCCGTTAATCTGGAGTCAGGGAACTTCCATCCGCCATTCCTCACTGCAGTAGATAATACGGTAGATGTAATCTCCGACAATCCGGGAAGACAACGTTTCGAGAAAGCTGTATCCGGCATGTACTTGGGAGACATTCTAAAAGCGACTTTCCCTCTGGAAGAATTTGAAGAAAAATTCGATGCACAAAAGCTTACCTCTATCATGAACTATCCCGATATTTATAAAGAAGTGTATGTGCAGGTAGCACAGTGGATATATGGCAGATCAGCGCAATTGGTTGCAGCTTCACTTACAGGGCTTATCATGTTGCTAAAGTCATACAATAAGGAGATAAGGAGAATTTGCCTGGTTGCCGAAGGAAGTCTTTTCTGGAGCAAGAACAGAAAAGATAAAAACTATAATATGATTGTCATGGAGAAATTACGGGAACTCTTCAGTTTATTTGGTTTGGAAGACGTAGAGATCGACATAAAAAGTATGAATAATGCCAATCTGATAGGAACAGGTATTGCGGCATTATCCTGACACGTTCCAATTTGTCATTGCACGGCAGGTCTTCAATCGACCTGTTCATAAAAATTCGATGCTGTATCAAATTTACTGATACAGCATCGAACCTATTTTCAAACTTATCAAATCCGGTTCAATATTTAGATAGAATATAGAACCTAAAGTAGCTATTATTTGATCTTCAGTGCAAAACCGCCTCCGGGTGCCAAATGAATCTTCAACTTACTGTCATTCTTTATCCGGAAAGATTCACATTTATAATCACGTCCAACCCGGTGAGCATTCACTCCATCCTTAAATAATGTAGCATCGTATGTTTTGTCGCCCAAGAAGGAACAATCTACTTCAATGTCACGTGCCGTCCAATCGGTAATTCCACCTACATACCAGACATTTCCTGCCCGGCGCGCCGTTACAATGTACTCTCCCATTTTGCCATCAAGCACGATACTTTCATCCCATACGGTTGGAATATTGGCAATAAATTCGGTTGATTCCGGTTCGCGCATATAGTTGCTTGGCGCATCGCACAGCATATTGAAAGGAGACTCGAATACCACATACAGAGCAAGTTGGCGACAGCGAGTTCCCTGGCTCATAGGTTCCGAGTTACAAGGATAATAGTTGCCTTTCGAAGCATTACGCATCGCGCCTTGGGTGTAATCCATCGGACCGGAAACCTGACGGGTGAAAGGCAACAGTACGTCATACTTCACCTGATCGACCGAAGCCGGACTCCATTTCATCTGTTCCAAGCCATTAACCCCTTCAAAGTTCAACACATTCGGATAGGTACGATTCAAGCCAGCCGGTTTATGCGTTCCATGCAAATCGAGAATCAATTTATATTTAGCACACATTTCGGCAGCCCGATAATTGAATGCTGTCATATACTGATCGTCACGATCCATAAAATCGACCTTAAAGCCTTTGACTCCCATGTCGGCAAAATAACGGCAAACGTTCTCCATATCACGATCGAAGGCATAATAACCAGCCCAAAGAATGATACCTACATTTTTGGAAGCTGCATAATCTACCAGTTCTTTCAGATTAATATCTTTTACTACTTGCATCAAATCCGCCTGCAGGTTGACTGCCCAACCTTCATCAAGGATTACATATTCTATTCCGTTTGCAGAAGCGAAATCAATATATGCTTTATAAGTCGGATTATTTACTCCGGTGATAAAATCAACGCCATCCAAGTTCCAGTTATTCCACCAATCCCATGCCACTTTACCGGGTTTGATCCATGAAATATCCGTCAGACGGGAAGGAGCAGCCAACAAATAGCTCAAGTTGCTTGCCGCCAAATCTTTATCGGAAGTGGTAACAATGCTCATTCGCCATGGAAAACTTCGGGGTTTATCTACTTTGGCAATGTAAGCTTCACGCTCTTTCACCAACATCTGAAGTTGATTGTGTCCGCCCTGCACCGTCTTCTTGGGATAGGGAGCGAATTGACCCGTCAATCGGTTTTCCCCTTCAGCAGCAGATAAATAGAGACCGGGATAATTCTCCAAACCGGATTCTGTGATACAAATCTTGACACCTTCACCAGCATCCACTACTAATGGCAAAAACATTAAACGTTTTTTATTCAGTTTCGATAATCGATCAGTAGTATAAGTGTTCTCGAAAGAATTGAAATATTGGGATTCGTAATCACCGTCTTTCCCCGCTTTTACATACGGAACAGAGGCTACCATATCGGACGGGAAACGGTAATCTACAGTTTCATCCACTACATTGAAAGGTTTCTTCGACCGGCTGACAAAGCGATATGCAATACCATCATTGTAAGCACGAAACTCTACGTTCCAATCTTTCTTAAACCGGAGAGTCAGTTCATTATAGTAATCTCTTAGTTCGTTGGCGCGATAGAAAGGGGAAGGAACCATCTGATCTACTTTTTTCCCGGAAGTGCCGGCCAACTTTGCTTTCTCTCCCCAAACTTCTCCATTCTCCAATGTCATCGAAATCGGAGAAGGAGCCAGTATCTGACGTCCGTCACAATGGATGTCATAAGTCAACTTATCACCGACGGTAATAGTTGTTTGGAGTTTCCCATCCGGAGAGTTCAAGGTAAATTGTTTTTGTGCTTGTACCGTAAGCGTACATGCGACAACACATAGAAATAATAAAATCTTCAGTTTTTTCATGGTTTTAATTATAGTAGTTATCAAATCATAAGAAGAATGATGCAAAAATAAAATAATATATTATAGTAACCTATATGAAAACTAAAAAACAGAAATGAAAAATGAATACGGGATTCTATCTTTTTCCTGTCAGAGATTTTATGCAATCGACTTCTTCCTGCTGAAAAGGTACTCCGTTAGAACGATAAATATCATGGAACCATAACTCCGGCTCTTCTCCCGACGGAATCACTTCATCCCAAGCAAAAATAGTATTTGTCTTTCCTGCAACAAATCCCCAATTAATAGCTCCGGCCTTTTCTTTTTTCATCAGAGGAAGGACATTGCAAAAACGGCTGTCATTGCGGCGGGCCATATATTCGGTACAGATCAACGGACGGTTAAGCATCTTTAGAAACTTGATGCACTCGGCATGCTGTGCCTCATTATCGTAATTATGATAAGAGATAATATCCGAATGATTCAGCATAAATGCATTCAGAACATTCTTGCGGGGAGAATTATAGTCCCAGACACCGGCAGTAATCGGTTGTGACGGTTTACAGTCGCGTACCCAGCGAAAAACATTGGTCAATAAAGACAAAGAGGTTTCCTCGTGTTTACTATTTCCGGGTTCATTATACAAATCCCACATCAATATCCGGTCATCATGAGCGTAAGTGCGTATAATATCTTTGACATACTCTTGTAGAAAAGGATACAAAGTCAGTGTATCCTTGCGCAAGCTACACGAAGGGTCCTGTACCCATCCGGAATTATGAACTCCCGGCTTCGGTTCTGGTTGTTTGCCATAAGTAGATTCAGCATTCCAACAGTCATCAAAGAATACAAACATAGGACGAATTGAGTACTTCTTACAAATATTCAGAAATTCATCCATACGTTTTTTCATGCCTTTCGCATCGTTTTTCCATACGACACTGCTTAAGAAAACCCGTAAGGTATTAAAACCCAGATCATGTGCCCATGACAGTTCTTTATCTATTTGTTTAGGATTGAAAGTATCCGCACTCCACATTTCTATCTGATTGATTGCTGTTGCCGGAATATAATTGCAACCTATCAGCCAATCCTGGTCGTCATACCATTTCTGGATTTTCTCTTCTGACCAACGATTATTGTTTGAGGAGTTGCACTCCTGCGTACAAGCATTTATACATATCCCCACTAAAAAGAATAAAAATGCAACACTAACACACCATTTATTTTTCATGTTATTTCAATTGATTAATATACAAGTCTATTTATTTTAATTTTCACCTTTGAGTTATACTGTATCCATCATTCAGCTCTAAACCGCTTGGTTTGTACATCACGGGAGTTCGATCCTACCATGACATCAAATTCTCCTGGTTCATAGATATATTCCAAACCGGAATTATAGAATTTCAGATCATTTTCCGTGATAACGAAGTTAATGTCACGACTTTCACCACTCTTCAGGAAAATACGTTCAAAGCCTTTCAACTCCTTCACCGGACGGGCAATCTCTGCATATATATCACGAAGATATAGCTGCACTGTCTCGTAACCGTCGTAGTTTCCTTTATTGGTAACAGTCACAGAAACCGTTAACTCACCGTTTTTAGGTAAAGTTTCCGAGCTAATCTGAAGATCACTATAAACAAAGTCTGTATAACTCAAACCATATCCGAACGGATACAGAGGCTCATTACTCTCATCCAGATAATTGCTGGCATAACGATTAAATATACGATTGTCAGGATCAGGACGACCGGTATTCAGATGATTGTAGAATAATGGCAACTGTCCCACCGAACGCGGGAAAGTCGTTGTCAATTTACCGCTTGGAGCTACCTTGCCGAACAGTACGTCAGCAACCGCATCCCCCGTTTCACTACCTCCAAACCAGACATTCAAGATGGAATGTACATTTGTAGCCTCCCAGTTCAAAACCAAAGGACGACCCGTGAACAAAAGAAGTACGACAGGTTTGCCCGTCTTCACCAGAGCTTTTAATAAGTCTTGTTGAGCATCGGGTATCTCCAGATTGGTACGTGAAACCGATTCACCACTCATTTCCGCACACTCACCCAAAGCAGCTACAATCACATCAGCACGGGCAGCTATACGCAAAGTCTCATCCAATAACTGCCGGTTGTCTCCACGTTCAAGCGGCCGAATACCCGTAGCAGCCTTTTCCGTTTCTGCATCATAATATATGTTACTGCCTTTCGCGTATAGTATTTCAGCCTTATCACCCGCTGCCGAACGGATTCCTTCCAGTAACGTTCCGTGCCGGGAAGGAGTACATGTCATACTCCACATTCCACACATGTTATTACGTGCATCTGCCATCGGACCGATCAGGGCAATCTTTCCTTTTATGTCCAAAGGAAGCAGATGACGATCGTTCTTCAACAAAACAAAAGTTTCAGTTGCAATCGTACGGGCGGAAGAACGATGTTCGGCCGTATAAAGTTTTTCCCGGGTACGCAGAGTATCACAATATTTATACGGATCGGAGAATAACCCCAATTTATATTTAGCTTCCAGGACACGACGGCAGGCCGCATTTATCTGTTCTTCCGTCACTTTTCCTTCTTTCAGGGATTCTTCCAGTGTGTTCAAAAAACCACAGGAAACCATATCCATATCTGTCCCTGCCTGCAAAGCACGTATGGAAGCTTCTTTCAGAGGGGCGACACCGTGGGAGGACATTTCGGCTATCGAATTATAATCTGTCACCAATAGTCCCCCGAAACCCCATTCATCCCGAAGCAGATCGGTCAGTAACCATTTATTGGCCGTGGCAGGAATACCGTCGACGATATTAAAAGAACTCATGACACTACCTACACCGGCATCAACGGCAGCTTTATAAGGAGCCAGATATTCGTTATACATACGCAGGCGGCTCATATCCACCACATTATAATCACGTCCTGATTCAGACGCTCCATAAAGTGCAAAATGTTTCACACAGGCAAGTATTTCATCGTTGCCCTGCATATTGTTTCCCTGATAACCACGCACATACGCTTTAGCCATTAAAGAACCCAGGTAAGGATCTTCCCCACTCCCTTCTGCGATACGTCCCCAGCGGGCGTCACGACAAATATCGACCATCGGGCTGAATGTCCAGTTAATACCGTCTGCGCTGGCTTCAATGGCAGAGATGCGTGCCATACGTTCGACGGCCAGAGTGTCCCAACTGCAAGAAAGCGCCAATGGGATCGGGAAAATAGTTTCGTAACCGTGGATAACGTCTGCACCTACAAGTAGAGGTATTTTCAACCGGCTTTCTTCTACCGCAAGGTGTTGCAGGGCATTAATTTTCTGGATCCCCTTGACATTGAAGAAGCCGCCTATTTCCTGTTTGCGAATCATATCGCTAAGTTCACCGTTCATCACCGAACCTGTCACGAGATCACCGCCCGAAGGCAGGTTCAGTTGTCCGAGTTTCTCACGGAAAGTCATCCGCTCCATTAAGTCGGTAATGAAACAGTCCATTTCCGCATCTTTCCCTCCCCCGGACGGTGAGCAGGCAAAGAGAGTAAGCCCGCAAAGGGCACAAGATATAAGATTTTTTATCTTCATTTTTCTTGTTATTGGGTTATTTATGCTTGTTGTCCGATTTTTCTTTCCACACCACTACTCCCGCAGGTTCAAGGCGTGCACTGCCAATCAGTACCTCCGCCTCATCGGGAATGACTATTTCCTGAATGTCCGACGTATAATTCAAGGCGATGTAAAAACCGTCACGCCATTCTTTCACTACTCCGTACGGCAAATCTTCGGTCGATACGCCTGCTTCTGTATATACACAACGTACCACCTCTTTTTCCAGTTTGCCGTCATCGGTATCCGTTCCAATATAAGTGACCGTTCCTTTACCCAGTTTGCGGTGTATCACGGAAGCGGCTCCTTTATAAAACTGGTCTGTATAGACAGCCCACACATCTGTTCCGGCAGCCGGTGTCAGTACGTCTCCCCAATTATTCCAGGCAAATTCCTTACCCTCGAAATCGATCTTTCCGTACAGATTGTGGGGCAGATGGTCATAATACAGGCTATTTATTCCGGCCAGTTGATGGATCGGAGCAGCCAAAGGAGCCTCCCACAGTTTGGCGTCACGGTCTTTCTGACCGGTACGGCAAGTCAGGATCAGATGTCCTCCCTTCTTCACATATTCAGTCCAACGTTCCACCAGCTTGTTGTCAAGCAACTGATAGGCAGGAGCTATCAGGAAAGGATAACCGGAAAAATCCTCTTTCTCCGAAATCACGTCTACGGGAGCTGCAAAAGATTTTAGCAGATTGTAATATTTATGCACGTGAGCCATCGTCCGCCATTGATCCGTCTGCCGCTGAAACTCCATTTCCCAATAATTACTCATATCGAAAAGTAAACCAATACGCCGGGAGGCCAGTTGACCGGGCATACGATTTTTCTTATCGTAGGCGGCACGCAGTTTTTTCATCTCTTGCGTAATGCGTACATATTCTTCACCGCCCGGAGAAAGAGTTACTCCATCAGTCATTATCATACCGTAATGATATTGCTCACTGCCTTTCAGAGGTTGACGGAAACGGTAATTGCATACGAATTTCCCACCACCTGCAAAGACGTGATACACCCACATACGGATGGCACCGGGTAAAGGTTGGGGGTTATACATTCCCCAGTTCACCTGCCCGGGTTGGAGTTCCATAACTCCAAAGGTTTTACCTACGCGATTACGGAACTGGTCGTTTGAGAAACCGAGATCTTCCGGAATACCCATCCGGAACCCCTGGCTGCCTATTCCCTGATTATGTCCGGTCACCAGATAGCGGGTGTAGGTCAGGAAATCCGGATGATCGATCCGTACCGGATCGACCGGATTAAAAATAGGTATCAGGTTGGTAGTGATCCATTGGTCTTTGCGGATATGCCGCCGGAGGATGTCTGCCTGCATATTGACAAAGCCTGCCAGTTCGTCCGCCATAAAGCGGTTCAAATCGAGCATGGCGTGAGGATTGGCCTTATCAGGTACTTCCTGCTGGTTGGGAAGGCGAACCTGCTCGAAATTCTGATAGGTTTCACTCCAGAAAGAGGCACCCCAGGTATCATTCAGTTTGTCAATAGTGCCGTATTTCTTCTGTAACCAGACATGGAATTTGGCTTGTGCATTTTCACTGTAATCTACCACCCCGTAGTGTCCCGGTTCATTGTCAATCTGCCAGCCGATAACAGTGGGATTATTGCCATAATGTATTGCCAGGCGGGAAACTATATTTTCTACATAATGACGGTAGCGATCGCTACTCCAGGAAGCGTGCTGACGTCGTCCGTGTTGAATGGTCACTCCATTATCCCGTTGAATCAGTATGTCGGGATATTTTTTCGACAGCCAGACGGGAGGCGTGGGGGTAGGTGTACACATGATTACTTTCAGACCATACTTCTCCGCCAGAGAAACTGCACGATCCAGCCATTCAAAATGATATTCTCCCTCTTCGGGTTCCATCATAGACCAGGCGAACTCTGCAAAATGGGTGAACTTGATGCCCATTTCCGACATTTTCTTCAAATCACGCTCCCATTGGGAGGAATCCCATTGCTCGGGATAATAGTAAGAGCCCAAAGCAAACAGCTCTTCCGGAGGAAAAGACTTATCGACCGGAGACTGGGAAAAGGATGATAATGAAAACAATAAAGTTAAGACAAATAGGAAATTCTTCATGGATATTATTTTTAGAATCTATATAATAAGACATTTCTGAAAGAAAAAGCCACATTGCTATTTGTATAAAGAGGTCGTGTTTCGGTGAAACCCGGCCTCTTTATCTTATGTAACACTAATACCTATGTCAGACTATTATCTCTTTGTAAACGTACAGGTATTTGTATTCATATCCAGTTTGACATGATATATACCGGCTCTGAAATTATTTCCCGGTCCGAAGTTCTCTGTTTCCTTCCATTGATCTCCATCCCAATAACCGCCCCGGGCTATTAAATCACCTTCAGATACGATGGTCACATCAAACGAAGTAATTTCATTATTCCAACCTTTTCTTTTATAAAATCTGAACATGAAATCGTTGTTCAGAAGGAGGTTAGTTTCATATACACGATCTCCGGTCTTCACACAACAAATAAAGTCTTTTGGATTATCCCATCCCCAGTTTCCAATGTCATCGGGAAGGAGTCCGCTGATTCTAGGATGGCCGAAGGCAGCTCCAGTTATCCATACTGTTTCCGGGAATTCCGTATCGGTCGTTTTCTCTACATATATAAGTTCTCTATCCTTATTATATGAAATCCGATACTTACCGTCCGGAGCGTTAAACTTATATTGTCCATTTTCATTCGTAAAGTATTCCGGTTGAAGCATATAGTCCAGATAACTAAATCCTTCGAAATCGACCACTTGTCCTTTCGTGAGGTTTAACTCTACAGCGATATAGCTTGGATTAGTAGATTGAGTCAGTTCCGTACCATTTATTTTATAAGATTCCGGTCCAAGTTGTCCTTCATCCACCTTATCAATAAACATACATATATTCTTATTCAAATCTATCCGGACACGATATACTCCCGGTGTGAAATCCGGTCCGGCTACAAAATCACCGGTAAAATGTCCGCCACCAGTGCCACCTGTTGCCGGATCACTGTAATACCATCCCTTACCCAATAAATTAACAGGTTGCGTATTGACAATAGTACTAGCCAGTTCACCTCCCCAAGGACGTTGTTTGTAGAATTTAAACTGGAAATCTTTAACCAGAAAAAGAGTAGTTTCAAAGATATTGTCTGATACCTTCACACACTGGAATGCATCACTCGGCAAGTTGAAAGTCCATGTGCCGACAGTCACCCGTCCGGCTTGAGGATGTCCGAAACTGGATCCGCAAACCCATAACCCATCCGGATAATTCACCGAGCGATTTTCCAGATATGTCAGTTTGTTTATCGGATCATAATACAATTTATAGTTTCCGTCTACTCCTATAAATGTGGCTTTATCTTTTGTTATATTTTCAAAGAAATCCGGTTGAAGCATCTTTCTCACATCACCAAAATTGCTGAAAGTCACTTCATCACCTTTATGAAGTTCCAAAGCAATGCCCAGAAAAGATGAAGCCTCTTCTAATATACCCATTTCCTGACCGTTAACCAGGAAGGATTGTTCTTGAATATTCTCATCTTTCGCTTCAAAAGCACAAGTGTTATTGTTCAAATCGAGCGTGATAAGATAAACTCCGGGTTGGAACAGAGGTCCCGGAATAAAATCTCCTCCCGTCTTTCCGGCAACCAGGAAAGGGGTAGTTAGAGTGATATTATCTTCGGGAAGAGTAGTGATCTCATTGTCTCCTTCTCCCCAGCCTCTATGCTTGAAAAACTTAAATGAGAAGTTATTAGCCAGATAGAGAGTCAGTTGAAAAACATTGTCGGCACTTTTATAGCAATAAAGCACATTGTTGGGTCCGTCCATACTCCAGCCGCTTGTGGTAACCAGCCTCGCTTGAGGATGTCCCCAGTTGGCTCCGCAGAGCCATAATCCGTCCGGATAGGTCGCCCCGGCTTTTTCTATGTACAAAAGCTCATTAGCAGGATCATAAAGCACACTATAATCAGCCGTCTCTCCTTTGAAACGGGCCTTATTTTCAGACACATATTCAAAGTAATCCGGTGAAAGAATGGATTCTATTTCGTCAACCCCCGAAAACTCGACTTCCTGTCCTTTTTCCAGATGAAGCTTTTTTCCCTGAAAATTAGAGTAAATCTCTTCATCCAACACTTGACCTCCTACAGAAAGAGGAGAGGCAAGTTTCCATTCCGGCCATTGATCCCATTTCTGTACGTCATCACTGCAAGATGCCGTTAACAGCAACAGAAGAACCGTATATATATAATATTTCATAATGCAGTCATATTAAGATTATACATTTATTTTTTATATGCTTTCAGCAGAGCCTGATAAACTGTTTCGTTCACCTTTACAATGCAGCCGTGTCGTGCGCCGGGCCTGTCCGTACCATCCTTTACATTAGGTCCGGAGAAAGTACGCTCTTTCCATGGGCCGTCCATAGAGGTCGACTGAAACAAATGATACCCATAAGGTTTGGCTGCATAAGATTCCGCATAAATAAACCAACCGCTATGATTCGGCCGTTCGATAAAAATAGGTGCTTCACGCATCATATCATTCGGAGTGACAGGTGCTCCCGGATTGGTATAAGGACCAGTCAGATTGGAAGAGGTGGCAATACGGACTGTTTTCCCTGTTTCCGGGGCAACAGCCGGATCGCGTTCGTCTTTCATAATCGCATAATAAACACCGTTTACTTTACAGATAATAGCATCGATAATAGCCATATTCTCATCCGTACCGGTAAAATTGAATAATTTCTGTGGTTCCGTATAGGTCTCGAAATCCTTTGTCAACACATAGAGAGTGCGCATACTGTCCCAATCGTCCTTATCCGGGTCGTTGCAGGCATGCCAGCTTATAATATACTGTTCGCTATCCTTGTCATAAAACATTTTGGGTGCTCCCCAATAATAGGTAGTATAGAATCCCTGTGCATTGCTACGATTAAAAATCATTTCATTCAACTGGGTAGATGTCCATGTCACCAGATTTTCCGAACGCCACAAAGCCAGCGGATTGACTGCAATCATATAGAAAGCTCCGTCATGTCCCTGACAAATATCAGGATGTCCAATGTAAGCGCTATTGATGATCCGGCCTTTATTCAGTGTTTCCCAGTTGATGCCATCCCGGGAAACAGCATAATACAACTTTCCATAATTCGCATTAGTCATGTGAGCGAACAAATATCCGCCATCAGTTTCCACCGGAATTTCTTCTCTGCCTGTTTCTGCATCATCCGAACACGACCAACTCATTAAAGACAATAATAGACCAATTATATAGTAACTCATACGTTTCATATCTTTTATTCAGTTAATAGGTTTAATTTATACTTTGCTGCGCTTTGCTCTTATCCTCCGCCCAACCCGGACGTTCCCAAGTCTGCTTCAGCTCTTTTCCATAAGAAATGGCCTGTTCGACTGCATAGTTAGGAATCGGCATGTATTGATGCGTCGGCATTATGCCTTTCGCCTTATACATTTCTTGCGCGTATTTATTAAAGCGGATCAAGTCAATCTTTCGATAACCTTCATAGAAAAACTCATGTCCCCGCTCTATCAGAATAGCGTTCAAAAAAGCGTCTTTTGTATTGGTTGTCACACTCGGCAAGTCCGACAGCCCGGCTCTTTTTCTCACCTGATTCACCGCATTTATAGCAGCTACGGAAGGTACAGTTCCTGTTTTGCGCACTTCTGCCTCTGCATACATCAATAATACATCGGCCCATCTTGCCAAAGGAATATCGGTACCCTGGAAAGTAGTCATCGTCTCCTGCGGGAATTTATTTATAATATATCCGTTCCATCTCACTCCCAGATTATCTTTGTTGATAACGACACCATTCTTATCCTTATAACTGGTTACAATGGTCTTCAGACGACCGTCGTTGCTTTCGAAAGCATCGTAGTATTTTTTATCCATACTGAAAGCCTGGAGCCATCCGCCTCCCATTGGAAAAGGATCCCCTTTTGCCACATCAGAAGGTAAAGCCCACATCAGGAAAGGATTCGCATTTCCATGTTTCGGGTTACCATCGGCAGCCGGGCTACAGCTGACAGCCATAATCATTTCTTTATTGAATTTATTGGCATTCTTAAACAGGTCAACGTACGGAGTACTTCCGGTTTTAAACAAATCATATTTGCCCGTATTGAGTTCATTATACATATCAATCGCTCTCTGATAATAACCTTCCATGTGTTCACCCTCGTTCAGACAGTGTTTCATCAGGCAGAAACGGGCATAGTCACGCGTATAGCGTCCCAAATCCGGGGCTACTTCGGGAGCATTCTTTGCGGCAAATTCCAGATCATCCGTAATCCATTGAGTCATTTCATCCAAAGAAGGACGCACGGTATTCGACAACGCTTCCGGATCAATTACTTTTTCGGGATCCAGGATTACCGGTACGGGACCGTAAACATGCAACAGGAAGTACATCATTAATCCACGACACAAGCGTGCTTCTCCAAGTAAATTATTCTTCTTTTCTTCCGTAAGAGCAGTCAGGGGAGCTTTTTCCAACGTTCCAATCACTTCAGTCATACGGGTTACCTGGGCTGTTTTCGGGAAATGATTCAAGTTGCCACCGTCGTCTACATTTCCGCGCCAGTAATAAAAGCAATTACTATAATCTCCTTTACTAAGGCGTTCCCAGTCTGCACCTACTGTGGTAGCAGGCGCACATATATCAGAAGCAGAATCAAACATACGCACCGCTCCTCCAGACTGTATATGAATACCATGTTGCAAACCACCCGAACCCATATCATACGTCCAAACCGTAGTATAAGGCAGGTAGCAAACCATCATATAGGAAACATACTCCTGCTCTGTGGAAGGATATTCTCCCTGCAACAAAGCTCCGTAAATATAAGGATCAAAATTATTCTCACAACTACCGAATAAGAGTTGCAAGGAAACAAGCATCGGTAAAAAGAACTTCTTTTTCATACGACATAATTTGTTAGATTTCATAGCTTGAAGTTTAGAAGGTTAATTTTGCACCTATTGAATAAACTCTCATTTGAGGATATTGTCCTCCGGTCAGATTCGAAGAGGAAGTGTTGATTTCAGGGTCATATCCTTTGTATTTGGTAAAGGTCAAAGGATTCTGAAAGTCGACAAACACACGTATTCCTCTAATATACCCTTTAAATACGGATAATTCTTTGGGACCCAGGTTATATCCCAGTGTAATGTTTCTCACACGTATATAAGAGGCATTTTCTCTTGTATAATCAAAGCCCAGATTTTCGGGTAAAGCCACTGATTTACTGATTGCAATACCCGGGAAATGTCCGTTCGTGTTTGTCTGGGTATTCCAGATGTTATAAGAATAGATACCCACATTGTGCGCATCCACTCCCCTGGAGAGATTTCCGGCATCTGCACTATAACTATATGCGTCATTCCATTTCTTTACACCTAGTTGTCCGTACATAAATATATCCAGATCAAAGTTTTTCCATGTAAACGTATTGCCAAAACCAAAATACAATTTTGGAAGCATGTTATCCATGTAAGAGTCATTCACGTCAATGATTCCATCACCGTTTTTATCTTCGACAATAGGATAACCCGGCATACAGGCGGCAGGTCCCAATGAACGTTGCGATTCGGGCATATTACTCTTATCCACATCGATAATACCGGTCGTTTTATAATAATAGAATGCATTCATCGGTTCATTTTTCCTTTTCTGATATTTCTGATAATCATAGTTAGGCATACGTTCGATCCATACTGCATTGTAATGGGACATCGTAATTTGAGAGGTCCATTTAAATTCATGTGTCTGGAGATTCAATGAGTTCAGGCTTACATCTACTCCGGTACGTTTATAATGCCCTCCATTGATAGGACGTGTTCCGTGCATTCCCAATAATTCTGTCGGTGCTGTTCCCAACAAATGGGTTACGTCGTTACGGAATACGTCTACACTACCCCAGATTCGATCTCTAAAAATAGAAAAATCCAATCCGATATTTTTCATGACTGTCTTTTGCCAGGTGACATCTTCATAGTTAGCGCCGGACAATATGTAGGGAATGTAAGTTACCGAATTATTATTGAATTGAACATCCTCGCGGGTTGTCGTTACAATACCGTATAGTGTTGTACCCAGGTTATCGCTACCTGTTTCACCGTAACTGGCTCTTAATTTCAACATATTAATCCAGGAGATATTCTTTATAAATGATTCTTCGTTCATCTTCCATGCAAGAGAAACAGATGGAAAGAGGGCGTATTTCTTACTGGGAAAGAATTTATCCGTACCGTCACGACGCAATGAAGCGGATACTACATAGCGTCCGAATAAGTCGAAACTTCCTCTGACAAACTGTGATCTCTTTTCATTCTTATATTTATAGGAAGTCGGATAGAAAGGACCGTCTGCCATACCTACGCTACTTCCCTGTATATGGTCATTGGCATTTTCATAAGATATATCCGAACCATCGCCACTATCAAGATAACGTCCCATACCGGCCATCAAATTCATATCCAATAACTCTCCAAATTTATGTTGGAATGTTAATGTACCTTCGAGAGTGCTTTGCTGCCTTTTTCCATATCCTAAGTTTCCTCTGGATTTACGTTGCAATGCGTAGTAAATATCAGAAGGAATGTAAGAATCACGAGAAGTATTTTCCTTGTTCAAGCCATACAATACTTTGGCTGAAAGCATATTCTTGATAATATCGACATCCAGTGAGAAGTTCATGTAGTAACCATTTTGCTCGGATTTGTCATTAATATCTTGCATGGAAACGGGATTAGGCGTCCGGCTGAATACATTATATTGTCCTTCGGCATCGTACACGGGAAGATAAGAGGGATAGAAGATTGCTCCGAAAAGTGCTCCGGCTCCCTGATCTCTTAAGTTTCCGACATCTCCGCCGACAGTAGAGTTCGTGTAATTATTCTGATTCAAGTTGACAATTGTTGTCAGTTTCAGGAAATTAGTCAGCTGGGATGTGATGTTTGTACGCAGGGAGTATCGCTCCATATCCGAATTATAAACGGTAGCGTCTTCTTTATAGTAGTTAACGCCCAGATAGTATTTAAACTTTTCCGAACCACCGCTAATCGTCAGATTATGATTGGTCACTGCACCTGTTTTCAGTACCTTGTCCAGCCAATCCGTAGTCGGGGCATTGGCTATTTGTGTCGGTGTAAAGATAGGTGTCCATTTATCGTCATAAGCGGCGTTTCCATAAGGATACTGACCTTTGTCATATAAATAATTCTCTTTACTGAACACATTCACCATATTCATCAGTTCGGGTCCGCTCAATACATCCAGGTAAGGATAATGTTTTTGCACGGAATAGCTTCCTTCATACACGATGGTCGGTTTTCCCTCTTTTCCTTTTTTGGTTGTCACCAGAATAACACCATCCGCTGCTCCGATACCATAAATTGCTGCAGAAGCATCCTTCAGGATTTCAATGGATTCAATATCATTGGGGTTTAATCCGGCCAGTCCGGCACGATTGACGGAAGAAGGAAGTGACGTACTTCCCGTGCCGACTTCAAAAGAGCCGCTAGGCATAACTACTCCATCCACCACATAAATCGGTGTACCACCTCCACGAATGGAGATATTAATACCTCCTCCCGGCTGGGGACTGGCAACGGTTGCCTGCAAACCGGCAGCACGTCCCAGCAACATTCCGGAGATATTGCTAGTAGCCGCTTTGGATATTTTTTCTGTTTTTACGGTAGCGATAGAAGTAGTCAGGTTTTTACGGGAGGTTGTACCATACCCCACCACTACCACCTCGTCCAATATTTGCTGATTTTCAGCCAAGGTGACAGATAAAGATACCCGGTCGCCCACCTTTACTTCCTGTGTCTGATAACCGATATAGGAGACTTCCAATACAGCTCCCGGTGACACTTCCAGAGAGAAGTTAGCATCCAAATCAGATGCGGTTCCGTTGGTTGTTCCTTTTTCCTTGATGGTAGCACCGATGATCGGTTCACCGTTGGCATCGCTCACTGTACCTGTGACTTTACGCCTTTTAGTGTCTTTAGAGGTATTCTGCCGCGCTTGCCCTTTTTGGACAATAATATTCTTGCCCTTTACCTCATAAACAACTTCTTGCCCGTACAATATCTGATCGATAGCTTCATTCAATTGTTTTGCCTTTACACTTACAATCTTCCTGGTATCCAGGTCCCCCACTTTATATACGAAAGAATATCCGCTTTTATTCTTCAATTGCGTCATTGCTTCTTTCACTGAAACATTATTCATTTTCAATGAAACGGCCTGGGCTAGCATTGCTATGTTAAGGCAAAAGAGAGCCACGACCATTAATATGGCCTTCTTCCTGTAATTCATAAAATAAACAAATTATTTAATTAAAACTTGAATAACTCGTTTTAAAAGAGATGTATTTTGCTAACTTTGCATAATCTCTTTTGAAAACATGCTCACGTTTGAAAGTTGTTGAAGAAGAGATTCAGGAGCCGGAAGATGTTCGAGATCTTCCGGTTTTTATTTTTCTCTCCTTATCATTCACTAAAGACTATTCAGTATTATTTCCTTTACTCATATTCTTCAATTATAAGGTTAAACAATCATAGTATTATAATCTCTGGTAACTGGTTAATAGATAGTTATATTGCGCTCTTCAATTTTATATTGCATTTTCTCTGTAGATGCCAACGCATCCAACACTTCCTGAATACTTTGTTCCCGACGGACGAAGTTTCCGTAGAACCGGAATTTATTTAATGAATCATTAGCTATGTGGATATTCACATTGTAGCTACGTTCCAATTCTTTCACGATGTCGGGCAAAAGTTCTTCATCAAAAAACAGATAGCCATCCGTCCATTGGGAGGCATTGGAAGCTGTGACAGTTTCTACGGTCATCAATCCGTTCGCTTTGTTTAATATCGCTCTCTCGTCGGGTGCAAGGAAAGCTTCTTTCTCTTTTTTCAGTAAATTACTTAATTCTACTTTCCCTTCCAACAAGGATACTACTACTTCATGATCTTCCGGATAATCGCGGAAATTAAATTTTGTTCCCAATACCTGCAATTGTAAATCTTTAGTCTTTACAAAGAAAGGGAGTTTCTCATTCCGTTGGACTTCAAAATATCCCTCGCCTTCTAATTCTACTTTACGGTTATCTACTCCGAAGCCTTGTGAGTAGGTCATTCGTGAACCGGCATTCAACCAAACCAATGTACCATCAGGCAAATAGAGTTTCGTTCTTGATCCTAAAGGAGCCTCTACGGATATATCTGCAAAAGTGTCTTTTACATTCACTCCTCCCTGCCAATATGAGAAGCATCCTACTGCAAGTATGACTGCGATAATCGCGGCATAACGCCACAACGCCGACAAACGGAATTCCTGGCGAGGAGCTTTCTCCACTTGCTTCCGGCTCCCGATACGATTCTTAAAGGTATCGAATGCCTTGTCTTTATTGTATTTCGACGCGGCTTCACGGCTCACGGCAGAGAACCAGACTTCCCGTTGCTGAATAAAATAATCCTCATTTTCAGGTGATGCAGCTATCCATGCTTTTAGTTCGGCTAAAGCATTTTTGTCCAAACCTTCGGTCAGATAGGTTGCAATCAATTCATCAATATGTTTCTTTTCTTCTTCCATTTTTCTGCGTTCTATAAAGGAGACAGTAGATTTTTAATTGAGGGTAGTCTAAAAATGACTTTTTTTCGTTTTTACCCGAAAAAAAATAAAAGTAGAGTAATCAGATATTTACTTAGATTCGTTTGTAAAGATGCTAATGCATTCTTTATATGATACTTAACCGTATTGACAGAGATGCCTAACTCTTGAGAAATTTCTTCGTATGATTTTCCTTCAAAACGGCTTTTATCGAACACGCGACGACATTCGTTCGGCAATTTATCAATGGCTTTATATATTTCCTCTTCCAGTTCACGCTCCAGCAATGTCCCCAACGGATGCGAATCGGATATCGTCATTTTATCGTCTGTTATCTCATCGGGCATTAGAGATGAAAACGCAATCTCTCGCTTTTCCCATTCTGAATTAAGATAGTTGATACAACGATTACGGACGGCTCTCAACAAATAGCTACGGATGGAAACGGAAATCTCCAGCGTTTCACGAATCTCCCATAAATGAAAAATAGTATCTCCGACGATGGTTTCCGCGAGGAATTGATCTTTTACATAGCCATTCGCGACATGACACAGCAGAGCATAGTGACGGTCATAGATGTATTGATAAGCATCTTCATTGCCTGTCTTCAACTGCTCCACTATTAAAGTTTCAGTATGCTCCATGGATGTATTAGTCAAGTTAATGGCACAAATTTAGAGAATTTGTCCTAATTAACCTAATATCTATATTAATATCTCCAAAGACACTTTAGCTAGAAAAAATAAAGAAAAAAAATCATCTCCTAATAACTAAATATGGAATAAAAAGTTATTTTTGCACCGTTTTTTTAAATTTTATCTTAACCTAGTATTATGTACAAAATTTTTCACGGCTTCCATCTAGTAGAGGCTTATCAGGATTTGAAAAAAGCCAAACGGTTGGCAAAAAATCAGACAGTAACCCGATGCATTAAGTTAACCGTAGCTATTACCCTCTCCCTTATTTTATGGCTCCTCCCTATTGACACATTTGGAATAGAAGGATTAACCGTCATAGAACAAAGACTTATTTCCATCTTTATTTTTGCCACACTGATGTGGGTATTCGAAGCTGTCCCTGCATGGACAACTTCCGTATTGATTGTTGTATTACTATTACTCACCGTTTCCGACAGTAGCTTATGGTTCCTCACACAAAATATTTCAGCTGATAAGTTAGGGCAGACAGTCAAGTATAAATCCATTATGCACTGCTTTGCCGATCCTATCATTATGCTATTTATAGGTGGGTTCATACTTGCCATCGCAGAAACCAAAAGCGGACTGGACGTATTGTTGGCACGCGTCATGTTGCGACCTTTCGGAACACAGTCACGCTATGTACTATTAGGATTCATTCTCGTTACAGCAGCCTTTTCAATGTTCCTTAGCAATACGGCTACAGCTGCCATGATGCTCACTTTCCTTACTCCTGTGTTAAAAGCACTGCCAGCAGACGGTAAAGGAAAAATAGGTCTGGCCATGGCTATTCCTGTAGCTGCCAATGTAGGCGGTATGGGAACTCCTATCGGCACTCCACCCAACGCCATTGCTTTAAAATACCTGAATGACCCGGAAGGGCTAAACTTAAACATCGGTTTCGGAGAGTGGATGAGTTTTATGTTGCCTTATACCATTATTGTATTATTTATTGCGTGGTTTATTCTCTTAAGACTATTCCCTTTTAAACAAAAAAATATCGAATTACAAATTGAAGGTGAAGCAAAAAAAGACTGGCGTTCCATTGTGGTTTATATCACTTTTGCTATCACTGTCGTCCTATGGATGTTTGACAAAGTGACAGGAGTGAATTCCAATGTAGTAGCCATGATTCCGGTAGCCGTATTCTGTATAACAGGGGTTATCACTAAACGTGACCTAGAAGAAATCAGTTGGAGTGTGCTCTGGATGGTAGCCGGTGGATTCGCACTGGGTGTTGCCTTACAGGAAACAGGACTGGCCAAACATATGATTGAAGCTATCCCCTTCAACACATGGCCTCCTGTACTAATGATTGTCGGCTCCGGACTGATTTGTTATGCCATGGCAAACTTCATCTCACATACGGCTACTGCGGCATTGCTCGTCCCTATTCTTGCTATTGCAGGAAGCAGCATGCGCGAAAACCTGTTTTCATTAGGTGGGGTAGAAACTTTATTGATCGGGGTAGCAATCGGATCATCATTAGCAATGATATTACCCATCAGTACCCCTCCCAACGCACTGGCACATGCCACGGGTATGATTCAGCAAAAAGATATGGAAAAAGTCGGCATAATTATGGGAATCATCGGACTAATACTGGGATATACCATGCTGATTATACTTGGCTCCAACAAATTACTATAAATAATTCCTTTCCCATAAAGACAAGCCCTGTGAGAAGAAAACATTCTTACAGGGCTTTTTGGTTAATCTGTCTCGTTTCGAAAATTGGTTGTCGAAGAAGCTCCCTCCTTTCCCGACTCTGCATACTTGCTTGGACTTACATCGTAATACTTCTTAAATACCTCCCGGAAGTATTTCACATCCGAGAATCCAACAATATCAGAAACCTCCGTTACTGTATGTTCACCCTGTTTTAACAACTGTGCAGCATGTTGCAAACGTATCATCCGGATATAATCAGCCGGAGCATAACCGGTCAACGCTTTTAATTTATTAAAGAAACTTGTACGACTCATATGATGATGACTGCTAAGCATCTCCACATTAAAGCCCGGATCTCCCATGTTCTTCTCTATACATTCCTTAACTGAAGCTATAAATTTCCAATCCAAGGTATTAGCGCAATTAGCTGGTAAATCCTTCTCTTCATCTTCAATACTATTATAAACTTGACGGAGCAATGCACGATTCGCAAGTATGTTTTTAATAGTAACCTTAAGTATTCCCACACTAAAAGGTTTGGTGATATAAGCATCTGCTCCGATTTCCAGTCCTCCGAGTATATCTTTTTCATCCCCTAGTGCGGTCAGCAAAATGACTGGAATATGGGACATCTCAATATCACTCTTTATAGTTGAACATAGCTCATCCCCACTCATTTCGGGCATCATTATATCAGATATGACGAGATCCGGATTAAATTCCCGTATAATGACAAGTGCATCCTTTCCATTGGAACAAGACTGAACGTAATAACTTACGGCAAGCATATCAACAAGATAATTGCGCAAATCATCATTATCTTCCACTACCAAAACACGTTGCGAAGAATTGTTCATCTGTGGAGATTTCATGACCGGCAAATCCGGAGCCTCACCCGACATGGTAACTTCCGGACATTCATCCACCTCTTTAGGGGAAATGAATTTAGCCTTATGGAAATGTTTATTTCCTTTCAGAAAAGTTATCCGGACACAAGTACCCTGTTGTTCGGCACTTTGAATCTGAATCTTTCCCTTATGCAACCGGACCAGTTTATATACTAACATAAGTCCGATTCCACTACCCGTTACTTTCAGATTGACAACATTGCTACCTCTAAAATAGTTCCTGAATAATTTCTTCTGCTCACATGAAGGAATACCGATTCCTGTATCTTTCACTTCGATACTCCAAGTGGTTCCTTCCTCGTAAGCACAAATACACACACTGCCATTTTCCGGCGTGTATTTCAATGCATTGGACAAAATATTTTTTAGAATAGATCCCATCTTGTCACTATCAAACCACACATTTAAATAGTCAAAGTTACTTTCATAAACAAATTTGATATGTTTCATTTCGGCATATTTGCGGAAAGTAGCGCAAACATCATTCATATAAGAGTTCAGCTCATACTCTGATACATAAAGGGTAGAAGAGTAAATATCTATCCGCTCAAAGTTTATCAGGTTGGTCGTCAGTTGAAGCAATGTATTCACATTCCTAAGAGCCATATTTATATGAGGTAATGCCTTATCAGTCACCATATGATTTTCTACAACTTCCTCCAACGGTGCTTTTATCAATGTAAGCGGTGTACGTATGTCATGGGCCGTATTAATAAAGAACCGTGTTTTCTCATCCGATATCTTCTTTTGTTTGTGCAACATGATAATACGGAATATGATAATCATAACCAACACCAATAGAATTGCATACCCCACCATGGCCCACATACTGGCCCATACCGGAGGTGTAATAATGATCTGAATGCTCCTCGTCTCATAAGTCTTATATTTCTCCTCATTGGATATGGCACGAATTTGTAAAGTATAACTGCCGGGAGGCAAATTTCTGACAAGAATCCGGTTATCGTGGCTCGGACGGCTCCATTCTTTATGATAACCGTCAATTTTCCATGAATAAAGAATATTGGACGGATAATCATAATTAATAGAAGCTACATCAAGAGAGAAAGTATTCTGTCCGTAGGCTAATTCAAGCTGCTCGGTTTCGTCAATATCCTGCTTTAAGGGAGATCCGTCATCACCCGGATAAACAGGGTGATAAGCTATCATAAAATCACGCAGCAACAGACGTGAATAATGCGGCTCCGGTATCTGTATGTCTGTCGGGAACCTGATAGCACCGTCATTACCGCCAAAAACAAGCGTACTACTACTGTAAGCGGTGGCAGAGCCTGCATTAAAATTGACACTCATCAACCCCTGCTCCCGCGTCCAGTTGCGGAAGGAGTGTTCATTGGGTGAATAGATTGTAATACCGTTCTCCGTTCCCATCAGGAGGCTGCCGTCCTGACGTGGAAGAATCGTATAAATATTGTCGGAAATCAGCGCACAGTTGTCAGCCCGATACTGATGAATAAATTTCCCTTCATTGCTATCATAAACTAGAAGTCCGGCTCCACGGGTACCAATATACAGGATGCCGTTTCCCCTCTGGTATAATGCACATATGTAAAGAGACTCAATAGGCAAGTCAATATATTGGTAAACTCCAGATTTCTTATCAAGCTGATAAAGCCCCATTCTCGTACCAATCCACATCTGCCGGGCATCTTTCTCCAGAATGGTGGTGATGGAACTTACCCCCGGATACAAACGCACACTTTTAGTCTCAAGATTGATACGTTTTAAATTATAATATCCACCAGACCAAATATCACCGTTCGAATCCTTTTTAATATCAAAAATATATTGGTCGGGGCGTATTCCTGCAATAGAAGCAGGAGAAAAACAACTTATTTTAAACCCTTTTTTTTCTATCTTATAAATATTGGAGGTAAAACCACCAGCCCATATCACACCGGGAGAGACTTCACACAGTGCTAAGAAGATGTGATTCTCATCATCCGGTACCGGATCAAAAGAACTAAAAAAGGAGTGCCACTCTTTTGTACCGGTCTGATAGAGACTGATACCATTACTGGTAGCAAACCAAAGATCGCCGTCACTATCCTCCATCACATCATGAACCTGATCGTTCACCAGTGACCGGTTGTTTCCGAGAGAATGTTTTATCAGGTCGTAACTCTGATAACGGTTATTACGGATTGTAATACCAGTGGGATAATTAGCAAGCCAGATACGCTCTTCTTCATCCACATAAATGTCATTGATATTGTTTCCATTCATCCCATTATAGCTACTATAATCAGCCGTTATATATGGTTCACTCAGGCAGGTATTCACATCTAATTTATATACACCTTTTCCACCTGTAGCCACTAGCAATTCATGAGCATTCAATGAAACAATCCGGTTAATCTCTACATTGTTTGGTGAATGACAGGAAGTGATTTTTCCCGATTCCCCCATATCATACACAAGTATTCCGTCTTTATAGCCTCCTATAAACAATTGTTTTGAAATAGCGTGATAATAGAGTTCATGTACCGGTGTAACTATACTTTCCACGACTTCATCGGAAACCAACTTCAGTTTCCCCTCTTCTACTCCAACATGAAACAGACCGCTTCCCGTACCGATAAAGAAATGGTTGCCCTCCGTCTGTTCGATGGCAGTTATTTCCCCGTGGACCGGCATTACCATATCCTGCGTTGTGCCAGTACGGATATTATACCAAGTAATGGTGTCTTTATAACACAACCAGACATGGTCATTTTTATCCAGATAACCGTAATTAAGAAATGCCTGAGACTTATTTCTAATCAGCTTCGGATGTATGTAGGCCAGCTCGAATTTATCATGTTGTGAATCATACCTGAAAATACGCCCTTTTTGACCAATCACCCATAACCTATCCTTTCTGTCCATATAAAGCCAGCTCAAGGCAATCCGCGAGTCCAACTTCATGCTGTTGTCGGAAAAGGTGTAATGCTTGATATGTTTGCCGTCATAACGGTCTACCCCTTCCTGAGTCAAGAACCACATATACCCTCTTCGGTCTTTCTGGATATGGTATATTTTCTGATTGTTCAAACCATCTTCCAGCCCTATGTACTTATAAATCTGCCCCTTGCTTACAGTACCATTAATGAGAAGGATTATAAACAACAAATACCTTCTCATTTTTATAAAACTATCCATGCCTTTCACAAATATTCCAAAAACTCCCTGCAAAAATATGAAAAAATTAATAAAAACACAATATGATAAATGTATTTATATTTCAACTGATAATTAAATTAATCCTCATGTATACAGGTGGAGTTTATTGAACAGTGTAAAGAAGAACCTGAAATTTATATCGTTTTCAATATTCCTAAAGTTTCCAAAACACACAAAATAAATAGAAAGCTATCCTAATATTATTAAAATAGCCTTCTATTCAGATATCATTTATTTATCAATACAATTGTTACGCTTTCTTTCCCTAAACAAAAAGCTTTAGCCTTTATCAATGGAGCATCGCATTTTATCGGTTCTTTCCATACTACAGAATTTTCATTAGGCTCATTACCGTCAGTGGTATACCGGATTACCACATTTGGATTGGTTGTATTAGCCAGTAATAATCCATCCCTTACAATAATACCGGGAGGAGATATCCGGAAATTAATTCCCCGCTTTGCCAGACGAGGCAATTCATAATTTACAATACCGGCATTATATTTCCGTTTGGCATCCATATATATCTTGTTGTCCGAAGATAATGCCCACGATGGTTGAGCATTCCAAGCGCGCTCTGCCAGCCCGAAGACTTTCGGGAAAAGATAATATTCTATCTGTTCAAAACTACGGATTGTCTCCGACCAGATTTGTCCGGACAAACCTTTAATATTCTGACAGCCTTCTTTTGTCAAGGGTTGTTTACCGTTTGAGGCAGTTTTTACATCCACAGGTTCACCCTTCAAATTCCGCCGTAAAGACTTATAAATATCAAAAGGCAACATATCAAACGTTACATACTCATCTACGTAACCGCCCCAACGCAATCCCGGCTCTTCCACATGATAACAATAGGCCATATCCAAATAGAAATTACCCACATTACAGAGTATAATAGGATAGCCCGCATTTGCTAACTTATACGGAACTTCATCCCCACCTTGTTCCGGAATTGTATTCCAGCAATAATTCAAGACCTTACTATTTCTGAAGTGTTCGTTCACGGTGTTATCCGGATTCATAACAATATCCTGCCATCCAACCGCCTGTATATTACGTTTATCCAACATTTCCAGAATTTGCTCCAGAAAATAATCTTTCAAATCCCGTATCTTAGTCAGTCCATGTTCTTTCATAAAAGTACGGCAGATAGCGGAACCTTCCCAAATACCTTCCGGCACTTCATCACCACCTACATGGAAAGCAGGCAATTCTACTCCCGCATCCTGATACATCCGCCCGATTTCATCAATCACTTTTTCAAGAAAACGGTATGTAGAAGGCATTGCGACATTAATGACATTATCTGTGAAATTTTGTGCCGATAGATATTGGGAAGTATCTGCAAAGTCAATCAAAAGATATTCTTCCGCTTTCGACTGATCCTTACCCATATATTTCCGGTGACGGGCATTCATGGCTTTTATTGCTGCCCGTGAATGGCCGGGAATATCTATTTCAGGAATAATCCTGATATGCCTTTCTTTTGCATATTTCAAAATATCCATAAAGTCACTGCGGGAATAATACCCATTAGCCAATGAGGTGGTATCTGCCTCATTCCATCCCCAGGCATATGCAGGATAAAGACATGTCTGTTCATCTGTGGTATGTCCTCTGAGAGAAGCTGTTGCTGTCAATTCCTCCAATCCGGGTATTTCCACACGCCAAGCCTCATCATCACTCAAATGCAGGTGCAGTACATTCATTTTATAGAATGACAATATATCTATCAGTTTCAGTAAATCCGTCTTCTTTGTAAAATTGCGGGCTACATCCAGCATGATTCCCCGATGTCCCATGTCCGGATAATCGGTAATATGAAGATTAGGAAGCGGAGAGGAAGCTAGTTTCATGTTATCCAATAAAGCAACCAATGTCTGGCCAGCATTAAATATGCCATGCGCATCATTAGCTTTCAAAGTCAGCAGATTATTCTTTATCACAATTTCGTAATACTCATCGGGATACTGGCAGGTGGCAGGAAGCTCTGTTTTCTTCAATTCAATGATTGTTTCTTCATCTTTGTCAGAAACGATACATCCAAACAGTGAAGTCAATTGCTTTTTCAACAAAAGAGCTTCTTCTTTAAATACACCGTCAAACTTCAGACCGACCTTTGGAGAGAAAGTAGAAACACCACCCGTCTTCTCTACTTTTTTAGGAGTAGGAAAGAGAGAAAGTATATCACAATCTACAGGCTTGCTGAAATCATCATTCTGCTTATACAAATAATTTCCATCTGCATAGGGAAAACTGTTCTTCGAACTAATCCATTGAGCATCGGGTCTAAAAAGCCCGATCTCAATCGGAATATTTTGCGGCTGCAACATTTTCCCTTTTTCATCGGTAGCTACAATATAAGCCCCTTCAGGAACCGAAGACACATTAATCACATTTCCTTCACTCATTATAGTAAAAGAGAGTGTTTCACCCGGTGCCAACGCCTGATAGTGTTCAGTAGGATACATTTTATAGTAAGTCGAACCGATACATTCAATTTCCAACGGTGCATTAACAGGTTGTTGATAATAAATTGGCGTCTGATTAAAATAGATCACCCAATTATCAGCCAGAGCTTTATTCCCGTTATTCGTCAAACAGAATGTATTCTTAAAATATCTGGCTTCCACACTATCTTTTTCCAGTTTCCATGTTAAAGAGAGCTGTGAGGAAGGGGGCTGTTTACCAGCCCCACAACCAAACAAGCATATCCCCAACATCATTATCCATATATTCCTCATAGTTATCATAAGGGAATTATTTTGTTAATGAACGAATACATTCCACTTCTTCTATTGAATAAGGTGTCCCATCGCCACGGAAAATATCATGGAACCACAAGGACGGTTCAGCTACGTCAGGCAACGGAGTATCCCATGCAAAGATTGTATTTGTCTTTCCGGCTACAAGTCCCCAGTTGATTGCACCAATATTTTCTTTCTTCAGCATTGGCATGATATCCTGAAAAGTACTGTTTTGAGTACGTGCCATATATTCCGTGCAAATCATCGGACGCCCATATTGCTTCAACGTGTCAATGAGCTGTCGATGCGAATCCAAACCTTCATATGTGTGATAGGTTATCACGTCCGAATTTTCCAACTGAAACTTATTCAAATTAGTCAAACTCATATCCCAGACTCCGGCCGACAAAGGTTGCGACGGGTTAACCGTTCGTCCCCACGTAAATATCTTCTGCAATAACGGCAGACTTCTTTCACCGTATCTATATCCACCCGAACCACCGGGCTCATTATATAGATCCCACAACACAATTCTCTTATCATCCTTAAAGGTGGTAAGAATGTCTTTCACATAATTCTCCAAGACCGGAAGTATCACTGCCGTATCACCTTTATAATACAGATCCCCCGGATCACGCGCCCATCCCGAATTATGTACTCCCGGTTGTGGTTCCGGTTGTTTTCCTGCCTGATAAGTAGGATTCCAGCAATCATCCAAAAAGACAAAGATGGCAGAGATATGATGCTTGTCGGCAATAGTAAGGTATTCATTAAGACGTTTCTTAAAACCTTCCTGATCCGTTTCCCAAGCCAGATGGTGCAAATATACACGCATACAATTCATTCCGATGTCTTCTGCCCAGCCTAGTTCACGGTCAATAGTCACCGGATCAAAAGTATCAGCCTGCCACATCTCCAATTGGTTGATTGCCGTGCTCGGAATAAAATCACACCCACGGAGCCATCCCCATTGTTGATACCATCCATTAGCCTGCTCTTTTGTCCAGACTTCACGAACTGAGACTGTTTTCTGACTGCAGGCAATTAACATAATGCCAATAAAAAACGAGAGTAATATCTTTTTCATAATCGAATTTTACTTTATCTAATTAGAAACCTTTATTCATTTTCTCCATGTAAATATGACCATATCCCCCGGTTCAACCACTATCGTAGAACCGTCCGGACTTACAGTTGAACCATCCTTCAGCACTCTGCTTACAGAACCGTCCACATCAATTGCCAGATTCATCACATTACGAAAATCCTTATTTACAACTACAAGATACTGGTTATTATCTTTCTCCAATACAGAAACAACAGCACCCGTATCACTCGTTGTCAATGATTTTATAGGGGCCGGCAAACTTCCCAACACTGTAGTTCCTTCCGGTATTTCACTTCCGGTATGAGACACTGAAATAACCTGCGCTCCCAAGAATATACCTGCAAGCTGTTGCACCTCCTGATTGACAGTCTTGACCAAATCATATACTTCGGTCGGCTCATCATGTTGAAGTCCGCGATAAGTAAAATACTGGATTGCCTGTGCACCGTAAGCCAGATCGCTGAAAACTTGTAATCTCAACTCGGGCAATGTCGGTATTTTATAAAAATGAGTTTCATCCAGTTTATGGGAAAGCGCAAGTGCAAACGCCCAAAAAGGTTTATTACTCTCTTTGGCAGCCGCTGATATTTCTTCCAAATTCCGATACCAGTCCGGGCGGACAATGCTGGGAGCACCATTTATAGATACAATAGGATAATTGTCAAAGGATATAAACGGTACAGGCACCTGCTCTATAAACGACTTTACATTTTCAGAATAAAGTTCTTTTCCCCAGGCCCAGTTGGGGTACAGATTTATATAACAAGGATGATGACTGTCGATGGTTTTAATCTTCTTCACCAATTCGCCCAAGCCCGGCAAATCATTCACTTCCGGTTCATCCTTCAAATGATAGGCATACAAAGCCGGATGGTTCATCATTGCTTTTACAACCTCTTCAGCAGTAGCAACAGACAAAAGGTCTTTACAAGAAGTTATCATTTTCACTCCGGTTTTCTGTGCAGCGTCAAGCGCCTTCAATGTTGTCTCCAAATCATCATACCATCCCAGATAAATATTAATGCCGGATGCTTTCATTACCGGAAATTTCTCCAACGACTTGTCCGCTTCCACCCCAGTCCATGCTATAATCGGGAACTCCCCATCAGTTGTAGGGATATAGGAGTTGCCCTGAACAATCTCTATTTCCTGTGTCTTCACCCCATTAGGTACCACACGAAATACAGCCGTACGTCCGGCTCCCGCATTCGCACTTGCAGTAATTGTCACTTTTCCGTTCCCGCTCCCTTTAACCGGAGAAATGGTAGCCCAAGACTGATCGGTCTCGTTAACAAATTTCCACTCCGTATTAGACTTTATCGAATAAACTTCCGTAAACCCGTCATTGCTGATCTGCAACTTCCCCAAATCCCCGGAAATAGAGAAAGAGGCTTTCTCCGGATCCATCGAACAAGACATCAATACCATTGGCAACATCGAAAAAAAGAATGCAACCAACAACTTCTTACTATATGCTTTCATTGATATATACATAATTCTATTGAATATTAAATTAAAGACTATTAATATTGATTCTCTCTTAATTATAAGGAGTCAATCGTATCACTTCTTTGGCTTTATCAATATGTATCGTATAAAGTCCGGCTTTAAAATCAGGACCCGGAATCAGATCACCGGGAGCATTTCTTGTTATCAAGTTAACAGGCTCCACTGTATATAAATCCTTTGTATCCTCCTCTTGTGCCCAACCATATCCTCTATAAAATTTAAATCCCATCGTTTGGTCAATGTATACGACTGCTTCAAAAGTACTTGCACCGACCTTTTTAAAGAAGAACCATTGGTGAGGATATGCGAAGTCCCAAGCAAGCGTAGCCACATAAGGTTCACGTGGAAAGCCAACTCCAGTACCAAGAATATACATCACCTCCGGATAGAAAACATCCCGCGGCCGTTCCATATACATGAAACCATTTGATGTATTATATTTCAAGTTATAAAGTACCGACGGACCATCGAATTTTGCTTTACTCCCTGAAACATCTTTAAAAAATTCGGGCCGGAGCATATTGGTGACATCACTGCCAAAACCTATAAAATTAATCTTGGCACTCTCTACCAATTCAATATCCAACTGAATATATCCGCCTCCCACATCAAAGAATCGGGACTTGTCAATATCAATGCTATATGCCAGTGTCTTATCGGTCGAGAAACTCAACATATCAAAAGTGATATTTTCCAATATATAACTCCCCACCTTAGGAGTCGGAATCGAAGTAGCTGTATCATCAGTCACAATCGAAATCTTATTGTCCGAATACCCCCATACCAAACCGGAATAATCAGGTCTATTGTTTACTATCTTTTCGGCAACTTTAAAATGGTCTCCAATTCCAGTCAAATCCGCTGCACTCGTCCGGAAACTATAATCCGTTTCATTCTGATTCTCCTTGTCCATTTCATACACATTTCCCAAATCATCAACAAGGTATAATTTGGAAGGTGTTTCCGGACGGGTCACCGCCACACTTGCGGCCTCATCCAGAGTCAGGGTCGATTCATTGCCTCCTAAATCATTTACAGCTTTGATAGTTACCACAGGACGTCCGTTCTGAAAACCGGCAACAAAGGGCAAAGTTGCTTCCTCTTCAATAACTGCAGAACGTCCGCTCAATCCCTTGGACAAGTTCAAAATTTCGGCTCCATCCATTGTTACCAGTAATTGGAATGAAACCAGATCATTATACTCATCACTTATCTGTGCGGTGAATTTAACTTTATCACCAGCCGCCACAACCGTTTCACCATTCACTCCCCGCAATACAGCATTTTCTATTTTAGGTTTTGAAGGCGTAGGCCACTCCGGCCATTCACTTGGCTTACTAATATCATCTTTTGCACACGAAAAGAGCAGTAACGATGATATGAATAGTACGTATATCTTTTTCATTTTTCTTAAGATCTCTAGTTTAACAATCATGAATGACGACATTAATTGCGAGCTGCCGCAAGATCTGCTTTCCATCCCTCACGCTCAAATGTCTGTACCAACACTTTTCCATAAGATTCCGAAGCTTGCTGAACCGCATAATTGGGAATAGGCACATATTGATGTGTAGGAGCCACTCCTTTTATCTTCGCCGTACGCTGTGCATATTGATTAAACCGGATGAGGTCTATTTTACGCATTCCTTCATACAACATTTCATGTCCTCTTTCGGTAAGTAAAGCATCCAGGAAAGCTTCGGCACTAGCTGTTGCCGATGCCGGAAGATCATCCAGTCCGGCGCGTTTACGCACTTCATTCACTGCAGCAACAGCGTCAGCAGACGGAGCAGCATTGTTTTTACGAACTTCAGCTTCCGCATACATCAACAAGACATCCGCCCAACGGGCCAACGGTATATCAGTCCCCTGAAAAGCCGTAGCCGTTTCAACCGGGAATTTATTAATTATAAATCCGTCCCATGTGGTTGTATTCCGGTCAATCCAAGTTCCGGCTGTCGTATAATATTTAGTCAGGATGACATCACGACGCTTATCCGAAGGATCATACGTATCCCAGAATTTCGGAGACACGTTAAAGGTTTGTCCCCATCCCTGCCCTTGCAGATAAAAAGGAGTGGGATTTCCCTGATCGTCCACTCTCGCCGCATTATCAGGAGTAGCGAGCATCATCAGCGGATTAAAATTACCGGACTTATTCGTACCATCCGCCGTTTCATCACAACTGACAGCCATAATCACTTCCGAATTGAAATTATTGGCATTTTTAAATTGCTCGATATAAGGATTATCTCCTTTTTTGAAAAGGCTATACCGCCCCTTCAACTCGCTATACATATCAATCGCTTTCTGATAATAACCGGACATATAATAACCTTCATTCAAGCAATGCCGCATGATGCACACACGTGCATAGTCCTTATTGTAACGTCCTTGTTCCGGCTGAGTATCTGCAATATACTGATAAGCATAATCAAAATCAGCCATAATCCATTCCGTCATTTGCTGCAATGCCGGACGTACCAGATTCTCCAGTTTTGAAGGATTAATCAGATCGTTCGGATCAACAATCAAAGGAACAGGTCCATATACATGCAATAAATAATACATCATCAATCCCCGGCAAAGACGGGCTTCGGCAATAAACTCCCTTTTACGTTCCTCGGAAACGACCTCGGTAGAAGCCTTCTCCAAAGTTCCAATCACATTGGTGAAGTAGGAAATCTCACTTACTTTCGGAAAATGATTCGGCCTTTCGTCACTTAACGTACCACTCGTATAATAGACACACTGACTGAAATCGGCTTTGGAAAGGAAGTAGTATCCACCTCCCCAACCATTATTCCACACCGCCATCTCATCGGTCGGATAATCAAAGAATTTCAGTACGCCTCCGGCAGGTATATACCAACCATGCTGGTTGCCACTCGTACCGGCACCAATCCAATAGGTCCATGTAGTAGTAAAAGGCATATAGCAGGTCATCATAAATGATTCGTATTCGGCTTCAGTCACCGGATAATTAGAAACATTCAATGTGCCATACATCTTCGGATCAAAATTATCCTCACAACTGCACATGATAAATGCAATCATGATAAATACTTTAAATAATTTATTCTTGCTCATATTTTCAATTTTTTCTTTCGTTACAGGTTCTCTTAAAAACATATTTTTGCTCCGAAGGAGTATGTTCTTGTCATCGGATATTCCGCCTTGGAGCCGTCGCCACCCGTCTTTATTTCAGGATCGACCCCAACAAACTTGGTAAAAGTCAACGGATTCTGACAATCAATAAAAACACGGATAGAACTTACATAATCACCTATTCTTCCCAGCTTCTTCCCCGAGAGATTATATCCTAGAGTAATATTCCTGACACGTACGAACGAAGCATTCTGATAATCTTCTTCAAACCCTACGTTACCGGGCAAAGCGACAGCCTTTGTCGAAGCAATACCACGCCGGTTTCCATTCTGGTTCGTTTGAGAGTTCCAGATAGTATATACATATTTGTTCGAGTTCTTCGGGCTTGTGTAATACACATCTCCGACAAGCGCCCAACGATATGCATAATTATAACGTGTACGCCCGAATTGTCCATACATAAATATATCCAGATCGAAATCCTTGTACACAAATGTGTTTCCAAATCCGATGTGAATTTTCGGAAGTGTATTCCGCATCTTTACATCATCAATCGTTATTTTATTATCCCCATTCGCGTCCTTTATAATCGGATAGCCGGGTTGTTGCGCATCTGCCGGTAAAGATTTCTGCGATTCGGGCATATTGCTTTTATCTATATTGATTATGCCTTCCGTTTCATAATAGTAATAAGCATTCACCGGCTCGTTTTTACGGATTCGATATTCTTCATAATAATAGTTGGGCATCCGTTCTTTCCAAACGGCATTATGATGTGATAAGGTCAATTGTGACGTCCACTTAAACACACGGGGGATTTCATAGTTTAGTGAATTGATAGTTGCATCCCATCCATAACGTACATAATGTCCATAATTCATCGGGACGGAAGATGTCATACTAAGCGGAGAGGAAGAATCATATCCCAGCAAGTTGGTCACATCATTACGAAACATATCGAAACTTCCCCAGATTCTATCCTTCAACACAGAAAAGTCTACACCTATATTCTTCATGGTAGTCTTTTCCCAAGTTACATTCGGGTAATCAGGACCGCTAAGCAGATAGGGTACATAAGTCACTGAATTGTTAGAGAACTTGATGTATTGGGCTGCCAGACTGAAAGTTCCATAAAGTGAACTGCCCAAGTTGTCATTACCTGTCTGTCCATAACTGCCACGAATCTTCAACTGGTCAATCCATGATATATGCTTCATAAACGGTTCGTTAGATAATTTCCAGGCTAATGACACTGAAGGGAAATAGGCATATTTCTTTCCCGGAAAAAATTTGTCCGTTCCATCCCGGCGGATAGTAGCCGCAACCACATACCTGTCAAGCAAATCCACACTTGCCCTGGCAAATTGAGAACGACGTTCGTCGGCTGCCCTGAAAGAAGTCGGATAGAAAGCACCTTCCGCAGCTTCCACTTTATCAGCCGCAATGTGATCGTTAATCTGCTCGTAGTCAAGTTCAAGTCCATTTGAATCGTTTGTATATCTTCCCATACCCACTACGGCATCAACACGCAACAAATCTCCAAACTGCTTTTTGAAAGTCAGCGTACCTTCCATGGTTTGGTTTCTACGCTCAACATATCCCAGATGTCCTCTCGATTTATACATATCCATAAAATAAATATCAGAAGGAATATAAAGGTTACGATTAGCATTCTCCTTATTGATACCATACATCAAACGGAACGACAGCATATCCTTGATTATATCCACATCGGCAGCAAAGTTTAGATAATAACCGCTCGTTTTGGTGCGGTCGCTCACTTTTACCATTTCTGCAGGATTGGGATAGTTCGAATATAAAGTAGGATTTCCTGCCGCATCCCTGATCGGCAAATAAGAAGGATAAGTCAATGCCGATTGGATAGCATCATAACCATTACCACCACCTCCACCACCGGAAGTTGAGTTTGTATATTCATTCTCATTTACATTGACAATTGCAGTCAACTTAAGAAATGGAAGCAATTGTGAAGATATGTTCGTCCGAAGAGCATAACGCTCCATTGCAGAGTTTTCTACCGTACCTTCCTGTTTATAATAGTTTCCGGACAAGTAATATTTCAGAAGTTTAGATCCTCCTGTAATTGTGATGTTATGGTTATTGATACTACCATCTTTCAACACACAATCCAGCCAGTCTGTTGTTTGAGCGGCAGCTATCTGTTGAGGTGAGAATTGAGGCACCCATTTATTATCAAAAGGTTTATCGCCATAGGGATACATGCCGTTCGTAAATAAATAGTTTTCTTTATTGAAAATGTTAGCAACATTCATATATTCCTCTCCGCTCAAAGGCTCCAGATACGGATAGTTTTTCACAATAGAATAATTTCCTTCATAAGTGATTTGTGGACGGGTTTCAGTACCTTTCTTCGTGGTGATTAATACGACTCCATTGGCCGCGCCAATTCCATAAATGGAGGCAGAGGCATCCTTTAATACTTCAATAGATTCAATATCAGCAGGATTAAGTCCGGCCAACCCCGAACGACTGATCGAATTAGGCATGACCTGATTTCCGTTTCCAACCTCTAAAGAGGTGGAAGGCATCATCACTCCATCCACAATAAATATAGGAGTTCCTGCACCACGAATTGAAAGATCAACTGCTCCACCCGGTTGTGGACTTGTTAATGTAGCCTCCAGTCCGGCGGCCCGCCCAAGCAGCATCTGTGACATATTGCTTGTTGCGGCTCTTGATATTTTTTCTGTTTTGACCGTTGCAATAGAAGTGGTCAGATTCTTACGGGTGGTCGTTCCATAACCTACCACAACAACCTCATCCAATTGTTTTGAATCCTCTTTCATCGTCACGTTCAACGTCATCGGCCTGGTTATTTTCTGCGTATATGTAGTGTAACCTATTGAAGTAAATTTCAGTGTCGAACCTTCCGGAACCTGCAACTGATAATTGCCGTCTATACCGGTGATGGTTCCTTGAGTCACCCCCTCTATCATCACAGTCACTCCCGGAAGAGTCTCTCCAGATTCGTCCACGACCTTTCCTGTCACCTTGACTGTCGGCTTGTTATCCTGCTGTTGAGATGAAACCTTGTTTAATACAATCTGGCGTTTTTCAATCGTATAAGATACTCCTTCGCCTTTAAAAAGTTTATCCAGTACCAGAGTCATCAGTTCATTCTTCACAGAAATGCTTACTATACGGCTAACATCAACAATATCTTTGTTATACAGGAAGCGATATTCTGTCTGATTTTCGATACTAGTCAAGACCTCCTCTACAGTCACGTTCTTCAGTCGTAATGTAATTTTGGCGGATTGTGCAAGGATAGGTATACTGACGGCTTGCAGAGCTATACAAAACAACCATATAGCACAAATTCTCCCCATTTTTACATTCGCAGGTACATTAATTCTCTTTTTCATTTTTCTAATTGAAATAAGTTTCATACCTTTACATGTTTGGTTATTGGTTCTACAAATAAGTTGATTAACGAATAACTGAATCTTTGGAAAGGAAGGTGAGTCAGACCTTCCTTTTTTATCAGTTTTTTCGGAAGTAAGATTCACTGATTATGTCTTTCCCATGGCTTGTATTATTTAAAGGTTAATAAATGTGTTTTTCTCTCGTAGCTATCAATAAGACGTTTCTAAAAATAAAAGCCACATTCCATATCACATTATTTTTTCATCCTGACTATTTTTTCATCAAACTATCGTTTATCCCAAATAATCTTTCTATTTTTACCCCCAACAATAGAATCTCTACTACAATACTATGTCAAATATCCAACAACAGACTTCCGACGACCGTTTTCTGGTAATAGCACTGAAAAAGGATGATAAACAGGCTTTTACCCGATTATTCCATGCCTATTATAAAGATCTGGTGTTGTTTGGCGGTACTTACATTCCAGAGAAATCTACCTGCGAGGATATTGTACAGAATATCTTTCTCAAATTATGGAATGACCGGAAAACACTGGAAATTGAGAATTCACTAAAATCATATTTACTGAAAGCAGTCCGGAACTACTGCCTGGATGAATTGCGCCATCGCAGGATTATAGATGAACACGTTGCTTATGAACTTAAATCGGGCTCTATAGATATAGATACAACGGAAAACTACATACTGTACTCCGATTTATGCCGGCAACTCAAAAATGCATTGGAGCAATTACCTCCCCAAGAAAGAGAAGTATTTGAAATGAGCCGGTTAGAAAATATTAAATATCAGGAAATAGCCAATCGCCTCAATATCTCTGTCAGAACAGTGGAAGTACGCATCAGCAAGGCTTTGAAGCAGCTTCGCTTTTTATTAAAAGATTTTTATTTGCTACTTCTCTTCTTTCTTTTCCACTAATGGATGTGGGATTTTCTTTCTGAAACGTCTATTATATATAAGGTAAAATGCATATGATAAATAAAGATTCAGACATAGAAATTATAATTTCCAAATATCTCTCGAAAGAGGCTACACCAGAAGAAATAAAGGTACTGGAAGATTGGATATCGGCTACTCCCGAAAACTACAGGAGCTTTCTGTCACAAAAGAATGTGTGGGAAGTCAGTCACCCGGCTTTTAATCCGGAAGAGATAGATGTGGACAGCGCGCACAGAAAAGTTATGGAGCAGATTCTTCATCAAAATCAACCGGCAGCGGTCCGTCCTAAGTTATCTTTCCTGCACTACTGGCAGCAAATTGCAGCTATCTTACTTCTTCCTCTACTGATATTATCCGCTTATCTTTATTTTAGGCCAGCTCAACAAATTGCGGAAACTTATCAGGAGTTATTCACTCCTTACGGCACTTGGTCGGTAGTGAATCTGCCCGACGGCTCTAAGGTTTGGTTAAATGCCGGAAGTTCTCTAAAATATCCTACTCAATTCAATGATAAGCAAAGAGTGGTTTCAATGCAAGGTGAAGCCTATTTTGAAGTAGAATCCGATAAGGAACATCCTTTCATCGTAAAAACGAAAGAACTGACTGTAGAAGCTACCGGCACAGCATTCAATGTGAACGCATATACTTCGGACAATGTAACAGCTGTGACATTAGTAAAAGGAAAGGTAGCAGTAACTCTTGACAAGAAAAAAACAATTTCCCTTTCACCGGGAGAGAAGATTGACTATAATCTGGTAACTTCTTTGTATAACGTCAACAAAACCAATACTTACAAATGGTGCTCATGGAAAGATGGAGTACTCATTTTTAGAGACGATCCACTGGAATATGTATTCAAGCGTTTGGGGCAAACTTATAATGTGGAGTTTATTTTGAAAGATGCCGAATTAGGAAAATATTCCTATAAGGCGACTTTTGAGGGTGAATCTTTGAATGAGATCTTACGCTTGCTCGAAATGAGTGCACCCATCCAGTGCAAAGAAGTCAGTAACCGTAGTAACAATAGCGAGAAGTTTGAAAAGCAACGTATAGAGGTGAGCAAGACTGTGCAATAATAAGCAAAGAGGGTTCCGACTGATTCAAAAAGGCGTTTCCGTATGCTTTAAAAAGGATATTATTCTCACCATATTGAGAATAAATTCTCATAGTAATGAGAAAAGTTTCTCACTGTGATGAGAATTTTTTCTCATCACAGTGAGAATACTTGAGAATTTACTTCATCTTATACACCAGTGTACCACCTTTTACAATCTCTTCGTGTGAGATTGTTTTCTTCGTATATGGTTCACCATTCAATGTAATACTATCTACATATTTATGTTCTTTCGATAGATTCTCTGCAATAATAGTGAAAGTCTTGCCATCAGCCAAATGCAAAGTCATCTTCGGTAATTGCGGAGCACCGAATACATATTCCGCACTCACCGGATCTACCGGATAGAATCCCATCGCACTAAGCATATACCAGGCAGACATCTGTCCGCAATCATCGTTCCCACAAAGTCCGTCAGGTTTGTTCTTGTATTGAGTATCAAATATTTCACGAACCAGTTCTTGTGTACGTTCCGGACGACCTGCCAGTGCATATAAATAAGTAACATGATGACTTGGCTCATTGCCATGAGCATACTGTCCAATCAATCCGGTAACATCTGCCAAACTCTCTCCTTCCAGTTGAACTGTAAACAAAGAATCCAGTTTATTCAAGAAAGGCTCTTCACCGCCAAACAACTGGATCAATCCCGGTACGTCATGTTGTACATGCCAGGTATATTGCCATGCATTTCCTTCTGTATAATCTCCACCGATACTTTCAGAATGTCCTAGTGCACTTGGATTAAATGGAGCTTTCCAAGTTCCGTCAGCCTTGCGCGGACGCATGAACTTCGTTTGTGGATCGAACATATTCTTATAATAATCAGCACGTTTTGCAAAATATGCCGCATCTTCCTCTTTACCCATACGACGTGCCATATCGGCAGCAGCATAATCATCATATACCGATTCTAAAGTAGAAGATACAGATTCAGCTTTTATCAGGTCTGTCGGGAAATAACCATATTTTGTATAAACTTCCCAATCGGACTTCAACGAATGAGACACCGTCTGCGTCTTCTTTATTATATTGAAAGCACGTTCAGCATCAAAACCACGGAATCCTTTACGATAGGCTTCGGCAATAACTGATACACCGTGATTACCAATCATACAGAAATTCTCTTTGCCCCACAATCCCCAAATGGGTAAGAAGCCTTGCACTTCACCTTGTTCAATGAGAGAATTAACAAAGCCATCCACACGTTCGGGAATCATCAATGTATAAAATGGATGAGCGGCACGATAAGTATCCCACAAAGAGAACGTGGAATAGAAAGTACCCGTTCCGGCTTTTACTATAGAATCGGCGGCATTGCGATACATACCGTCAACATCTGAAATCTGATTGGGTTGAATCAATGCATGATAGAAACAAGTGTAGAAATTAGTTTTTTCATCATCCGTACCGTCTATTTCAATACGACTCAAATAGTTATTCCATTCATTATGGGCAGCAGTCTTCACTCCTTCAAAATCCCAGGCAGGAATTTCTGCTTCCAGATTCTTTTTAGCCCCATCTACACTGGTGGTAGAAAGAGCCACTTTCATCATCAGTTCGTCTCCCGGTTGCATATCGAAAGAGGCAATAATACGTTTGCCTTTTTCTGTCTCTCCCATCGGAAGATAAATCGAATCGACTACCGGACGGTTGAATTTCATCACAAAGAAATAATCCTGATTCACCCATACCGTATTATTGACATGTCCTGTCAGTGTCTGCGCATCTTCCCAATTTACTTCGCAACTGTTGACCTGTGAATGATATTGCTCTTCTCTCCATGCAGGACCATGTTGCAGGTCGATCAATATAGAGGCAGAATCAGCTTTATGATAAGTATAGCGGTGAAGGGCAGCATGGATAGATGCTGTCAGTTCCGCTTTCACCTGTGGATCGGAAAGTTCCGCAGTGTAATATCCCGGAGTAGCCGCTTCTTTGTCTTTAGGGAAATGACTACGATAAGCATCCCACGCACGGACACGTGTACCCGTGACCGGCATCACTAGAATATCGCCTAAATCCATACAGCCTGTTCCATTCAGATGTGTCTGTGTAAATCCCCAAACCAGAGAATCCTCATAAACATATTCAGAACAGTAACGCCAACCGACTGCACCAGTCACAGGGCTGGTTTGTATCATACCGAAAGGATAACATGCGCCGGGAAATGTATGCCCGTTGTCTGCGCCACCGATAAAGGTATTAACGTATTGAGTATAATCTTTTGTATCCGTCTTTTCAGCCGGAGTACAAGAAGAATAAAAAAACAAGCCTGCTGCCAGAGTTGCAGCCATAAAAGGGGTTTTTCTTCTCATGGTAAATATAATAATGTTAAGTTAATGTCGCATTATATATGCTGATATTTATCTAATTTTTCACGATAGTAGCTTTCTACATCTTTCCAGTGGTAATAAGGAGCTACGTCTGTTTTCACCGGTAGTTTAGTTTCCTTTTCATTAAGTAATACTTTTACCAATACATCGTTACTTCCTTTTTTATGGAAAAAGACGAATTGCACGTTACTAGCCATCGGGAAAATATCATACGCTCTCCATTGTTCGGATAACTTTTCTACGTCAGGGTAAGATTCTCCATAATGATTCAGTTCCAATAAAGCGACTAACGGTAACAGACAAGACTCATGACCAAATCTCAAAGTGGCCTGGTTCTTACCTTCTTTCAAAGCAGCATCTGCCCTATCTAAAATATTACGCAACAAGTCGGCTTCCCGATAGGGCATCAAACCATCCGTTACAGGAGAACAAGCGTGTGTCAGATACCAATATAAGTTGTTACAACTCCATAGATCATAACACTCTTCATCTGTGAAAAGAGAATATAGCTGCATATCTGTATCATGACTCTGCATATTACAAGCCAAATCAAAAAGACGTCTCATCAGGCGCGCTTCATCAACATTTGCTTTTACATACGCTTCGTCTGTAAACAATGTTTTCATCAAGCGTTGCGGACGTACATGGGTAGCTTCAAAATCTTTCTGAACCTTTTTCACTTTATCGGAACCAGCTATTTTACTCAAATCCTTAGCAGGAGGATTCATGTAATACATATCATGGTAACTTGCATCATTCTTGATACATAGATTAGGATTCATCGCCTGCAATTGGAGACATTCGGATGTCATGGATAATATACACCGGATGACAACTGTGGAACGGGCATCCACTTCTGTTCCATCAGCAAATATCTGTGGGAAATTAGTATACATACGCTTTGCAATTCCTCTGTGTTGGCGTGCTCCCACCGAAGTCAGTTCACCAAGACGACCTTCCGCCATATCAGCCATGCGCAAAACAATATCCAGTGTGTTTTTACCTGTTGCAGTAAGTTTGTTTAAAGAGTCGGCTTTTAATAAAGTTTGCTTTGGAAAACGATAATCATTCGGATCAATCAGATACCGTGAGCCATGACGCATATATGTGCTGATATAAAAAGGTTCGTACCCCTTAGGAGCAGCTGTCTGCTTGGCAGTAGGCGTAGGATATGCATAATAATTATTAGCGGATAAATACCGGTTTGCACGGATCTCTTCACGAGCTGTTTGCGCTTGTACCGTCCATACAAACAAGAGCAATAAAAGAATAGACGTGAGTTTTTTCATGATAGTATTATTCAATGTATTAATAGTTGTGCCACAAAATTAGAGATTTCTTCTCATTTAAAAGGATTTGATACAGACAAATATACTTAAATCTTAAATGGAGGAAGTTCCTTTTTATGTGGATTCGCTGTGATAAAACAAAAATTCGTACGACTTATTGAATAAATATCAACTCAATTATTTATCTTTGTTAGCTTAATAACAAGCTGGCGCAAAAAACAATAAGTATAATGAAAGATTTCTTGAAATTTACACTTGCCACGGTGACAGGTATCATTTTGTCAAGTATTGTATTATTTATAATCAGCATGGTAACGTTGTTTGGCATCATGTCTGCTTCGGACACAGAAACAATCGTAAAAAAGAATTCTGTAATGATGCTCGACTTAAACGGAACGTTGGTTGAACGTACGCAAGAAGATCCGCTGGGTATTTTATCACAGTTGTTGGGTGACGGATCTAACACATACGGACTGGACGATATTCTTTCTTCCATCCAGAAGGCTAAAGAAAACGAAAATATTAAAGGGATTTATCTGCAGGCAAATTCATTAGGCACCTCCTATGCTTCTTTACAGGAAATCCGTAACGCACTGCTCGACTTCAAAGAAAGTGGAAAATTCGTTATTGCTTATGCAGACTCCTATACGCAGGGACTTTATTATCTTTCCAGCGCAGCCGATAAGGTGTTGCTCAATCCCAAGGGAATGATTGAATGGCGGGGTATCGCCTCTGCTCCCCTGTTCTACAAGGATCTGCTACAAAAAATAGGAGTTGAGATGCAGGTGTTCAAGGTGGGAACTTACAAATCTGCCGTAGAGCCGTTTATTGCTACGGAAATGAGTCCTGCCAACCGCGAACAGGTTACCACATTTATCACTTCTATCTGGGGACAGGTTACGGAAGGGGTATCTACTTCACGTAATATTTCTGTAGACTCACTGAATGTTTATGCAAATCGCATGCTCATGTTCTATCCGGCAGAAGAGAGTGTAAAATGCGGATTGGCTGATACTCTGATTTATCGCAATGATGTGCGCAATTATCTTAAGAAATTGGTAGAGATCAATGAAGATGATAATCTTCCTATATTAGGATTGGGCGACATGATGAACGTAAGGAAAAATGTGCTGAAAGATAAAAGCGGTAATATCGTAGCTGTTTATTATGCATCCGGTGAGATTACAGACTATCCGAGCTCTGCAACTTCCGAAGATGGGATTGTCGGTTCGAAAGTCATTCGTGACTTGCGCAAATTGAAGGATAATGATGATGTGAAAGCTGTTGTACTCCGTGTCAATTCTCCAGGTGGAAGTGCTTTCGCCTCGGAACAAATCTGGCATGCTGTGAAAGAGCTGAAAACAAAGAAACCGGTCATTGTCTCTATGGGTGATTATGCTGCGTCAGGAGGTTACTATATCTCTTGCGTTGCCGATACGATTGTTGCAGAGCCTACTACCCTGACCGGTTCTATCGGAATCTTCGGTATGATTCCTAATGTGAAAGGATTGACTGATAAAATCGGTTTAAGTTATGATGTCGTAAAAACGAATAAATACGCTGATTTCGGAAATATCATGCGTCCGTTTAACGAGGATGAGAAATCATTGCTTCAAATGATGATAACTGAAGGATATGATACCTTTGTAACTCGTTGTGCCGAAGGACGTCACATGACGAAGGAAGCTATCGAGAAGATTGCTGAAGGTCGCGTATGGACTGGAGAAACTGCTAAAGAACTGGGATTAGTAGACGAGTTAGGTGGTATTGACAAGGCACTGGATATTGCTGTTGCAAAAGCTGGTATCAAAGGTTATACCGTTGTGTCTTATCCGGAGAAACAAGATTTCCTGTCTTCCCTGCTTGATACGAAACCGACGAATTATGTAGAATCACAATTACTGAAAAGTAAATTAGGAGAGTACTATCAGCAATTCGGTTTACTGAAAAATCTGCAAGAACAATCCATGATTCAGGCACGTATTCCGTTCGAACTGAATATTAAATAAACCGTAATACATGGACGAACACTTTATCAAGATACATAAGTGGCTCTACCCTGCCTCCTGGCTCTACGGAGCAGTGGTAATGATGAGAAATAAACTCTTTGACTGGGAAGTTCTCCAATCAAAGAGCTTTGATATACCTATCATCAGCGTAGGTAATCTCGCTGTAGGAGGGACAGGAAAAACTCCGCACACTGAATATCTGATAAAGTTTCTTTGTAACCAATATAAGGTAGCTGTATTAAGCCGGGGATACAAACGGCACACGAAAGGCTATGTACTGGCAACTCCGGAAAGTACGGCAAGAAGCATTGGCGACGAACCTTACCAGATGCATCAAAAATTCCCGTCTGTCACAGTAGCTGTCGACGAAAAGCGTTGTCATGGCATAGAAAAGTTGCTTGCACTGCAAAAGCCTTCAGTAGATGTTATCCTATTGGACGATGCTTTTCAGCACCGATACGTCAAACCGGGATTGAGTATTCTGTTAACGGATTATCACCGGTTATTCTGTGATGACACTTTGCTCCCCGCAGGACGGCTTCGTGAACCAATTAGCGGCAAGAACCGGGCGCAAATCGTTATTGTCACCAAATGCCCGCAAGACATCAAGCCTATTGATTACAACATTATCACGAAACGACTGAATCTTTATCCATATCAACAGTTATTCTTCTCATCGTTCCGGTATGGTAACCTGCAACCTGTGTTCCCTACCATGTCTCCGGACACAAATGCCATTCCGGCAAACCATGAGATTACTTTGTCCTCACTGGCAAACACTGATATATTATTGATGACGGGAATTGCCTCACCTGCTCCCATTCTCGAAAGACTGGAAGGTTGTAGCAAACAGATAGATTTACTATCGTTTGACGATCACCACAATTTCACTCATCGGGATATACAGCTTATCAAAGAACGGTTTCATAAACTGAAAGGAGAACACCGGTTGATTATTACCACCGAGAAAGATGCAACACGCCTGATTAACCATCCGGCTTTGGACAAGGAGTTGAAACCATTTATCTACGCCTTGCCTATTGAAATTGAAATATTACAAAATCAACAAGATAAATTTAACCAACATATTATTGACTATGTTAGAGAAAATACAAGAAACCGCAGCTTATCTGAAAGGTAAGATGCATACCAGTCCGGGAACTGCCATTATACTAGGCACCGGGCTTGGCAGTTTGGCAAACGAAATCACCGAGAAGTATGAAATAAAGTATTCGGATATCCCCAACTTCCCGGTATCTACCGTCGAAGGTCATAGCGGTAAGCTGATTTTCGGCAAACTAGGCAATAAGGATATCATGGCTATGCAGGGACGCTTCCACTATTACGAAGGTTATTCCATGAAAGAAGTAACTTTCCCTGTACGTGTCATGCGAGAGTTAGGTATCAAAACCTTGTTTGTATCCAATGCCAGTGGCGGTACAAATGCTGATTTCGAAATCGGTGACCTGATGATCATCACTGACCATATCAACTATTTCCCCGAACACCCGCTTCGCGGAAAAAATATCCCTTACGGACCTCGCTTCCCGGACATGAGCGAAGCATACAGCAAGGAATTGATTAGTAAGGCTGACGAGATTGCCAAAGAAAAAGGAATTAAAGTACAACACGGAGTGTATATTGGTACGCAAGGTCCTACTTTCGAAACTCCTGCTGAATATAAGCTATTCCATATCCTTGGTGCTGATGCGGTTGGTATGTCTACCGTTCCGGAAGTTATCGTAGCCAACCATTGTGGTATCAAAGTATTTGGTATTTCCGTCATCACCGACTTGGGAGTAGAAGGAAAGATCGTAGAAGTAACACACGAAGAAGTTCAGAAAGCCGCTGACGCTGCTCAACCGAAAATGACCACGATCATGCGCGAACTTATCAACCGTGCCTAAACAACCATCCCGATTTATGAGAACTGAAATAGCATCTCTCGGTGAGTTTGGTCTGATTGACCGCCTCACCGAGGGAATCAAACTGGAAAACGAATCCAGCAAATATGGAGTGGGCGACGATGCCGCCGTTCTCTCCTACCCTTCAGAAAAGCAAGTATTGGTAACAACCGACCTGCTTATGGAAGGTGTGCATTTTGACCTGACTTATGTTCCCTTGAAACATTTGGGATATAAATCAGCAGTAGTTAATTTCTCCGATATTTATGCCATGAACGGTACTCCCCGGCAGATTACGGTATCTCTTGGTCTTTCCAAGCGTTTCAGCGTGGAAGATATGGATGAACTTTATTCCGGTATCCGTCTGGCTTGCCAGCAATACAATGTCGACATTGTGGGAGGTGATACAACTTCTTCCCTGACAGGTCTTGCTATCAGCATCACCTGTATCGGCGATACCGACAAGGATAAAGTAGTTTACCGTAATGGAGCTAAAGACACTGACCTGATCTGTGTCAGCGGCGACTTGGGAGCAGCCTATATGGGGTTACAACTCTTGGAACGTGAAAAAGTGGTATTAAAAGGCGATAAAGACATTCAACCGGATTTCACCGGCAAAGAATATCTATTGGAACGCCAGTTAAAACCGGAAGCCCGCAAAGATATCATCGAGAAATTGGCAACCGCCAATATTGTCCCAACTTCTATGATGGACATTTCTGACGGTCTGTCATCAGAACTAATGCATATCTGCAAACAAAGCAATGCTGGTTGCCGCGTTTACGAGGAGCATATTCCAATCGATTATCAGACGGCTGTTATGGCTGAAGAGTTTAATATGAATCTTACAACCTGTGCCTTAAACGGCGGAGAAGATTATGAACTACTCTTTACTGTTTCCATCGCCGATCATGAGAAAGTATCACAAATGGAAGGAGTCCGTCTCATTGGACATATTACCAAGCCCGAACTTGGCTGTGCATTGATTACTCGTGATGGACAAGAATTCGAATTAAAAGCGCAGGGATGGAATCCATTAAAGGAGGATAAGCAATAGATTTCATCACATACTTGAAATATTTTCATCTTATACAACACTGATAATTAGCTGACTAACTTTTTATCAGTGTTTTTTATTTCCAGAAGACTTGCAGAATCCAAAAGTTTCACTACCTTTGCAACCGCAAAAGAGATTTAACTGAATCAGGTTAATATTATGGTGCCATAGCTCAGTTGGTAGAGCAAAGGACTGAAAATCCTTGTGTCCCCGGTTCGATTCCTGGTGGCACCACAAACGAAAGCCAAAAAGCCTTGTAAGACAACGACTTACAAGGCTTTTTCTTTTCGGGAGTCCAAATGAGTGCCCAGTCTTACATTTTGCATTACCACCATTTGTACATAAAATAATAGTCCAATATAATCATAAAATCAACATATTTTTGTAATTTTGCAACGCAATTCACAAAAAGTTGCACTTGTATGATTATAAAGAATAAATGTATCACAACTATTGATATCCCTGTAAGAAACTGGGGATATTTGGAAAACTGGAAAAGCACAGCTTCAGTTTATGGCTCGTAAATCTGCGAGTTAGGTTCGGTCATACACCATGACTGACAAAATAATCAATTTATATCATAAAAAACAAATTCTTCATGAACAATCTTCGATTGCTCACAGGGTTGCTTTCCGTGACCTTGTTGAGCGGTGGGGTGTGCTCTTATGCCCAGTCGGTAATAACTTTGGAAAAAATTTTCGAGACCGCTGAAGCCAACAGTGCACAACTCCGCCCTTCATTTTCTGCACAGACCGAAGCCGGGCATGCAATAAGCGTTGCGCGTGCAGGTCGCCTACCAGATGTCAAAGCATCGCTTTCGATCAGTTATATAGGCGATGGTTTTACAACCAAACGCAATTTCAGCGACTATCAGAAAGCTCCCATACCACATCTGGGAAATGGACTGTCATTGAATGTCACCCAGCCGGTTTATACAGGCGGAGCCGTGGCAAATGCCATAGAACTTGCCGGGCTGAAATCAACAGCCACACGGTATGCTACCGACTTTCAGCGAGACAATATCCGCTTCCAACTTACAGGATTCTATCTTGACATCTATAAATATACTAATCTGCGCCGGGTTATGGAAAGCAATATATCCGCAGCCGAAAAGGTATTGAAAGAAATGCAGGCACGCTATGAGCAGGGGACAGCTCTTCAAAATGACATCACACGCTATGAACTCTTGGTATCGAATCTTGAGTTACAGCTTGTCAAGATAAACAATACTCTCGACATCCTTAATGTCAATCTTGTAACAACGGCAGGATTGCCCGAGGGAACTGTCGTTGTACCGGATTCCACCATTCTGACTCGTTCTTTACCGATGAATGGAGAACAATGGTGGCAGCAGGAGGCTATGTTGAACTCTCCGTCATTAAGCCTCGCACGTTCCGGTGTTGACATAAGTCGCAAAGCGGAAAATATCATCCGTTCCGAGCGTCTGCCCAAGATAGGGCTTCAGGCAGGTTGGAGCATTGACGGTCCCATTCTTGTAGAAGTACCGCCAATCAATCGCAACTTAAGCTATTGGTATATCGGGGTCGGGGTCAGCTACAACATTTCCTCACTATATAAAAGCAACAAGTCTTTGGCAAAGAGCCGTGCTGCCACACAAAGGACAATAGAAGAACTTGCCGCCACACGTGAAAGTGTCTCGCTTGCTGTAAGAGCCGACCATATACACTATTTAGAGGCCTATGAAGAGCTACAGAACCAACGGAAAAGCGCAGAGCTTGCCGAACGAAATTACCGCACGATTTCTACGCGATACTCGGCAGATATGGCATTGATTACCGATATGCTCGACGCGGCCAATGCAAAACTCGATGCGGAGAAGCAGCTGGTTAACGCTCGTATAAACATCATCTACTATTATTATAAACTTTTATTCACCACCGGAAAAATATGAAACACCGTAGCAAAAAGATACTTTCTTATATCATCACCATCGCAGTAATCGCTGTCGCAGCATTGTGGGTCGGCAGCAAGTTCATTCACCTTGGCAATGTAGAATTTACCGACAATGCGCAGGTGCGTCGGCAGATAGTGCCCCTCAATAGCCGCGTACAAGGTTACATCAAAGAAATCCGTTTCAAAGAATATGAGAAGGTTAAGAAAGGGGACACACTTGTGATAATTGACGATGCCGATATGCGCCTTAATGTAGCCCGTGCAAACGCAGATTACCAGAATGCCCTCGCCGGACGCGGTGTCGCTGACCGGACAGTTGTATCAGCTTCGGCAAATGTAGCCGTCAATGAGGCATCTATCACTGAAGCCAAAGTGCTGATGGATAATGCAGCTACAGATTTGGCCCGATACGAAAAACTATTGGCACAGGATGCCGTCACCCGCCAGCAGTATGATGGTGCCAAGACGGACTATGGGGTAAAAAAAGCCCGATACGAAATGCTTGTGAGGCAACGTTCGGCAACCTCATCAGTCGTCGATGTCAACCGTCAACGCATATCGCAGTCAGAAGCAGGAATTGAACTTGCCAAAGCTCTCCTTGAAACTGCAGAACTTAATCTCAGCTACACTATAATTACCGCCCCGTGCAACGGCTACACTTCACGTAAGGAGATACAGGTCGGTCAACTCGTACAACCGGGCCAAACACTGCTTGATATTATTGAATCAGGCGACGTGTGGGTTGCCGCCAACTATAAGGAAACTCAACTCCACCACATAGTTCCCGGAAGTAAGGTGGAAATAAGGGTGGATGCTATCCCGGGAGTTCTTTTCAACGGAAATATCCGATCAATCTCTACAGCTACCGGTGCTTCACTTTCACTGATCCCGCAGGACAATTCAGCCGGAAATTTCGTAAAGGTGCGTCAGCGAATACCCGTAAGGATTGAATTTACGGAAGACAACAAGCCGGAAGATATGGAACGGCTCCGTACTGGTATGAATGTGGAATGTTACGTAAAGTATTGATATGGCAGACTGGCACGTTCCACAGGGACCATTCGACATTCCGGATGTTCCCAATTTCATTCCACGACAGCTAAAGCCGTATCTGTTTATTCTTTTTGTACTGATAATCCAGTTCTCAAGCGGAGTTTATCTTGCCGCCGCATCTGACATGGTAGGTACTACGGCACTTATGCAAGAGGATATTCTCATGGCAGGCTATGCCTCACTGATAGGGTTGGCCATCAATTTTGCCGTCATGTTCCGCATCAAGTTCCGTTTCTCTACCCGAACCCAGTTGGTTACTTCAGGTATAGTCCTAATAGTTGCCAATATTATATGTGCCCACACAACAAGTGTACCGTTGCTTGTCGGCACTTGTTTCGTGGCGGGATGGTTCAGGATGCAGGCCACACTTGCCTGTAACTCCACAATACAGTTATGGCTGACTCCTGTACGTGACATGGCGATATTCTTTTGCTACGTCTATATAATAGTTGACAGCGTAATACAATTGAACGGTATCACCACCGTCTATATTATATTCTTCTCGCAATGGGAATATATGCACTGGATTATGACCGGACTGCTCGCCCTAATGGTACTGCTGGTTATGATATTAGTGAAGCCTGTACGCGGGCCAATGTTCATTCCTTTGCTCGGCATCGACTGGATAGGCGCAATCTTATGGGCGGGATTCATGCTTTGTTTTACTTTCATCTGCGTCTATGGCAATTTCTATGACTGGTGGGATGCCACGGAGATAAGAGGTGCAACAGTTATCGGGCTTGCCTGTCTCGGCATAAACCTGTGGAGAGCCACATTCCTTCACCATCCCTACATATCATTCAGGGCGATGAGAAACCACAACGTGATACGAGCAACGGGCATCTACCTCGTTTTCTTCACCCTGATTGCCACTGAACATGTGTTTGAACACAGTTATGCAGCAAATATACTCGGATTTGATGAAACCAATCTGATCGACTTGAACTGGTATGTTTTCGCTGGAATCATCGCCGGATGTGCGTTCACATATTTCACCTTCGCACTACGTAAATGGAGGTACAAGACCATGGCGGCAATAGCATTTGTCCTTGCTGCCTGTTACCTTGCCTGTTTCTATTTCTTCATAGATTATGGCATTGAGAAAGAGATGTTTTTCATTCCGCTGTTTTTTCGTGGTGCCGCATCCGTGATAATCTCCATTGTTTTCCTTACCTCAATTGTACAGAGCGGACTTCCATTTCAGGTATTTCCACAGGCCCTTACCATCAACGGATTCACAGGAGCGGTTATGGGAGCGACACTCGGGCCGGCACTTATTGGGGAATTCCTAAGACATACAATGGCTAAAAACGCTTCACTACTCAGTTCAAATATCGTAGATTTCAATCCTGCCATAGACCATGTGCCTATCGGTCAACTTTATGGAATGGTGCAGACGCAGGCTCTCGTTGTCTCTATGAAAGAAATCTACGGTTGGCTGCTTATCACGGCATTAGTATCGCTCTTGATTATACTCGCCAGCTATGGACCTGTACGACCATTTGCGATATTCCCGAAGTGGAGTACTGTTCGGAGGAGTATCAAACATATAGTCCGAACTAAGGGTAATACAGGAATCCAGTCAGTGTAGTCGTTCTTATATAATATAAGCATTGACCATTATAATCTGTCAGAATATGAGACAAGACACTAGTGTCCCATTAAAATTGGGACACTAGTGAAATCATTTCAATTATGACAATTGCTTATTTGCAGGTAAGTACAGTTCGTCAGCACTTCGAAAATCAAGAAGAAGGAATCAAGATGCAGGCAGGACATACTTTAGCACATTTCCCACATTTTATGCAATTCTCGTCACGGACGAATATTAATTTATTCATACAAATAAAGATATTTAAATAGCTGCGGCAAAGATAGCGAAAGTAAAGAATACAGGAAAGCAAACGGTTGCTGATGAAGAGTGCTGATTGGATATTAAATCTTTCGATAAACTTCATCAAACGGCACTCTGCACCGTTCACCCCAAATACCTTTATTCCCATCCCGTATTCCGCAGGGGATAACCATATTTATTTCGGCACCATGCGGTAGCTTCAGCACTCTTTTTAGCCGACGGCTGTCCAGCCCCTCCAATGGACAAGTATCATACCCTTCGTTCGCCATCGCAATCATAAATGTCTGGGCAGCAAGCGCACAGGACTTATGGGCAACCACACGCATATCATTCTCGGACACTTCGAGCATCATCGGACGGAAAATGCTGATAATATTAGCCAACAGCTTCCTGAACAGCCCCAGAAGCCCCAAGAAGCGGGCATACACAAATGGCATTAATATTCCGTAATACAATTCACGGTCTTTGATTCGTTTTGCCTGACGTTCTTTCGGGCTGTTGCGATGAATGTTATCCCGTTCAAAGTCGAGTACAAACCGCGCACGCTTCCTGTAGACATCCCGGCGGACCACGAAAACCACCACTTCCGGTGCAGTGGCAGTCGATTTCTGGTCGAGGCAGGCTCTCGAAACTTTCGCCAACAGTTCAGGCTGTGTGATGTGATAGAATTCCCACAACTGCATATTCGAACTGTTGGGAGCTAGTGTTGCCAGTTCCAGACAATGTTTCACCTTCTCCGTATCTATCGGTTTCATTTTATCATACACACGCACAGAGCGGCGATACTGGAGTACTTCATCTAAATTCATAGGCTTAATCATTAGTTTATATTTTATAGATATCTCATTCTTTCACTGGTCTGTCATCTCCCTCTCATGCAACTGTTGCAGCACAACCTCCGCCATTTCTTTAGAGCTAAACGGATTTTGTCCCGTCACCAGATTATTGTCAACAATTACTTTTGAGGTCATAGGTATCAATGCCTTTTGATAGTTGGCCCCTCTCGCTTTGAGTGATGCTTCAAGATTGAAAGGAACTTCTTTCTTCCGATTGGCAAGGCTTTCTTCCAGCCAACTGAACCCTGTTATTTCTTTGCCTTTAATCAGATATTCACCATTGGATGATTTGACATTCAACAGTCCGCATACTCCATGACAGATTGCAGCCACTAGCTTGTTGTTTTCATCATGTTCCGTAATGATTGCCTGCAAAACGGCATTATCCGGAAAGTCGTACATGGTTCCGTGTCCGCCAGCCAAATAAATACAATCGAATAGCTGCTCCCGAACATCATCCAGTTTTTTGGCATGACGCAGCATTTCTCTGAACTCAGGATTCTCCCAATACTCCCTGGATATCTTATCCAGAACGACTGTTTTTAAACTCTCAGGATCAACAGGCGTATTTCCTCCTTCGGGACTGGCTATCGTCATTTCATATCCTCTTTCTCCGGCACAATGATAGATGTGAGTAAACTCACTAAGCCATAATCCGGTTGCCAGGCTACTATTCGCATAAGTCCCGGTTCCCGTCACTACTAATAGAATCTTCTGAATATACATACAACTGTCTTTTGATGAATACGGGGTTAAAACACTTCTGCAAGCAAATGTATCTCAAATTGCAGAAGTTTTAACATATTCAATCCATAAGAAAAGGAAGAAAACAAGTAAGTTATAGAAATGGAATATCTAAGTCAATACCAATGGAACAATATTGTGAGAATCATTGAACAGCATAGGGGACATGGCTCCCCGTCAATTCAAGACACGCCAATAGACCAATAACAAAAATCCCTTGAACTTTAAAAATTCAAGGGATTTTTGTCTTGTCCATTTTGCACCTACTTCCGTAGTACAAGCAGCTACACTTTTGAACTATGTAGTTTTTTATAAACCTCTACTCGAGCGTCTATTTCTGCCTGGGTTAAATGCGCAGGAAGTTCAATGGTAGTTCGTGGAGTAATGGCAACCAATACTACCTTACCTACACTTTTTTTATACTCTTTGATTGCATTCTCCATCACTTGGCTGGAAGAAACAAACTCACGCATTACATTACCTTTTTTCATATATCAATTGAATATCTTTGTTTATACACGATTACACAAGCAGAATATAAATCCATGTTTTTATACAGGATCGGCTTTAACCGTATCTTCCGGTTTCAGTTTATTTTCCAGACAAATATTAATTGCATTCATCCCTTTTTGTCCACGTTCCAGATCAAACGTCACAATGTCATTCTCCGAAATTGCGGTAACCACATTGTTCACATGAAAAAAATACTTCTCAACGCCAGAAAGATCTTTAATAAAGCCATATCCTTTTGATGTATTAAAGAATTCGACTCTTCCTCTTAAAATAACCGGTTCCTCTTTTCCCTTTTTAGGAGTGGCAATAATGATTTCCTCGGCATTAATTTCTTCTCTCTTTGTATTATTTGCCGGAGGAGTTGAAGTAATCATCCCGTTCTCGTCTACATAAGCAATCATATCATCAAGGCTACTGCCCCTGTTAGATGACTTCCTGTCTTCTTTTCTTTTTTGTTTCTCTTCCCGCTTAGCGAGTCTCTTCTTTTCATTTTCACGTTTACCAACTGTCATGGATTTTGCCATAGAACTTATTTTTTATTTATACTAGATATGAATGAATAATGCAATAAAACCGATCTCTAGATTACATAATCAGCTTTATTCAGTTTTTTTCCTGTCAATTTCTGAATATCATTAATCAGCTTACGCTCTTCCTGCGAACAGAATGTAAGTGCCGTCCCAGTGTTTCCAGCTCTTCCGGTACGTCCGATACGATGGACATACGTTTCCGGTACATCGGGAAGATCATAGTTAATCACCAAAGGTAGCTCATTGATATCAATACCTCTGGCAGCAATATCAGTAGCGATCATCACACGTGTTTTCCCGGACTTAAAATTGCCCAATGCCGACTGTCGTGCCGCCTGACTTTTATTTCCATGAATAGCCTGACTGCCAATCCCTGCCTTGCCCAATATTTTGACGATCTTATCCGCATTATGCTTCGTACGTGAGAATACCAGTACCGATTGATCTTCCGACTTCTGTAAAATCGAAATCAACAACTGGCTCTTCTCCTTTTTCTCTACAAAATAGACCATCTGCTCAATAGAATCCACAGTCGATGATTTCGGAGTTATACTGATTCGCACAGGATTCTTCAACAGAGAGTTAGTTAGAGAAATAATCGTATCAGGCATTGTAGCCGAGAAAAACAAAGTCTGCTTTTCTTTCGGAAGTTTTGGTAATATCCGTTTGATATCGTGAATAAATCCCATATCAAGCATACGGTCTGCTTCATCAAGTACGAAATGCCGGATACTATCTAAATGTACATGCCCCTGATTCATCAAGTCGAGTAAACGTCCGGGGGTAGCAACGAGAATATCAATTCCTTTGTGTAACATATCCACTTGCGGGCGCTGATTCACTCCTCCGAAGATAACTCCGTGACGTACCCGGGTATATTTGGCATAGTCGTTAATACATTCACTGATCTGCAATGCAAGTTCACGGGTAGGTGTCAAGATCAAAGCTTTAATTCCCTGACGTTTCGTCAGCTCTTTATTCATCTGCAAATGCTGGATAATAGGGATTGCAAATGAAGCAGTCTTCCCGGTTCCCGTCTGCGCACAGCCCAGTATATCCCTTTTTGCTAATGCAGGCGGAATTGCTTTCTCTTGTATAGGAGTGGGTACGGCATATCCTTTTTCTTCAATAGCTTTTAAAATCGGTTCGGTTATATTTAATTCTTTAAATGTCATAATTGTTATTTATACTGTATTGAAACAGCGATTTTGTTTTTATAGATTGAAAGACGCAAACAAATCCGGAATGGAAATGCAAAGTCCTCCTAATTAAGCCAGTTTATGGGTTGCCAAGAAAAACTCGCGTTCCAATGTAGCCATTACTTCTTTTACGCTACTAATCTTTTCTGCGAGAAAGGCATTGCTACCGGCAAATGCATATCCTTTTTTCATATTTCCTCTAGCTGCATTATATAAAGCCTTGATAATGCAGTAGGGACTTTTTGTGTAGTCACAGGTCTTGATACAATGGAACGAACAGTTCTTAGGTCTCTCCAAACCATTATTCACATTGTGAATAAATTCTCCATCAATAGCCCGTCCCGGCATCCCGACAGGACTTTCAATAATAAGAACATCTTCAGATTTGGAATGAATATATACTTCTTTAAATGTTTCTGAAGCATCACATTCAAGAGTAGTTACAAAAATGCTTCCCATCTGCACACCTGAAGCTCCCAGTTCCATAAAATGCGCTATATCCTCACCTGTTGAAATCCCTCCGGCTGCAATCACCGGAATTTGTTTCTGTTCTTTATAGCTGGATGCAATCATTACCACTTCCGGAATCAATGCTTCCAAAGCATAATGCTGATCCTGTATTTGTTCCTTTTTAAATCCTAAATGCCCACCGGCTTTAGGTCCTTCTACCACGATTGCATCGGGCAGATAGTTATAGTTCTTTTGCCACTTGTCACAAATAATTTTCGCTGCTCTTGAAGAAGATACGATAGGAACCAATTTTGTAACACTTCCCGAGGGCAGGTATGATGGCAAATCGAGCGGAAGTCCCGCACCTGAAAATACCACGTCAATCTCTTCCTCAATCGCAGTACGCACCATATCGGCATAATTAGATAAGGCAACCATGACGTTTACTCCGATTATACCTTTTGTTTTTGTACGTGCCTTGCGAATTTCCTCTCTCAGTCCGCTTATACATTTCTCCGGATAGGTGCCCTTTCCTTTGGGGTATAACAATCCTAAACCCGCACATGATATAACCCCTACTCCGCCTTCATTTGCTACTGCAGATGCCAAACCGGACAGTGAGATTCCTACTCCCATTCCACCTTGTATAACAGGTGTTTTAATTTCAATATTTCCTATAAAGAACGATTTCATATGTTTTATTTTGTATGGGCAAAACAGATAGACAGAAGTGAGTATACTTTATCCAAGTACTCAATACTAGCCTGCCACTAACGATTTACCTTATTGGATAATTTATTAAACTATTTGCTCCTGACTATTTCAGGAGTATTGTATTACAAAAAAGCCTAATAAATCTATTTTCAGAATGGAAAGTACAGGATTAGAAATTCCTAATTTTGCATAGAAGAGCCAGAATTAGCAGAACTTAAATGTAAAATGATTTTTCGTCCTCCCTATTCAGTAGAGATTCCTCCGTTAAATCATGAAACGGAAACAGTTTTTAAATAAAAGCAGAAGACAGAATCTTCTGCTTTTATCTGGATATTAATATCTTCTAGAGTTATTATAACCACCACGGCCTCCACCGTTTGACGGTCTTTCAGTACGAGGGCGTGCAACGCTTACTGAAATAACCTTCTGGTCGTATTCAACTCCATTCAGTTCATCAATTGCCTTTTGTCCTTCTCCATCGTTCGTCATTTCTACGAAAGCGAATCCTCTGGATCTGCCAGTCTCTCTATCAAAAATAACTTTGGCTGAAGAAACTTCTCCAAACTCTGCAAATAAATTTGTTAAGTCGGCATCAGTTGTGCCATAGCTTAAACCTGAAATGTAAATGTTCATCTAAAAATTTTATTAAAATAAATACTAATTTGGAGTGAGGAGGATAATTACAGAAGAGGACTACTTACTAATAATATATTAAAAAGAAGAACTGCACAATAATGATTCGTAACTCAAACTCTGGGAACAAAGGTAACACAATAAATTAGATAACGATGTTTTTATTCTATATTTTTCAATAGAAGTTCAATTATTATCATTTGTTAGCACGCCTATCACACCAAACAGAAAGAACTTGTTCAAAAGCTCCAGCCATATACAGATTGTATTTCACTGCTATCCGACCAAAGTTCAACCTATATAAAAGGTATCATCATCACTTCTGCCCACATGGCAAACAATGCACAAACTTACCTTAACCTATTCTGGTCCTTTGCGCATTTGTCGATTCCTGTGAACATGTGTTTAAGCAACTATTAAAAATGAATTGAGAGAGAATATAATAGCTAATCTCCTATTATTTCATATTTTTGCAACTATATGGAAAATAAGGGAATAAAATACGAGTTTACTGCAAAAGCATAGAATCACTTAAATGAAAAAGAGTGCACCTTCTCCCCCACCGGGAAGAAGATGCACCACACAAACAAAACAAACAATAGAGCGACCTTCGGCAGCGTAAAACCCATGATTCCATTTTTCCTATGCTACTATTATAAAAAGAAAAATGGCAGGGGCATGGATTCTCTTGGGGAAAATGAGTCGCTTCACAGCGACATTTAAGGATATAGGTCATTAAACTCATTTATTATACTATATGGGAAAAAACTACATCCTTTTTTATTCTTACAAAACCATGAAATGAAACAATTAATTTCCTTTTATTGTTTTCCAAACAGGCACAGCTATCACCGCACCGACAATCGGAGCCACAATAAACAACCAGAGCTGGCTGATAGCTTCCATACCGGCAAACAATGCCGGGCCAATGCTACGGGCAGGATTAACCGACGTCCCCGTAACAGGAATACATACAACATGCACCAAGACCAGAGTCAATCCGATAGTCAGCCCGGCAAAATGAGGACTGCTATTATCCCGGTCGGTAGTGCCTAGCACAGTCAGCACAAAGATGAAAGTAAACACCGCCTCGGCAACAAATGCAGCTAGCAGATACGGCTCTTCAAAACCGTTGGCTCCCGTACCTTCTATCCCCATTGTGCCGGTAATCACCCACAACAATGCAGAGCCAAGTATTCCACCCGTCACTTGCGCTACGATATACACACCGGCTTCCATTAGCGACAGTCCGCCATTCAGCCAAACGCCGATAGTGATGGCCGGATTTATATGACAGCCCGAAACAGGGCCGATTGTGTATGCCATTGCCACCACCGATAAACCGAACGCGAAAGCAATCGTCAACACAGCGGATACCGATGTCGCACCGCCATTCAATACAGCAGCACCACATCCCATTAGAACAAGCACCATAGTGCCCACCATTTCAGCTATAAATTTCGTTTTCATAATCTACTTTTTCTTCTCGTAATAAGATATACTATTCTCTCTAATCATCTTCCCATTCCGAAAGCGGCAACGATTTCTTCCCGTACCATTTCATCCAGGCGTATGATTTCCGTTTCCTCAAATAAAGCGTATCACCACAATGTTCCAACGCTTCCCAGTCAAACGAAGAATGATGTCCAAACCACCTCTCCAACCAGTAAAGCAGATGATAATTCATGAACACAACCAACATCCACCACCACGAAAGCCAGACGGATAACACCAGAGCGGGAAACAGCGCCAGAAAGAAACATTCTGTATACTGCCGCGCATGAATCCGAAGCTCCATATCCTCCCACACTTCCAAATACTTGAACCGGGTGAAACAACATCCGAAAATCATAAAATAATGCATTTTCTTCCTGTTCAGGAAAGTTTTCGCCAACAGACTATTATATATTATCATATCCCCCTCTTCATTCAAAAAAGCAACATTGCAAAAGACCGTCCAACTACCGGCTGACAAGCCCACCTTGTAACGACAAAGCACTTTCAGTCCCGACATAGAAGAAAACGAGACAGCCCCGCAATGTTGCCTGAAATACCTTGAAATGAAATAAAACTATTATTCGACGATTACGGCACGGTTCAATTCAGGTTCACTGAAACGATTGTTCGTATCGCCCTCCGCTTTTTTCATGAGACGTTTAGGGGAAATACCATATTTATTGACTAATAGATTGTACACATATTCCATACGCTGTTCACTCAAACGTTGGTTCACATCCTTACTGCCCGTAGCTTTATCAGCAGAGCCAATCAAAGTGAAGGTTTTGTCCTTATCAACGTGGATGGCATTTTTTACATAGAAATCCAAGTTTGTAAGTTCTTTCTGGTCCAAAGTAGCTTTACCTATTTTAAAGAACAAAGCTACCGGAGAAGCAGTCACTTTCGATTCATTCACCACTTCCGGTTTCCGATTTCTGGCAGCCTCTAGCTCGGCGGCAAGACGTTGTGCTTCGGTGCTCAACGTATGATTTTTGGCACGAAGCTCGTTAATACGTTCATTATAAGACGAATAATCAGCCGGGGACACTTTCCTGACACGGTCGAAACGCGTTTTACCCAACTTCACACTCAATCCGAGTGTGACAGAACTCATGCCTTCACCTTTGCTTCCTCCCACTGTTCCGTCAAAACATTCCTTGACAATCATCTGACGACCTTCCAAAGTCAAATCAACCCGTTTACCCAAGCGGAAAGTATTCAGGATACCGATATTCGCAGCAATCTCATTATCATGGGTGCTGTTTCCCCATGAACGTGCCCAGCCGAACCCTACATAAGGAATAACATTCCAAACACGCTTTTCATTGAAACCGATGAAGCCGTTAGACCAGTTCCACATAAAGTCCGCATGAAGGTTAGACACATTGAATTCTTCTTTGTAATAACCACGGTGTGCAGTCTTGGCATACATTCCATCTTCACCTGTCAGTCCTTTAGCTTTCAAACCCGAATATTGCAGACGGACTCCGTAAGAAGGAGTAATCCATTTACCCAATGAAACATCCAATGCCGGAACAATACGGTTACCTACGGATGTTTTGTTATCATATTCACCTTCGTAAATATTAATACCACCGCCTACACCAATATACCAGTTACTCCAAAAACTGTTCGTTTCATACGGACCACGGAGCCTCTGTCCGCTTTCGTCACGATTTTCCTTCTGTTGTGCCATTGCACAAACTGACGACAATATCAATGCTACTGCAATAATTTTCTTTTTCATACTTCTATTTTTATATTAAAATTCGCTTATCAAACTTCATTCCAACTTCATCTTACTGCCCAGACGGAACTTCACTTGTCTCTTAGCGGGAATCAACATGCTACCACCCGTAGAAGGATTATGTCCGTTACGTGCTTTACGCTCTTGGATGACAAAGCTTCCGAAACCCACCAAAGTGATACTCTCTCCTTTATGTATTGTTTCCGCAATGGTTTCAATCATTGCATCTACCGCATTGGCAGCCTCTCTAAAACTTAACTGGCCTTTGAGGGCTACTTCTTTGATTAATTCTGATTTGTTCATAAGTTCATATTTAAATGATTGATATATTTATTCATCACGGACACAGCGGATAGGTGCTGCAGTAACACGATCTTCCCACTGAGCAGTACCTCCACCGAAACTATAATAAACAACACCATTTTCTAGATTAAAACCAAATACCATTACTGCATTTGAACCATTCCCTTCATCATACAGCATTGTTCCACAAATATGAGTATTATAAGTACTATAATTCATTATCCCTTTATGATAAGTTCTTCCATAGCGCATCGAAGTTATGATAAAATAGATTTTCCGTGTACTATTACCACAACAGAAATACGCACCATACTTAGTAAATGAAGGAGTATAGAACTTCTCCGATTCCGCATATCCAATAAATTCAGTTCCACTTTTGCCAATAGGTTTACTTACTATCGGATATTTAAAAAATGCACCGTATACATCCGGTGGAGGTACTTTGTAACCAACTGGACATGGATCATAAAGGGTTTTCATTGTCTCTACATTAATCATTTTATATTTCGAATAAGGGTTATTTCCCCACAAATATTGATTTCCTGCATGCATATAGTCTCCTCCAGAATAAGAAGCATAATATAACCAATCATAAGGGCTATAAACATCGTCAGTTATGATAAATACATCAGGATGTTTTATTGCATACTCAATTGTTCCTATGCTTTCATTTTTTTCTTTCTCTTTGTATTCCAGTTCACATCCACGTACATTATACACATACACTTCTGTACTTTCAAAAGAAACTGAAATGCCAAACGGATCCTTGCGTCCCCATTGGTATCCCAACCCCCTTGTTGTTAATTCATCAGGAGTACTAGTTGTCGCTCCCAAATCCCGATCCATTATTTTATAATTCTTCCCGCTATAAGTTTCTCCATTGGTCGGTAACCCCAATTCAATAAGATCAGGTTTCTCCGTACACCAAATATGCCAACTCCAAAGCACATTGGCACCCTCTGCATTCGGGTCTAAATTGTCATAAACTGCAATGACTCCATTTCCTGTACCATTACTCAAAAATTCAACCCTTTTGGTAACAGAATTAAATGCCACTTGTGAGATAAGATTTTCCTTATCCTGCCAAATTAATTTTGCAGACTTAGGAGTTATCTGAACATTTTTAGAAACTGATATATCTTCACCAAATGCATTTTTAAAATGATATTGTTCTATATCTTCACCTAGTTCTTCCGCCCAGACCTTTCTTTCTCTTGTTTCCGTCACAATCCCTTCCGCTCCATTTCCTATCACCGTAGCGTCAAACGAATAAACACCATACGTTACCGGAGTAATAAAGCTATTCGCCGGACCGTCTTCATCAATAACAATGGCCTCTTTGTGAGGTATGATACTGAAAGGAATATACTTCACAATGTTGCCTATGGATATTTCCAAAAATCCTTCCTTTAGTGAAGAGCCTTGGGGTACAGTGCAATAAATCCAATATACATCGCTGCCTTGCGGAAGGTTCACTTCATTCACCGAAAGTCCTCCTATTCCCTTCACCTGTACCAAATTATTATTATCTATGCTATAAAACAGAGATAAGTCAGATGAAGGTACCAAGTTTTTCTTGTCCGAATTTAAAATGCGAACTTTACGAGTAGTGACACCACTAAAATCCACATTCCCCGTATCATCGCCCTGTAATTCAAATTTTACCATTGTTACCGGATCTGTGATACCATTCTCTATCAGCTTAAGGTCTTCCCTGTCCGTTTTTATCAAGTACTGACCATTGGAAGCATATCCTCGCGACCAATCATCCGAAACTGTTACCGTATATTCGATATTACTTCCTGGATTTTGTATAGCTTCCAGCTCCGTATCATATCCCTTATTCTTCAACTTGGCAATATGAAAGCGATAAGAATGATTACGTATTATATCCAGATACTGCCCGGTTTCCTTATTAAGGAAATCCAAACGGTAATATTCTTTATTCGAACCACCCGGATCCTGGACTACCAAAAGCAGCATCGCACGATCTTTGGAGAATATTTTCTCATTAACCTTATTTCCTGAAGCGTAAATGGAATGTCTATATTCCAAAGGATAGTAATTAGTCACCAGCCCTTCTCTTTCATGATAAGGAGTTGTAGCGGAAAGCAAATCATGCTTTTCAGAAATACCGCTTTCGCTGATACTGCCTTGATAGATTCCACCCTTATACTCACTATCCAACGTGAAATCCGAATAATTCAGATTTCTCCATTCCCAATAGACCTGTTTGCCGATAAACAAATCCGCCTCTGCATCTACTGCAACTTTTGCCAAACAACGGGTCAACGAACAAACATTAGAGGCAGCGTTCTCATCCCATTCTATCCACCCGTACATCGGAATAGTCCATCCTTCACTTTTCAGACTGGAAAAGCCTCTCATCAATCCTTGACTCGTATAATTTCTCAACTGTTCCTCACTAACCGTTTTAGCCATAAGGAAATCACCTTCTCCGGAAGTGGAAGTTCGATCGGTCAGGTTACACACAACATAAATTCGTTCTCCGTTAACAAGAATGTGCTTCAATGTCACAGTCGGTGATGTAGTGCCATTACCAGACAAAAAAGACAAATCAACCTTGCCCTCCTGATAATACGCCGGAGATAATGTATGAGTATCATTATATACAAACACTTGTATACCACTAATCCTACATTCCGATTCATTCGCCACACTACGTACCTGCACTTGTTCTGCATCCGGGATAGATAAGCTAATGACATTTTTTCGAGAGGGATGAATCATTTCCATTTCAGAGTCATCCTTACAAGCACCTAACAACAAGATATTAAAAGCGAAGAAAACCGACAGGCACCCCCTGAATAAGTAACATAAGCCTTGTTGTATTGTTATTTTCATTTCATTCATATTTTTGAGATTTCTAATGAATTATTCCTTCACACAGCGTATCGAACCTAGAGATACCGCAACCACTGAATTAGCTATATTAAACTCAAAGTCTAACGTTCTATATACATGAAAGTTAAACATAAGCCCCTCAGGTCGTAGAGTACCATCACCAGATGAGGAAGACCAGTATTGTCCTCTTTTCCCTAACTTTTGAACAACGTTATAATAAGGATTATAGGTCTCTGGCAAATAAATCCGCTTCGTCATATCAACCCCTGCATTATCATAATAAAAAATTGTTCCATCTTGGGAATAATCGTATACGAAATACATTTCCGAAAGCGATGGATTAAGCGAGGGGGGAAATATGACAGCATCCCCTTTACTCAAAATTTTAAAAACATCATGCGGTGCTATTTTATAACCAAACGGACAAGGATCATACAACGACTTTACTGTTTTTTTAGGGTAGTAATTCCTGTTTCCATCCGGATTTCCCCACAAATATTTATGTTCATCTGCTGTTTTCGTACACCAAGATCCCGTAATTCTTTGGGCATGCAAGGACATCGGATTTCTTATAGACTGACCGACAGTCACTTGTTCATTGGTGGGATATTCATATACAACCTGCCCACTTCTTACGTCATATAAAATGGTACGTACACCATCATTAGTCAATGAACCCGAAAACGGGTCTTTACGCCCCCATTGATAATGCATCCCTTCAATAGTGCCATAAGCCGCCATAGTAGTAGTTGCTCCAAGATTACGATCCATCACTTTGTAATCATTGCCCGTGTATATTGAAGTGACGAATTCCAGTATTTTGGGAATATCCGTACACCAAAGATGCCAACTCCACAACACTTTCGCGTCCTCCGCATTAGGATCCGCCTTATCATATACAGCTATCAATGCGTTTCCACGGCTTCGTCCCATTTTCACCTGAACCCTACCGTCAACCAAAGCTACCTGTTCCACCAATTCGTCCGTATCCTGCCAAAGCAATCTTGCCGATAAAGGATGAATATTCGCGCCTGTAGCTTTCGTCAAAATATACCCCATGGCGTTTTCAAACTTTCCTTCATCTATAATACCGTCCGCTCCGTTTCCCATTACGGTTGCCGTGAAAGAATAAGAGCCGGCTCCCCTATCCGCTATATAGCTGTTGGCGGTTCCTTCCGTGTCCAATGGAGTAAATCTGTCCAATGAACGGATAGGAATGTATTTCACATGCACATTATCGGATGAAATTTCGATAAAGCCACCTTCATAATTAGCGGGAACACTGCCGGTGCTACAATAAAAATTCATTGTTTGCGCGGCAGTGAGATCATAAACGCCGCTATTATCCACCAGTTTGTCACTTTCTGTTATCCCATTGCAATACAGCTGCAAATCACTTGTTGACATCAAATCCGTCTTATTCGATTTCAATGCCCTGATTCGTAAGCGTCCCGTAATACGGCAGTCCACTTTCACCAGTTTCACCGGATCGACAATATCCTTAATCAGTGTTATTTCCGTCCTGTCCGTATCAAAGTCAGTTCCTACAATATCCCCGGTGATCTCTACATCTTGCCAATCAAGTATATTCATGTCTAATGAAAGTGACTTGACCGTAAACCGGCACAATAATTGATAGACATGATTACGCTCCAGTTTCTCTAAAGGAGCTCCGCCCGAATTATTCGCGTCCCTGCCCAAGCGTATCACTTCATAGTTACTCATACCTATAAGCAGTTTACTTTCATCATCCTTACACTCCATTTCCGGAATATAAAAAGAGTAAACCAATAGCCCTTTGTCTGCCTGAGAACTTTCTTCTGGGATTTTAGTGGCTGTACTTATCTGCAACGTATTGAATGCGAAAGGTGCATAATTACTGATCTTTTCAGGAGATATGAATCCTGTCCAAGAAACTCCCTGCACAAGCAACCTGTCAGGAGCATAAACTTCTTCTCTATGCCCCGGCTCTTTCCGCATATAGACATCCACACGCGCCACCGCACGGTCTACACGCATATTGACTGTCTGCGTAGCGCCTTCCGCCGCATCCACTCCTGCCAGTTCTCCATACATGGGAAGACAGTACTCTTTAGTGTATTCCACCACATTGGTTTTTGTGGATAAATAGTCCGCCATTTGATACTGCACGTCCACCAAGTCATTCGGATGATCTACAGCTTCCAATATAGCACGAGTATCCATATCTACAAGTTCATTTACAATGGCATACAATGTTTTCCCGGTAGCGGCTTTCACTGTAAAAACCGGAGTAGTATAAGTCCCATCAGTAGCGGTAAGCCCCGACCAATAATACATCTTGTCCAGCGACGTACCGTCAAAGACATAAATGCGAAGGCGGCTGATGCGGGTTTCGTTCGCGTTCAGCACTTCCGGATCATTCGTGGCACGTGTGCTGATATTCATGCTCATCCGCACTTCTCCGGGATTTACCGGATCAACTGCCTGTTCACTTTCCGCGCAAGAAAATAAAAACAACAGCATCCACGCACACCATATAAAACTTTTATATCTCATATTCATCAATCTTTATTTGTTTATCGAAGATCTTCACCTTTCAGCCAGACAGTCCAACCATTAATCACAATCTTAGTGGAGAGAAAATTCAATAACTCCGGATTATAGAAAAAGACAATCGCATACTCGCTCTGACGATCGAGATATTCCTGTACCGGGATATCATGTCCTTCCATTTTTGTCAGCAGCAGGTAAGGGATCAGGTCAATCTTCATCAGTTCCCTGCCATCCGACTTGCGTGTAAGCATCAGATATACTTTTTTATGTTCGAGCAGACGCATGGTATTCATTTCCGCCACAATGCCCACATCCTCCACTTTTTCCAAATGATAGGGCTGATAACTAATCACGTCGTCATCCAGCAAGTCATTATTCCAGTCGTAATATCCGTTGTCCGCACGGATTTCGAACAGGCAGTCATTGATATCCAATTCCTCTCCCGGCCCGTTTTTTTGCAGGATAAAGCGGAACTTATTGGTATCCTTTATCAGGCTGACCGTTTCCGTCTGTTCCTGTTTGCCTGTAAAGTTCACGTCCTTCACCTCGCCATACCAAAGAGGTTCCAGGGCTTTATTGTGAACCAATGACTCTTCCCGTTTCATTCTTACCGTCAAATCTTCCAGTGTCGATTTTCCGGCAACCAGTTCCGGCATTTCAAAAGCATCACTCATGCCCGCCCAGGTAGCTATACGGTATTCTCCAACAGAAAGTGGCAACGCCATCCTGTAGCTGCTACTCCCCAAACGTTCCCCCTGTTCACTTTTCTTCATGATAAACATACCATCCTTATCAAATACAAACACGTCGACACGGTTCACTTGAGCCGCAAACGCGTCAGCAAACTCCATGTTATAGTCATACCGGAAACGGACATATAACCGACATTCCGGAAGTGGCTCATCAATGGAGGCGCAAGAAAAGAGTACAAGCAATAATAACAGGCAACTCCCACAACTCATCCGTCGGACGGTGCCTTTTGTTTTCATTATTTTTCTCATAATCTATGATTTATTTTTCTGATTTCATATATAGTATGGAAAAACACCCTGTGCTTTTCTCTGAATAATCTGCTTTAATGGACAAGTTTCCAAACTTGTCTGTATGGTAAGACCTGTTTTATATCAAGGTCTTGATTCACGGAAATAAGCCTCCGCCGGCTTCATGAAAACGAAAAGAAGAAAAAAAGAAAGCGTCATAAGACAACCTGCGCCGTATCATAACGCCTTCTTATAATTTAAATTGTTATTTTAGCCCAATATAGTTGTCATTACAAATCCACTCCCTGGCTCCAGGTAGTCCATGGATTTACCGTAATATTTACAGAGAGATATGCTTCAGTGTCATCATTGTTTTCACCCGGTTTTTCAGGATCGGTAGGATCGGTCTTGTCAGGAACCCAGGCGGTACCCGGCTGTTTTACGCTATTGATAGTCAAAGTGTACCAGTTGTTGCGTACAACACCATATTTGCCATGTGCCATTGTTGCGGTGATTGCATCATCATGACAAATCAGAATGTTATAATAGCAGATACCTTTTTGGAAATATTCCACACCTACGGTTTCACCGGCAGTTGCATCAGGCTTGGAGTATTCACCACCGTTCGCGATAGCGTCCAATTCAGCAATTGTGATATTTGCAAAATCAGCTCCAATTGTCTGGCTTTGCGCGGTAGCGGCAGCCTTCATACGAGCGTAGAACTGATCGCAAAGATCAAGTACCTGTTGTTGTGCGGCATCCGATGTACCGGCTGCTTTTGCGGCAACATATACAGTCTGCAAATCAGCCAAAGTCTTATAAGTGACACCCAAAAGGCGGAACCAGCTTTCACCCGCTGTAAATGAATTAGGAGTGTAAACCGCGCTTACCACGGCAGCCGTAGTCTGCGCTTGGGTCTGTGCATCGGCAGCCATCGTGTTTTCAAGACAATATTTACTGTCTGTCATAGCAGAAAAATCGGTTGGCAAACTGCCGTCTGCAGCAACCTTCAAATAATTGAACTGTGATACATTGAATCCTGCCAATGCATAGTTCGGGTCTATTCTGTAATCCGCTCCGGCAGAACCACCGGCAGGCATTACGATTTCAGAATAAGGGAACATGCTCCTGTTAGTGACATTCAATGCCCAGTCACCAAATGTACAGGTCACCCCGGCAGGAACAGTGACGCCGACAGGATTTGTTCCTAAAGAAACTTTGGCAACGACACGGTCTACATGAATCACCGAACGGTCTCCCTCGGCAGCAGCCATTGCCGCTGTAGCGTCAGTATAAGTCGTTCCATCAACCACTTTCACATTGGCTGTTACCAATGCTCCGTTAGCCGGGTTTGCATTGTCACCGGCATTAATCATCATAAAGTTGTCCTTTGTTGCTCCAGTCACTTCCTCAACAGTCTGTTCTACAGCGCCATTGATTACTGACCACGAAACGGAAGCCACACAAGCAGCCTTGAACTTGACGCTCGGATTGACCACTGCCAGTACCTTAGCGGTAGCGGAAGGAACTTTGAATGCCTTGCCACCATATCCTGTAACATCGGCACCACCCACATTCAAGATATAATCAGTTGCACTCAAAGTTTTCGTTTCCAAACAAATATCCGATGCATCGAACAATGCAAGATATAGCTCATTCACCTTTTGTTCTTCCGCACTTCCGTGATGTTCTCCCGAAGCGCGTGTTCCCGTACTTTTAGGCATTGCCAGATACAAAGACATATAAGCCGACTTTCCATCAACAGGAAGCTGATTGCCACCTGTTGCCACCTCTTCATCATTACTACATGCTGCCATCGCCAGTCCGACAAACAGCGTTACAAAAATTTTGTCCAATTTCATTGATTTAAAATTTAATGAATACTAAAATATTAATTACTAAGTATGAGTTTCAGATTGTATTATTCAGCTTTTATGTTTTCCAAACGTTTCAGGTACATCCACATCGCATCGTAATCTCCCATTTCCCACGCTACGACAGCGGCGTTGTTGTTAGCTATCCTGTCACTCGGAAAGCGGTCGGCAATCATTCGGATAATCCTGTTGTATTCGTCCGAACCTTCACCGTAGCTGACTGCGACCTGATACATCTCGTTATGGTTCATCTTATCGGGACGTGTCTTGATGATTTCCCGTCCCTGCTCCACGGAGAACAGAACCACCGTATAGCTGACTGTATATTCCACCAGGCGCAGCTTCGGATATACCTCTTGCAGTAAAGCATTATAGATTTTTCCGCCGTCGATAGCTTTTATCTTTGCGTCGCGCGCATCCGGTTCGGGAGTCTGCCCGATAATATCAAGTACTTTCTGCATATAGGAAGGACGGTATTCACGCAACCATGCAGCCAGTCCCTCCCAGTTCTCCGGCACCGAACGGCACTCTATCATATTGTCGTCCAGCTTATAGGCATGTTTCAGGTTTTGTTCCAACGCTTTCGCACGTTGTTCGGAAAGGCGCGCATTGGCGTCATAGCTGCCTTCCGGTGACGAATAACCCACTATCTTAATCCGAGCAATACGATAATTATTGTCTTCACGGATAGAATCAATGGACGAATAGATTTTAACAAGTTCGGAAGGATTATTCATATAATCGGCAAGCAATGCCGACTGGTTCACTTTAAAATTAAGATAAGCACTGCAGGTGAAAGAACGGCGTTTCTCCTCTGCTTGTGCTACCATTATTTGCAGATTCGGGCGTTCCACCACCTCTTTGAATAAAGGAAGTTCCGCAACGGGAGCATTACCCAGTGCTTCTCCGCAACCCGCGCATCCCTGTAATTCACGGAATATCTCGATACGTGCACCGGACATCCACTCCTGTGCCGGAACTGTTTCGTTATATTCCAACAGCATATCCCGTTTCCTGTTAAAACGAACCATTTCTTGCCCCTCTCCCGCAACCGATTCTTTACCATATAAATTTTCTTTCCGCTTGTTCATGCGATAACGGTTTCTGCCTGCAATGCAAACAGAAGGCAGGGCAAGCGTATCGCTTTCCGACCGGCTGATTATCAAGGGAGTGATTATCATTTGCCGGCGTGAAGGAAGCCGCAGCGTGCTGCAATCCATACTAAATGAGACTTCCACTTTGTCGTCGCTTATTTTCCGGGCAACGGTATGTCCGATATTTATCTCCTGGGCATGGGCGGAAAATGCGCCTAACAATCCCAAGGTCACGTATATACAGATTCTTTTCATCATTAGCCTATTTTATAATGTATATGATACTCACTGCAGCCTTTGTCGGGCCGAAGTAGTTTTTCTTTTCACTTTTCTGAACGGTTCCACATGTGGCACAGGGATATTTGGAATGATTTAGCCGCGCATATCCGACCCCAAGTACAGCCTCCATACTCCAGCGGTTGCCGAGCAACCACTGATAACCATAGGATATTCCGCCGCCCCACAAATGTCCCTGATAGCGGTGACGTTCCATGTTATCACTCAAAAATGACATTCCACCCACATTATATTTGGCGTAATGTCCGTGCAGACCCAGAAAATGACCGTTGAATTTCTCACAAAGCCAGTAGCGAAGTTCCGGCTGTACGCCCCAGTGACGCAGACGCGTTTCATCATCAAACTTCCAGGGGTTATAATTTCCGGATAAATCGAGAGACCATTTCTTGCCCAAACCTATTTCCAGCCCCAAGTTCATTGTAGTAGTAGCGTCATAAAGCAAATTAGTCTTTACTGCAACCTTTTGGGCGTAAGAGTTGCCCGTATTACAAAGTAGTATTCCCAAGACTCCGATTAAACATAGATATTTCTTCATATTATCTTATTATTTATTATTGCTTTTCCTGCATCTCTATTCCGTAATAGAGATGCAGAAAAAGCACATAAATAATAAACATCTATTTATCAATGATTTATATCACATAAAACAACTACATAACGTTTCAGTATCATGATAAAATGAATCATAGCAAACAAAACAGAAAATAATATTCTGATATATAACTAATTAAAAATACAGATACTGAAACAATTGTGAAACAAACAGATAACTAATAGACCAAACAATAAAAACAGTTATTACCATGGAATCAAAACTTATGAAAAGCGAACTGCTGTACATCGAAGAACACCTGTCATGTCAAAACTACATGACAACGATTGAAACCGGATTCAAGTATCTGGAGTTCGACAAAAACACCGAAATTGAGGAAGACAATACAAGCAAAAATTATCTTCTATTCTTCCTAAAGGGCGATTTCACCATAACTTGCAACCAGTTCCACAACAGACAGTTTCATGCCGGAGAGATGATACTCATCCCACGTTCTTCCCGGATGAAGGGAATTGGAGAAAACGGTTCAAGCCTGCTCTCCATGTTTTTCGATATACCCGAAGGAAACTGTGACAAACTCATATTGCAATCTTTATCAGACCTTTGCGACAACATTGAATATGACTTTTCACCGATTAGAATACACTACCCGCTGACACCATTCCTCGAAGTGTTAACCCACTGTATCAAGAACGGGATGAGTTGTGCACACCTGCACAACCTGATGCAACGGGAATTTTTCTTTCTCTTGCGCGGATTTTATGAAAAGCAGGAGATTGCAGTATTATTTCACCCTATCATCGGAAAAGAAATGGACTTCAAGGATTTTGTCATGCGCAACCACACCAAAGTGGATAATATAGAACAGCTCATCTCACTATCGAACCTAGGAAGAAGCCGCTTCTTTTCCAAATTCAACGAGGTGTTTGGAATGACTGCCAAACAATGGATGCTGAAACAAAAGAACCAAAGGATACTCGAAAAAATGACCGAACCAGGAGTATGTATAAAAGACGCCGTTGAAGAATTGGGATTTGATTCGCAGAGTAACTTTAACCGTCACTGCAAACAATATTTCGGATGCACCGCCAAACAGTTAATGGAACGCTGCCAGACTGAAAACAGCCCTATTTATGAGGATAACCACGCAACGTGTACAAAATGAATAAAAAAATGTACTTTATGATAATTCATATTATGAAAATATAAACTTACTTTGCAGCGTGAAATATATCAAAACAACAAAGAGATTTTAATATAATCTCTATTACGGAATAGATTACAATGGTGCAAAGATAAACAAAAATATTATACCTTTTAATTTTCAACTGATTATATTACAAATTTTCATTTCACTTGGATAAATTTGTAACCATGCTGTTCACCTGATTAAGCATGGATACATCGAAATCTTTCAAATAGACACGTGTCATTTCTTCCGACGTGTGGCCAAGTCCGGCACTAATCACAGAAATCGGAGCTCCATAGTCACGGGCAAGAGTAGCCCAAGTATGTCGTGCGGTGTACGTCGTCAACGGAACTTTTATATCAGCTACAACAGCGATTTTCTTCAAATGGCGGTTGATACGCCCTAATGCCAGACGGTATTGTTTGTATCCCGAAGCATATTCACCGCTGATGATCGGAAAGAGATACTCATTTTCTGTCTTGTATTTATCAATCAAGCCCTGCATCTGCGGAGTCACCGCTATGCGAATCAGCTGCTTCGATTTATGACGGGAATAGGTCAGCACACCATTGCAAATATCGGCCTTCTTCAAAAGGACAATATCGACAAAAGCCATTCCCTGCGCATAAAAGCTGAACAGATACAAATCGCGGGCGAACTCCAACTCCGGTTCATTCTCTAAATTCAAATCCGCCAGATTCTGCATATCCGTCCGTGACAAAGCACGTTTCACCGTTTTCGCCGGGCGGGTCTGCGCCTTCGCAAACGGATATACGCTACGGGGATGATAACCGTCCGTTACCGCCTGGTTATACAAAGAGCGCAAGTTGCGCAGATAATAACTTACTGTATTGCCGGAAGCACCGTTACTATACAGGAAATCTTCGTATCTCCTGACGAACCCCAAATCAACCTCCGACATCCGCACATCGGAGCGACCTATAAATTTTGCCAACGACGAGCGAGTGCTCTTGTAAGCCGCAGCCATCCCCACTTTCTTCAGTTCCTGTTTCCGCTCAATCTGCGCATTGATATATCGCAATAAATAAAACTGTGGTTTTCCTGTACCAAAAGCATTTTGAGCCAGAATATCCTCCACTGCAAATTCTTCCCTTGTCCGCTCAAGCTGCCTGATCCGTGTATCAATCTGATTCCGCATCCTCCGTAGCTCGCGATTCATTTTCACGACCTCTGTAGCAGTAAAAGTAGAACCTACGCCATTCATAATCTTCCCTTCCGACTCGTCAAACACCTCTTCTTTCACCCGGTAGCCTGTATACAGTATTTTTTTTCTCCGATTGTGTATCACCTGAAATACTAAAGGGTAACTGCCATTATTCAATATCCTGCTCTTATTCAGCATAAGTTTCACTGATGTTATCATATCTTGCTTTTTTTGTTTGAGACGTAAAAGTACGAAGTTCACCTTACTTATCAGAACTATTTTTTCGCCTGTTACGCAAGAAACAAGAAATGGAATAAAAAGTTTTTCCACTTTAAGAATAGTTATCTAATAAATATAGTTAAAACACATGTTCTTGCAATCAGTACATTTTTGTTACATATTTCCAATCTGTATACGCGTAAATTAGATATGTATGCATTTTGTGATTTTTCATTACATAATATAACTATTACCGCTATTTATTATTTTGAAAAATTAGAATATTAAGTATAGCTTTGCACTATGGATTTTAGGGAGCCGCCCGTTCCTTTAAAAGGAAGAGGTCATTCCTCGGTGTGCAACGGGCCGTTCCTTTTAAAGGAACGGCCCGTTGGTTTTAAAGGAAAAATCAGCATATGTAACCATTTGAATTTCAACTTTTTATCAAATTAGAATTCCGTCCCCGTAACCCATGGGATTTTTTCCAACAAACACGACGGAATCTGCCGCACAAAGCGGCAATCAGTATACAACAAATTTCAACAATTCAAAATTCAAATCCCATGGTTACAGTCACGTTTGCCATCAAGCCATATCTGGCGAGGTATATGTATGTCCGATACGGACAAAGTTTAGAGCTTCTATCGCATAACAATCCACCATCAAGGCTCCCCATTCCAATCCACCTCTCCCACCTCACTCCCATTTATCACTTCTTACATCAATTATCCGTCCCTCATCCACAAGGCGTCTCTTGGAAAGAGACAGGAAATATCACTTTTGTTCTTCCCAGCCCAAGGCAAGGGAAAAATCCGGAAGTTTATAATTATTTCGGTCAGGACAGTATTTTTATTATTGAAAAGGAAATTGAGGTGGAAATGAAAGCGGAGCTCTATTCATTCTTGCTGGAAAATAAGTTCAAGAATGGGATGATGTATATAAATTCGATGCATGAGTTTGTAAAGAAGTACGACATGGTGGGGTCGGTGGAAGAGGAAAGTTTGATGAGAGGGTTTCAGAGGTGGAGAAAGAAAATAAAAAAGAATATAACGTTAAGTAACTAATCAAACTCGAGCAACATAATTGCTAAAGTTAATATTCAATTGTGTTCCTACCGCCGCCGAAGCCCTGTTGATGGCATAAAAAAGCAACTCAGCAGTGACATACCTCTGTGGTCTAACCCATTTCCCTTTTATAATACATCACAAAGTCTCAACAATATTCAGACGAAGAGAATACGGGGGAATATAGAAGAGAAAGCGACCTCGTTTTTCCCATATGGAACACATTCGCTTTATTTTCTCATTACGGCATACACTTGCATTGTCAAGCAGAAGCTTTCTGTCAAGCTTCTTTGGTTGTACATACACTCTGTCATTCCAACTCGATGGCTCGTGCACAACTTCCTCGTCCAAACAGTCCATGATGGCTTTGCGACCTTGTCCAAAACGTATATATAATCTTTGGATTCCTCGGCTTTCGAAACATTTACCCCAACTACCAACGGCTTGAGCTGCCATCTCCGTTTGTGCTCCTACTTGGGGCACACTCAAACCGTCTGCTTTGAGCAGTACGGCGCAGCAATACATACACAAACAATGGTTTACGTCTGTGCGGAAACCAGAGGTGAGTTCTCAATGTTCGAAATAGTCCAGTACCAATTTCTTGATTTTCATTTGTCTAGCGGTTTTGTTCGAGACAAAAATAATGCAATTTGAATAGGTATTAAATAACGACAAATAATTACTTGGAAAAATAATTCATACCGTGATTGACTTAAAAAGTTAGGAGTTATCAAAAAATCATGCTACATTAAGTTACTTAATTCGCTATGAAATATGTAAATTACTGCTTAATATTTGACAGAAATTTATGTACATTGAAATTTATTTCTTATTTTTGTTACCCAAAAGGATTTGACAATGGTAGATATAAACAGACCAACAGATTTCTTTTAGAAAAATTACAAGGATCCCGCAACAATTCCCAAATAGTGCATGGATACTGCTCAAGTGTCACTTGAGACAATAGTGGTAGTTGCGAAGACTCTAGAGATAAACATAAAAGAATTGCTAATATTAACAGAATAAATCTGTTCCTAAATATTAAGAATGACATCTAAAGATAAAATATTGATTGGACTAGTTGATGCTGACCTATTGAATGGTGGTACGCGTCACCCTAATCTTGCACTACTGAAATTAGCGGGGTTCCTAGCTGATAATGCAATTCCTTTTCGTTTGATAATAGATAACGATGAGGATATTATGAAGTATTCCGCTATATATATGTCCAAGGTTTTCTCATTTACCCCAGACCCTCCATTTTATGAGAAGGTAAAGAAAACTCCAGACGAAAACAAGTTTAAAATAGGTGGAACTGGTGATTATGCTATAAACAAGGATATTAAAGACTTCAAATCTTCACGTACTCGTGATATGAATCAATTGGAAAATGATATTTTTTTGAATAATTATCCAAATAAAAGAGGTGGAAAGAAAAAATGGGGAATTGATATGTGTAGGCAAATGCCATATTATCATCTTTATGACGAGTACATACAATCAAAAATAAAAGCAGGAAGAAAAAAGTCATACTTTAATGATTATCTTTATTACTCAATAGGTTTTTTAACACGCGGCTGTATTCGCCATTGTCCTTTCTGTGTTAATAAACTCGAAAACAAGGTTTATCGTTATTCGGAATTAGAATGGTTTTTAGATGATGAGAAGAATGAAAAAGGCGATTTGATTCGTCCGTATATTTATCTTTGGGATGACAATTTTTTAGCTGCCCCAAAAGATATTTGGCTGCCAATGTTACAAAGCCTTATCGATTCAAAACGCCCATTCCAATTTCGACAGGGTTTAGATGAACGTATTTTGGCCGAAAGTGAAGATGGTGAAAAAATTGCTCAGATGTTATCTAAGTGCAAATATCATGGCGATTTTATTTTTGCGTTTGACAACTGGCGTGATCGCGATAAGATAATCAAAGCATTAAAAATTTGGAAGAGACACAATTCCAAACGCGGAACGAAATTCTATCTTTTTTGTGGTTATACATTGAAATCCGGTGAAGACGAGAAACTTTATAATGACATCAAAATACTATTTGAACGAATCAAAATTTTGATGCAATATGGCTGTTTCGGTTATGTAATGAGACATGCAGATTATGTCAATCATAAATTGTCAAATATTTATATTCAAATAGCGCGGTGGTGCAACCAACCGCAGTTCTATCGCTACATGTCATTTTGGGAATACTGCTACCGCAATCAATCATATTGGGAGCAAAAGACAAAGAAACTAGATGTTCCCAATCAAATTTCGTTTGAAGAATTTGAAGATAGGTTGAGCAATGGCTATTATGAAAAGAATGGTCTCAAACTTTGCAAAACAATACAGACATTTGTCAACTTTTTAAACGAATTTCCGCAACATAGGGAAGAAATATTAAAGATGTTTAATTACAAACTAAAAGATTTGGTTAACCCTACACTTTGGACTAAAAAAGAAATATGATTATAGACTATACAAATAGAGACTTGTCTCGATTAGAGCATCTTATAACAAAGAATGATGGGACTCCATTACAGGGTGAGATTGACATGTACAGACGTATTGTACATGACTGTGAAAAGAGTTCAATAATGTGGCATTTTTGGCATGATATAAGACTTCACATTACTTCTGGTAGAGCTGGAGAAATACAAATAGATTTTCTACTTATTTGTGAACTTGGGGCGATTGTTATAGAGGTGAAAGGCGGAGCTATACAAATTGAAGCAGGTCATTATTTTTACCAGAACAAAGGAACACTCACCCAGATGGACCGTTCACCGTTCAAGCAAGCTGAAGATTACCAATGGGCGATTATCAACAATAAAGTATTAAATGGAGAAGAGGTATTCATTGACCATCTTTGTGCCTTCCCTCATGCAAGGCTTGAACGCACAAGCAACAATCCCGTTCAGGATCTATCTTACAAAATGTGGAATAAAAGCAAACAAGATTCGGATACTTCTTTTGCAGACTTCTGTATCGAAGTGTTGAAGGAAGACAAACGGAGAAGACATTGGTTTAGCTGCAATCTTTCTACAGAAATCCTCTCATCTGTAGTTAACTGTTTTGCACCTACGATCAAAGATACAGGAAGATACAGTCAATCATCATTAAAGGACATTTTAACTTGGTTGAACATCTCTAATTTGGATGCATTAGATAGTTTGCAACGGAATCACCGAGTGGCGATAGAAGGTGGTCCAGGTACTGGTAAAACGACAATAGCCAAGGCTTTTATTAAGAAAAACAAGGGATTGAATGGCTTGTATCTGTGCTGGACAAAGTTGCTTGCTGCACAAACTAAATACATTCTTCAATTAGAAGGGCTTAGCAATTGCGATGTAGAGAGTTATGCTTCATATTTGCATCGTATTTCTGGCGGACAAATATCTATCAATGAGTTAAGCCTTACAACAGGCTTGCAGGAACTGGAGTCAACTATTATAAAATATTTGCAAGACAAATATTATGATTATGTAATTATAGACGAAGCACAGGATGTTGCTGATAAAGGAATGATTACCATACTAAGAGAACTAACGTCATTGCAACATACTGGTCTGCGAACGGGCCGATTCTTAGTTTTATATGATATTGAGCAAGGATATAATAGTGGCACACGTAATTTAGAATCTGCAATAGATGAGATCTTACATACTTCGGCACATTTTACAATCAATGGTAATAAACGAGTTCCGACTAATATAGAGATTGTAAGATATGCAAATGAATTAATGACAGTGAACTCTGAAAATCTAACAGCTTTTTGGAATAAGATTAGTAATGATGAATGTGCCTGTAAAATTCATTTTGTAGAGGATTCTAAAGTTCTAACAAGAGGTATTAAGCAACAAAGAAAAGAGATGATAAGTTCTAATTTTTCATTGGATAATTCTACAATTCTTGTACATTCAGATTTGCTGACCTCTTTGCAGGATAGTCAAGATTCCATTTATGATAAATTATCATATTCGGATTCTGTTATAGAACTTTCTAAGGAGAATATATCTAGATTGCCAGAACGTGCTATTGGACTTTCTTCTATTTTAAAATACAAAGGATTGGAAAATGAGAACATCATACTTGTGATCCCTGCCAAGCAAGTTAAGAGTACCTACGAAAATTTCTTGTTTGAAATTTATGTTGGTATGACTCGTGCCATTATGAGTCTTGATATATTCATACTTAATATATAACACAACATGATCGACCAGCACTTTATAAATCACTACAACAAGAATAATTCGGATGTAAATCTGATTATTGATGTGATGTGTCATCCTAAAAAGGAAGATGCACGAATGTTCTTGTGCATGATAAATGACGTGATGAACTATTACATAAGTAGAATAGATGATGAAGTGCGTTATCCGCTGCTGTATATTCCTGCTTCAGAAGTTTGGGCACAAGAAATATGTATTGAGTTTGTTACATTGAAACTTTCATTGCTTTACAACCGATTAATACAAATTAAATTGCGCGCAGATATAGAAAGAGCTTGTATGACTTTACCGATGGATTGTTCTGCTAAATCAAAAAAATTCAAACAGGCACAGAACAACTACAAATATTCAAAGCGTATTTATAACTATATTAAGAACAGGAATATACCGGAAAGCAGTATCAACAAAAACTTGATAATTTGTAAGCCTTTTGATTGTTCTGTTCGGGAGAATCCTTATCTAGATAATTATTGTGGTAATGAGAAAACCATATGTGATAAGCGCTATGCTGTTTCCAGAGCAGACATTGAAGTAGGAGCATTGGATCGTCCTATAAAGAAGAATAAAGGTTTATGCAAAATAGAAAACATGTTCGTGTTTCTTTCCAGAAGCGCAAACGGGCGTTTCTCTGAAGCATATTCGTTTCAAAAACCGAGAATAGAAAGACTTAATAAGTTAGGGGCAGGAATACAAAATGTATTTTATTTTTACTTTTCAACGAAACCATATAAATTGCAAAGGCAATTAACGTGGAAGCTTAAAAATGCCGCTGACATATTGCATGAGAATGTAAAGGAAATGAAAGATTTTATTTCTATATCCGCAGAAGAATCAGACTTCATATTTGGAAGGATTCGCAAACAAAACAAATTAATTATACAGCAAGAAGGATTAGATGATTTCAAGACACTTGTTGATGATGCATTAGATGCTTGTGAATACAATATTCAGGCAAGAAACAATTTGGCAGTTTGTTTCAATGAATACTCTCAAAACTTATTCAAAAACGAATTCGAAAATTCTATTGACGACATTGATGCACAGTATTTTGATATATTTTTTAAAAATATTCAAAATACATGGGAAAATAAAATCTTCCCAGAAATCATGACATTTTTGAATGGGCAGACAAAAGTTTGTCTCATTCTTGATTATTTCATGCCAGACTACTACAAGCAGCATATCGTTTCAGTGTTTGATTCATATGGAATTGGTGTTATAACACAAACATTTAAATCGTTAAAATATAAAGCATTAGAAGGTAAATACGTTTCGAATAACCCATCAAACAAGATAATTGTATTGTCTTATCAAGGACATTATGTAGGCAGACCATACAATCATTATCCAAATTCGTTTGACCCAATCTGTTTGTGTGAAAAACAGGAACTATTGAATATAATCAACCCGTTTGTTTTTGACCCATATTATGCGGTGCATCATTACGAATACATGAGAACTCTAAGAAACATCTTGTCGTCTGACTATCGCATGAACTATGTAAAATGTACAGTTCCCCTACCAGAACGACCAAAGCGAAAGATTGATGACAGCCGAGACCGCTCAACATCCCGTTCTAGTAATAGTCATAGAGCAAACCAAAACAATAAGCGATATAGTGCTTTCACAGGCAGTGGTAAGTCAATTAAACTGATAGAATCTGACTATGTTATCTGCAAAGAGAACAATTTGTTCAGTAATGAGCAAATAATACCAGTATCATCTCTAAATTCTCTTATGCAAGAGAGTGAACAGGCATTCTTAATATGTCCGTTATCAAAATTGCAAGATATTTTAGAATCAATTCTTGAGCAATCAGAAGATGAAATCAAGAAAGACGAATTGTATATCCGTCAAGATGAACGCTATGCTTTAACAGATGATGAAGTTTCATCTGAAAGTGAACTTTGGGAGATATTACTAAGAAGAAAAGTTGAGCTAAGAGGTGCTGATATCGTATTTGCTGAAGTAATGGAGAAAATACCATATTCCGAGCAAATCAAAAGACAGTCTTTTGAGCGTTGGTACGCTCAAAACAATGATATGATTTTGCCAAGAAGCCGCAGGATGCAGGATGTGCTCTTCCAATATTTGTCAATTGCAACTCCATATGATAAAATTATTCGGCGAAAGAAAGCTCAAAAAGGAACAAAAACAGAACAAAAGAATTCGATGCTTAGGTCATTCCTTTGTAACAACTTGTTCTCAGACGATTATAAGCAATCGTTCGAAAGGTTGAGCGATGGGATGAAAGATATGTTTGGCATTGACAATCATGATGACTTAGAAGCATTGATTGACTTGCTAAAGAAAGAAATTGATTATACTGAAATAAAAAATATATCTATATATGATAAGAACTAAACGTGAATCTTTGGAACTGTTCATCAAAGAACAACTCATCGGCCCTGGCGGTTGTAAGGGACTGTATTCCTTGAAGTCAGGCTCTTCTGTCAGTGAAGAAACAGATTTTTCGGGAGAAGTGGTAAGTACAACTCCTGGTTCAATTTACAGTTCAGCTATATTGTTTCCTTTCAAAAAAGAAATTAAGACCGGTGACGCTTCCAAACAAGTAAATACGGATACGGAATCCGAAGCAATAGAAACGCCAGATGAAAATTACGAGCAAGAAAATGAACTTGAAGAAATAATTGATAACTTTCAGAATGAAGACGAGGATTTGAATTCTTTGAGTAGAAGGTTCCCTTCTTCAATGGGAATATCATGTTGTTTAGATTCTAGTTTCGCCAATGACAATGAATTGAAAATTGTTGTTTCAGGTCGCTATTACACAAAATTAGAACAACACACACGGCTTGAAGTCATAATCGAAGAACAGGAAGCTTTTGAGGCTTTTTTCAAGAAGAATGCTGCCATGTTTAATGAATGGTTTGAGCTAGAGGGAGACAAACTATCATTACGCCAAACGATTCCGCAAGCACAATTGAAAACTTATAAAGAAAGTCTAAGAGCGCTCAACATTCAAATAACAGCAGAGATAGCAAAAAATCCTGATGGGAGTTTTGATACGATTTTCAATAACCCAACTTTCAAGGAACAGTATAGATTTTTTAGTTCTTACAAAGAACGATTATTCAAGAATATTTCTTCATTAAAAGAGAATAATGCATATTTTACAGCCCAAGAAGTTGAGACAATCAAAAAACGAATAGAAACGATAGAGCGATATGAGACATTTTTTTCGTACTTCGAAGACTTAATTTCCATTTGTGACAGTCGGAATTTTGGTTATTGGGTAGAACATCCTTTTTCAAAAGAGATTGATTTGAGTTCGGTAAGGTTAAAGATCTCGTTAGAGGATGGCAAGGTTATTTATTCGCCGAAAAAGAATAAATGTCTCAAAGATATTATTGCTGTCAAAATCAGCGACAATATACAACTTTCTCTCTCTGTCTGGTTACAGTTGATTAAGACTAAAGATAGCCGAACTTACTTGAAGATATTGCTAAACAATTCTTCGACAGAAGTAACGACCGACGGACAACATTATTATTCCATCGTGTCAGAGACGGTAAACGAAAGATGTTTCTTTGGAACTAAAATAGAAGCAATAAGCAAGCATCTTTGTCCTTATAAAAGTTTACAATCTGATAATCTTGATGACGAGGAAGCTCACAATCTTAATTTTCTTTATCGCAGGATTGAGGATTATGGTGTTGGACATCTTTGTTCTGTTGACTGGAAGAAAGATGAGGATGGAGTGATGCATGTCTTTTCGGAGTTTATGCCGAGTATTGAAACGCCGGATGTTGAGCCTGTTCCACGAGACAAGTCTTGTGAAGTGGCTGGACAGGACGGATATGTTTTACCCAAGCCTTATCTTGAAGATAGTCAATGTCTTCAGTTTAAATGGTTGTCATTCTTTTCAAAAACTTCTGATGAAAAGATTTTGAGTGGTTTGTTGGAGTTCGTGTCTACATACAAAATGTGGATTGAGACACAACGAGATAGTATCAGTGAACTGAAGGATTACGAAACTGCTACTCAAAATGTTGATGCTTGTGAGGCGGATTATGAAAGAATGAAACATAATGTGATGGAATTCTTGTCTGACTCAGCTAAGATGAAAGCATTTAGAACCATGAATGCAGCGATGTTTATGCAATTGTGGCACAACAAGAAAGAAAATCAAAAAAGGGTTAGAGATGAAAAATCTATTTTGGATTTCGATTTCTACAGAAAGGCTACAGACAACATATTCCCCAAAGTTGAACATGCAGCTTGGAGACCATTCCAGTTGGCGTTTATTCTTTTGAATCTTGATGGCATATTTAAGAGTCAAAGTGATGTCTCTTGGGCAAACCGCAACGAATTGGTCGATTTGGTATGGTTCCCGACAGGTGGTGGCAAGACGGAAGCTTATTTGGGTTTGATTGCCCTTACAATTATCAATCGCCGCTTGACTTGTGGAGAAGCGGGTTATGGCGTAACGGCTATTATGCGATATACGTTACGATTGCTGACTACCCAGCAGTTCCAAAGAGCACTGCGTTTGATTCTTGCTTTAGAGCAAATTCGTCTATGGGAAATAGATAACTGCAATCTTGGTAAAGAACAGATTTCAATAGGACTGTTTGTTGGTGACCAATCACTGCCTAATTCGTTAGAGGACCTGAAAAAAGAATGTCGTAAATGGGAAAGCAGAACTGAATCTGGAAATAACAGCAAAATTCCATTGGATGTTTGCCCTTGGTGTGGTTCTAAACTGACACACGAGACAAGTCGAAATAGTGGTGTGAAGTTTTTCTGCGAAAATGTTTTCTGTACTTATGATGTGGGAAATACGGTGATTCCTGTCAGGTTATGTGATGACGATATCTACGTAAATCCTCCTACACTGTTGTTTGGTACAGTAGATAAATTCGCCCAATTGGCTCACAAGGTTAATACTAATAAAACTTCTGCAAGTAAGGATTCAAGACGTTTGTTTGGTCGTGGCACGAATTGGCAAAAACTACCTCCAGATCTTATCATTCAGGATGAGTTACACTTACTTTTAGGTCCGTTAGGCTCTGCTGTCAGTTTGTATGAATGTGCTATTGACCAACTTTGCACGAGAAAAGAAGGAGACTTAACAATTCGTCCTAAGATTATTTCATCAACTGCTACAACTCGTAATACGACTTTGCAGGTTCGTGCCCTCTACGATAGAGGAGTAAGCATTTTTCCTAAGAATGGTATTGACTATGATGACTCTTTTTTTGCTTTCTACAAACGATGCAAAAAAAAGGGAGACGAAGATTGGTCGTTTGTCTCAAAGCGCAGGTATATTGGAGTGATGCCGACAGGCAGAACACAGATGACAACACAGATGAGGCTTGCTGCTATTCTATTTGTCCATCGTGCAATTTTTGAGAAAGAGAATTTGGCTAAGTTGAACGACAAAGATTTTATCAAAGCTGCCGATTACTATTTCACTACCATTTCTTATTTCAATAGTTTGAAAGAGGTTGGCAAAACGGATGCACAGTTCTACATGGAATTTACTAAATACACTCGTCGTCTTTACAAACGTGTGATGCGTTACTCCAATATGCTGGAATGTTTCTATGCATATAACGAACGTTTCTCCAAATCAGAACTTACAGGGCGACTTTCTGGAAACGATGCAGTTGCAGAATTGAATAAGGTTCAGTCAATAAGTTGGAGTCCAGAACATCGTTTTCCTTATCAAGAGGGGGGAAATTGGCAACAGGCAATCAAACCTGACGATTTCATCCTTGCAACAAATATGATTTCTGTTGGTCTTGATGTATCAAGATTTAACACCATCATAATGAACTCAATGCCGAGAAATATTGCTGAATACATTCAGGCAAGTTCTCGGGTTGCACGAGAAAAGGAAGGACTAGTGCTGACTTTGCATAATCCTTTCCGTTCTAGAGACGTATCACATTTTGAGAAGTTTAGGGAATTCCATGAGAAGCTTTACTACTATGTTGAGCCTATCTCAATCACTCCATTCTCTCATAAGTCTGTAGAAAAATATTTACCATTATTCATTGGCGCATATGTGAGACATCTATGCCCAACTTTAGCTGATAATAAATCTGCAGGCAATATAGACATGGTTAAGATAGGGGAAATTGAAAAGAAAGTTAAGAAATATTTTGCTGGGCGTCTGGAGAGGACAGCAGAACTCTCGGGCATTGAACGTGAATTGCTGACAAAAGATTTGTTTGACTATATATGTTTGATGGTTCATGAAATGCTGGAACAATGGATAAAAAAGAAAGAAGAATCGCAAGATTTGGTTTATATAAAGAATCGTTTGGGACGAGACCAACAAGCTACGCCATTATATTCCTCTACAGAGGATTATGATGAAATTCGACAGCAGAACAAATGGAAAGTTCCTACTGCGTTAAGAATTCTTGAACCAGAGGCTGTAATCCACATTATCAAATAAAAATTATGGATATTAATAACAAAAAACAATATAATCAAGGAATTGGCAAATATAAGATTTTGTCTTCAACTGCGGGCGTAGGTTCTCTAGTCACAACAAAATGGGGAGGATTCATTATGCCGTTGAGTATTTCTGATTGGCAATTTATTAAAACGCTATCAGCAGAAATCACTAAACCAGAGAATGCAAATCATACGCTGCAGCAGCTAGGGAATTTGGCTGGTGTTGAAATAATTGATGATACTCGTTTCGTAGAGTTCTTGAAGCAAAAGAAGCAGATGACTGCATTAAAATGTTTTATCGCTGTACCTCATATTCAATTGGATAAGTTCAATCAGATTGATAAATCAGAACATCCGATTTATAAAAAGAAACAAGACTTGGGAGTAGAGCTTAAGGATGAAATGTTTGTAATTCCAGCCATCAATTTCCCTAAGTGGTTTATTTCTTCTAAGAATTATGAATTAAAGTCAATTGACGATTGGGCTGAAATTTGGAAGACGGAAAGATGTAACGATGGTAAAATGGATTATTTTGCCCCTCCTAGAGATCCTTACAAAAAGACTTTCCGCACTTTTAAGAATTCTATGCTAACGGACAAGACTGTTTATGACCTGCTCAAACCTGTTCCAATGGTTTTAATTTGTCCTAACGGTCATATTTCAGATATCCCTTGGTATCAGTATTTTTGTGCTAAACTTGCGGGCGAGAAAATAGACCGACCAGAAGGTTTTGAGCTGTTTAATTATGACTGCGTATCCTGTCCAAGTTCTCCTGATGAAAAACACAATCTCCAATGGATTACAAACCGGAACCAAGGTGAATCTTGGGGAACTCTCAAATGCTCACATTGTCAGCGCACAGTCAGTTTGGCTGGTATTATGAACATCAAGCCTTTCTGTCGTGGAGAACGTCCTTGGGATTCTGAAAACAGACCAGAGATTTGTAGGAGTGGACATGACCGAACTATCATGCAAATGGCTTTAGTAACAAGTAATAGTATTTACTATGCCAATAGCCTAAGCAGTCTTTATATTCCAAACGAGTATATTGAGAAGCCAGAAGGACAACTATCTGCTGAAGCAAATAAAATGTTGAAGAAGATAGAAGAAAAAATTTATCCAAGATACGAGCGCCGCACAGAAACTCCTTCCAGAGATGATTTTTGGCAAAAAATGTTTGAAAACGGTAATACTTTGAGAGATGCTGCGGATGACGACGATATTGAGTTAAGCGAAAACGATTGGAATGAAATAAAACAGTCATTCGTAAATCCGGATGAAACAGAGGAAGTTGACGTTTTGGCAACATATCGCCTCAATGAATATCAAGTATTTGCCAAGAACTCAAAAACTCCAGGAGATAAACCCGGACTGCACTTTAAAGATATAGACCTTCCTGATTATTTAAAAGAGTATTTCACAAAGATCCAAACCATAGATACGTTAGCTGTAACTACAACTCAATTAGGATTTAGCCGAGTTTCTATGCCATCACCAAAGATTGTAAGTGAAAAGGTCGTTTACCCTGACGAACAGATAAAGCCAATTTATGCATGCAACAAAGAAGAGGTACTTGTTTTACCAGCTAACCAACTATTCGGCGAAGGAATATTTTTCATGTTTAACGAAGAGAAAGTGAATCAGTGGGCTAAACGCCATAATTTGGACGAATACTACCAATGTAATCTTAAGGATGATGACATGGGTAAATTTATGTCTGATGAAATGGATCAATATGGTAGAGCCCGTTTCTATCTTCTCCATACTTTCTCTCACATAATTATGAAAGAAATGGAATTCTCATGCGGTTATCCAACTGCCAGCTTAAATGAACGCCTTTACTATTCAGATCAGATGTGCGGTGTTCTCATATACACTGCTGACGGAGCAGAGGGCAGTATGGGTGGTCTCGTATGGCAAGGACAACCTCACTTGATTGCACATATCATCAAAACAGCCATGAATCGAGCTCTTAACTGCTCATCTGATCCAATGTGCTGGGAAAATGAAGATGGACTAAATCGGGCTTCTTGTTTCTCCTGTGCCATGATTTCTGAAATATCATGTGAACAACGTAATCTCGGTTTAGATCGTCGTGCACTTGTAGATGAAAGATTTGGATATTTCAAAGAAACAATAGGTTAATAATAGATGCAAATATGCAACTACATTTTCCAATAAAAAATGATTTGCAACTAATCTCTGAAATACAAAAAATAGTTTCCTAACTTTGACAATGCACCCCTGCAGGGATTCAGGGTCGATTAATACTCTGATAGCCTCCTGCTATGGGATAGTGCAGAGGATTTCTGTATACAATTCCCCATTCAGCAGTTGTACTCATAGTGACGTGATAGTCTTTGCTTTCTCTAACACCTTATCTACGTTCATGCCTATGTTCCTCATCCGCATTACGCATTCAAGTTCTTTATATAGTAATATAGATGTATTATGGATAAAACGACATTTCATTGTCAGAGCGTTTGAAGTAGAAGGAACAACCGTCATTTATTACGGAATCTTAAGAATGGCTGATTTATCAGCTCTTCAACCAATGCTTGACATAAAAATTCACATCGTTGCTTCCATTGAACGCAGAAAAGCTGTATTCGAACAAATTAACCGACCAGTTTTTGCTTTTATGGAAAAAAGGTCCTCTTGCAGAAATATGTACTCTCATTTCTTGTGAATCAGTGAAAAAATTGAGAAAGTAACCGCATCTAGAGCATATGGATGATAGTGTAGTTGATGAGTATATTGAGTATTCTAATGATTGATTACGTTTTAAAAGTTGATTAAAATTTATTCATATTGAGAACAAAGTATTCGGAACTCTCCATACCGTTATGAAGAGCCCCTATTTTTCATATAAAATAATGTTTTGGTAAGTGTTCCTGCTTCTCCTTTACCATTAAGACAAATCCTAAAAGATCTTTTATTTCATCTTGATAGTCTCGTGGAAAACTTGAAATATACTTTCGAGGAACAACAAGTGTAAGTCGGGAATCATGCATCTCTTTTAACTGATTCTTTGATATTCCCTGCTGAAGAGTAAATAAAAATTTAACATCCACACGATCTGCCTCCGTCAACACTTGCCGCCAACGATCTTTGCAAGTAGTCTTAGCGCCCAAAACGATAAGTTCCTCAGCTGGAAATTGTATATTACGATAACATTTACCATTTGGAAAAAGAAAATCTGGCTTTTTATTATCTTCAGTTACAGCCTGCTCCTCAAAAACAAGTGCATTATGTACAAATATATCAGATAAATGATGCTCTAATGATTTACCGGCACGAGACTTACGACGATTAAGTACTTCGTTAGCTGTTTGTATAAATGTATCAATACTATTAAAAGAATGTGTTATCATATCCGTATAAAATTTTTCTTCCATACATTTAAACAGTCGGAACTCAGTATCTACCCAATTCAACAAAACATCATCAGGATTAGTTTTAAAAACATTTTCACTAATTTTATAAGCCTTATTATAACATTCTCGTGCTCCTAATGCCATTTGTCGAGTGTCTGGAAATTTATCAAAACGACTAACAAAATCACGGAAGAGTTGCACTATTTTTTCGTCTGGTTTAATAATACCCGCTACATCTATTAGTTGATTTGTTTCGTCTGGAGCAAGATTGAAATAAGCAAAAAATCCATCTATATCTTCATCAGCACTAAGAACATAACCCAAATAATCTTCTTCAGTATATTTAGCAATAATGAGTAAATCGCCAACATTATCATCTTGAAAAAAAGGAAAGCCACGACCAAAACGGGTTATACGATACTCATTACGTGTACCTTGTCCATAATATTTCATACAACTTTCCGTTGTAAAATCATCCTGCCATTTTATTTGTACAGTTTTCTCCTTGTTTTCGCCTTTCTTTCCCGGTTCATCAAAAAGTAAACTTGATGCACACTTAGGTATATAAAAACCAGCTTGATGACTTCCCGTTGCACCTGTGTCATTTCCAGTAATAAACCGGCACCAAGTAGCCTTAGATTGCTGTACACTCTGTATCGCAGAGTCCAGAATGTCGCTCATAATTATTGATTGTTTTAATAATTTGTTCAGAAACTGCAGTTATGAGTGGAACTACTACAGAATTTCCACACTGCCGATACGCTTGTACATCAGAAACTTGATCTAAACGATATTTATCAGGATAGCCCATCAATCGAGCACATTCACGAGGCGACAATCTTCGAGGATTTTTCCCATTTCCTTGCGGAACAAGTATTTCTGAACCATCTTTATAGTAACGGGCACTCAATGTACGAGAGATACCGTTAAGGTCAACCATCCCGAACCCAAAACCATTTCCCTTTGCACGATGTTTCTCTGCATAGTTTTGTAAATAACTCCAAAGTTTATCACTTAATGTATATTTATCATCAACATTCGGCTCTAAGATCTCCCGTATGCCCCGTGTAGATTGTTTTTGTTCAGGAAAACTAAATTGTTCTTCCCCATGAAAAATATCACGATTAAATCCAACAATCATAATACGCTCCCGATGCTGCGGTACATAAGCCTGCCCATCCATAACCAGAAAATGAATTGAATAATTCAATTCTTCCAGTGTACCTTTTATAATCTTAAAGGTATTGCCCTTATCATGTGACATCAAATTCTTCACATTTTCCAAATAAAATGCTTTAGGGCGGTGACGACTAATAATATCCGCCACATCAAAAAAAAGTGTACCTTGAGTTTTGTCCTTAAAGCCCGTTTCCCGTCCTAAACTTTTCTTTTTAGAAACACCGGCAATAGAGAAAGGTTGGCAAGGGAAACCTGCACATAAAATATCAAAGTATTGAGGTATATAACTTTTAGTAACTTCTTTCGTTATATCTCCAAATGGCATTTCACCAAAGTTCGCCAAATAAGTTTTTTGAGCATATTTATTCCATTCCGAAGAAAAAACACATTTTCCACCTTGTGCCTGCATCGCCAAACGAAAACCTCCCATGCCTGCAAATAAATCAATAAAAGTAAATTGGGGAGATTGAGGACTAGGGAAAGGAACCCTAAAAAAGTCAGAAAAGAGACTATACTCAACAGGGTTTTCAGCAACCTTCATTACATACTCTTCAGTTATCGTCTCTTCCTTATTACTTTTTTTTCGCTCCAAAAATTCCCGGATAGTATATAATATTTCTTTCTTACTTTGTTCATTACCAACACAATCATTATTATGCAGGTAATGGCTTAACACTGCCAATTGGTTCTCCCAACTAGTTTCGCCATATATCTTGATGCCATTTTGTACATCAACCTCTTCCGGAAAGTCAACGAGTTTTATATCTTGTATGATTAGTTGCTTAGCTGTCATTCAATTATTGATTTGGATACAAAAATATAGTTTTTTATCGAGAATAACGAATCCCATCTTCACTAATAGTATTAATAACCTAAATAAGAGAGAACAAAGCTGGTGTACATCATTGCCCTGAAAAACATTCCATTCTAACTTTTTTAACGATTAGCCAAACTAATACAGTCAGTCTATATGTTTTGCATTATAGTTTTCTAATACTATCTTATTCAAAGTATATAACAACCCTTTCAAATTTTGGTCCCGAACTTTACTTTTCAACTGACATTCCCATAATAAAATAACATGCCATCCCATAGTCCGGAGTTGCATTCGTTCTTTTAGATCCCGTTCTTTATTCTTCTCTATTTTTTCCTTCCAGAATTCTGTATTGGTCTTCGGCAAAACATAATATTTACACCCTTCATGTCCATGCCAGAAACAGCCATTTACAAAGATCACTGTTCTATACTTTCTTAACACAATATCAGGAGTTCCCGGCAACTTTTTCACATTAACACGAAAACGAATACCTTGGGAAAATAGATATTTCCGCACAAGAATCTCCGGCCTCGTATTTTTACTACGAATATTCGACATGCACTTCCGCCGTTGCTCTTTTGTTAAAACGTCTACCATACCTCAACAAAATTTAAATACAAAAGATAAATGATTCCTAATGCAAAGATAAAAATTATCATCCATGAATTACAATATTAAACACAAAGAATGCACTCATTATCTCTTCAATTTCCACACTCTCAAAACAAGCGCCGAAATATTTATAGACGCCTTTAACTAAACTCGAAATATTTTTATTACATTCACAGCATGAAATGCAGAATTATACTCATACTATTAGCTATTCTCTTTTTTACAGGATGCTATAACAGAGAACAGATTTCCCGGCTCGACGAGGCGGAAGCACTGTTACAAAACAAGCCGGACAGCGCCTTAACAATATTACAACAACTCAAATCAGAAGGCAGTCAGGCTGAACAGGCCAGATATGCGTTGCTTTATTCCGAAGCTTTAGACAAAAATCATATCAAAGCAACAAATGATTCGCTGATTCGTCGGGCTTGGGAGTATTACAAACATCATCCCAAAGATTTACGCAGTCAATGCAAAACTCTCTATTATTGGGGAAAAGTCAAACTGCGCGCAGGAGACAAGCCGGGAGCGTTACGCCTTTTCCTGAAAGTTGAAGAGAAATTGAAAGATACCAATGAACCTTATTATGCAGGGCTTTTATACAGGCAGATCGGTGAAGTGTATTATGAACAGATGAACTATAGCCGGGCTTATCATTATTTTCGCGAAGCTCGCAATAACTTCCGACAATCTGATAACACTCGCGAAGAAACAGAATCAACTCTTGATATGGCAGCCGCAACTTTTCATTCGAAAGATATAGAGAAAGCTATGCGGCTCTATTCTGCCGCCCTTGATTTAGCTGATGAGCACAAGTACGATAAGTTAGCCAAAGCCAGTCTCACCAATCTTGCCTCTCTTTATGTGGTGTCAAGCAAAAAACAGATTCCTCATGACCTGCTGCAACGTATTGAACTCTCTGCCCGACAAGATACGTTATACGGATATCATACATTAGTAGATGTGAATCTTCTAAAGAACCGTATAGACAGCGCACGCTACTATCTGGCACTCGCAGAAGCACACACAACCGATATTCGTGATATGGCAGACCTGCAATATACCGCTTATCGGATTGAAGCACAGGCCAGGAACTTCGAGAAAGCGACGGAGAAGATACATCATTATATCTATCTGACTGACTCACTGACACGTTCGAATATGCAATTCTCTGCCGGTATGGTGGAACGTGATTATTTCAAGGAACGATCCAAATTTGCCGAATACCGGATGAAGAACCGTACTATTTGGGAGATTGCCGTAGCAACCGTAATTCTTCTGATAATAGGGGTAGCATACTACATCATCCGCCAACGTCTGCGCTTGCAACGCGAACGTACCGACCGCTATCTGCTATTGGCAGAAGAAGCCAACTCTCAATACAAAACCTTGACAGAATACATGGAAGGACAGCAGAATGCGGAAAATCATTTAAAAGGTTTGGTAGCTTCACGCTTTGACATCATTGACAAACTGGGAAAAACTTACTACGAGCGAGAGAATACTGCATCGCAACAGGCAGCCATGTTCCACGAAGTGAAACAGATTATCACTGATTTTGCAGAGAACAATGAAATGCTGCAAGAGCTGGAACTTATCGTGAACACCTGCCATGACAATGCTATGGAAAAACTACGGAATGATTTTCCGGCAATGAAAGAAGCTGACATCCGGTTGCTCTGCTATATTTTCGTAGGTTTTTCTCCACAAGTAATCAGTTTGTTTATGAAAGATACCGTTGCTAATGTATATGCCCGTAAATCACGACTCAAATCACGTATCAAATCGGCAGAATCCACTAATAAAGACCTGTTTTTAGCACTTTTCGGATAGGTGTTAGACCAGTGTTAGAAATCCCCAAAACACAGTTTAACTAATACGCTGAATACCAACATATTCAAAAACAAAGTGTTAGATTTATCAGATTACTTCATAACTCAAAATTGATGCGATCTTACTATTTTTGCATTCGAAAAAATGAAAAAAGAAAAGATTATGAGAAAGATTGTTATTCTACTATGCACCATGCTTTTCATGGTAGCATGCGAAAAAGGAAATGAAGAAGTGAGAGAAGCTAAGGTAATAGTAGCTGTTTATGATGAGAATGGAAAAATTATAACGGATGTTCCCGTGAAAATGTATAATGAAAAAGATTATAGGATTTTTGAAAAAGATAATTTAACCCGACCTACTGCAGTCATCCAAACAAATGAAAGTGGTATAGCAACCTTTGTACTACCACGCGAAGAATGGTTCGCAACACAATCGCAACGGTTACTGACATTCGTGGTACAAAAAGGAGGCGGTCCCGACAACTACCAGATATGGTCTGCCGGCAAAACTGTAGAAGCCGGAAAAATCATAAAAATTGAAATACGTTTAACCCAATTCCCTAACTAAACTTTTATCACATGAAACAAACTAGACTCTATATAGTTGTGGCATCTTGTTTGCAAATAATTTTAGGAGCTGTATTATTAAGTTGCAGCACCGAAAATGATGAATACAAGAAAGATTCACCTTCGGCTGAAAATCCTTCTGAATCCACCGGAGCCTTACTTGAGGATTTCTCCATAGAACAATTGCCCGCAAAAACAATTTATGCATTAGGAGAGAATATAGACTTAACCGGCCTTAACGTGACAGGAAAATATGATGACGGGAAACAACGACCTGTGAAAGTTTCTCCGGAACAGCTTAGTGGTTTCTCTTCATCTGCGCCTGTCGAAAAACAGGAAGTAACCATCACAATAGAAGGAAAACAGAAAAGCTTTTCCGTTCAGATTTCACCCGTCCGTGTAGAAAATGGAGTATTGACGGAAGTTTTGAAAGGACATAATGAAATCACACTTCCCAATAGTGTGAAGTCCATTCCTAAGGCTGCTTTCAGAGGTAGTCAAATAAACAAGGTGGTACTCAACGAAGGATTGCAATCTATTGGAGATATGGCTTTCTTCAATTCAACCGTTCAGGAAATTGTATTTCCGACGACTCTGGAACAACTTGAAGAAAACATATTCTATTATTGCCGGAATCTGAAAAAAGCAGATTTGAGCCGGACTAAGCTCACCAAACTTCCCGCCAGCACTTTTGTATATGCAGGCGTTGAAGAAGTGCTGTTACCTGTGACACTGAAGGAAATCGATGCGCAGGCATTTCTTAATACTTCCCAACTGAAAACGATTGAGATTCCGGAAAATGTAAGAACAATAGGTTTGGAAGCATTTCGGGAAAGTGGTATTACGACCGTGAAGCTGCCGAATGGTATTACAACTATAGCTCAAAGAGCCTTTTATTACTGTCCGGAATTAACGGAAGTGACAACCTACGGAACCGTTTTCAATGATGATCCCGAGGCTATGATTCACGCCTACTGCCTTGAAGGATGTCCGAAATTAGCTCACTTCGAAATTCCTAAAAGTATTCGGATATTGGGGCAGGGATTACTGGGTGGTAATAGAAAAGTGACTCAACTAACCATTCCGTCAAACGTCGCACAGATTAATTTTTCAGCTTTCAATAATACAGGTATTAAAGAAGTAAAGGTAGAAGGGATAACACCTCCGCAGGTATTTGAAAAAATATGGTACGGATTCCCGGACGATATTACTGTCATTCGTGTTCCTGCCGGATCTGTGGAAAAATACAAGAATGCAAATGGTTGGAGGGATTTCACAAACAAAATAACAACGTTTTAACAGTTCTCTATTTTTTCGATTATAATCCCAAAAGTTGGTTTAACATCCACTTTTCCGATTATAATCGAAAAATTCATTTTATTAGGACATATATTAAATCTCCCCATTCACTCCCAATCCAAACAGGGCAAAATCGCCCAAACAAGGATCCTCCGGAAAGACCTCACCCAATGCCATCGTTATCTGACGGGCATTTTTCAAAGAAAAAGTTTCCGTATCTGTCAACTTGAAATAATGCGCTACCCGGCAGACATGTGTATCTAAAGGAACAATCAAATCTCTGCGATCAAAACTTTCCCAAATCCCCAAATCGACCTCCGAATCCCGACGGATCATCCAACGCAAAAACATATTCAGTTTCTTTTGAGGACTTTTAGCAGAGACTTCAAGAAATGCACATAACTTTTCCATTGGTATTCCGGGATATAACATCAAAGCTTCCTCCAGACTTTCAAACTGTGTATAAGCTGTATATAATCGCCGAAAGTATCCATAAAAATCAGCATACGACAACATCCGATAAAAGCTATTGGTCGCTCCCGAAGGAAAATCCTTCTCCCACTGGCGGGACAATACATATTGATAAGGTGAATCTCCCATTAATCTATGCAGTTCGTCCGCCTTCTTCAATATCTGTTTGCGATTGCCAAAACTCATAATTGCCGTCAACAGACCACTGATTTCAATATCCTGTTTCAACGTATATCGATGAGGGAACTGCACCGGATCACTTATAATAAAGTCTGCACGATGATAAATCTCCGCACACATCAAAAGTTTATTCTTTATATCTTCAGTCATTTTGAGAAAGTATCAAGTATTGAAAGCACAAAAGTACATATTCTAGTTGGATTTCCTCTTTAAGTAAATGACAGATTGTATCCCTAATAAAATAACAAACAGATATTCTGCCATCATATACACAGTCAGAGAAGCATGAAAACATTCACTTAACAGATACAGATAAATCAAATATACAAGAATGGTGATTAACTGGAAGATAAAAGCGAGCTTCGTCTTTCCTGTACCGGTAACAGCATTGATATAAACATATCCGGGCAGTGCAAAAGCATAATTCAACAGCATAACTATACAAGGATAGAAAGCTAATCTCACCAGATTATCGTTATTCGTATAAAATCCGACAATCCATTGATTGCTCCAAAGAGCTATCCCTATCAACGGAAGTCCCACCACATAGCCCAGCTTAAGAACTTTACGACAAACAGGAAAAAGTTCTTTCCCCGCTCCTGCTCCAATCAAATTACTGACTAACGCTCCCGTAGTGGATACCAAAGATAATAAATCTTACTTTATATCACAATGTGGTACGGTATTAGCAGATTACTTATAGCAAAGAGATGTATTAAAAACATTGATTACAACATTAACAGATTGACTTATAAAGATATACCATATTCTAAAGCTAAAGAATGATTCTTAAATATCTTTCTCTTTTGAAAAAAGGCATATCATTTTGAAAAGAGTAGTAACCAATAAATAACCAGATAACAATGAAAGTTTGTAAATTCGAGAAAATTAAAGATGAGGATGAAATGAAGCAAGTAATCAATTGTATTCAGAAAGAACATCCTTATGTAGCTGTAGTCCCTATATTGGCACAATTACAGGAGTGGTTACAGGCTATTTCCATCAGTTGGTTTCACGAAGAAGATGAAGCTTCTCATGCCACAGTCAATGCCATCGAAGCATATTGCTGTACCCTTGCCAATCATCTCATTACAGATTCGCACTTAAATCAGGAAATTAAAAACCGGATTCTGGAGTGCATAAAGAAAATACATATACTTGTAGAAGACAAAGCAGATTTACTGATTGATAAAATGATAAAAGCGGAAGTATACGGATTATCCAGCGATTTATTCACTTATTGCTTACGTCAACAGGGTCTTCGTGCCCAAACATTAGATACCGGCAAACTTATACAGATCAATCTGGAAAGAAAGCCGGATATCCCATATATTCAGGAATCTATCCAACAATACATTGACGAGAACCGGAATGTAGATATTTTTATCGCCCCACTTTCCATTTGCAGGAATGTGTATGGTGAAATAGACTTCATGAGCGAACAACGCAACGATTACTATGCAACAGTGCTTGCCACCCTATTCAAAGCGGACGAAATACTGTTATCCACCCCTATCAACCATATCTACGCAAACCGGAATTGCCTGCGAGAACAACATTCACTAACTTACATAGAAGCCGAACAACTGATTAACAGCGGAGTACACCTACTCTACGCAGATTGTATCACCCTTGCGGCACGCTCTAATATAGCTATCCGCCTAACCGATACACACGATCTGTCAACAGAACGGCTCTATATATCTTCCCATGACACAGGCAACAGTGTCAAGGCCATCCTCTCACAGGATTCGGCTACCTTTGTACGTTTTACCTCATTAAATGTATTGCCCGGATATTTGTTTATGGGTAAGATATTGGAAGTTATCAACAAATATCAAATCAATGTCATCTCAATGGCCTCATCCAATGTATCCATCTCGATGATGCTGACAACCAGCCGGGACACCCTGCGAATCATTCAAAGGGAACTACATAAATATGCCGAAATGGTTATGGACGAAAATATGTCTGTGATACATATCATCGGCTCCCTTCATTGGGAACGCACACAAGTAGAAAGTCATATTATGGATACTATCAAAGATATCCCCGTATCTCTCATTTCTTATGGAGGAAGCGATCATTGTTTCACACTATCTGTACATACCACAGATAAAAACAGACTGATTAGTTCACTGTCCAAACAATTTTTCGAGAGTCAGTGCGCAGCCTGACTCAAAGCCGGATAAAAAGAAACCGGAAATGTATGCTTAGATTTTATATTCCTCTATCTTCCGGTACAGGGTGGTAAGTCCGATTTTCAACAAACGGGCAGCTTCCGTTTTATTCCCTTTCGTATATTCCAACACACGTGCAATATGTCTGCGTTCCATTGCGGCCAACTCAAAACAGCCTACACTATCGTCCGAACATTCATAATGAGTGTTCTGGATTTCCAAAGGAAGGTCGCAGATATCCAGCCGTCCCCCTTCGCATACAATCAGGCTACGCTCAATCACATTTCTCAATTCACGGATGTTCCCTTTCCACGGCTGTTGTTCCAGAGCTTCCAGAAAAGCGGGAGTCATCTCATTGATGGCATACGAAAGTTTTTCGGAGAAACTCTTGGCGAAAGCAGTGGCAAGAATCCGGATATCACCGGTACGTTCACGGAGCGAAGGAAGATGCACCTGAAAAACCGAAAGACGATAAAACAAGTCTTCACGGAAATGTCCTGCTTTGATCTCCTCCTGCAGGTTGCGGTTGGTAGCAGCAATGATACGCACATTGACTCTTGTCGGCTTGGTATCACCGATCTTTATATATTCTCCCGTTTCAAGGATACGCAGTAACTTTGCCTGCAGTTCGAAAGCCATCTCTCCGATTTCATCCAGAAAGATCGTTCCGTTATTAGCTTCTTCAAAAAGTCCTTTCTTATCCTTCAGCGCACCGGTAAACGAGCCGGCCTTATGTCCGAACATCTCGCTTTCGAGCAATTCTTTGCTGAAAGACGAACAGTTGACTGCCACAAAATTCTGTTTGCTCCGTTTACTACTATAATGTATAGCTTGCGCAAAGACTTCCTTTCCTGTTCCTGTTTCCCCCGTCAGTAATACGGGAACATCTGTCACAGATACCTTCTGCGCCAGAGATACAGCCTCTTTCAACACCTTTGACTCACCCAGAATAGAATCGAACGAGTACATCTGCCCGACTTTCTTTTCCAGTTTTTCCAAACGGACATTCATCTTTGCTTTCTCCACGGCACGGCTGATTAAAGGGATAATCTTGTTATTATCATCTCCTTTCGTTATATAATCAAATGCACCGTTTTTAATAGCCTGCACCCCGTCGGGAATATTGCCATGAGCAGTAAGAAGAATCACCTCTACATTGGGAGCTATTTTCTTGATGTTCAACACCAGATCCACTCCGTTTCCATCAGGAAGAAAAACATCGCATAAAGCTACGTCGGGCGATTGAATTTCCAGTTGTTTGATGGCAGCTTTGCAATCACCTGCCTGACACACTTCATAGCCCTCAAGTTCCAGCATACGAGCCAAAAGACTGCGAATCTGGACTTCATCGTCAATAATAAGAATTTTACTCATACAATTTATCTACATTAAATAGAAGAATGAAAAACAGGGTGCGCAAATATAGTTTTTTTATCTGAATCCATGAACATTTCTTCGATACAGTTTGTTATTTCCGCAGGAAACTATTTACGCTATAAACAGATGAAAATAATTATTATTGGGGGAGTTGCAGGAGGAGCCACCACTGCTGCCCGAATCAGACGAGTAGATGAAACAGCTGAAATTGTCCTTTTAGAAAAAGGAAAGTACATATCATATGCCAATTGTGGCCTACCCTATTATATAGGAGGAGTGATAGAGGAACGGGATAAATTGTTCGTGCAAACACCCGAAGCCTTTTCTACACGCTTCCGCGTAGATGTACGCACAGAAAATGAAGTGATTTTCATTGACCGGAAAAGAAAAACAGTGACTGTCCGCCAAAGCAGTGAAGATACTTATGAAGAGAGCTATGATAAGTTAGTCATATCTACCGGAGCCTCTCCGGTACGCCCCCCTCTTCCCGGAATCGACCTAAGTGGAATCTTCACACTAAGGAATGTCACCGACACAGATCGGATCAAAGAATATATCAAGAACCACGCCCCACGAAAAGCTGTTGTCGTAGGAGCCGGATTTATCGGCCTTGAAATGGCGGAAAACTTACAGGCACAGGGAGCGAAAGTATCGATTGTGGAAATGGGCAATCAAGTGATGGCCCCTATCGACTTTTCGATGGCATCACTTGTTCACCAACATCTGATGGATAAAGGAGTAAACCTCTACTTGGAACAAGCTGTCGCCTCTTTTAGCCGGGATGGAAGAGGATTGAAAGTTACTTTCAAGAATGGCCAGTCAATCTCTGCCGACATCGTTATTCTATCTATCGGCGTCCGCCCGGAAACTAATCTGGCACGGGCTGCCGAACTGACTATCGGCCCTGCAGGAGGTATCGCCGTAAACGATTACCTGCAAACCTCTGACGAGTCTATTTATGCTATCGGTGACGCGATCGAGTTCCGCCACCCGATCACGGGCAAACCCTGGCTCAACTATCTCGCCGGACCTGCCAACCGTCAGGGACGTATCGTTGCGGACAATGTCCTCGGAGCAAAGATTCCTTACGAAGGCTCTATCGGTACTTCAATCGCAAAGGTTTTCGACATGACCGTTGCTTCAACCGGCTTACCCGGCAAGCGTCTGCGTCAGGAAGAAATAGACTATATGTCGTCTACCATTCATCCCGCTTCCCATGCCGGCTACTATCCGGATGCCATGCCGATGAGCATTAAAATCACTTTCGATAAAAAGACAGGAAGATTGTATGGCGGACAAATCGTCGGTTACGATGGGGTGGACAAACGGATTGACGAACTCGCACTTGTCATCAAGCACGAGGGAACAATCTACGATCTGATGAAAGTTGAACAAGCGTATGCTCCTCCGTTCTCTTCGGCCAAAGATCCGGTAGCACTGGCAGGATATGTAGCTGAAGACATAATCACAGGTAGAACCAATCCTGTATACTGGAGAGAACTGCGGGACATTGAAATGGAAAATAAATTCCTGTTGGATGTCCGCACCCCGGATGAATTTTCATTGGGTAGCTTACCGGGTGCCGTGAATATTCCGTTGGATGAACTTCGCGACCGGTTGGCAGAATTGCCGAAAGATAAAATGATTTATACATTCTGTGCGGTGGGGCTACGGGGCTATCTTGCCTACCGTATACTGACACAACACGGATTTGACAAGGTACGTAATCTCTCGGGAGGGTTAAAGACTTATCGGGCTGCCACTGCTCCCATCATCATACGGGAAGAAAATGGAAACGAAACAGACGAATCACCCATACAGCAGGAAACTTCTTCCCAAGCCAGTCAGCCCAACGTTTCTACAGCTCCCGTCACTACTGCTGCAACTGATGTTTCCGCTACCCCCGCCAAAACAGTCCGGGTGGATGCCTGCGGGTTACAATGTCCCGGTCCGATTCTGAAAATGAAGAAAACAATGGATACACTGGTTTCAGGCGAACGGGTGGAAATCACCTCTACCGATCCGGGTTTTCCGCGCGACGCCGCCGCATGGTGCAGTTCGACGGGTAATCAATTGATTTCGAAAGATACCTCCGGAGGAAAATCTATTGTTGTCATAGAAAAAGGAGAACCAAAATCGTGCAATATTGTTACTTCATGTGAGGGCAAAGGAAAAACCTTCATCATGTTCAGTGATGATTTGGATAAAGCCTTGGCTACTTTTGTACTGGCAAACGGCGCAGCGGCTACAGGACAAAAAGTCACCATCTTCTTTACTTTCTGGGGACTGAACGTTATCAAGAAGTTGCACAAACCGGAAACCGAAAAGGATATTTTCGGAAAAATGTTTGGTATGATGCTGCCTTCCAGCTCCAAGAAACTGAAACTTTCTAAGATGAGCATGGGCGGAATGGGCGGAAAAATGATGCGGTATATCATGAACAAGAAAGGGATTGATTCACTGGAATCTTTGCGCCGGCAAGCTTTGGAAAACGGTGTGGAATTTATCGCTTGCCAGATGTCAATGGATGTGATGGGAGTAAAACAAGAAGAACTTCTGGATGAGGTGACCATTGGCGGCGTAGCAACGTATATGGAACGGGCGGATAACGCAAACGTTAATCTATTTATTTAAAAAATGAACTAATAAAATATTCAAATAAGGTATGAAAACAATATGTGCAATGCGTGATGTATTCAAAGCAATGGGAAACTTTGAAACAGCATTTGAAAAAATGTACCAGATAACGCTAAATGAAGCAATGATATTGTGTGCCCTCAAAGAGGCATCGGAGAAAGTGACGGCTACCAACCTGTCCAAGCAAACCGAGCTAAGCCCCTCACACACATCCAAAATGCTGCGAATACTGGAGGAAAAAGGGCTGATCATCCGGTCGCTCGGAAGTGAAGACCGGAGACAGATGTACTTCCACCTGACCCATACGGGCAAGCAACGAGTAAATGAACTGGAACTTGATAAGGTAGAGATACCCGATCTACTTAAACCCCTGTTTAAATAAACGGATTTTCAAACAATTATCTGTAAATAATGAACGGTGAGCAAACTCCCTGATAATGGGGCAGAGTGCTCACCGTTTTTCTTTAAACAGGGCAAAAGATATATGTTAATTTTCCGGCAAAAGAAATTTCCATCTGAACCTTTTTCCACCTTTCTTGTTGTTTCTATCAAAAGCCCAAGGTACCTGGGCGCGATTTTTATATAACCTAAACATTATAAAAGATATGAAGAAATTAATTCCTATTTTATTGGCGGTCTTTGCACTCGCTTCATGTGAAAAAGACCCGGACATGGGTAAGCTGGATGACAATTATCTGGTATACACTAACTACGACAAGAAAGCCGATTTCAAAGTTCCTACATTCTATCTGGCACCCCAGATTCTGGTGATTAGTGACAGTAAAGAACCGGAATATCTCGAAGGCGAAGGCGCAGAACAAATTCTGGCTGCTTATACAGACAATATGGAAGCTAGAGGTTACGAAGCGGCAGCCGACCAGGAAAGTGCAGATCTTGGTATCCAAGTGAGCTACATCGCAAGTACTTATTATTTCACCAGCTACGCACAACCTGAATGGTGGTGGGGTTATCCCGGATACTGGGGACCTGGCTACTGGGGTGGCAACTGGGGTGGCGGATGGTACTACCCGTACGCTGTAACTTACAGTTATAGTACTAACTCCTTCCTGACAGAAATGGTGAACTTGAAAGCTGAACAAGGGGACAGTAAAAAACTGCCTGTTGTATGGACAAGTTATCTGACCGGATTTGAAACTGGTTCCAAAGCTATCAACCGCACTCTCGCAGTAGAAGCTGTCAACCAATCATTCACTCAGTCACCTTATCTTACTAACAAATAAACAACTACAACTGTTATGAAAACAAGAAAAAATATATACTTCAAGGTAGTAGCCTTGGCGGCTATTGCCATCGCCTTCGCTATGCCGGCTAAGGCACAGTTATCAGACAACGGATATGCGAATATAGACTGGCAGTTCAACGCTCCATTAAGTAATCACTTTGCAGATAAAGCAAGCGGTTGGGGTATGAACTTCGAAGGTGGTTATTTCGTTACTCCTAACATTGGCTTGGGTCTTTTCCTGAACTATCACAGCAACCACGAATATGTAGGCCGCGAAACCTTCCAAATGGGTGCCGGTGAAGTTACTACCGACCAACAGCATACTATTTTCCAATTGCCTTTCGGTGCTGCTGCACGTTACCAGTGGAATCGTGGCGGGTCTTTCCAACCTTATGTCAGTGCTAAATTAGGTGCTGAATATGCAAAAGTCCGCTCTAACTTCAATATGCTGGAAGCAAGAGAAAACAGCTGGGGATTCTACGCTTCTCCTGAAGTAGGTATCAATGTATTCCCATGGGTTTACGGACCGGGCTTGCACTTTGCTTTGTACTACAGCTATGGTACCAACAAGGCTGACGTACTGCATTACAGTGTAGACGGATTGAGTAACTTCGGTTTCCGCTTGGGTGTATCGTTCTAAAAAGAACTGCAACTATCAGAATATTACGTTAATAATAAAAAAGGTAAAAGGTAGCTTTTAATATAGGCACCTTTTACCTTTCTTTTTTTATTTTTTCTTCATCGCATCATAAATAGCTCCCTGTATTCGCTCACGAATGTGCAGCTGGTTCAATTTGCGGTTCGTTACGTCCGGATAAATCCGGTTGCTAAGGAATACATAAACCAGTTCATTCACCGGGTCCACCCATGCACATGTACCGGTAAATCCGGTATGGCCATACACTTCGGCAGGTGCGGCAGGAGCACAATTCCCTTTCTTCGGATCATCTGCATCGGGCTTGTCAAAGCCTAAACCACGCCGGCTGATCTTCGATGTTTCAGTAGTAAACAACTGACAGGTTTCCTTACTTAGATAACGTTGACCGTCTATTTCCCCTCCATTCAGCAACATCTGATAAACGCGGGCTACATCACGGGCAGTAGAGAAAAGCCCGGCATTTCCGGCCAATCCGCCAAAGAAAGCGGAAGCCTCATCATGCACAAATCCCTGCAAAATTTCTTTACGCAAGAAACGGTCTTTATTAGAAGGAACAATTTCCGACTTGGCAAAACGGCGTAAAGGCAAATAACCAGTATGCTCCAACCCCATCGGTTCATAAAACTCACGTTGCAAATAGGCTTCCATAGGCATACCGGCCAATTGTTCCACCAACATTCCCAAGAGTATAAATCCTACATCACTATATACATAGCGTTTCTGCTTTAACGGAGCTTCTGCTATTTTCTCTTCTATCACCTTCCGGAAAGAACGGTTTAACCACAAGCTGTCACAGATCTGAACAATATAATCACCGGTTTTAACGGAAGAGACATATTCACTCTTGAACTTGAATTTCGGATTCGCCCATGAGGTGGTCCCCAACTGTAACGGATGGTGTGCATCTTTTCGTGCACTGAATAACCTTCCATCATAGCTATCCTTGTCAATAGCTTCCTGGTAGAAAGGAATCCAAGAGGGTAAACCGGATTGATGATACAGAATTTCCTGAATCGTTATATCTTTCTTATCAGTACGTTGCAAGAACGGCAAATGATCCGAAATCTTATCTGTCAGATTAAAACGTCCCTTATCGTAGAGTTTCATAATGGCAAGCAAGGTGCCCGTCGTTTTTGAAAGGGAAGCCAAATCGTAAATATTCGTAGATTCGACACGAGAACTTCCTTTGCCCGTATAAGTACCGAAAGCCTTGTCGAACATAATATGACCGTTTTTCAGCACCACCACCTGGCAACCGGGATAAGCTCCCTGACGGACACCATCCAGTGCAATGGAATCAATCCGTTTTAGATGAACAGAAGAAAGCCCGTATTCTTCCGGAACGAAATGCAACGGTGTTTTAGGGGTAATAGTCACTCCTGCTCCCGTTGGGAACAGTTCTCCCAGACTTGCCGATAACTGTCCGTCTGCGGATGCCTTGGCAAATAACACATCTGCCACCTGACGCTGCACGTCACTATTATAACTATGTCCCAGCACCACCGCCGAAGCATGAGCCACCGCCCGCTGAATCTGCAACATCATCTTCCCGGGAGTAAAAAACAGATAAATGACCGGGCTTTCAGGAACAAATTTCGCAAAAAAAGACTGATAAGAAGCCAGCCGCTGTTCGCTGACAGCTACAATGATCCGTTTATAAGCAGACAGAGAATCACGCAACCGCTGATTTACCCCTTCCGGTTGATTGGCACGAAGGGAAAAACGAGCCAAAGACGTATAGCGGGAAAGTTGTTTCGCCAACGCATCAGTTTCTCCGGGATCTCCTACCTCGAGCAATGCAATCGTCTGCTCTTTGTCTGTATGCAGAGGGAGAATATGATTCTTGTTGTTCAGAACTGTTATTGCCGCTAAATTCAACCGACGAACCAAATCACGCGTTTGCGGACTGTTGATCCGTTGTTCCAGACCGGATAATTGTACATACGACTTTTTCTTGAGTCCCAACACATATTTATAAGTCAAGACCTTGCGGCATTTGCTTTCAATATCTTCGCGGGTCAACTCCCCTTTTTCAATGGCTTCCAATACGGCCGGTATCTCTTCCTTCAAGTTTCGGGGAGACAATACCATGTCATTACCTGCTTTCAAAGCCTGCAAACTGACATTTCCATTTCCCGCCACTCCTTTCATGGCAAGCGCATCGGTAAATATCAGTCCTTTGAACGCCAGTTCATCTGTCAGCAAATCGTATACTACATTGCGGGACAAGGAAGACGGAAGTCCACCAATCGGTTCTATCACCGGAACTTGCAAATGTCCTACCATCATACCGCCCAATCCGGCACGGATGGCTTCTTTAAATGGATAAAGTTCCACACTGTCCAGACGTTCACGAGTGAAAGGAAGTACCGGAAGCGCCTTATGCGAATCGACATCGGTATCTCCATGTCCGGGAAAGTGTTTGCACACAGATAAAACCCCTCCGCTTTCCAAACCGGAAGCATAAGCGATTACCTTGTCAGCCACCTGTATCGGATCTTCTCCAAAAGAACGGGTATTGATAACGGGATTTTTAGGATTTATATTCACGTCCGCCACCGGAGCAAAGTTGACCTGTACTCCAATCTGCCGGCATTGACGGGCAACTTCACGCCCGTATTCATAGAGCAGCCGGTTGTCACGGATACATCCCAATACCATATTCCGTGGAAAAACAGGCATGCCACGCAGACGCATGGCCAGTCCCCATTCTCCATCAAAGGTAATCATCAAAGGGACTTTTGCCTGACGTTGCGCCCGGTTTGTCAGTTCAACCTGATTTTGCATCTTCCCACCGGAAAAGAGAAGTCCGCCCACTTTATAGGTGTCGATCACTTCGCGCAACAGTTCCAGGTTTCGTTTGGTATCTACCGGGGCAATGGTATAGATGAACAACTGCCCTACCTTTTCTTTAAAGGAAAGCTTATCCATAACCGAATCAACCCAATGCCGGCAGTCCTTGTCCTGAAGGGCTTTATACACCAGCAGAGGTTCAACGGTTGTAGCATTTTGCGCCGGACTTGAAACCGTACCGGCTGCGATAAAGAATAAAAAAGTTACTATTGAGGGGATTATCTTCATTTATGTTTCAAAGTCAAATCGAGACGGCCTACACGAACACCATTTTTTCCCGTGTGCATAACAGGCACCTCTTTTCCGTCCATATTCAAGTATGTTTTGGGGCCTTTCATAAATGTATGAGAGTGCCCGCCCAGAATCACGTCGATATTGCGTGTCCCGGCAACCAGATGTTCATCCATTTGAATGCCCAGATGAGACAGGCATACTACCAAATCACAACCTTCTTCGTCTTTCAACAAAGCAGCAATTTCGTTGGATACGCGGATAGGATCTTCATAAACGACTCCTTCGCATTTATTAGCCTGGATCATCCCTTCCGGTTGGGTTCCAAGGCCAAACACACCAATTCTCAAACCATATTTCTCAAGAACGACGTAGGGTTTAACTATATCTTTCAATACCGTAGCATCCAGATTATAGTTGGCACAAACAACCGGGAAATTAGCCATCTTGAAAATGCGTTCCATATTATCCACATCGAAATCAAACTCATGGTTACCGATAGTCATAGCATCATAACCCATTTCATTCATTAGTTTAACTTCCACTTCTCCGCGGAACATATTATAATAAGGTGTTCCCTGAGAAATATCTCCGCAATCGAAAAGCAGCACATTCTTATGCTCCTTGCGGAATTGTTCGAGAAAAGCAGCCCTACGAAGAAAACCGCCTTTGTTATAGTATTCGTCCCCCTTCTGGTTGACAGGTTCGATACGGCTATGCACATCGCTTGTTTGTAAAATAATCACTTCTTTGGTATCCTTATCTTGCGCAAAGATTGAGAAAGTAAAGCCCAATGCAAGACATAACAGGAATAATATCTGAAATCTTTTCATATTCAATATATTTTTAGATTCTCCTTTTTATTTTATGGTAATACGTCCATCCAGTTTGGAGGTAACCGCTTTGCCTTCGGCAGTCTGTTTGCGTACATAATCAAGAAATAGTCCGCGCAAGGTTGCATTTTCAGGGCATACTCTCTTTTCTGCCTGCAGAAAAGCATCCATCCGTCCGTTTCCATCTGCCAGATAGTCGATAGTAGCCACCGTGTAAAGCAGGTCATCCTTTAGTGGCTTTTCACCGACAAAGGCGTTCAGCAACTTTCCATCTTTGGTAATTTCAAGGCGGATACCGCTCACTCCTTCCCCATGTAAAGATGCAATCGCTTCAAAAAGACGTCTCAAGTCCGTCCCTTTCATAGTCAGCACGCAAAGGGAGTTCTCAAAAGGAAGAATTTCAAAAACATCTCCCACTGTGATATCTCCTGCAGGCAAAATATTTCGCAAGCCGCCCATGTTTACCAATCCCATATCGGCAGGTTTCCCCAACACCTGAACCGCCGCTTGTTGTAAAACACCTGCAACAAGGTTGGAAAGCAAGCTTTCAGGAGCTCCTTTTTCCATTTTCATCGCACTGGTACCGATGACTTCATACATCATCGCGTCCACCTTTTCCTTATAAGGCTTTAATATTTCGGCAGCTTTCGCGTTGGGATGGGTGTCCCAAACGGAATCAATCGTTATCATGCTACCCTCTACTTTAGTTACTTCGTACTGAGCCGTAGTCTCGCGTGCGGTCCGGCAGGAAGTAAACAGGAAGCCTCCTGTCAACGCTGCCACCATCAGATACTTTGCATAAGTCTGTTTCATGTTCGCTATTTTTAGATATGCTACAAATATACAAAAACATTTGGCTATCTGGCAAATAATTCGTTACTTTGCACCGCTTTCGCGCAATCGCTGTCAAGAGAAGAGATACTTGGTATGTTGCGTTGTAACGATGAAACAATTTAATAATAACAACAATGGATTTAATTAAAATTGCAGAAGAAGCATTCGCTACCGGAAAACAGCACCCGAGCTTCAAAGCAGGAGACACTGTAACAGTAGCATATCGTATTATTGAAGGTAACAAAGAACGTGTACAGTTGTACCGTGGTGTTGTTATCAAAATCGCCGGTC